>OLSD01001609.1_pt1 | contig 18045 bp, 9 predicted proteins | sample 1672211 | NCBI WGS metagenome assembly OLSD01 (sample SAMEA3136659, study PRJEB25190) | human gut metagenome | reverse complement strand
GATAGCACGCCATCTGCGTTGTTGCGTCGCCTCGACGTACTAAAAGTACGCCGTCGGCATCCGCGCCTAGCATCTGACGCACTCTAGCTTATCTCCAAAAAATAGAGGAAGATAGCACGCCATCTGCGTTGTTATCCAATTCCCCCAACAACTTATCCCGTCATTATTAGGAAAGGATTTAATGTGAATAAAAAATATTGTCTGATTCCTGATGAAGAAAAATTTTATAGTTTTTTGGCTTCGCTGACCTTTTCCCCTGTGGAATTGATGCAGCTTAAGCTGATGCATATTAATCAGATTTGTGTAGACGAGTCTGCCTGTCAGTGGGAGGTGCACTTCAGCTGTGCCGCTCATCTTACCGGCGGCTTGCTGCAGAAGGCGGCGCAGCAGCTTGCAGCCGCTTTTTCTTTGCAAAGTGTAGATATGATTTGCGACGGCGATGGCTCCAAATGCCAGATGATGCAACGCGAGCCGCAGGCAGAGGTAGAGATTACCGACTGCACCGGCGAGCCGCTGCCGGAGGAAATTCCTTTACCTCCCGAGCCGCCTGATATTGAAATCGGCGAAACTCTGCCGCCGGAGCCTCCCTGCGAAACGTCCTACAACAATCCGGAGGAGGACCCCGAGTATCTGCAGGCCATGGCTGCCTTATACGGAGAAAAGAAGGCTGACGGCCAGCTGTGGGGCAAAAAAATCAAGGGTACACCACGTAAGCTGGATACCGTGACTGAGGAAGAGCGCAACGTTGTTATTGAAGGTACCTTTGTCAAAAGCTTGGATAAGGACGGCGCGTTGCAGACCTTTATTGACAAGGAAACGCGCGTCGGTTCCATTGTGCTTACCTTTAACGTGAGCGATGATACTGGCGGTATTTTCGTTAAGCTACGCTTTGACAAGCGCGACGGCGGCGACCCGCGCAAGGAATGCAACGAGTTTAAAAATCTGCTGAAGCCCGGTATGCGCCTGCGTCTGCAGGGTGATGTTGCCCCCGACCGCTTTGCCTTTGACGAGATGTGTATGGTGCCTCGCGGCATTATGAAGCTCGATGCCAAGGAGGAGCGCATGGATAATGCGGAGGTCAAGAGGGTTGAGCTGCATTGCCATACGAAGATGAGTAAGCTTGATGGCCTGACGCCGATGGAGGGCCTGGTCAAGCAGGCTATCCGTTGGGGCCACAAGGCTTTGGCGATTACCGATCATGGTGTAGTGCAGGCCTTTCCGTTCTGCTTTGATGCGGCGGAAGGCAGTGACCTGAAGCTAATTTTCGGCATGGAGGGTTATCTTATCAGCGACCGCAAGACGAAGGACGATGCTGTTGATACGGAAAATCCTGATGCTGCGACTAAGGGCAAAAGCAAAATCAGCAGCCATCATATTATTATTCTGGCGAAGAATGAGGTTGGTCTGCGTAATCTGTACCAGCTCGTTACTATCAGCCACTTGCGTTATCTGAATAAACGTCCGTTGCTGCCACGCGCCGTTATCGAGGAGCATCGTGAAGGCCTGATTCTCGGCTCGGCCTGTGAGGCAGGCGAGCTTTATCGTGCGGTACGCTTAGGTGCAAGCGATGAGGAGCTGGAGGAAATCGCCGGCTTCTATGATTATCTGGAAATCCAGCCTACGGGGAATAACCAGTTCCTGGTGCGTGAAAACTATTGCACCGAAGAGGATTTGCGTGAGCATAACCGCAAAATCTATGAGCTGGGCAAGCGCTTGGGCAAGCTTACTGTGGCAACCTGCGATGTGCATTTCCTTAATCCGGAGGATGCACAGCTGCGTGCGATTCTGCAGGCCGGTCAAGGCTACAAGGATGCGGATTTGCAGCCGCCGCTGTACTTGCACACTACGGAGGAGATGCTCGAAGAGTTCTCTTATCTTGGTGAAGATGCAGCCTACGAGGTTGTTGTTACCAATACCAATAAGATTGCGGATATGATTGAACGCATTAAGCCTGTTCCCGACCGCGATCAGCTGTATTCACCTTCTATTCCCGGTGCGGAGGATGCCGTGCGTGATTTGTCCTATGCCAAGGCGCATGAATGGTACGGCGAAAAGCTGCCGCAGATTGTTGAGGACCGCTTGAAGATGGAGCTGGATGCTATTATCGGCCACGGCTTCTCTGTATTGTATTACATTGCGCATAAGCTGGTTAAGCATTCTATCGACCGCGGTTACTTGGTAGGCTCGCGTGGCAGCGTAGGCTCGTCCTTTGTTGCTACGATGCTGGATATTACCGAGGTTAATGCGCTGAAGCCGCATTACCGTTGTCCGCATTGCCGTCACAGCGAATTCTTTATGAACAATGAGGTAGACAGCGGCTTTGACCTGCCGCCGAAGGATTGTCCCGAATGCGGCACGAGGATGCTGCGCGACGGTCACGATATTCCGTTCGCAGTTTTCCTGGGCTTCCACGGTGATAAGGTTCCTGATATCGATTTGAACTTCTCCGGCGGTATTGATCCCGATGATCCGTCCGCTATGTCCGACCAGAGCGTGGCGCACAAGTACACCGAGGAACTTTTTGGCCGCGATAACGTTTGCCGTGCCGGTACGATTGCAACCATTGCCAATAAAACGGCGATAGGCTTTATCAGAAAATATTATGAGAGCAAGAATCTGCATGTGCATCCGGCGCATGTGGCTGCGCTGGTTGAAGGCTTTGCCGGCATCAAGCGCACTACGGGCCAGCATCCCGGCGGCATTATGGTTGTGCCGCGTAATATGGATATCCATTATATTACGCCGATGAACCGTCCTGCCGATGATAAAGACGGCACTACGATTACTACTCACTACGATTATCACAGCATCAATGACCGTCTGGTTAAGCTGGATATTCTGGGCCACGATGATCCGATGGTTCTGAAGATGCTGGAAAAATATCTGCAGGAGGATGTGGATCCTAACTTTGATCCCAAGAAGATTCCTGTGGGCGATGAAGAAACGATGCGTATCTTCCAGGATACAAGCTCCCTCGGCGTTACGCCGGAGCAGATTGACAGTGCCGTCGGCACTTTCGGTATCCCGGAATGTGGCACTAAGTTTGTACGTCAGATGATCAGCGATGTACAGCCGAAGAAATTCAGTGAGGTTGTGCGTGTATCCGGTTATTCGCACGGTACGGACGTATGGCTGAACAATGCGCAGGATTTGATTAAGGAAGGCAAGCCTGTTGCCGAAACTATCTCCACGCGTGACGACGTTATGACGCATTTGATTTCCAAGGGCGTGGAACCCAGTCTGGCGTTTAAGACGATGGAGCACGTGCGTAAGGGCAAGGCGGCGAAAAAAGGTCTGGAGCCGAAGATGCTTGAGGCTATGCGCGCGGTAAATATTCCCGAATGGTATATCAAGTCCTGCGAAAAGGTACAGTATCTGTTCCCGAAGGCGCACGCTGTTGCGTACGTTCTTATGGCTTACCGTATTGCCTATTGCAAGGTGCATTATCCGAAAGAGTTTTATGCGGCGTACTTTACGGTGCGTGCCAAGGATTTTGATTATACCCATGTTTCCAAGGGCAAGAGCTATGTAAAGAATTTTATCAAGAATGTTTACCAGCAGGGCTTCAAGGCTTCGCCTCTGGATAAAACGACTGTCACCTATCTGGAGCTGGTAAATGAGATGCTGGAGCGCGGTCTGAGCTTTGACAAGATGGATTTGTATAAGTCGGACCCGATTAAATTTCTGGTTACGGAAAACGGCCTGCGTCCGCCTCTCGCTGCCTTGGGCGGTGTGGGTGAAAATGCTGCCAAGAGCATTGCGGCTGCCAGGGACATCAACCGGCCGTTTATCTCTCAGGAGGATTTGCGCCAGCGTTCCGGTGTTAACAAGAGTGTTATCGAAAAGCTGGCAGACATGGGCGTTTTGGGCGATTTGCCGGAAAATAACCAGATTGATTTGTTTGCCTGAGATAGGAGAATCATATGCAAAAAATAATTTTGGCCTATAATTTTACGCCGGAGCGTTTGCAGGCGCTGAAGCTGATTTGCATGATGCTGCGCACGCAGCTGCGTGCCGTGACGCGCGAAGAGCTGCTGCAGCCTGTAGGCTATCTGGCAGGCTTGCCGGAGGTGGCGTCTGTCAGTAAGGCTTACAGCGGTGACGAGGGGCAGGAGGAAATGCTGCTCATGTGCGGCTTCAGCCGTCAGGATTTGGACAGACTGCTGGCTGCCGTTAAAAAGGGTAAGCTGCGTCAGGTGGCGCTGAAGGCGATGCTGACGCCTACCAACTGCACCTGGAGCGGCCTGCAGCTTTTGCAGGAGCTTAGCCAGGAGCATGCTTATATGCATGGCAAAAATGCAGGTAAATAAGCAAAGTTGCTGTTGCCGGTAGTTTTACTGGCGTTAAAGCGCTTTCTTTGATATAATTAGGCATGATAAACTTTAGCTATATTTAGGAGGATAATAATAATGGCAAAAGATAGTTCCTTTGACGTTGTTTCCCAAGTTGATATGCAGGAGATGGATAACGCTGTTAATCAGGTTAAAAAAGAGATTGACCAGCGTTATGATTTCCGCGGCAGCAATGCTTCCATCGAGCTCGGTGAGAAGGAAGTAAAAATTGCAGCTGAGGACGAATACAAGCTGGGCGCAATTTTAGATATGCTGCGCCAAAAAATGGCTAAACGCGGTATTCCTCTGCGTTGCCTGGTTCCAGGCAAAATTGAACCCGCTGCGAAAGGCACCGTTCGCCAAGCTTTGGAAATCCAACAGGGTATTTCTAAGGAGAACGGCAAAAAAATCGTGGCAGCTATCAAGGCTTCCAAGCTGAAGGTAACTGCTCAGATTCAGGATGACCAGGTACGTGTTGCAGGTGCGAAGAAGGATGACCTGCAGGCAGTTATCCAGCTGCTGAAGGCTGGCGATTTTGGCGTAGACCTGCAATTCATCAACATGCGCTAAGCATTCGTCCACGGTCAGGAAAGAGTGGAGCAAATGACAGAACACAAAGACTTTGACAAAAGTAAAATCAATGATAAAGAGCTGCTTAAGTATGCTTACAACTACAGCGAGGAGAGTTTACTGCACAAAATCAGTAAGTTTGGTGCTCATATAGGCCTGGAGCTGCTGTATAAGGTTGCTCAGCTGTGGTGCGTACTGCAGAAGCCGGAGGTTCCTGCGAAGGATAAGGCGTTGATTATGGGTGCCTTGGGATATTTAATCACTCCCCTGGATTTTCTGCCGGATTTGACGCCGGTGCTGGGCTACAGCGATGATCTTGTGGCAATTACTTTTGCACTGCTAAAGGTGCAGGGTTATATTGATGATGAGGTCAAGGCTGAGGCGAAGGCATTGTTGGCGAAGGTTTTTGATGGGAATGCTGTTGCGAAGCTTTGAGTGCTTTGGACTAAGGAGCGCTGCCGGAAGGCAGCGCTTTTTTTGCGCCAGCTTCCGGTGATGCAAGGATTAATGCAACAATTTAGCTTGCGTGTGCATAGGATGCTGTTGTACAAACAAATATTGAACAATTATAGAGCAAGAGTAAAGCTTTAGCTGCGGCTAAGGCTTTTTTTGTTGCTGAAAATTACGCGCTACTTCTCTAGCTACTAAAAAACAGTGATTCTCTTCTTCCTCACGAAAAAATAAAAAAAACTTTCCAATTCCGTGCCGCTTTGGCAAAAATACTGCAGATATATATAGTGAAGGAAGAAAAAACATGGCCTTAGCACATCAGAGGTTCAGTAATGCACGCACCTTTTTTTCCATGATATTTTAAATCCTTCAAAGTATAATCATGTTGAAATAAAAAATATCACAAAAGCAATGATAGACAGAAACTGTCACTGTCACTTGCTATACTGATATCAGCAAACAGAAAGGAGGAAGACATGCGACAAAAAGATATCTGTTTTATGCCCTTGGGAGGCGCTCAAAGCGTAGGCCGCAGCTGCTACTACCTGCGCCTGGGACAGAGTAACATCCTGCTAGATTGTGGCCTTCAGCGCATCAACGGAGCAACTTGTTCCCCGGATTTTCGCAGCCTGCTTACCTCGCAATTCATGGAAAGCATGCAGCAGCTTGACCACGTTTACATTTCTCATGCGCACACCGACCATGTCGGCTACCTGCCACAGCTCATGCAGATGGCACCTCAGGCTTCCGTTTACATGACACTGCAGACCAAGCAGCTTGCCGAATACCGTCTGATTGCCAACAGCAGTCAGCAGGGAGCAGCCGAAGCTTCGCGTTTGTTAAGCAACGTTGCGCCTGTCAATTACCTGCAAAAAATCAAGCAGCGTGATTACACAGTCACCTTTTTCCCGGCGGGGCACATCCCCGGCGCTATGATGACACTGTTTGAATATGCAGGCCGCAAAATTCTCTACACTGGCGACTACTCATTGCAATCAGCCTTCGGCCTTGATGGCTGCTGGCTGCCAGATGACCTGGAGGTGGACGTATTGCTGATGTGTGCATTGCATGCCAAGCAGCCCTACAGCGTTCGTAAAAAGAACACACTTCAGCAGCGCATCAGTGACGTTATGAGCAATCTGCGCTATGGACAATCTGTCTATCTGCAAGCCTTTGACCCTGGCAGAGTGCTGGAGCTCTTAATGGCGCTCAACCGCGAGATGGAGCAGAGCGGGCAGGTTTATCCAATCTATCTTGAGCCGGAGGCCATGGCCGCCGTGCATGTGATGGAAAGCCTGCAGCTGCCGGTACTGCAGCAAAACAACTACAGCAGCTTTTATGCCGGTGCAGCACATCCGCACGTTGTTATCGGTACCAAGCGCAAGGAGCAGGTAAGCTGGCGTTATCGTATTTTTGGCAATGCCTATACGCTGCATGAGGACTACGGGGAAATGCTCAGCTTCATTCGCAGGCTGAACCCGCGTCAGGCCTATCTGGTGCATTGTGCCGAGGGTTATTATGGTCACACCGTGGAGCAGGAGCTCATGCGTGATGCCCAATGCCGTACTCAGGTAGTTTTTCCTGAGGAAGGCGACATTTATACAATTTAAGAATTAGGAGGTAGCATAATGCTGGAAACAAAAAGTATTAAGGTACAGGGAATTTTAAAGGAGATTCATGAGAAGGTGCAGCAAAAGGCCGGGCGCTTCGAAAAAATTTCGGAGGATATTGTTTTGGAGAATCTGACCTTGCAGGCTCTGTGCGCCAATCTTCATATGTCGCCTGCTGCCTGTGCAGATTTCGTACAAAATAATTATGACTGCAGCTGCAGTGTTGACGATATGATCAGAATCTATCGCGACTTCAAGATTAACACCGAAGAAAAACGCCTGGAGGTTTTTGAAAATGCTACCGGCGTTGCCATCATGTTGGAAAAAAGCATGAACGGTGACCAGCAGGCTTATGAGCTGTATCGCAGCACCCGGGAAAAATTCATGGAAAAAAAGCCTAAGCATTATTATAAAATTCTTTTGGCTGTGATTTTTCACAATATTAAGCAACTGCAGCAGGAAAATGATCAGCAGATGATTACCAGCTTTGGCAATACACTGTGCAAATATCTGCTTTTTGATATGGAAAACGCCATTACTTATGCCTATGGCTTCAATAAGCACCGCAGTAGTGCACCAAGCACTAATAATAATGCGAAAAAAGTTCATAGCCCTGAGCAGGAGCGTTTGCTGCAAAAGCTGGCAAGTCTTGAAAGCGCGCTGGAGCAATCCGATATGCTGCTCAGAGACCTGCAAAGTGAATTTGACGAACGCCTGGAGGCGGTTAAGCTGCAGGAAATGACAGAGTTCTTCGGTAAGCTCAATTCTGATAAATATGGCTGCATTCTGGACGAGCTGCTGATGCTGCGCAAGGGTATTGATGCCGTGAAAAAGAGCGGTTATGTGCTGCCGTTGGAAATCAATGGTTTGCTGATTATGGTGCGCAAGCTGGTACAATTTTTGCGTGATAGCCATATTAATCCCATGCTGAAGCCTGAATCGTTGCGCATTGTAAAGGCTGGCGATGTTGAATTCTGGAACTACGAGGGAACGCCTTTTACCTGTGCTGAGGAAGAAAAGCAGGTTAAGGTAATTTCTCCTGGTTGGATTTATAGCGAAAAACAAGTACAAATTTCTCGTCCGAAGGTTAAGGAGGTTGTAGATAATGTTGATTAATAATGAAGAACACAATGATTTATGCGTAGGCATTGACCTGGGAACCACCAACTCTGTTTTGGCTACAGTTAATCTCAAGGCTAATGGCGATATCGTCAGCAAGGTAGTAGACCTGCCGCGTGCTGTAGATGTTTACAACAGCGCAGCAGGCAAGGCGCGCCTGAATACGCAGAAGAAGCCGCTGCTGCCGTCCTGCGTGTATTACCGTGAGGAACATGGCTATGAGCCGCTGGTAGGAGATTTTGCCAAAAACCAGTATGCGCTGCGCCCACATCTGGTAGCAAAATCTATTAAAAGCCAGATGGGAAGTGCGCATGCCGAAGGCTTGGCTGATGAGATTATGGACAAAACTCCGGCGCAGGTTTCGGCACGTATCCTGCAGCACATGCTGCGGGAGGCCAGCAAAATTTATCGCACGGAGATTAAGGATGCGGTAATCACCGTACCTGCTAACTTTGACTCCGTAATGTGCCAGGCAACACGTGATGCTGCCGCGTTAGCCGGTATTCAGGTTACCAATAAGGATGGCAGCGAAAGAGCAGTACTGCTTTCTGAGCCGAATGCCGTTATCTATGATTTGATTAACCAGGTACAAAACGGTGAAATTTCTAATCATATTATTGATCTCAACAGCGAGAAGAACGTGCTGGTGTTTGACCTGGGTGGCGGCACCCTGGATATTACGATGCACAAGATTAAACGTCGTGAGGACTGTCCCGACGTTTTAAAGGTAGATGAAATTGCTACCAACAGATACACTCTTTTAGGCGGCGATGACTTTGACCAGGCCATTGCCAATGTAATGTTCGAGCATTACCAAAGACAGTATGCCACCTATCCTGAGGTTGTGCGCAAGCTGCAGCAGGAAAAAAAGGCGATTATGCCTCAGCTGCTGAACTATGCAGAGGAGCTGAAGCTGGAGCTGAGTGAGCGCCAGCGTGCAGACAGCGACTATGCTGCTGATGACGACTTTAGCTGGTATGATGAGAAATTCGATGTAGGCGGTAACATGGGTGGCATTGGCTATTCCTATGATGACAGCTTCACTCAGGAGGACGTAGAAAAAATCCTGCAGCCTTTTATGGGCCAAAGCCTGCAATTTGCTGACTATAAAAAGATAGACAGCCTGCAGGATACCAAGAATATTATCTATCCTATTCTTGACGTTTTACAAAAAAGTGCTGCCAAGCTGGGCGATGAAGTGAAGGTAGATGCAGTAATCGTCAATGGCGGCATGAGCAAATTTTATATGGTTATCAACCGTCTGCACGAATTCTTCGGCCTGGAGCCGATTGTGGCGCTGGACCCGGACCAGGCTGTAGCAAGAGGTGCAGCAGTATATCATTATTACCTGCACAAATATGCGAAACAAATGCAGGAGGATATGCGCATGGTAGGCGCAGATGCGCCTGCCCTGCAGCCATTGCCCGGCAAGGCTGCAGCTCCGAAGGCTGCTGCCGCAGCCGTACAGCAGCGTGCTGCAATTGAATGGGGCAAAAATATTCTTAATGACAGCCTGTATCTTGGTATGCTCAACGGAGCTGTTCGGGAGCTTATTGCTGGAGGCACCGAGTTGCCGTACCAGTCAGACTATATCAAAGGCTTCCAGCTGCTGCCGGACAAGGCAGAAATTGCTATCCCTATTAAAAGACGTACCTTTGGCGACACTTACCAGACCATCGGCAATGGTCATCTGAAGCTGAAGCATGGTTATAAGGATGGTGCTTACGTTGCGATTCGTGTGCTCATGGGCAGCAACAAGGTGCTGAGCATGGAGATGCTTTTGAGCAGTGACGTGGATATGCACCAGATTCTGGAGCAGAAAACCGCTGAAATCGTTATTGGCGGCGATAATCCTGATGCACCTGCTACTAAGCTGAAATTCAATCCTCCCGCCGGTACTAAGCTGAACGTGCATAATGAGCTGCATGGCCTGCAGACCTTGTGTGAACGCAAGAGTAATGCCAAGGGCAATGTGCCCAAGGATGTCATCAACAAGCTGAGCCAGCGCACCAGCAGTATTGCTGCTGCCGGTAATAAGGCAGAATTTGCCAGACCGCTGCTGGAGATGCTGTGCTATAGCAATAATGATGAGCTGCGCCTGCGTCTTTTCACCATTGCCCGCAAGCATGTTGCTTATTGGACCGAGCAGCAGCGCCAAAGCTTGGCAAGAGAGTGTTTGGACCAGCTGCAGGGTGTACTGCAGGGCTTCCCGTGCTATGGTCTTAAAATTAATGTCAACATTCAGGCCATCTATACCCTTGGCTGCTGCGGCAGCAAGGAGCAGGTTGCAAAAGTGCAGCCGCTGGCAGCTGAAAACCGTTATTATACAGCAAGCCTGTATGCGTTGGGCAAGAGCCGCGTTGCTGGCAGCTTTGTGCAAGAGGTATTCCAGCGTGATGCCTACTGCGAAAGCAACAAGTGTAACCTGCAGGTTACAGCACATGCCCTAGGCATGGCGCTGCGCCTGGAGGATGGCGGCAGAGCAGCAGGCCTTGATGTGGACAAGGCCGTGGAGGACCTTTGCTTCATTATCAACAACCGCACTGTTCTTGATGTAAACTACAGCAGCGAGATTGTCTGCTGCCTGATTGCCCTGGCCTATACCTGCGACCAACGTTTTGGGGGAAATACTGTGTCTGCTGCTTCTATGGAGCTGGCAAGACAGACTTTGGCAAATCTCAACCGCAACTACAGCACGGAGGTTATGATGCGTCTGGCTAAGGCTGCTGGCGTTGCTTACAAAATGCTTGATGGTGAAAGCCTGTCTGAGGATGAGGAGGAATTCCTGCTGAAGAAGCTGGAAATTTAAAACGGAAATAATAATTAAGTGAAGTTCATAAGGACTGTCCCTGGCGATGATGTATCGCCTGTGGGGACAGTCCTTTTTGATTTTATGCGGATGATGGAGATATAGATAAAATAATAAAGTAATTAAAAAAACAAATCTGTTATTTATAAAACTGAAGATGAAAATTTTACGGCGCCTGTAACTAGTAGAAATATATATTATAAAATGATGACAAAGTTTTCAAACTATAAATATTGATGTTGTTAAAAAATACTTTGCTTATAGAATTTATGATTATCCACATTTCACCATGTCTTGCGGGGGGGTACAGGAGTGCTATAATTTCTAATGGTTATAACGTATAAAAAGTTTATTTTAATATTATTTAGGGAGGAACTTGATATGAAATCATTTAAAAGCCATAAAAAAAGCCTTTTGGCTATGATAGCTATGAGTATTACTTGTGCTTGCGCAAGTAGCGCTTATGCGGAAATTAACGAAAGACCTAAGTTTGACGCAACCTACGATGATAAAGTGGTTCTTGATTATGAATGGCAAATATCACCAGATGAATATACTGGTGCAGAAAAAAGAAAATATACCTTCAATAAAGGATTAACTGTTTCTCCTAATGTCAGCTATACTGGTAATGCGATTTATCTTTATAGAAATATAGATGTCGATTTTGAATTAGGCAATGGGAGTGAAATGAATTTAGAGTCTTCTGGTGGAGCTTTAGAAGTTAACACTAATTCAAAATTAACTATTAACGGTGTTAATAGTAATCTTTATTTCGGTAATAAGAAATGGGATGAATATAATGATGCAGCAACCATTTACATGGATGAGGGTTCCAAATTAGAGATTAATGCTGGCAACCTTACTACTTCCGGTGGTGCAGAAACCAACCTTAAATTATTTGATAATGCTCAGGCAACTATTAACTTAACAGGTAATTTTACCTCTGATGCTGGCGGCACTGCAATTGCAATGGAAAATGATTACCGCAATTCTGATACCAGTCTCAGCATTCAGGCTGCTAATATCACTTTGGGAACAACTGATCTGGAAACGGCCCACAGAAAGGCTGGTTTATATCTTTTAGCGTATAACGAGAATGGTGATAATAAATTATCCGTTGACCTCCATGCTAAAGATACCTTGAAGATCAGTGGTTTTGCTAAAGGCATTCAAACCTTCGGTAATGCTTTAATTAATTTGCGGGGAAAAACTATCATCATTTCAGCTGAAAGTGATAGCCAAGGCAGAGGTTTAAGCTTAAATAGTTACGATGCCGCCAAACCTTCAATTTTGAAAGCTGAGGCAGAGAATCTTAGTATTAAAGGCTCCGATTACGCTATTTATGCTAATGACAGGGTAGATGCACAACTGAACGCAACAGGGGATATTAATATTTCCGGCTTAAATTACGCTATTTCTGCTAATAAAAATACTGACATTCAATTAAAGAGTGGTCAAATTTTAAATATTCTTTCTGATACATGGGGTATTGTATCGTTTGACAGTACCGTAAATGCCCAAGCTGAAAAAGCTATTAATATCAGAGGAAAAGTCTGGACAAGTGGCGGCCATATTACTGTCGGCAAGGATTCAAGCACTTTGCAAACTGTAATTAATGGCGATTTGACTGCTAAAAACAACGGTTATATCACAGCTTTTGTTAACAATGCAGGTTCTAGCTTCACCGGTAACACAACCGATGCATATTGGCAAGATGTAACTACGAGAGATGCTGGCAACAAGGGTATCCATTTAACACTTAATGACGCCAGCGTCTGGAATGATTTTGACTACGATTCCACCATTCAAGTTCTTGACACAAGCAAGGCGAAGGTTGATATGCAGGATGATAAGTTCAAAGGCTTGTTCATCGGCACTTTAAAAGGTGATAAAAGCACTTTTAACATGGACATCGACGCAGGCACTAATACCAACAACAGTGACCGTCTGTACATCGCAGGCACTCACACCGGCAACCATTACATTACGCTCAACAACGTTAATGCAGATGGCAATACTAATGGCGCTGCCGGTACCGTGCTTGTAAGCGTAAAGGACGAGCAGGGAAACTTCTTTGCTAACGATAAGGAAGGCTCCTTGTATTGGAATAAGTACACTTTAGATATGCAAGATAGCGCTACCGATGGTTACACTAAGGATTGGTACTTGAAAAAAGTAGAATTCATTCCTTCTAAACCGACCACCAGCGTAGATGCTGTTGATGCAACTCAAAGACTGGCTTTCGCCAACTGGGTGGAGGATGACAAGCTTATGCAACGCATGGGCGACCTGCGCCACGAAACCAATAATGAGGAAGGTGTTTGGGTGCGTGCCAAAGGTGGCAAATACAGCGGCGATGGCTTCAGCAACCGTCATACCATGTACCAGCTTGGCTATGACGATGTTGTAAAAAATACCGATAAGCTGAAACGTTATCAGGGCGTAGCTTTTTCCTACGATGACGGCAAGAACAGCTTCAACCGTGGCAGTGGCAAGCTGAAAGCCAAATCTATTGGCTTCTACAGCACGGACCTGCGCAATAAAGGGCATTATCTGGACGTAGTGTTCAAGATTTATGATGCAGACAGCGACTTCACAGTGTTTGATACCGAAGGCAAGAAGATTACCGGCGCCTTTGACAACACTGGTATTAGTCTAAGCGCTGAATATGGACGCAAAAAGCAGCTTGACGAGCATTGGTCTGTTGAGCCACAAGCACAGCTTACCTTGGGTTATTTGGGCGGTGCAAGATACATCACCAGCAATGGCATTCACGTAAGCCAAAGCGATCCCAACAGCGTTTTGGGACGTATTGGCTGCAATTTCATCTATGACGTGGACGAAAAGAACACAGTATATTTGAAGGCCAATTGGCTGCATCAATTTGCCGGTAATTACGGCGTAACCTTGACTAACGGCAATGACAGCCTGCGTATTGATAACCATGACCATGACACCTGGTTTGAATACGGCTTGGGCTTTGCCTGCATGACTGGCAAGAACAACCATCTTTATGCGGACGTAGAGCGTTCTACTGGCGGCAGCCTGCGTAAGAACTGGCAGTGGAATGCCGGTATGTTCTGGACGTTTTAAGCTTGTATAAAGTAGCCGTTATATATACTATTTCAGTTAATCTATAGTGAAGAAAAATACGCAACGGATATTGTGTCCGTTGCGTTTTTTTGCGCAGAAATTACCAAAGATACAACTTTTTAAAGTTTTCTTGTACCCATCTGAACCTTAACTATTAAAGCTCTTCAATTAAATGTAATGAATGTAACGTATTTAAGACTCTAGAAAGGATTTTTACATCGATTGTAGCGTGTTCCTGGATAAGAGTTTGACTGTGAATTGTACAGGATGCTATAATTGCTATTAAGAAGATAGGTAATTTATAAAAGTAAGTGTATTCCTACTGAAACTTGTTTTAAACCCTCGTGACAAATATTTTAAAAGTTTTTGTTCGTTACGGCAATTGCTGTAATAAATAAAGCTTCACGGCGTAAGCTGTGGACCTTACTTGGATTTGTTAGTGTAAAAATTTTTTGTGAAAGGTTGGGATTAACGATGAAGAGTAATAAGGCTTTGGCAAGAAAAATTTTGTGTGCTCTTTTGGCGGCAGGTGTTGTTGGTGTGAGCGGCAGTGCGCTGGCGGCGGATACATATGGCATTAATGCTGGTGTTGAAGATAATATTAATGCTAATCTCACTTATACAGATGGAAAGATTGATGGTTTTGACTATGGTTTAAATGCGCAAGGTGATTATAAGCAATCCAAGGAATCAAAAATTTCACTGACCACTGACAGTGTGAATATTACTGCCAATAAAGTAGGCATTCAGGGACAAAAGTGGGCCGTATTAACCATTGGCGCTTCTAATACTAGCGATGTTAACATTATTGGGAAGACTAACGGAATTGTGTTAAAGACTGGAAGTAGTGCGGAACTTACAGGCAATAAAGTAAAGATAGCCAACGAAAGCAAAAGCTTATTGATTAATATTGACAATAGTTATTCTAATGTGAATAGGCCGGCACAGCTGATAGTCAAAGGAAAACAAATCGAGCTTAAGTCTTCAGGAAAGGTTATTGAAGCTAATTCAAATTATAAAAAAGCTGAAAGTCTTCCCAAAGCTAGTGTTAATTTGGGGGATGAGTCCACGGAATTACTTGAGATGACAGGTACAGATGGAATTCATGCTAAAAAGAATTCAGAAATAATCGGGAACGCAAAAGATATTAGCCTAGTTGTCAATTCAAATGCAAAAACATATGGTATGCAAGCAACTGGTGAGGAAGCCCAGGTGCAGCTGACGGCTAAAGATAATTTGCTGATAGATATTGGTGGTAGCGGAGCAATTGCTGTGTATAGTTCTGCTGCCTCGGCCAAGGTGAACCTGGCCGGAAATGACGTAAAAATTCAGGCGCAAGGAACTGATGCTCCTGTTTACGGAGTCTTTTCAGAGACAGGTTCGAATGTCTCGATTGCAGGTAATACGGTAGAAATCAGTACTGTCGGCGGTAAAAATGGTTTAAATGGCAAGATCGGCAGCTCTGCAATTTATGCAGACAAGTCTAATATTATAGTTGATGCGAATAAAATAGTAGTTAATACAGATAAAGCGAAGGAGAATGCATATGCCGTTTATGGCAATTGCGGCTCTCACATTACACTTGGCAAAGATGCAAATTCTGAAGTGCAGATTTCAAGCAACAGTGAAGGGAATGCTATGGGCGTCGTCGTAGCAACTGCATCAACTTCAGCAACCACGGCGGCAGCCAGTCAGGTTACTGTCCAGGGTGCGAAAATCAATGTAGCCGCTGAAGGCGGGCAGAAGGCTCGTGGCTTGTATGCACAGGATAAAAATGAGATTATTGTAGGTAATGCCGGTTCGGATATCCATATTTCTGCCAAGGGTGAAGATGCTGCTGGCATTATAGCTATTGAGCATGGTTCTGTTGCTCTGAACGGGCAAAATGCGGTAATTGATGCAGATGGCAGCAAGTATTCTACAGGTATTCACGTTCAAAATAACGATATGACGGACGAAACTAATCGTGCCACTGTTAATGTTAATACCGAAAATACCACTATTAATGCTGTTACCGCCCTTTCTGCTATGAGCCATAGCGTACTGAATGTAAACAGTAATTTGGTGACTAACGGTAAGAATGCTATTTTGACACGTGGTAATTCTGATGTAAATATTAATACCGATGGCCAACACACTACGCAACTGAACGGTGATATCGTATTTAACTACGATGGGGACTCCAGTGGTACGGGAATAGATTCCAATGTCAACGTTAACTTAAATGGTGAAGGCTCTTCTTGGACTGGCAATACTAAAGCAGAATGGAATAGTGCTAGCGGTAAACCTGATGAAGCCAAACTGGCGGTTTCCCACATGAACTTGAATGTAGCAAACGGTGCACAATGGAATCCTACAACTATTAAGAGCCAAAATAATATTACTAATGGCGTGGAAAACATTGCCATCAATAATCTTGCGCTGAATAATGGCATTATTAACTTGGACAGCAGCAATTTGGCTGGCGATGATGCTGTTAATATTGAAAACCTTACAGGCACTGGCGGTACTATTAACACTGATAATGTTGATAATAAGCTCAGCATTGAAAATAAAGCTGCTGATACAAGCCTTACCGTCAACGGCACCAAGGAAGTAACTGACGCTATTGCTAATGGCGAGGCTAATTTGCAGGATTTGGCTGACGTTGTTAAGAGAAATGACAAGTCTGCTGCAGATACCGTAACCTCTGATGCCAATGATATTATTGGCGGTTATTCCGCTGAGGTTGATAGTAATGGTAAAGTAGTAGCTAACACTGTAAAGACAGTTGAAAACACTACTAACCGCGCAATCAGCGACATGGCCAACATCTCCCTGATGACCTGGCGCCAGGAAAACAACGACATGAACAAGCGCTTGGGCGAGCTGCGCGACAGCAAGGGTGAGCATGGTGCATGGGCAAGAATGGCTCGTGGCGAAAGCAAATACGGTTCGCAGAACGTGAAGAACCAATATAACTACTATCAGGTTGGTTACGATGAAAAGCTCAGTACTGACCCGAACTGGATCGTGGGCGTTGCGCTGACACGTACAGAAGGCACCAGCACCTTTGCAAGAGGCACTGGTGAAAACAAGCACACAGGTCTGGCAATTTACGGTTCTTATCTGAGCGACAATGGCAGCTTCGTTGATTTGATTGCTAAATATGCACGCATGGATAACGATTATAGCACTATCGGTGCAGGCGTAGGCGATGCAAGCTATGAAACTAATGGCTACAGCCTGAGCGCAGAATATGGCAAACGCTTTACTAAGGATAACGGCTTCTGGATTGAGCCTCAGGTGGAACTCACCTATGGCACTGTTGGCAGCGTAGATTACCTCACCAGCAAGGGTGCAAGAGTGCATCAGGATAGCGTAGACAGCCTTGTTGGTCGTCTTGGCTTCTCCTTAGGCAAGGACATTAAGCAAGGCAATGTATATGTACGTGCTTCCTATCTGTATGACTTCGACGGCGAAACCAAAGCGACTATGAGCGGTGCCGGTGCTACAAGCTTTGAGCAGGATCTTGGCGGCGGCTGGTGGGAAGTTGGCGTAGGCACCAACCTCAACCTGAGCGATGCAACTCATCTGTACTTTGACGTAGAAAAGACCTTTGGCGGTAACGTTGCTACCCCGTGGCAGTGGAATGCAGGTGTTCGTTGGAGCTTCTGATGAGGCTGTGAATTTATAATTTCATAGTGTGTTTTTGAAAAAATAAAAAGTCGTGAGCTTTGAGTTTATCATTGCTCACGACTTTTTTTACGCGCCTGGCATGGGCACATCTCTGAACAAGCGAACCGCAGCTTGCAGAATCGCATAAGCGGTAGTGTGATAGTAGGGATAGTACCCACCTACTACTAGATTACTTAATTTGTTATGATTTCTACTTTTTTGCCGCTGAAGGCAATACCGTATTTGTAAATAGTTTTGATGTTTTGCTTACGCAGCTCGGTATCATATTTTTTATCTTCAATTTGTGTTAAGGCTTCTGCTGCTAATTTTTTTAAACCTGCATCCGAAGAGTCAGCTGTTGCTTTTATTTCAATGATTATACCTGGCATATCTATATTTTTAGGTA
>OLSD01001603.1_pt1 | contig 18094 bp, 18 predicted proteins | sample 1672211 | NCBI WGS metagenome assembly OLSD01 (sample SAMEA3136659, study PRJEB25190) | human gut metagenome | reverse complement strand
GGAGGGCATGGATTTCTCCTGGTCTCACATCAAGATTGATATGATCATTTGCCACAAATTCACCAAATTTTTTGGTAATATCGTGCATCTCAATGACATTCGGCTTCGTCATACAATCTCCTTTCAAGAATTATTTTTATATCAGCAAAGGGAAATATAAACTGCTTCCCTTTGCTGAGACAAAAATTTGTCTCAGTTTAAGTTCTATAAAGACTTATACTTAACTATTATTTGCTAAGACCATCAGTTGGTTTCAATTCACCATTCTTGATTTGTTCTTTAGCTTTTTCTACTGCATCCTTGATATCTGAAGGAAGATTAGACGTTACAATGTCAACACCACCGTCTTTGATACCGTAAGTCTTAGTTTTACCACCTTCGAATTTATCGCCTTTGACTTGTCCGTTAGCAATATCTTTAACAACTGTACCAACTTGTTTGATTGTTGAAGTCAAAACAAAGTTAGATTTTTTCTTGTCTGAAGATGTATAATTACCTTCTGCTGTTTGGTCACGGTCAACACCGATTACCCATACTTTCTTATCGCTTTCAGCATCAAGTTTTTCGTTAACTTCTTTAGCAGCTGTGAAGACACCAGTACCAGTACCACCAGCAGCTTGGTAGATTACGTCAACGCCTGAAGCATACATTGTTGAAGCGATTGTTGTCCCTTTAGCTGCATCAGAGAATGATTCAGCATATTGAACTTGTACATCGATGTCAGGTTTTACTGACTTAGCACCAGCTGTGAAACCAGCTTCAAAACGTGTAATTGTGTCTGATGTTTGACCACCGATGAAACCAACTTTATTTGTTTTTGATTGCATAGCTGCTGCGATACCTGCAAGGTAAGCACCTTCATTATCGGCAAACAAAACGCTTTCAACGTTCTTTTGGTCTTTAATAACATCGTCAATAATTACATAGTTCACATCTTCGTGTTCTTTAGCTGCGTCTGCTACTGCATCATGAAGAGCAAAACCAACACCAAAGATGAGGTTGTAACCTTGACTTTGTGCTGAAGACAAGTTTGTTGCAAAATCAGACTCTGAACCAGATTGGAAGTAATTGTAGCCAGAATCTTTTTCAAGTTTGTTAGCTTTACCCCAAGCTTGAAGACCTTCCCATGCTGATTGGTTAAATGATTTATCATCAACCCCACCAGTATCAGTAACGATAGCAGCTTTAACTTTTGAATCAGCTGATGATCCACCGCGTCCGCCACGTGCACATGCTGCAAGACCAAGTGCTGCTACAGCAACAAGGCCAAGTCCGATAATTTTCTTGTTCAATTTCATCTTGAACACTCCTCCTATAACTTGCAAGAAAACTTGCTTAATAAAGAATAAAACAACTAGACTATTGTAAGTCCGTAAAAGAGTATGGTAACAACTCTCCGACTGTCATCTCGACTGTCGAGTTATCTTCAGCGATAAGAATCACTTTAGAATCAGATTTTAAAAATTCAACCATTACTTGGCGACAAGCACCACATGGTGAGATGGGATTTTTGGTATCTCCGTAGACTGCAAGACATTCAAAATCTCTGTACCCTTCGGATACCGCCTTAAAAATGGCTGTCCTTTCTGCACAATTGGTCAATCCGAATGAGGCATTCTCAATGTTACACCCTTGAAAAATTTGCCCATCCTTTGTAAGCAATGCTGCTCCAACTCTAAAACGAGAATAGGGAACATAGGCATTTTCAGCTGCTTCTTGTGCTGCTTTTATTACTTGCTCTTTTTTAGTAGCTATCATGGCTTTCTTGACCTTTCATAATGGCAACTCCTGATGAAGTACCAATACGGGTTGCACCAGCTTTGATAAAGGCTTGAGCCGCCTCAAGTGTGCGTGCTCCACCAGATGCCTTGACTCCCATAGTAGGACCAACAGCCTCTCGCATAAGTTCAATATCTTCAATTGTTGCACCACCAGTAGAAAAACCAGTAGAGGTCTTCACAAAATCTGCACCTGCCAGTTTTGCTAATTGGCAAGCTTCGACCTTTTCTTCATCAGTCAGAAGACAAGTTTCAATAATAACCTTTACAAGTTTTCTTCCACTAGCTTCAACAACAGCTTTAATGTCGTCTTCGACTAATTTAAGATTTCTAGATTTAAGAGCACCGATATTGATTACCATATCAACTTCATCTGCACCATTGGCAATAGCATCCTTGGCTTCAAAAGCCTTAACTGCAGAGGTCGTTGCTCCCAAAGGGAAACCAATAACTGTACAAACTTTAACAGAACTATCTTTAAGCAATTCAGCTGCCGTTTTAACCCAAGTTGGATTAACACAGACACTGGCAAACTCATACTTCTTAGCCTCATCAATTAGGGAAAGAATCTGTTCTTTATTAGCATCAGCTTTTAGTAAGGTATGGTCAATATAGCTATTTACAGACATAAACAAACTCCTTGATTAGTATAAAATTAAGGCTTAGCGAATTATCTTTAATATTTCTGTCGTTTCTTTACATTCACTACCCATAATAACATTTTTTTCGAATTCAGTCAGCATTTTTTCAGATAAAATTTCTTGGCTATAGACCTTGGCAATAAGGTCTCCCTGAGTCACAGAATCGCCAACTTTCTTTTCAAATACAATTCCCGTTTCATAATTAAGACTATCTGACTTAGTAGCTCGACCTGCTCCCAATTGCATGGCAAATTTCCCAAACGCCATAGCAGGCAACTCTTTAATGTAACCCGTTTTATGGGCATAAATATCTGTAACGACAGGAGCACTGCTATGACGATAAAGATCAGTCAAATCACCACCCTGAGCTTGAATGAGTTCTTCAAACTTAGCAAGGGCTTTTCCACCTACTAAGTGCTGACGAATCTCTTCCTGACTAACTTCAACTTGAGCTAAATCTAATAGAATCTCAGCCAACTCACAGATAAAGTCAGTGATATCTTCACGTCCCTTACCTTGCATAATTTCAATAGCCTCAGTGATTTCTAAGCGGTTACCAATAGCTTTACCTAGTGGCTGGCTCATATCTGTAATAACTGCAATTGTTTCACGATTAACCTCATGTCCTAATGCAACCATGGTCTCTGACAATTTTTCAGCATCAGACATGTTTTTCATGAAAGCACCTTGACCAACAGTAACATCCAGTAAAATCTTATCAGCACCTGCTGCAATTTTTTTGGACATAACAGAGCTTGCGATTAGAGGAATGGAATCTACTGTTGCAGTGACATCACGCAAGGCATAAAGAAGTTTATCAGCCTTAACTAAATGCTCAGACTGACCAATGAGGGAAATTCCAATGTCTTTAACTTGCTGAATGAACTCTTCCTTGCTACGCTCAACCTGATAGCCTTTGATAGACTCTAATTTGTCAATCGTTCCACCTGTATGTCCAAGACCACGACCACTCATCTTAGCTACTGGAACACCAAAGCTAGCTACAAGTGGCATAAGGATAATGGTTACCTTATCGCCAACACCACCGGTCGAATGTTTATCTACCTTAACACCTGGAATTTCCGACAAATCATATTGTTCACCTGAAGCAACCATATCAGTGGTCAAATCATGGATTTCACGAATAGACATACCTTGATAATAAATTGCCATCGCCAGTGCAGCTATCTGATAGTCTGGAATTTTCCCAGACACATAGCCATTAATGAGATATGAAATTTCCTCTGTGCTTAACTCGCCACCATCTCTTTTCTTTTCAATTAAATCAACTGTTCTCATATTTTCTCACTTCTAAGGATATAGTATCCTTTATCCTTTTTAACGACTTCAGCATTACCAAACACATCCTCCATCTTAGCCTTAGCTGACGGAGCTCCTTGTTTTTTCTGAATAACAATAGTTAGGTTACCACCTTGATTGAGATAATCATATGCCTCCTCGATAACTTGATGAACCACCTTCTTGCCCGCACGGATAGGTGGATTAGAAATAATATAGTCAAAACTTCCAGTAACATTTTCATAGATATTCGATTGGAAAATAGTAGCTTCAACCTTATTTCGTTCAGCATTTTGTTTCGCTAAATCAATTGCCCTACTATTGATGTCAATCATTGTGACTTTGACTCCTTGTACCTTGGCCAAACTAATCCCAAGAGGACCGTAGCCACAGCCCACATCTAATAGTGTGTTTCCAGCTTCCAAATCTAATGCACTCAAAAGCACTTGACTCCCAAAATCAATCATTTTTTTAGAGAAAACCCCAGCATCCGTATAAAACTGAAAACTTTCTCCTAATAAATTAACCTTTAAATCATGAATATCATGAGCCGCATCTGGCGTCTCAGCATAATACATTTTTGACATTATTTTTTTCCTTCTAGATAGTCTTTTCCCTTTATCGTATCATAAATACCAAAGTAAGGCTAGTGATATGATAAGGCTTACATTCCGGCTTTTTTCTGGTATAATGTTAGCTATGTTAAATGAATTTATCAATTTCGAAACGATATCACGTAAGGAGTGGCAACGCCTTCATAAAGAAGGTAATGCCCCATTGACTGCGGAAGAACTTGATTCCATTCGTAGCCTTAATGATAAGATCGATGTGCAAGAAGTTAGTGATATTTATCTTCCCCTTATCAATCTCATTCGTATCTATCAGAAAACGGCCAATGATTTAACCTTTTCTAAGAGTATCTTTTTACAAAAATCACAGACTAATCGTCCATTTATTATTGGGGTATCTGGTTCAGTTGCTGTTGGCAAATCCACTACCAGTCGTTTGCTTCAACTCTTGTTACAACGTACCTTCCCCCAATCTAAGGTTGAACTTGTAACAACCGATGGCTTTCTCTATCCTAACCAAGTCTTGAAAGAAAAAGACATCCTTAACCGTAAGGGTTTCCCTGAATCCTACGATATGCCGCTTCTTCTCAATTTTTTAGATACTATAAAAAATGGTGGTGATGTCAATATTCCTGTTTACTCTCATGAAATTTATGATATTGTACCAGGTCTTACACAAGAAATCAGACAGCCCAATTTTTTGATTGTCGAAGGGATTAATGTTTTCCAGAATCCTATTAACCAAAGACTCTACATGAGTGACTATTTCGATTTTTCTCTTTACATTGATGCTGAAGTTAATAATATCGAATCATGGTATCTCGAACGTTTTCAAACCCTTCTTGAGCTCGCCAAAAAAGATGAAAATAACTACTACCATCGTTTCACTAAATTCAGTAAGGATGAAGCTTTATCTTTAGCACAAAAAACTTGGCGTGATATCAATTTGGTTAACCTGGAAAATTATATCGAACCTACACGAAGCCGAGCCGAACTGATTCTTCATAAGGGAGACAATCATAAAATCGACTTCATCCACTTAAAAAAATAGAAAAAGCTTGCCAAGGGGTCTAAAATAACGTATAATGACATAGTTAGATAAATTTTGGAGGTGAAAACATTGGCAAATATTAAATCAGCTATCAAACGCGCTGAACTTAACGTTAAACAAAACGAACAAAACTCAGCTCAAAAATCAGCTTTGCGTACTGCTATCAAAGCATTCAACGCTAACCCAACTGAAGAAGCTTACCGTGCTGCATCTGCTAGCATCGATAAAGCCGCTTCTAAAGGTTTGATTCATAAAAACAAAGCAAGCCGCGATAAATCACGTCTTGCAGCTAAATTGGCTAACTAATTGAAAGCTCCATTTAGGAGTTTTTTTTATTACCTAAAAAACCTGCTAGCTTATCGCCTAGCAGGTTTTCTTTATTGATTAAACTCCGGTAATCTTAACTTCAAAAATCGTTCCCTTTGGTTGATTATCTTTAACAACAATTGTTCCTTTAAGAGCTAAAACAATTTGTTGCGCTAGGGATAAGCCAAGTCCAAACCCACCTTTTTGTCTGGTTCTAGCCTTATCTACGCGATAAAAGCGATCAAAGATTTTTTTCTTATCACTATCTGATATACCAGGACCATTATCAGCTACCGAAATATAAAGATGTCGGTCATTAGTGCGAACAGTAAAGGTAACATGTCCGTCATCTTCCGTATATTTAATAGCATTATCAAATAAGATGGTCATTAACTGTTTCAATAACGTTTTATCAGTCTGGATTGGACGACCAACTTGGTTTTGAGCCGTGAAACCTTTCTCATTTTCTTCAGCAATCATAGCATAATTGGTAAATACTGTATCAAAGAAAGCAGGTTCTAAGGTTTCGATTTCCGGCTTAATACCATCGTCACGACGAGCCAAGTTCAAGAGATTTGTCGTCAACAGACGCATATTACGTACTTCATCAAGACTTGAAGCAATATTCTCTGAATTATCTAAAATAGTACTCTCAGGCTTGCGGAAAAGAACTTCTAACCTGTTTTGAATCACAGCAAGCGGTGTCCGTAACTCGTGACTGGCATTTTCAACAAATGCCTTCTGCTTCTCCAGACTTTCCTGGATAGGACGTCTTGACCACTTGGCCAAATACATACTAGCCGCAACAGATAGGAGCCAGAAGAAACTCATCATAATGACAATGAGCTTGACATAACGTTCAGTGGCTTCTTCCAATTGAGTTGTATTAATAGCAATAACAAGGTACTTCGCATCAGGATAGAGACTATTATCTACTTTTTCAGTAATCAGTCGATACTTTTCGGTTTGATCGAAATAATTCTGAGCGCTTCCCTTGCTGATAACATCAATGTTATTTTTATCTATTGGTAAATTGGATAAGCTTGAAAATTTATCAACGACATTAAGGACTTTTCCATTCTTATCAAGCACTAAGACACTGGTATTCGCCGCAACAGATAAATCGTGTGGGGCATCTTCCATCTTTGATTTCTTCTTAGATTCTTTCTTAGAGCCACTCGAGTCAGGTGTTTCATCTGTAGAGCTTTTAGTATCATAAGCCTGGTAAATGGTCGTCGTATTATTTTGATCTACCTCAGAAGTCAGAAAAAGTTCCCGTTTTAGCATTTCCATTTCTAAATAAGAATTGGTCTTAGTTGCTGCCATTTTCAGACTAGAATCCACATTTGAATAAACGCCGTAACTCAGAATCTGCAAAATCATGACAGTCATGACAAGGAAAATACCAGAAAAAGTGGCAAAGAAATGAATGAACGACTTAAATCCGTCTGACTTGATTCTCCTAAAGAGATAATTGAAAAATTTAGTCAGCATTCTTCAAAATGTACCCCACACTTCTCAAGGTTTGGAGGTTGGCAGCAAAGTCTGTTCCTTTAAGTTTCTTACGAATTTTAGAAACATATACTTCAACAACTGATACCGTAGTATCACTATCAAATCCCCAAAGACGATCAAAAATTTGTGACTTAGGCAAGATCACATTCTGATTTTGTAAGAAGTAAACTAATAAATCAAACTCTTTACCAAGAAGTTCTACTTCTTTATCACCCACAAAGGTTGAATTTGTAGCAAGATTAACACGAACATCACCGAAAGAAAGTGTGTTTTGGTCAAATTTACCAGAGCGTTTCAAAAGTGCTTGAATACGCATCTTCAACTCTTCTAAATAGAAAGGTTTGGTTAGATAGTCATCTGCCCCCAGTTCAAAGCCGTGTCCCTTATCGTCTAGACTTTCTTTAGCAGTCATGATAAGTACAGGAGTTGTTACACCTTTATCACGTAATTCTCTAAGAACCGTGAAACCATCTTTTTCAGGTAACATAAGGTCTAAAAGAATCAAATCATAGACGCCACTTTCAGCTTCGTAGAGGCCTTCATCACCATCAAAGACCTGCATAACATCAGCAAAGTCATCTAAAAAATCAAAAACTGAGTTGGACAAACTCAAATCATCTTCTACTAGTAGTATTTTAATCATAGTTATCCCCCTTGTTAGGTGTCAAAGATACAAATAACACTTTGACTAAGTTTTATCATTATATCTAAAATACACATAATCATCTAGTGCTTTGATCTTCTTTTATTTAGATTCAGTCTACTATACTTTCCTTAAGTTTTTCATAACTCTAACAAAAAAACAGCACCAATAGGTACTGTTTATATCGATATTTCTTCTTAGAACAAACCAACAGCTGTTCCGTCTTCAGCCACGTCCATCTTGAGGGCTGCTGGTGCTTTTGGAAGACCAGGCATTGTCATGACGTCACCTGTAAGAGCTACGATAAATCCAGCACCTGTTTTAGGAACAAATTCACGGATAGTGATATCAAAGCCTTCTGGTGCTCCAAGTAAGAATTGGTTATCTGAGAAGCTATATTGTGTTTTGGCCATACATACTGGCAATTTATCCCAACCGAATTCTGCAAATTGTTTAAGTTGGTTCTTAGCTTTTTTCTCGAAGACAACTGATTTACCACCATAGATTTCAGTAACAATCTTAGTGATTTTCGCTTCCAAGCTATCATCATCAGAATAAAGACGTTTATAGTCAGCATTCTCATTTTCAACAGCATCAACAACCGCGTTGGCAAGGTCAATACCACCATCAGCACCATTAGCCCAAACGCTAGCCAATTCAACAGGAACATCGATTTCTGCACAAAGTTCTTTAAGGGCTGCAATTTCAGCTTCTGTATCAGCAACAAACTCGTTAATAGCAACGACTGCAGGAAGACCGAATTTACGAACATTTTCCACATGACGTTTCAAGTTTGCGAAGCCATCACGAACGGCCTGAACATTTTCTTCAGAGAGGTCCGTTTTGGCTACCCCACCGTGCATTTTAAGGGCACGAAGTGTCGCAACAATAACAACAGCATCAGGAGTTGTTGGGAGGTTTGGAGTCTTGATATCAAGGAATTTTTCAGCACCAAGGTCAGCACCGAAACCTGCTTCCGTAATTGTATAATCTGCCAAACGTAGCGCTGTAGATGTAGCTAGAACTGAGTTACATCCATGAGCAATGTTGGCAAATGGTCCACCGTGTACCAAAGCTGGTGTCCCATAAATTGTTTGTACCAAGTTAGGTTTGATGGCATCTTTAAGAATAAGTGTAAGCGCACCTTCGATTTCAAGATCACGCACATAAACAGGTGTACGGTCATAACGGTAAGCAACTACAATGTTAGCCAAACGTTCTTTAAGGTCTTTAATATCAGTAGCTAAGCAAAGAATCGCCATGATTTCAGATGCAACAGTAATATCAAAACCATCTTCACGTGGAATACCGTTAAGAGGACCGCCAAGACCAACATTTACATGACGAAGCGCACGGTCATTAAGGTCAACCACACGTTTCCAGATAATACGACGTTGGTCAATACCTAGTGCATTTCCTTGGTGAATATGATTATCAAGGAGAGCAGACAAAGCGTTATTAGCTGTGGTGATAGCGTGCATATCCCCTGTAAAGTGAAGGTTAATATCTTCCATCGGAAGGACTTGTGCGTAACCACCACCTGCAGCACCACCTTTAATCCCCATAACAGGACCAAGAGATGGTTCACGAAGGGCAATCATCGTTTTCTTACCAATTTTGTTCAGAGCGTCTGCAAGACCAATTGACATAGTTGATTTTCCTTCACCAGCTGGTGTTGGGTTGATGGCTGTTACCAAAATCAATTTCCCTGGTTTATTGTCTTTGACTGCATTAATTTTATCAAATGACAATTTTGCCTTATATTTTCCGTAGAGTTCCAAATCGTCAAAGCCGATTCCAACTTTTTCAACTACTTCTGTGATTGGTTTTAATTCTACACTTTGAGCAATTTCGATATCTGTTTTCATGAGACACTCCTCTATATTTTTCTAGAATCTATTATAACAGAGTTTCATAAAAAACGCATTATTTTTGGTTAATTACTTTTCAATGTTCGGTTTTTGTTTTGTTATAAATCGTTATAACTTTAATTTATAGGGGTACGCCTCAAAAATACTTACTTTTTATTTACTAAAGACCCAATTTTTAGTACAATACTACTATGAAAATTTTGATTACATCGGGTGGTACCACTGAAAAGATTGATGCTGTACGTGGAATCACAAACCATTCAACAGGTTATCTAGGTAAGGAAATTGCTGAACTTTTCTTGGCTAAGGGGCACCAAGTAACCTTAGTAACGACCAAGACAGCGGTTAAACCAGAACCGAAAGAAAATCTAAAGATTACAGAAATTACGAACGTAGATAGTCTTCTCAAAAAAATGGAGCCACTCGTCAAAGAGCACGATGTCCTCATCCATAGTATGGCAGTCTCTGATTATACGCCTGTTTATATGACGGATTTTGCTGAATTAGAAGCTACCGAAGATCTCGCTCAATTCTTGCATAAGTCTAACACTGAGAGCAAGATATCTTCAGCTTCAGAGTATCAAGTTCTCTTTCTTAAAAAAACACCGAAGGTCATTAGCCTTGTTAAACAATGGAATCCTACTATTCAATTGATTGGCTTCAAACTTTTGGTTAATGTAAGTAAAGATGAGCTTTTTGAGGTTGCTCGTGCAAGTCTGAGACGCAACAAAGCAGATATCATTGTCGCAAACGACTTGAGTGATATTTCTCCAGATCGACATATCGCCTATCTAGTTGACGAAAAAAGCGAGGAGAAGGTTAGGACCAAAGCTGCAATTGCTCGAGCTTTATTTGAAAGGATATGCCATGACTAAACGTATCATCCTTGCTGCTTCAGGATCAATTTCTGCCTATAAAGCAGCCGATTTAACAAGCAGGTTAAAGAAAAAAGGTTATGATGTTCACGTCATTATGACTGAAGCTGCTCAAGCCTTTATCACCCCTCTGACACTTCAAGTTCTCTCGAAGAACCCCGTTCACACTGATGTCATGGAAGAAAAATTAGCTGAACGTATTAATCATATTGACTTAGGAAAAGAAGCTGACCTCTTTATTGTAGTTCCAGCTTCAGCAAATACCATTGCCAAATTAGCACATGGTATGGCCGATAATATGCTTACTGCTACTGCTTTAGCTTTACCTAGCACTACCCCAAAACTAATTGCCCCTGCAATGAATACGAAAATGTATGAAAATCCACTGACTAGGAAAAATTTAGATACTTTGCATGACCTTGGCTACCAAGAAATTCTTCCAAAATCAGGTTTACTGGCTTGTGGAGATACAGGACGCGGTGCCTTAGCTGATATCTATGATATAATTGAATCCATTGACAATGCTTTAACAAAATAGCCTTGTAGAGAATAAAAAGGAGTTTATGATGAATAAGAAAAATAAAGCAAACCAAACAGCGCAGTTAGCGCTCTTGATAGCGACTATGGTTGTTATCGAAGTACTTAGTCAAACCATCTTTGCCGCTTTTGTACTTCCAATTAAACCAACCCTAACGCACATCCCAGTTATTATTGCTAGTATCGTCTATGGTCCTAAAATTGGAGCCTATTTGGGTGGTTTCATGGGAATTATGAGTATTGTTCGTAACACAATCATTTATACGGTTAGTAGCTACCTCTTTAGTCCCTTTGTTGAAGGGGGAACTTGGGCATCTGCAGTCATTGCCATCGTCCCTCGCATCCTAATCGGTATTTTCCCTTACTTTGTCTACAAGTTACTTCAAAACCGTTTAGGTTTGACTCTATCTGGGGTTTTAGGTGCTTTCACAAATACATTTTTCGTACTTATTGGCATCTACTTCTTAATCCCTAACTTCTACACAGCGGGTGGAAAAACACTAATGGCAACCATTTTCACAACAAATTCGATTGCTGAAATGATTATCGCTGGCCTGCTAACCCTAAGTATCACACCTGTATTATTAAGATTGAAAAAATAAAGAAAAAACATGGTAATTACCATGTTTTTTTCTTTTAATTATGGTATAATGTAAGCGTTTAAAAATATAAAGGAGATTGCTATGTCTTACACTGAAAATTATCAAAAATGGCTCGACTTCGCTGAATTGCCTGCTTACCTTCGTGATGAGTTGGTCGCAATGGATGAAAAAACGAAAGAAGATGCCTTCTATACCAACCTTGAATTCGGTACAGCTGGTATGCGTGGATTGATTGGTGCTGGTACTAACCGCATTAACATTTACGTTGTTCGCCAAGCAACTGAAGGTTTGGCTCAATTGATCGACTCAAAAGGGGAAGAAGCTAAAAAACGTGGTGTTGCTATCGCTTACGATAGCCGTCACTTCTCTCCTGAGTTTGCTTTTGAATCTGCTCAAGTTTTGGCTGCTCATGGTATCAAATCTTATGTATTTGAAAGCCTACGTCCAACACCTGAATTGTCATTTGCTGTTCGTCACCTCCACACATTTGCAGGTATCATGGTAACAGCTAGCCATAACCCTGCTCCATTTAATGGTTACAAAGTATACGGTGAAGATGGTGGACAAATGCCACCTGCAGATGCGGATGCATTGACAGATTACATCCGTGCTATCGAAAATCCATTCACTGTCCAATTGGCTGACCTTGAAGAAAGCAAAGCCAGTGGTTTGATTGAAGTTATCGGTGAAAACGTCGACGCTGAATATTTGAAAGAAGTGAAAGGCGTTAACATCAACCAAGACTTGATCAATGAATACGGTCGCGACATGAAGATTGTCTACACTCCACTTCATGGTACTGGTGAAATGTTGGCTCGTCGTGCTCTTGCGCAAGCTGGATTTGAAGCAGTTCAAGTTGTTGAAGCTCAAGCTGTTCCAGATGCTGACTTCTCAACTGTTAAATCTCCAAACCCTGAAAACCAAGCTGCTTTTGCTCTTGCTGAAGAACTTGGTCGCAAAGTAGACGCTGATGTATTGGTTGCAACTGACCCAGATGCTGACCGTCTTGGTGTTGAAATCCGCCAACCAGACGGTTCTTACCTCAACCTTTCTGGTAACCAAATCGGAGCTATCATTGCTAAATATATTCTTGAAGCTCACAAAACAGCTGGTACGCTTCCTGAAAATGCTGCCCTCTGTAAATCAATCGTATCAACTGAGTTGGTAACTAAGATTGCAGAAAGCTACGGCGCGACTATGTTTAACGTCTTGACTGGTTTCAAATTTATCGGTGAAAAAATTCATGAATTTGAAACACAACACAACCACACTTACATGCTTGGTTTCGAAGAAAGCTTCGGTTATCTAATCAAACCATTCGTACGTGACAAAGATGCTATCCAAGCCGTTCTTATCGTAGCTGAAATTGCTGCTTACTACCGTTCACGTGGTATGACTTTGGCAGACGGTATCGAAGAAATCTACAAACAATACGGCTACTTCGCAGAAAAAACAATCTCTGTTACCCTTTCAGGTGTTGACGGAGCTGCTGAAATTAAGAAAATCATGGATAAATTCCGTGGAAATGCTCCTAAACAATTCAATAACACAGACATTGCTAAGACAGAAGACTTCTTGGAACAAACAGCTACTACTGCTGACGGCGTTGAAAAATTAACAACTCCTCCAAGTAACGTACTTAAATACATCTTGGCTGATGATTCATGGTTTGCCGTTCGTCCTTCAGGTACAGAACCAAAAATCAAATTCTACATTGCTACAGTTGGTGAATCTGAAGCAGATGCTAAAGAAAAAATTGCTAACATCGAAGCAGAAATCAATGCTTTCGTAGGCGAATAATACTTAAGACTTAGAGCTAAGCTCTAAGTCTTTTTTATACATGACAATGCTAGGATAACGTAAGCAAGTCACCTTTTTCATACTAAAACCACGAAACCACCTATAGATTGATCTATAGGTGGTATTTTTATGATTCAATTATAGAGCACCAACTTGTGAATGATGCTTAAACAAAGAATGAGTAGCTTCATGAATCTGACGAGCAGTTTCTGCATTATTCATGGTATAGAGGTGAACGCCTGCAACATCTTGCGTAACAAGGTCGACAATCTGGTCAATAGCATAGGCAAGACCTGCCGCTCTAAGTGACTCAGGATCATGTTCATACTTATCCAAAATGGCACGGAACTTACGTGGCAAATGGATATTTTCACAAGTCTCAAGCAAACGTAGAGCTTGGTTACGATTCAAGATAGGCATAATTCCAGCATGAATTGGTACGTCAATACCTGCCAAGGTACATTTATCTTGAAAATCATAGAAACGTTCATTGTCAAAGAAGAGTTGGGTTACAAGGCTAGAACAACCTGCATCAACCTTTTTCTTGAGGTTTTGGATATCAGAGATTTGATTTGCTGAATCGGGATGCCCTTCAGGATAGCAGGCACCGATGATATCAAATTGAGGAGCTTGATCCTTGATAAACTCAATCAAATCAGTAGCATATCTAAAATCTTTAAGAGGTTCCACACCTGGGATAATATCGCCACGTAGGGCTAAGATACGGTGTACACCAACAGCATCCAAGTCACGTAAGGTATCAGCAACCTTTTCTTTAGTCAAATAGATAGCTGGAAGGTGGGCAATCGTTGGGATGGCTAGGTCATTTTGAATATGATCTGCCAAAGGAACCGTCGTCTCTTTGATATTATATTTGTTATTACTAGCTGTCACACTGATAAAGTGTGGAGCCAATCCTTGCATATCCTCGAGGGCACGTAGAATTTTTTCATTACCCACTGCTGGGTTGGGTGGAAATACTTCAAAAGAGAGTGATGGTGTTTGGCTTGTCATATTTTATACCTTCTTCTTTTTAGATTTTTGTTAAGACAAAAGCATTTTTAAGTGCCTACTGACTTCATAAGTAGCGTACACTTGTTAATCATAGCCTGCTTGCAAAAATCTTTAGAATATTATTAGCTATTGAAAACCTTCTACACTTAAGGAAGAAGGTCTTCAACGTATGATAACTTCTGCTTACAAGTTTTCGCGAGCTGCTTTTGCAGCTTCTACAAGCTTGATCAAGCTTTCTTTAGTTTCTTTGATTCCGCGAGTCTTCAAACCACAGTCAGGGTTAATCCAGACTTTACCACTTGGCACTTTAGCCAAGATTGCTTCGATAGTGTGGTCAATTTCACCGTCTTGTGGGACACGTGGTGAGTGGATATCGTAAACCCCAGGTCCAACTTCTGTTTGGAAGTTTTGTGCTTTAAGTTCATCCAAGATTTCAAGATTTGAACGACTAGCTTCAAATGAGATAACGTCAGCATCCAAGTTGTCGATGGCTGGAATGATATCTGTAAATTCTGAGTAACACATGTGAGTGTGGATTTGTGTGTCTGGTGCTACAGTTGAGTGTACCAAACGGAAAGCTGGAATTGCCCAGTCGAGGTAATCCTCATACCAGTCACTACGACGGAGTGGCAATTTTTCACGAAGAGCAGCTTCGTCAATTTGGATAATTTTCACGCCTGCAGCTTCAAGGTCAAGCACTTCGTCTTTGATTGCAAGAGCAATTTGAAGAGTTGAATCCTTAATAGAGATGTCCTCACGTGGGAATGACCAGTTAAGGATAGTTACAGGTCCAGTCAACATGCCTTTAACAGGTTTGTCTGTACGGCTTTGTGCGTAGCTAGACCATTTAACAGTGATTGGGTTAAGACGAGTGACATCACCCCAAATGATCGGTGGTTTAACCCCACGCATACCGTATGATTGAACCCAACCATTTTTAGAGAAGAGGTAACCTGACAAGTTTTGACCGAAGTATTCAACCATGTCGTTACGTTCGAATTCACCGTGTACAAGTACGTCAAATCCAACTTCTTCTTGCCATTTAATCCATTCATCAGTGATTTCAGCAAGGAAAGCATCGTATTCTTCTTGTGACAATTCATTCTTACGGAAAGCCAAACGTTTAGCACGAACTTCCTTAGTTTGAGGGAATGAACCGATAGTTGTTGTTGGAAGCAATGGAAGTTTGAAAGCATCTTTTTGAATCGCTTCACGTTCTGCAAATGCTGGCAAACGAGTGTAATCAGCTTCAGTCAAACCTGCAATACGAGCACGAAGCTCAGCATTTTCACCAACACGCTCAGTCGCAAAGAGTTCTTTGTTAGCAGCAAGGGCTTCTGCACCTTGACCATTGCGGATGGCATCCAAGTCACGCAATTCACCCAATTTTTCAACCGCAAAGGCGAAGTGGTTCAAGATAGCTGGTTCAAATTCTTCATTAGCGGTTGTAAATGGTACGTGAAGAAGTGAGCAAGAGGTTGTCAAAACAACATTTTCAGCTGGAACTTGTTCAAGAATTGCAAGGCTCTTCTCGTAGTTGTTACGCCAGATGTTTTTACCATTGACGATACCGGCATAGAGAATCTTATCAGCTGGGAAACCACCTTTAACGAGTTCAAGAGTTTTCTTACCTTCAACAAAGTCAAGACCAATACCATCAACTGGCAAGTTCACAAGGTCATTGTAGACATCACGAACATCACCAAAGTAAGTTTGAATCAAAACTTCAAGGCCTTTCTTATCAGCCAAGAGCTTGTTGTAGAGGTTCAAGAAGAGAGCTTTTTCTTCAGATGTCAAATCTTTAACAAGAGCTGGCTCATCGAGTTGAATACGAGTAGCACCAAGCTCTGCCAATTTTGCAAAGACATCTTGGTATGCAGAAACAAAGCTATCTACGAAGTCTTCAGCTTTTACACCATCTTCAAAATCAGACAATTGAAGGAAAGTGAATGGTCCAACCACAACTGGACGTGTATTAAGACCCAATTCTTTTGCTTCTTGGTACTCATCAAAAATCTTGTGACCAGCAAGTTTAACTTCTGTTGTTTTTTCAAATTTAGGAACGATGTAATGGTAGTTAGTATTAAACCATTTTTTCATAGGAAGGGCACGTACATCCCCTTTTTCACCTTGGTAACCACGCGCCAAAGCAAAGTAACGTTCAAGATCTGTCAAATCCAAGTTTTGAACAGATTCAGGTACGACGTTGAAAAGGAAAGCTGCATCAAGGAAGTTATCGTAATGTGAGAAATCATTTGAAGGAATTTCACTGATACCCTTCTCTTTAACAATATTCCAGTGTTTTGCACGCAAGTCTTTGGCTGCTGCTAAAAGTTCATCTGCAGTAATTTCATTTCTAAAGTATTTTTCTGTTGTAAATTTTAATTCGCGGAATTCACCCAAACGTGGGAAACCAATGATAGTAGTTGACATCTTGTGTCCTCCTCTTTGTTGTTGAACTTATCTTACCAAAGAAATGGGTGGCTGTATAATTGCTATTAGTTTTCTCTATATATAGTTTTAGACTATACCCTATAAAATACAGGGTTACCGACTTCTGTTATCTCCTTTTGCTTAGATATCGCTATAGCTAATAACTATATATTAAGTTACTAAATCTCTTTTTATATCAAAAAATCCCTAGACTTTTGTCTAGAGACTCTATTATTTACTAGGATTAGAACACTAAGCTCTATAAGTGCTCAGTACCCTCTCTTGAAGCCAAGATGATGTATAAGACATATTCTCACTATTGTAACTATTCCAGATAAAATAACCAAAAACTACCAATACTAATAAGAAACAAATTCCCAAGACAGCTAACCATATGATTTGTTTCTTTAAGCTATCATACTCACTCATATAGCCATTATGGATTTTAATGAGTTCATTTCTTTTTTTGTTACTTGACTCTTTAGCAATGGCAATTTCTAGCTCATACATTTGATGCTTCCATGAATTCTTAGAAGTGCCTTTTTTCATTTTATTGTTTGAAAGGTTGCTGTTGCCTTTCTCAAAGTTATTTTTTTCAGTCATATTTCCCTCTAAAATCTTCTTTTAGTCCCTATCATTATAACATATGTAAAACTATCTGAAAAGTTCATTTTTGGTTAGAATTTTGAGAAAGAAAATTAAAACATGAAAAAGAACCAGAGGGAAACTTCTTATGTTATACTCTAAGTATGCATAAGAAAACTGTTATTGATTTTAAAGAACTTGGATTGAGACACCTTTTCACCAAGCCCATAAAAGAATTAAAAACAAGAGAATTGGAAAATATTGTAAATTCCATGGCAAATTCTATTATCGAAATTTGGAGTTCTCCGGAGAAAATGCTGGAATACTCAAAAAATGCAAGAGAACATGCAAGAAAAACCCATGATAAAGAGCAGAATTTCGCAAAATTGCAGGAAATCTATGCAAACATAGCAGGGAGGAAGGAATGAAGCTGATATTTGTCTCAAACTATTTTAATCATCATCAGTTGCCCTTCTGTGATGCTCTGTATGAATTGCTGGAGGGAGATTTCTGTTTCCTGCAGACACAGCCCATGGAAGAAGAGCGGGTGAAGATGGGCTGGCAGGCCGAGGAAC
>OLSD01001600.1_pt1 | contig 18126 bp, 10 predicted proteins | sample 1672211 | NCBI WGS metagenome assembly OLSD01 (sample SAMEA3136659, study PRJEB25190) | human gut metagenome | reverse complement strand
GGTATGATAGGGGTCTCCAAAACCTTTGGTGGGAGTTCGATTCTCTCATCCCCTGTTCTTTAAAAACACCTAAACAGGTGTTTTTTCTTTATCCTATATTTTTTTAGAAATTTATTCTCCAGTGATTGTGTAAAATATAAATATTCGGGTGCATGTATTTTTGATAAATGCAATAACAAAGTCCATGTATATACTAAAAAAGTCCATGCAAAGTCATTGCACATATTATATTTAGGGGTTTTAGGGGAATTTTCCCCTAACAAGGTGTATTTTGGACGTGTAGTCCACAAATGCGTATCTTGCCAATGTACTCCCTCTATTGTATTTTAGCTTGAAACTATTTTAATAAAGAAATATACTTATAATATGAGTATAGTATAAAGAGAAAAATAACGATGAGAATTATGTGAAAGCGAGGCGATGCGTGTGCTAATAAATACAGCAGAATATCTTTCTGTTATTGAAAACATCAAGAAAGAAATCAAGGATGCACAATACCGTGCAACGATTCATGTGAATTCAGATTTACTGCTCTTGTATTATGACATTGGAACGGTCATTAACGAATATAAAACATGGGGAAACAAATTCATTGATAATCTTTCTTATGATATTCAGATAGCTTTTCCAGAAAGAAAAGGGTATTCCGTCCGAAACCTGAAGTATATGGCGAAGTTTGCTGCCCGTTTTTCTGATAGAAAAATTGTGCAAGAGGTGCTTGCACAAATTACATGGTATCATAATATTGCTTTGATGGATAAGGTCAAAACTGCGGAAGAACATATCTGGTATGCAAATGCAACAGTAAAGAATGGCTGGTCTCGAAATGTTCTTGTCCATCAGATTGAAAGCAACTTGTATCAGCGACAGGTTCTGGCAGAAAAAGTCACAAATTTTGAACACCGTCTACCATCTCCACAGAGTGAACTTGCGGTGCAGACCATGAAAGACCCATATGTATTTGATTTCATTTCTTTCCGGGAAGATATGCGCGAACGGGATATTGAGCAGGCGCTGGTTCGGGAAGTCACAAAGCTACTTCTGGAGCTTGGAACAGGATTTGCATTCTTGGGAAATCAGTATCACTTGAATGTAGGTGGTGATGATTTTTACATTGATTTGCTGTTTTATAACTTGAACCTTCGTTGTTATGTTGTTATCGAATTGAAAACCGGTGACTTCAGACCCGAATACGCCGGGCAGTTAAATTTCTATCTTTCAGCCGTGGACGGCATTTTGAAGAAAGAGCAGGATAATCCATCTATTGGTTTGCTTCTGTGCAAAAGCAAGAATAATGTGGTTGCAGAATATTCGCTCAAAGATATTTCAAAGCCGATTGGTGTAAGCGAATACAAAATAACCAGCAGCCTGCCGGATGATCTGGAAAAGCAACTGCCGTCTGTTGAAGATATTCAGAAACGGATTAAATAAATCTGGTTTCAAAATTTGAAATAGGGATACAGGAATCTCGTTGACTTTATATCAGAGTGGTATATTTTTTTAAGATACAACTTCCGATAAGTTCGGATTAGGAAGAAAGTTTGTTTGGTGTCAATGGATAAATAAACTACCCAAACGTCATAGTGATTATCGGAAATTGAACTTTTATAAAGGAGAATTATATGAAAAAAACAAATAACAGCGTGCTTTCGCAATATCGGGGTGCGTTAATGGGAATATCCATCATATTGATTATGGTTTTTCATTTTACGGAGGACTGTCATTATTATTCCTATCATTTTAGTGGCTGGATTTCCTTCTTTTGGAGATATATTTCATCATCAAGTGTGGATGCTTTTTTATTCTTTTCTGGTCTGGGGTTATACTATTCCATGAAAAAAAGATCAGATGTTAGAAGCTTTTACATAAGAAGATTAAAAAGAATTCTGATTCCTTATTGCATCGTAGCCGTACCCTCTTATATTTTATTAGATGTCTGTGTAGATAAAACAGGATGGGGAGAAGCCATAAAAGACTTCACATTTATCACATTTTTCAGTGATGGAGACAGGCTTTACTGGTATATTGGACTTATGCTGTTATGCTATCTGATTTATCCCTATATCTTTCAGATTGTGGATAGCGCACGAGACGCAATAGATGGAGAGATCCGGCTGATTTCCATGGTAAGTGCTATTACAGTATTAGCACTTGTAATTGCATTATATGAGAAAGATATGTTTGGAAATGTGAATATTGCTTTGCTTCGTCTGCCTGTTTTTATAGCGGGCTGTTTTTATGGCAGATCCAGTTATGAAAAAAGGGAAAGTTATTGGAAATGGTTGATTCTTTTTGCGTTATCCGGCTATTTGCTCACCATGCTTCCAAGTGGATCTCCTATTTTTGCAAGGTATGTGACCGGAATTTTTAATATCTCATGTTGTGCGGGAATTGCCTGGATCTTTTCCCAGTTATCTATGCGCCCGGTTATAAGAATACTGGAATGGTTTGGTGCTCATTCGCTGGAATTGTATCTGGTACATGTTACCATACGAAAATTTATGAAGGGAGCAGCATTTCATACATGCCATCTGCGTTACGAACTGGTGCTGGTATGCAGTTCCATTGTGATTGCATGGATACTTCAGATCCTTGTCCGGTATATAACAGATCATTTGCTTAAGGAAAAGAGGTAAGACATATGACCCTACAGCAGTTACATCAGGTAATTACGATTGCAGAAAGCCGTTCCATGAACGAAGCATCCCGAAAATTGTTTGTCTCACAGCCCAATCTGTCTGCGGTTGTGCGCGAACTGGAAGAAGAAGCAGGAATCACCATTTTTATCCGGTCCAACAGGGGAATCGTGCTTACACCAGAGGGAGAGGAATTTATCGGATATGCCAAGCAGGTCGTGGAGCAGTATCATTTACTGGAATCCCGTTATATTTCGTCTGCATCCAAAAAGAAATTTTCCGTGTCTATGCAGCATTATACCTTTGCGGTCAAGGCATTTGTGGAAGTCGTAAAGGCTGTCGGAATGGAAGAATATGAATTTGCCGTGCATGAGACACAGACGAATCAGGTAATCGAAAATGTGCGTAACATGAAAAGTGAGCTGGGGATTCTTTTCCTGAGCAAATTTAATGAAGCAGTACTCCAGAAACTTTTCAAGGAAAATGATGTGATTTTTGAAGAACTGTTTACCTGTGACACCTATGTATATCTGTGGAAAGGACATCCGCTGGCACAAAGGGATGTAATTTCCATGAAAGAACTGCAGGAATATCCATGTCTTGTGTTCGAACAGGGGAAAAATAATTCCTTTTATTTTGCCGAAGAGATGAAAAGTACCTATGAATATAAGAAGATGATCCATGCGGATGACCGGGCGACCATGCTGAATCTGATGGTTGGGCTGAATGGTTATACGCTCTGTTCCGGGATTATCTGTGAAGAATTAAACGGAAATGATTATGCGGCAGTGCCGCTGGCAGAGAGCGAAAAGATGCGGATTGGCTATATCCGGCACAAGGGGATAAAGGTCAGTCCGATCGGAGAATTATATGTGGATATTCTGAAAAAAAGTGGGAAACCACTTTGATAAAAATAGTTTTCATCAAAAAATGCTTGTTTTGGTGATTGGAAAGGCAATTTTTTGGAGAAATTGCATAAGATAGCAGGTATAAATATAAATACACGAAAAAAAACGGTAAGAATCTGATGGAAACGGTTGCGCGATTACCGTCATTATGCAGGAAAAACCGGAGAAATGCGAAGTTTGCATAACTTTGACAGATGAGAAAAAAAGTGGCATAATCTTTTCTAAACTTGGGGATGATAATAAAAGTATGTTGTTTAAAGGTAGAAAGAGGTGTTGGATTATGTATGAAACTGTTAAAGTAATTCGGTTATCAGATATGGATGAAGTTAAGGATTTTGTACGTGCAGCAGGTGGTTGTGATTTTGATATTGATGTAAAATGCGACAGAACATTCATTGATGCAAAGTCATTGCTTGGTATGATTGGACTTGGCGTAAAAAAGAATCTTCAGGTTTGCTACGGTGGAAAGAATGAAAATTTCGAAAACGTAGTTGCTAAATTTGCAGTGGCATAATACAATTATTATATCGTGACTATGGAACTTTAAGTCCCGCTCCGTATTCCGGAGCGGGGCTTTTTATTGTAAAATAATGGAACAAATAAAAACCCGCTTCATACAACAGGAAAATACCCGCGGGAGAAAGGAGATGTACATGCAGGAATTACATATCTCTGTGAGAAATCTGGTAGAGTTTATTTTCCGGGCAGGAGATATCGATAATCGTGCCGGAAAGCTGGCGAGTGCAGAGGCCATGATGGAAGGCAGCCGTATCCACCGGAAAATTCAAAAAAGCATGGACACCTCCTACCAGGCGGAAGTACCGCTGAAAATTGAATGGAAAGCCAACGATTACGTACTGGTCGTGGAAGGACGTGCAGACGGAATCGCCTATGGAAAATTTCAGCCGGATCTGCCGGCTGCGACGGAGTCTGTGCTGCAACCGGAGATGGAGTTTGCGGCGGAAATCCCTCCGGAAGAAGAAATCAGTTTCATCGATGAGATCAAGGGTGTATATAGAAACGTTGCGGCAATGGAACAGCCGGTCTACGTGCATAAAGCCCAGGCAATGTGCTATGCGTATATCTATGCGAAACAGAACCGTCTGGAGCGGATCGGCGTGCAGATGACCTACTGCAATCTGGATACCGAGGAAATCCGGTATTTCCGGGAGATTTATACATTTGAGACACTGACCGTGTGGTTTGGCCATCTGATCGAAGATTATCGGAAATGGGCAGACTGGCAGATCGCATGGAAAAAACAGCGGCAGGAGAGTATTCATACACTCGAGTTTCCATTTCCCTACCGGCAGGGACAAAAGAAGCTGGTTGCCGATGTTTACCGCACCATTCTGCGGGGGAAGAACCTGTTTATCGAGGCACCGACCGGAGTGGGCAAAACAATTTCCACAATCTTTCCGGCGGTAAAAGCAGTGGGAGAAGGGCTGGCAGACCGGATCTTTTACCTCACGGCAAAGACCATCACAGCAACTGTGGCAAAAGAAACGTTTGCACTGCTGGAAGAACAGGGCTACCGTGCCAAAGTGATCCAGATTACAGCAAAAGAAAAACTCTGCCTGTGTGAAGAGATGGACTGCAACCCGGTAAACTGTCCATATGCAAAGGGACATTTTGACCGGGTGAACGATGCGGTGTTTGATCTCTTGCAGAAATCCAACCTGTTTACCAGAGAGGAAGTTTTAGCGCAGGCGAAAGAATATCAGGTGTGCCCGTTTGAGATGAGTCTGGATGTGGCAACATGGGCGGACAATATTGTCTGTGATTACAATTACGTATTCGATCCGAATGTATATCTGAAACGCTTTTTTCAGGAGGGGATAAAGGGAGACTATCTGTTCCTGGTGGATGAGGCACATAACCTCGTGGATCGCAGCAGGGAGATGTACAGTGCCGATCTGTACAAAGAAGACGTGCTTGCAGTGAAGCGGATCATGAAAGCGCACAGCCGTACGATCTGCCGTATCCTGGACAAATGCAACAAAGCCATGCTGGAAATGAAACGTGAGTGTGAGCACTACCAGATTCTGGACAGTGTGGGAACGTTGACCTTCCACCTTATGCGGCTGGCCTCCGAGATGGATGAATTTTTGGAAAAACCGCGGGAATTTCCGGAGAAGAAAACGGTGCTGGATTTTTACTTTGCACTGCGCAATTTCCTGAATATCTATGATCTGGTGGATGACCATTACGTGATCTACAGCCAGATGACGGAGGAAGGCCAGTTCCGGATCCGGCTCTTTTGCGTAGATCCGTCGGTCAATCTGCAGAAATGCATCGATAAAAGCAATTCCACAATCTTTTTCTCCGCAACGCTCCTGCCGATCGGATACTACAAGCGGCTACTTTCCACGGACGAGGATAACTATGCCATTTATGCGCAGAGTACGTTTGCCCAGACACAGAGACTTCTCGCATTTGGCCGGGATGTGAGCACAAAATATACGCGGAGGAACAGAAAAGAATACGAAAAAATCGCGGACTATATCGGTGCAGTCACAGAAGCACAGCAGGGAAATTACATGGTGTTTTTCCCGTCTTACCGGCTGATGCAGGATGTATATGAGGTCTTTGCCGGGAAGGCGGCCGATTCGTGCGAGATTCTGATGCAGCATAGTAATATGAAAGAACACGAAAGAGAAGCGTTTTTGGAAGAATTTGAAAAAGAGCGCCAGGGGACACTCGTTGCGTTCTGTGTGATGGGTGGAATTTTCGGGGAAGGCATTGATCTGAAAAACGACCGGCTGATCGGTGCCATCATCGTGGGAACCGGACTTCCGCAGGTCAGCGATGAACGTGAAATTTTAAAGAATTATTATGATGAGCGGGGATTGTCCGGATTTGACTATGCGTTCCGCTATCCGGGAATGAACAAAGTCCTGCAGGCAGCAGGGCGCGTGATCAGGACCAGCGAGGACCGCGGCGTGATCCTTCTGCTGGATGAACGTTTCCTGCAACGCGAATACGGAGCGCTTTTTCCGAGAGAATGGGAAAAGAGAAGCGTCTGTGGTCTGCCGCAGCTGCGGGAAGAAGTGAGCCGGTTCTGGTCAGACGTCCGGGAGGAGCTTTAAAAACTCTTCGGTGGAGGCAGAAACCGGAAGGGTAGGGTTTAACGAAGCCACCAGCTGCCGCTGCGGGATCGTTTCCTGCGTGCGGACGAGAAAGAGATCCTCCGGCTTGTGTTTCAGACAAAAATCCGGGATAAAAGCAATTCCAAGACCGATGCGGGCCATGTCAATGAGCAGATCGTTGCTGCTGAGCTCTACCTGAGGCAGCAGTTCCAGCTGATGCTGCAGGAAAATGTGGTGCAGAAACTCACTCGTTGTGCTCTTGCGGTCTAACATCATGAGCGGATAGGTGCCAAGCTCCGAGAAAGGAACGATGCGGTCCGCCAGATCAAAATATGCCGGATTGGCGACGAACACATCCGAGAAAGAGCCAACCGTTTTCTGAATATAGGAAGGATTCAGATGCGGGTTTGGAAAATTTGTGATAATCAGATCTACCCGGCGCTGCTCTAACAGGTCTACACAGCCCATCGAGCTGGCATTGGTGATTTTAATCGGAACATCCGGGAATTTCCGATGGAATTTCTGCAGATACGGCAGAAGAAAATAGCGGCAGATCGTGTCGCTGGCACCGATATGCAGCTGTCCTAAACCAAGAGAGCCGGATTTTAAAAGCTGGCTTTCGCCGCGTGAGATCAGATTCATGGCAGGTTCCACATGTTTCAGAAGCAGAGCACCGGCAGGAGTCAGCTGCACTTTTTTTGTGCTGCGGATAAAAAGCGGCTGTCCCAGCTTGCGCTCTAATGTTTTGATAGACTGGCTTACCGCTGACTGGGAGATAAACAGCTTCTTACTTGCATCCGAAAATGAGAGAGAGCTTGCAACATAATAGAAAACCTTGTATAATTCATAATTGATATCCATCGATCATATCCTCAGTAGTATAGTATAGTATAGTATAGGATATATTATATACCTTTCACAAAGGAGAGAAAAGGAGATTATCATGAAAAAGGGAATTTTGAAAACCTTATGCGGATTGATGGCGGCACTCATGCTGCTTGTGTTCGCAGGAACACCCGTTATAACTCAGGCAGCAAAACTGCCATATTACATTAAAATCAATCGTCAGCAGAACTGTGTGACCGTATATGCACTTGATTCCAAAGGCAAATATACCAAACCGGTCAAAGCATTTGCCTGCTCGGTCGGTGTCAACAATGCCACCCCGACAGGAACATTTTCGATTCCGGCAAAATACCGCTGGCATACACTTATGGGCGGTGTGTACGGACAGTATTGCAGCCGTATTCACGGTGGTGTGCTGTTCCACTCTGTGTTTTACAGTGCACAGGACCCGAGCAGGCTGGCATACAATTCTTATAACCGTCTGGGACAGACGGCATCCCACGGATGTGTCCGTCTGAATGTGGAAGATGCCAAGTGGATCTATGACAACTGCCCGGTAGGAACCAAAGTAACCATCTATGACAGCAAAGATCCGGGACCATTGGGCAAGCCTACCCCGATCCGTATTGATGTAAACAGTCCGTACCGCGGATGGGATCCGACCGATCCGGATCCGAGAAATCCATGGCTGAAACTTCGCCCGACGATTAAGGGAATCAAGAATAAAACCATCGAGAGAACAAACAGCAAAGTAGATCTGAAAAAGGGTGTGAAAGCTACCGATTACAGAGGTAAGACACTTAAATTTACCGTTTCCGGAAAAGTCAATGCGGCAAAGACCGGAAAATATAAGATTACATACACCGCAAAAGATGCCAAAGGAAACAAGACCCAAAAGAGCATCGTAATTACCGTAAAAGATACGAAAGCACCATCCATCAGCCTGAAGCGAAAGACACTGACCTACAATAAAGCCGTTTCCAAAGAAAAACTGGTTTCTGCAATTAAGGCAGATGTAGTGGCAAAAGATCTGGGCAAAAAACTTGCGTCAAAATATGTTTTCGTGGATGCCAGAGAAGCACATAAGGCAGTTACCGCTATGGAAAGAGGAACCTATGGAACTTATAGCGTGACCGTATATGTCAAAGATACGGCAGGAAATAAATCCAGAAAGCTGAAAGTAAAGATTAATTTTGTAAATCCAAACCCGGGTACCGATCAGCCGGATCAGCCGGAACCGGACACTCCGGGCGTTGTAACGGACAGTGCAATTACCGTACAGTAATTTCATAAGAACAGGTAATAGATATCGTAAGCGATATTAATTTTACTTAATTGTCAACCCATGATACAATAACATAAAGATCAATAGAATGCCCCCGAATACAGGGGGCATTCCGTTTCGCAAAAGAAGGAGGTAAATCCAATGGGCAATGTACGTCGTGTGTACGTAGAAAAGAAACCGGATTTTGCCGTAAAGGCAAAAGAATTAAAACATGAGGTAAAGCATTATCTCGGAATCGCTGCAGATCAGGTGCGTGTTCTGATCCGTTATGATGTGGAAAATGTATCGGATGCCACTTACCAGAAGGCATTGCAGACGGTATTTTCCGAGCCACCAGTGGATGATATTTATGAGGAGAACTTTGACGCAGAAGGCGGAAACGTATTTTCCGTAGAATTCCTGCCGGGACAGTTCGACCAGAGAGCGGATTCCGCAGAGCAGTGCGTGAAGCTTTTAAATGAGGATGAGGAGCCGATCATCCGCAGCGCGACGACCTATGTGATCAAGGGTGACATCACAGAGGATGAGTTAGAGGCGATCAAAAAGTATTGTATCAATCCGGTAGATTCCCGTGAGACCGGTATGGACAAGCCGGATACCCTCGTACAGAATTTCGATGAGCCGGCAGACGTGGCAGTTTTCGACGGATTTATCGACATGGCAGAAGCACACTTAAAGGAACTGTACAGCTCTTTAAATCTTGCCATGACCTTTAAGGATTTCTTACATATCCAGAATTACTTCAAAAATACCGAGAAGCGGAATCCGTCCGTGACAGAGATTCGCGTGCTTGATACTTACTGGAGTGACCATTGCCGTCATACCACCTTCTCGACAGAACTTAAAAATGTGAAGTTTGATGAAGGATTTTACCAGGCACCAATCAAAAAGACTTACGAAGAATATCTTGATACCCACAAGAAACTGTATGCGGGACGCGATGACAAGTTTGTCTGCCTGATGGATCTGGCACTGCTTGCCATGAAACGTCTGAAAAAAGAAGGAAAACTTGCAGATCAGGAAGAATCTGACGAGATCAATGCATGTTCCATCGTGGTACCGGTGGAAGTAGATGGAAAGACAGAGGAGTGGCTTGTAAACTTTAAGAACGAGACACATAACCATCCGACCGAGATTGAGCCGTTCGGTGGTGCTGCTACCTGTTTAGGCGGAGCCATCCGTGATCCGCTTTCCGGAAGAACTTATGTGTATCAGGCAATGCGTGTGACCGGAGCCGCAGATCCAACCGTATCCGTAAAAGATACGATTGAGGGTAAGCTGCCACAGAAGAAGATCGTGCGCGAGGCAGCCAGAGGTTACAGCTCTTATGGAAACCAGATCGGACTGGCAACCGGATATGTCAAAGAAGTTTACCATCCGGATTATGTAGCAAAACGTATGGAGATCGGTGCTGTCATGGGTGCCGCACCGAGACGTGCCGTACAGAGACTGACCTCTGATCCGGGAGATAAGATTATCCTTCTGGGCGGACGTACCGGACGTGACGGTATCGGTGGAGCAACCGGATCTTCCAAGGCACATAACACACAGTCTACGTCTGTATGTGGTGCCGAGGTACAGAAAGGTAATGCACCGACTGAGCGTAAACTGCAGCGCCTGTTCCGCAGAGAAGAAGTCAGCCATATTATCAAAAAATGTAACGATTTCGGTGCCGGCGGTGTATCGGTAGCCATCGGTGAGCTTGCAGACGGACTGCGCGTGAATCTGGACAAAGTACCGAAGAAATATGCCGGTCTGGATGGAACGGAGATTGCAATCTCCGAGTCTCAGGAGCGTATGGCAGTGGTTGTCGCTCCGCAGGATGTCGAGCAGTTCCTTGCTTATGCAAAAGAAGAAAACCTTGAAGCAACCGAGGTGGCAGTTGTTACCGAGGAGCCGAGACTGATCTTAGAGTGGAGAGGAAAAGACATTGTCAATATTTCCCGTGCATTCCTCGATACCAACGGTGCGCATCAGGAAGCAGATGTCGAAGTCGAGATGCCAAAAGAGGAAGACAACTTCTTTAAAAAGATCGAACTTCCGAAAGTTGCAGATGCATTACAGAAAAACGACAACAAATCAGCATGGCTTGCCATGCTTGCGGATCTTAATGTATGTTCCCAGAAGGGACTTGTCGAGATGTTTGACGGTTCCATCGGTGCGGGAAGTGTCTACATGCCATACGGCGGCCGCTATCAGCTGACCGAGACACAGAGCATGGTTGCCAAACTTCCGGTTCTGAAAGGAAAATGCGATACCGTAACCATGATGTCCTACGGATTTGATCCGTACTTATCTTCCTGGAGCCCATACCATGGATCGGTTTATGCGGTACTCGAATCTCTTTCCCGTATCGTGACAGCCGGTGGTGATTACAAGAAAGTACGATTTACTTTCCAGGAATATTTCCGCAGAATGAACGAAGATCCAAAGAGATGGAGCCAGCCGTTTGCCGCACTGCTCGGTGCATTTGATGCACAGATCGGTTTTGGACTGCCGTCCATCGGTGGAAAAGATTCCATGTCCGGAACCTTTAACGATATTGACGTGCCTCCGACACTGGTTTCTTTCGCAGTCGATGTGGCAAGAGAAAAAGACGTGATCACACCGGAACTGAAAGAAGCAGGAGATAAGCTGGTACTCTTTACGATCGAAAAGAACGCGTATGATCTGCCGGTATATGAACAGGTGATGAAACTGTATGATAAGATTCATGAGCTGATCGGCAAGGGTGCAATCCGCAGTGCCTATGCACTTGACGGAAAAGGTCTGGCAGCAGCAGTCAGCAAGATGGCATTCGGTAACAAACTGGGTGTAACAATTGCCGATGATGTCACTGCAGAAACCTTATTTGCACCGGGATTCGGTAATATCGTAGCAGAAGTAAAAGAAGAGTTTCTTCCTATTATAAAAGAAGCATCCGGAGTTGTTGTCGGTGAAGTGAACGATGCACAGAAATTTGTATACAAAGAAATGTCACTTTCCATGGAGGAAGCAATTGCAGCCTGGACCGGAACACTCGAAAGAGTCTTCCCAACCCGCGCAACCGAGGATAAAGAAAAAGTACAGAGTGACGTATACGATACAAAGAACATCTATGTATGCAGAAACAAAGTCGCAAAGCCGACCGTATTCATTCCGGTATTCCCTGGAACAAACTGTGAGTACGACAGTGCGAAAGCGTTTGAGCGTGCAGGTGCCAATACAATTGTAAAAGTATTCAAGAATCTGAGTGCAGCAGACATCCGTGATTCTGTCGATGAATTTGTCAAGGCAATCGATCAGTCACAGATCATCATGTTCCCGGGCGGCTTTTCCGCAGGAGATGAACCGGAAGGATCTGCAAAGTTCTTTGCAACGGCATTCCGGAATGCAAAGATGACAGAGGCAGTAAGCAGACTGCTGTCAGAACGTGACGGACTGGCACTTGGTATCTGCAACGGATTCCAGGCGCTGATCAAACTGGGACTTGTTCCTTACGGACAGATCCAGGCACAGAGTGCGGATTCCCCGACACTGACCTACAACACCATCAACCGCCACATCAGCAAGATGGTATATACCAAGGTTGTGACAAACAAATCCCCATGGCTGCAGCAGGCAAAGCTTGGTGCAACATACTGCAACCCGGCATCCCATGGAGAGGGACGTTTCGTAGCTCCGAAGGAATGGCTGGACAAGCTTTTTGCAAACGGACAGGTTGCCACCCAGTATGTCAATGAAGCCGGCGAGCCAACCATGGATGAAGAGTGGAATGTCAATGGTTCGTACATGGCAATCGAGGGTATCACCAGTCCGGATGGACGTGTACTCGGAAAGATGGCACACAGCGAGCGCCGCGGTGAGGCCGTTGCCATGAACATCTACGGAGAGCAGGATATGAAGATCTTCGAATCCGGAGTTGCTTACTTTAAATAGAATTGTTTATCTTCACGCGTAGTTTCACTCGAACTACGCGTGAAATAGTTTTAATAATAGAAAAAAGTGAAAAAACTCTTAAATGCTTAAGAAAATATTAAAGAATTTTTTCAATAAAATGTAATTTTGGTGTTGCAAAGATACAATACTTGGTGTATGATTGTCACGTAGAGTAGTTAAAAGAGTACTATAAATAGTACGACAAGTGATGAACTACTATCGAGGCTATGGAAACTGGAACTTGTTCCAGACAGACCTTACAATTACAGATACATATTAGAAATATAAGTCATCGGAACCTCAGCTTGCTGATCTTGATGCTGGACAATCAACGTTGATATCACACTCTACGCCGACGTCTGATGTGCGAAAGTTTCTGGTCATTTATGATTTGTGTGTCTGCAGATGAAACTGACGATGGACTTAACAGTAAGACCGAGGAGGGTCAGTGGAGGCAATTAGCGAGAACATTGGATTGGAAGAATCGTCCGCAGCGGTTTGGAAGAGAAGATGAAGGAACTTAAACGTGCAGGGTTAAACGAGTAGAAGAGATGGAAGTTAGTCAAAAAGAAAGAGAGGAAAAAACATGAAATCAAGCAAAAAAGTGTTAGCTTTTGCTCTCGCTGCAGCTATGGTTGTAACAGCAGTTCCTGCTACAAACGCACAGGCAGCTTCTACAGCAAAGCTTAGCGCAAAAAAGGCTACTGTTTATGTTGGTAGCTCAAAAACATTAACTGTTACTACACCTTCTAGCTGGAAGAGTGTTAAGACAACAGTTTCTAGCAGTGCAAAGAGCATCGCAAAGGTATCAAAGACTTCTACAAAAAAGGTAAAGGTTACCGCTGTTAAGGCTGGTAAGGCAAAAGTTACGGTTAAGGTAACTGCAAAGAAGAATGGCAAGAAAGTTTCTAAGACTCTTGCATCTAACATCACTGTAAAGAATTACAAGGTTCGTCTTGAAGATGCAACTGGTGCAACTGTTTCCGGAACAACAATCGCTGTTGTAGGAACACCTGTACAGTTCACAGCAAAGACAGCACCGGCAAAGGCTGCAGTCACATATACTTCTAGTGATTCAGCAATTGCAACTGTAGATACTACTGGCAAGGTAACACCTGTAAAGGTTGGCAAGGTTACAATCACAGCTGCAACAGATAAGGCTTCTACTACTGCTGAAGTTGAAGTTAAGAACTACGCATTAGGCACAGTTTCCCAGACAAAGCTTACAGAGCTTACCGCTACTGTTGCTGGAAACACAAAGAACCTTAAGACCACTGATTTCACAGTAAAGAATACAACTTCAAATGTTGTTTATCCGGTATCTAAGGTATCTGTTGATTCTAAGGATGCAACAAAGGTTACATTAACACTGTTCAGCGAGTTAAGCGATGGTGCTAACTATGATGTGACACTTGACGGAACGACAAAGTCTTTCAAGGCTTCTGATGGAAAGGTTGCTTCTATCGCACTTGATAATGCAACAATCCCATATGCAACAGAGACAGAAGTAAAACTTGTTTCTAAGGATGTTAACGGCGTTGTATTAAAAGAACTTACTACAACCGATGCTGCATCTGATGCAAACTATAATTTTACAATTGATACAAAGGGAAATGGTTATACAAACGGTTCTAAGTTATACTTAAATAAGGTAAACGATACTGCTGAAGCAACGATCGAGTACAAGACAGGAAAGTATGACCAGAATGGTAAGGCAGAAGGAAACATCGGACCAAACAAGGTTACAATTACTGCTGTAGATCAGGCTGTTGTAAACGGATTTGATGTAAGAATTGACAAGGCTACGACAACTAAGTTCGATAAGGCTAAGGATTCTAAGAAGCTTGCTGTAAAGGATCCAACACAGTACGCTGCATTCCTTAAGATTAAAGATGCAAACGGTAACGAGATCAAAGATTACAACAAATATAAAGTAGAGTCTTCTGACAAGGCTACATTAATGCTTGGAGCATCTACTCTTGATTCTAAGCACAGTGTAAACGTAACTGCTGTTAAGGCTGGTACTGCTTACATCCTTATTAAGAAGGATAACAAGATTGTTGGTTCTGTAGCTGTTGAAATCGTAGCAGAAAGAACTGTTGCAACACTTGAGTTAGATTCTTACAATGTAACTCTTTCTAAGCAGTTAAAAAATACAAAGACTGTTACTGCAACTGTAAAGGATCAGTACGGTGATGATATTGCCGCTAAATTAAGCGTAGAGTGCTTATCTACAGATGTTTCTAACTTGAGCACATCTGCTGTAGCTGGAAGCACATATTACACAATCAACGGAAAGAAAGTAACTTTCAATAGTGAAAATGTTGCTGCTGGAAACTATGTTTACAAGATTTCTTACAAGAACAGTGATAACAAAGAAGTAGTTGCTAAGACTGTTTCCGTAGCTGTAAAGGATGCTAAGACTACCGTACCTGATGCTTGGAGAATTGATGTTGATAACAACAATTTCGATCTGAAGGTTGACAAGGATACAACAGCTGATAAGAATATCGCAATCCAGGTTGTTGGTATGAAAGATGGCATTGATGTTAAGTATGAGACAATTAAGTCCATTTCTGTAAAGGATGCTAAGGGAAATGCTGTTGTAACAACAACAAGTGGTTCTGCTGTATTAGTAAAGGCTATTACAACAGCAACAAGTGGTTCCGCAATCGTTGCTGATAAGAAGCTTGCTACAGGAACATACTCTGTAAAGGCTACAATCACAAACAACGAAGGAAAAGATATTGAGCTTTCTACTACATTTACTGTAAAGGATACTCAGGATAAGGCTTCTGTTGATGTAAAGGATAACACTGTAGCTGGTGCTACTGTAGCTGATGCTGTAAAGAATGCACTTACTGTAACATACGGTGAGACAACATATAGCAGCCGTTCTGACAAGGCCGCAGCTGATCAGCCATTAGTTATTGCAGCTGTTGAAGGTATCAAGAACAACGGTGTTAAGTTCACATCTGGAACTCAGACTGTTGCATCTGGTGAATATTTCACAATTACTAAGCTTGCTGTAACTGTAAAGGTTGACGGAAATGTTTATACAAACATGGAAGTTTCTGTACCAGGAGCAATCACAATCAAATAATTTTGGTTTGATGAATAGGTAAAAAAGAGAGTCGCGTTTCGCGGCTCTCTTTCTTTAATTTGTGCGCCTTGCGGCGCACGTTTCTAATGGGTGAAAGTCCCTAATCCGCCCTAGTAGTGGGAAGGATACAGCCAAGACCAAGGGTGTCCTATTCATAGCAGCGATTATGATTAACGTGAGGGGAATCTGAAGGAAGGTGGCGGCAAATCTCTGGTCTGACGAACAGAAATCACATCAGGCTATAGCTAAGGATAAGGTTGCAATACAAACTATGCAGAAGTGTTCGACTACTCTAAGATTACTGAAAAGAGCGGTGTCATCACAGACTATTGGACGAACAATCTTTTGGATTTGATTTTGCGAAAGGACAATCTTAATGAAGCCTACAAACAAGTTAAGAGAAACAAGGGAAAAGGTGGAATTGATGGTATGCAGGTGGATGAACTTCTGCCCTTCCTAAGAGAAAACCAAGAAACCCTAATCCAAGAGATAAGGGAAGGAAGATATAAGCCGAACCCAGTTCGAAGGGTAGAAATACCCAAGGAAGCAAAAGGCGAGTTTCGAAAGCTAGGAGTTCCTACTGTTGTCGACAGAGTAATTCAACAGGCAATAGCACAGGAACTATCGCCAATCTTTGAGGAACAATTCTCGGAGAATAGTTTTGGTTTTAGACCGAAAAGAGGAGCACACGATGCCCTCAGACAATGCCAAAAGAATGTAAATGACGGCTACGTATATGTGGTGGATATGGACTTGGAAAAGTTCTTCGACACAGTATGTCAGAGTAAACTCATTGAGGTATTGTCACGAAGCATCAAGGATGTCAGAGTAATTTCACTGATACACAAATATCTAAATGCGGGAGTTATAGAAAATGGAGTGAATTTATAAAGGAACAATGTTCAGGACTAATTGATGTGGAATCTAATGTTCCGGAAAAAGAATTCCCCTGCCGCATAGGTAGCAGAGGAAGTGAAAGTAAATGGTAGTCGTTTACTGCTTTAACTGAATTCAGGAATATGGTAGGCGGTGTGTTATTCATCGCTTACAATAAAATTGTATTTTAAAGGAGAATCCGCTATACTGTAACTATTAGAAGAAGCAACGAATAGGTTGGAGGCTTTTATGGAGCAGCGATTAAAATTACCTGTAGGAATCGAATTTTTTGATGAAATTCGGACATCCGGTTACTATTATATTGATAAAACAAAATTGATCGAACAATTATTACAGAACATGGGGAAAGTCAGCCTGTTCACACGCCCACGCCGTTTCGGGAAAACGCTGAACATGAGCATGCTGAAATGCTTTTTTGAGATCGGAACCGCCCCTGCTCTGTTTGACGGACTTTATATTTCAGACAACAAAGAACTGTGTGATACCTATATGGGGAAATATCCGGTTATTTTTCTTTCATTGAAAGGTGTTGAGGGATTGACATTTGAGGAAGCAAAATACCGTCTGATAGAGCTGATCGGTACAGAAGCTGAAAGATTTGCATTTTTAGACGATAGCGATCGGCTTTCTGCAAATGAGAAAGAAAAATACCGTGCCTTAATTGCTTTGAACAATGGAAAATATGCCATGGAGGAAGGGCTTCTCATATCCAGCATTCAATTGCTGTCAAAACTTTTATACCAGCACTATGGACAGAAAACAGTAATACTCATTGACGAGTACGATGTACCACTGGATAAAGCATTCCAGAATGGCTATTACCGGGAAATGGTATCTCTGATCCGCGGACTTTTAGGTCAGGCTTTGAAAACCAATACTTCCCTTCAGTTTGCGGTTCTGACCGGCTGTTTACGTATTTCAAAGGAAAGTATTTTTACTGGTTTGAACAATTTCAAAATCCTGTCAATTGATGATGCACGATATGATGAACAATTCGGCTTTACGGATGCAGAGGTGTCTGACCTTTTGGAAGATTATGATTTGTCTGGACACTTTGCGGAAATAAAGGAATGGTACGATGGTTATCATTTTGGAAATGCTGATATCTATTGCCCTTGGGACGTGATAAATCATGTGGATCATTTATTGCAGGAGCCAGATGTCTGTCCACAGGCATACTGGATCAACAGCAGCGGAAATGATTTAGTTAAGCGGTTTGTAGACAAAGCAGACAAAACCACACGCAACGAGATTGAGCAGCTGATTGTGGGAAATCCCATTGAAAAACGCATCCGACTGGAACCGACCTATGATGAGATTGAAAACAGCATCGACAATCTCTGGAGTGTCCTGTTTACCACGGGATATCTGACACAGGTTGGAAAAGCAGTTGATGGTGTTTACCGGCTGGTCATCCCAAACAAAGAAGTCCGTGAAGTGTTTG
>OLSD01001586.1_pt1 | contig 18264 bp, 12 predicted proteins | sample 1672211 | NCBI WGS metagenome assembly OLSD01 (sample SAMEA3136659, study PRJEB25190) | human gut metagenome | reverse complement strand
ACACGGCGACAATCACGCTGGGAAATACCTCGCTGAAGGTTTCTGCCCAATTCAGTGCCGATGCAGGAAAATTTGTAGTCGATCCTACAGAACAGAATCCTCCTACGGCAACACTTCGTAATGGAGTGGATTCTATTCAGAACGGCATAACGGTTGTTTCAGGTTGGAACAACAACAAGAATGATGTATTGGTCATGACGATCGTTCCCACACAGGATCCGCGGACGATTGCAAATGCGTACCTATATATGGCCGTATGGAAACTTCCAGCCAGCGGCTATGCCGAGGGAGCGACGCTGGACTTTTCCGCGGATGTGGAAGTAAGCGACAGCAGCAGTGCCAATTATAAGAACATCACCTTCAAATCGGACTGCGCCCACCCGTGGGAGGAGATCCCCTTCACCATCACGGATGTCAACGGCAATGAAAAGCAGGCGAAGATCGTGCTGGATTACCCCAGCAAGGGCACTGTCAGTATTGAAGGCACCGGTAAGGTAACGGTCAACGGCAGCGAATATGCCAATGGCGATGTGGTCAAGGCCGTGACCGGCGCGGAACTGAAACTTCAGGCGGCAGAGGCCAGTACATTCGCAGGCTGGGAAGTCACTGGCATGACGCTGACTGAGGAGCAGACCAAGGCGAATCCGCTGACCATTACCGCACCCGAAGGCAGCTTTACCATTAAGGCAAAGTTTCAGACAGGTGATAGTGACAATGTTACTGTCCAAGTGAAGCTCATGCAAGGTATCTACGATAGAAGCTCAGATAAATTCTGGGCTGAAGGAGTCTTTGTTAACAGAATGTTTGACGTTGTTCTCATGAATGACAAGAGCTTTGATGATCTGGTAGCTGGCAGGTTCTATGGCACTGATAAAGGAGCCACCGCAGTTGATGATAATCACAATGTCTTCAGAGTTGAGAAGGGCCAGAAAGTATGTGTAAAGCTTTTGGGATTCAACGAGAAAATCAAGTCAAAAGTCGGGTATGTCTTAGAGAGTCTGGAGTCGAATATCCCAGAGGCAGATATCATTGACCAAAGGACTGTCAATGAGCTGATCAATGGAAGAACATGCGAAGTTACATACTTGGCGTTTTATGCCCGGCAGGACATTGTTGTGACTGGCAACATTCACGAACTGTATAATGTGGAAATAAAGGCATCCAGCAACGACTCTCAGATGGGCAGGGTTGAATTGACCCCCACAAGCAGCACTAATCTCTATAAAGAGAGAACGACGTTGCTTATGTACGCCATTCCCGAAGACGGGTATGTATTCAAAGGCTGGACAGAAACGGGCGGATCGTATTTGACCGAAGCCCAGAAATCACAGATGACTGTACAGTTCGTAGTAGGAACGAAGGACACGCAGTTCACCGCCACCTTTGAAGAGGCCAGCGAGATCACACCGCTTCCGGTAAGGGTCAATGTGGATTATAGCGATAAGGCTGTTGTTACCGTTAATGGGAGCCGTGATATTACATCCGCCAAGCCCGGAGCGCAGCTTACCGTAGCAATCAGCGATGTAGACGAGTATTATCTCTTTGATCATTGGGAAATCACGCAGAACGGCGTTGAAAACGCGGATCCGTTGTTCCCTGATGCGGAAAAGAAGAATACATCGATAACCTTCACGATGCCGTCTAATGCAGAGGGTGTAACGATACATGCCGTGATGAAAGAGCGGCTAATAAGCGTGGGTTATCAGGTAATTGTGAACAATCAAAGCCATAGCGATATGGCAGTGTTTACCTTTACGGTTAATGGGCAAAACGTACCTTCTGGCAAAGAAATTCTGAAGAAGGGTGATGTATGTCAATTTACCGTAACACCTGCAGATCCTGAGCGTTATGTGTTGAAAGAAATAGCTGTGTGCCGCGTGGAAACTGAAATGGAAAGACAGTTCTTCGTAACAACAAATGCTTCGGGCTCGTTTATAGTTGATGAATGGTATTATTCTTATTCGCTCAGAGTCACGCTTGAAGAAAAGACCGAAGATAACGCTCGGCATGATATCACGCTGACGCAAGTGACAGGCGGTACGATCACATCTTCCAACTCGACCGCACAGCCGAACACGACCGTCACGCTGACCGCTGTTCCCGATAGCGGCTACACACTGAAGAGTTGGATCGTGAAGGACGAACAGCAGAAGGCCATTTCTGTCACCACTGATAAGACTGACCGCAATGTTGGTACTTTCACGATGCCTAAGAGCAATGTCACGGTAACGGCAGAGTTTGAGTCCACATCGGAGATCACACCGACGATCACATCTGTCGCACTGGTAAAGAGTGCAGATGGCAGTCTGGTCGTAAATGGCGTTCTGTCCGGCGACAAGTGGACGATCACCATTCCCGATACCGTGTCGGCAGAGACGGTTGCCAAGATCCCTGAAGGACTGTCCGGTTTGAACCTAAAAATCGTTACACCTGCTGGCGTAAAGGTAAAGCAGGAAGGCGGAGGCGGCAGCTATGAAGGCGATTGGTCTAAGGGTGACATCTCCTGCTATATGCCGGTAGGCGAAGAAGTTACGTTCAAGGCAACAGCAGGAACAGCTACCAAGGATTATACCATTAAGCTGATCTATTCTGGCTCTGGTGAACCTACGGAACCTATCCTGTCCAACGGTTCCGCCACACGTATCAGCAATAGCGGCGCAGCCGTACAGTTCAGCTCGAATGTGGCAGGCAATTACTTCTATAAGGTTGTCAACCACAGCGCGGCGGCGCCTACGGTGGAAGAGATTTTGGCTTCTTCCAACAAGGGGACAGCCAGTACAGGCGTGAATAACATCACTCTTAGCAATTTGGGCGATGGCGCACGCGACATCTATATTGTTGTTGTGGATGCCTCCAATAACAGGAGCGTGGTTCTCAAGATCGAGATCCCCGCTTATGGCAGCATTGATGTACCGGATACCGGAGCGTACACTATTACAGTGAAGGCACCCAAGGGCGGCACCATCACCCCCAACCGCACCAAGGCCAACGCGGGCGATGAGATCATCGTTACCGTAACCCCCGACAGCGGTTATCAGATGGTGGCGGATTCGCTGACCTACACGCTGGCTGTTGCTGGCGGCGAAACAGTGAAAATCACTAACAACCGCTTTACCATGCCTGAGGGTAATGTGAGCATCAGTTGTCAGTGGGAGACTGCCGCGACGACCTCCACGGGCATCACAGGCTTCTCCATCAGCGGTGTGGTCGGTGCGGTGAACAACACCACCAATACCATTACCATCACACTGCCCCGCGGCACAGATGTGACGAAGCTGACCCCGGTTATCGCCACAAACGGTGTCAAGTCCCTGACACCTGGCAGCGGTGAAACGGTGGACTTCACCAATGCCGTGACCTACACCGCCGCCATGGAGGATGGCAGCAGCAAAACCTATACTGTCACGGTCTACGTGGACAAGGGAACGCTGGCCGATCAGTTCTGGGACAAGCTGACGGACTTTGCCACCCAAGTTCCCTGGTGGCAGTATGCCGAAAAGCAGCAGAGCACCAGCAAGTATCCCAAGTATTGGTAAGTAGTTTTCTCTACGCAAGGGAGGCTGTCGGCAACGCCGGCAGCCTCCTTCTTATTTTCCATCCTTCGCTGCTACGAACCAGCGGCCTTTTTCAAACCAGAGATAACTCTCCCTGCCCCGTATGCGGCAGGTATATCTCTCTCCCACGCCGCCTACACTTTGGCAGGCTGCGCGGCGCACGTCCAGTATCTTGTCGATATGATATCTGCGTATTTCGTCAAACTCGATCTCGATAGGACGCATCTTCCCGTTGGCGTCAAAATGCACCGTCACCGGCACATACTTCTTTTCAAGTTCCATGGATATTCCCCCTATCCTGCGAAGTAGCCTATCGGATGCACGGTATGGTCATCCTTGGGATTGATGCAGCCCAATGCCGGGTCAGACATGGTGATGGCGCGGCGCACACTCATATAGCCATATCGCTGCCGCAGCCTGTCCACGGCTACGTCGATTTGTTCCCACGCGCTCCGACGCCTATCGTTATCAAAAAGCGAAGTTTGTATACCAATAGTCGCATCTACCAGTTCGGCGCCGCGCACACCAATGCTGCGTACCGGCAGCGTCCACGGATAGCTGCGACGGAACAGGTCGAACGCCACTTCTGCGATCTCCGCACTGGAGCAGGTGGGAACTGCCAGTTTCTTTTGCCGGCAGTACCAATGCAGCTCCGTATCCCGGACAGCAACTTCGACCACCGTACACTTTGATGCCAGCTCCCGCATTCTGCTGGCTACACTTTCCGCCAACAGATACAGCATGAGACGCACATCATCGTCGCTCACCAGATCGCGCGGCGTGGTGGCGCTGTTGCCTACCGATTTTATGGCACGGATATGATCACTGCGCTGCACAGGCGATACATCAAGCCCGTTGGCGAAAGTGTGCAGCACCAGCCCCATTTTCCCCAGCTTGTATTCCAAAAGCTTCGGCGACGCCTCGGCAAGCTGCCCGATGGTATAAATCCCAACACCGCGCAGCTTGCGCTCTGTGGCAGGACCAACATAGAGCAGATCGGATGCTGGCAGCGGATAGACAATTTCTTTATAGTTATCCCGCTCGATACGGGTGATGGCGTCCGGCTTTTTATAGTCACTACCCAGCTTCGCCGTGATCTTATTGTCGGAAACGCCGATGCTGGCGGTGATCCCCAACTCAAACTTGATCCGCTCGCTGATCTCTTCAGCAATACTCACGGCCGAACCGAACAGACCGACGCTGCCGGTCACATCCAACCAGCTTTCATCAAGGCCAAACGGTTCGATCTGGTCGGTGTATTTCTCGTAAATCTCGCGAGCCATCTTACTGAATCGGATATACTCTCTCATATCGGCAGGCAGCACCACCAGATCGGGGCAAAGCTGCTTCGCCTGCCAGATGGCCATGCCTGTTTTGACGCCTCGTGGTTTTGCTACATAGTTGGCAGTAAGGACGATTCCGTGACGGGCTTCCGGATCACCGCAGACTGCCACCGGCTTTTGCCGTAACTCAGGGCGACGCTGACATTCCACAGATGCATAAAATGCGTTCATGTCTACGTGTAGAATATTCCGTCCCATCTATCCGTCCTCCTCCCAGTTTTCTTAACCACCATAATAGAACATAAGTTCTATATACGCAAGAGGTAAATACTGTCGGCACAGCTCATGACTGTCATTTTGACGACACAAAATATAGGAGGCATGTCTGTACAGTTCTTACAGCGGTTGTGCATTGATAAACAAGAGACTGGCGGTAAGACCACATCTGCGAGGGAAAATTCTACGCCTTACACAAAAATGCAACGGCCTGAGCAGAGTTCCGACATACATCGCATACAAAAGACCGTACCCGGCAGCGTTGGTGCCAATCTCCTCCACAAAGATGGCTGTACCGACCTTACCGGACTTTTCGATCTGTTTCCGAAGCAGCAGAGAGCCGCCGCCTACAAAAATAACCTTGCCGGTACGCAGCTCGATCTTCCGCTCCCGCAGAGTACGGAAAAGGTCCGCCACGAAGGACTCCGCGCCGCGCTCTACCAGTGTTTGGATCTCACTGCCGTACTCTGTACTGCAACCTGTGAGAATGGAGTCAATGTCCGTTTCCTCCAGCAGCAGATCATGGTCGGCACGAATCTTGGACAGCAATCGGTTATAGAGTGTAATGTCATGCGCTACACCAGCAAGCCTATCACCGATTGCACAACAGCATTATCCGTCAGCTCACTGGTTCGGTAAATCTTCTGGCAAAAGGGTTTCAGGCTGAAATCCATACCTGCCTGCCCTTCGTCCAACAAAATACCCGTTACCGTGAAATGATACGCGGCCTGTGCCGCCTGCAATTCCTGCCGGCAGGCATCGGGCAACTCACATTCACCATCCGTGATGAAAACCACATCGGCCTTTTCAAAGCCCTCAGTGTCCATCAATCGGATCGCTTCACGGACGGGGCGTTCAAAGTTGGTGCCGCCGCCGAGGAATGTTTCCGCAGCGGACAATTTATCCTCCAGCGTGTATTCACCCGGGCGGAATATGTCCACCTGGCAACTGCTTCCTCCGGCAAAATGGATCAGCGCAAAGCTTCTGTGGCTCTCAGCGGCAATCTCCAGCAGGGTCATGGCTACCGCCTTGCCCCAGGCCGCAGCTTCGCCTTCGGTGGAACTGGACTCATCCAGACAGCAGATAATGTCGCCCATACCTTTATAAATAGGTTCGCGCCGACGATACTGTTTGATCTGCTTTTGCTGATACTTCCGCAGGAATAGCGGGATAGTCTCCGGCGTGGCCAGCATGGCAAGCTCCGAAGTCAGCGCACGGGACAGGTTATTACCTAACTCCAGAGAGTAGGTTTCACCCCGCCCATAGGCGTAGCTGTTTTTCTTGGCCTGTGCGAAGATCTCGCGGAAGCGTCCCAGATACTTGGAAATATCCTTCAGCGTAGTGCTTTGGCGTACCTTTTTCAGCAACGCAAGATTCTCAGGCGTGCGGCGCATATTCAAGGGTTCATCGCTCCATGCGCCGATGATGCTCTGAACCTCCTGCGCCCGCTCTGTGGCAGCCTGCACAGCGGCGGATACCGCCAGATCAACCGTCTTCGTTTGGCACAGCATGGTCGTGTCCAGCATCTGAGATACAGCCTCCACCTGCCGCTGCTTGCTGTCCAGCCGATTGGCAGCATTTATCAGCGCCTGCTTATCCGTCTCGGTCACTTCTCCTGTAGCTTGGGCATCAAGCAGCTTGGCGAGCTCTTCTGCTGCGGTATCACGCGCTGTTTCCAGCTTTTCGAGGGTATTTAATGCACCTTTGTCACCGCCCAACTCAGACAACAGTCCGTCCAACTCTTCGGCGGCTCGACTGGTGAACTCCGCCGCCGCTTCATAGGCGGGTAGACTACGTCCCTCGCAGATGTTTTTCAGCGTGGGATAGTCGTCCTGTTGAGAGATGTGGTCGAGGATGGGCGCGTTGAATTTCTGCGCCGCAGCGGTGAGCATATCTGTGCCGTTTTTGCGCGGGGCCAACGAATACAGGGATTGAAACACATCGCGTGAGAGAGCGGGGAAAGACTTGAGCTTCTGCGCCGCGGCGTTCTCCGTCATATCCATTTCTGTATCATCCTCGCGCAGCTCGGCGTATATACTGTCTTCCAGTTTGCTGGAGCGCATCACCCGGTCGGTTTTCTGTGCCGGTTTTCTCCGAAGTGCCGCAAGCTCCGCAATGGGGGAATGCAGTACATCCGTTATTGTCCGAAAGGCTTTTCGCCTATTGGTATTCATAAAGCATCTCCTATCCGCAGAGGGGAGGTGTGAGCCTCCCCCCTGCTAATTCATTATCCCATAGGATCAAAACGGCAGCTCTTTGTCAGAACTGCCCGCAGCGGATGGGAAATCATCCAGCGGTGGGAAATCCTTAAAAGCGTCTGCCTCACCGTGCCCAGACGATCCTTCGGCCTGCGCCGGACGGGAATCGCCGAAGTAGACATTATCAGCGTTGATCTCCGCGCTGCGGCGCTTGTTGCCCTCCTTATCCTGCCACTCGCGGATCTGGAGCCGCCCCTCTACCACGACCATGCGGCCTTTGGTAAAATACTTGTTGACAAATTCTCCGGTGGCGCGCCATGCCACCACATCAAAGAAGTCGGTCTCCTTTTCTCCGGACTGCGATTTGAAATCGCGGTCACAGGCAATAGAGAAGCTGCATACCGGTGTACCGCTGCCGGTGCGGCGCAGCTCAGGATCATGGGTCAAGCGGCCCATCACAATGATTTTGTTCAACATAAATCGTTCCTCCAAAAATGTAGTTATTGCAGAGCAGCCATCTGCTCCAGCGGGATGTAGGTGAAATTCACCGCGTTGTGGGCAGCCATGCTGATAGCCTCCAGATCGTTCAGGAGCTTATTCACCATGTCCTTTTCACTGTCGGACTGTGCGGCGACACATAGCTCCTGCTGCCGCTTATACAGCTGGAGCAGTTCACCACGCAGCTTCAGCAGTGCCTTGCTGCCAGCCTTGGGATTGCCGCCATCCACAACAACGGTGTTGAAATCCTCCTGCGCCTCCACCGCCATGGCAAGGATACTGTTTACCTTATCCTGCAAGGGATTGACGCACAGGCGGGTCAGTGTGTTTTCTACCGTGGGTCGGTCGCTGGGTGCCTGCCAGAGATAGCACTTGAGGATCAGCAGGTCTTGAGACTCCACCTTGTCGTGCCCTTCCAGCCATGCCTTGGCCTGCACCAGAGGGTAGTAGTTGAGATATTTACGGTCTGACACCTCGATCCCACTGTTCCGCAGTTCACAAAGTACATCGTCAGCCAGTTCGTTGATGGCATCCGGCACATGGATAGTGGCCACCTCCTGCTGCATGGCATATAACTCGGACAGCGAGATCGTGGCATTTACCGATCCATCGCCGCCGCTCTGTTTGCTCTTGAGGACGGCCAGACGCTTATCGCGGTCAGCAATATCCTCTGTCACCACTTTGATCTGCAAACGGTCATACAGCGGCGCGAGGATCTGTTCCTGCGGATCGGCAAAGTTGGGTATCTCGTTGGACGCGGCAAAGAAGGAAATTGCCGGAATGGGATAGGTACGCCCCTCGTTGGTATACTTTCGTTCGTTGAGTGCTGTCAGCAGAGAGTTCAGCACGCCATCATTGGCCTTGAATATCTCATCCAGAAACACGATATCCGCCTCCGGTATTTTGCCGGCGGTTTGTACCACAGGCTCATTCTGATGCAGCGCGGCCACGGCCTTTCGGTAGCTGAGCAGCTTATCTGTCGCCTTTTCCAGCATGGTAAAGCTGTCCGGCGTATCTTTTCTCGCGCCGAGACCGTCCACCATACATTGAAGATCAACGCGCAGGTTTTTATGCACGTCATCGTCCTGCAGCACAGCATCCGGCACACTGCCGGGTATCAGGCTGGACAGGTCGATGCGGCCAAAAAGCTGATCTTCATCGGTCTGTTTGGAAAGCAGCCGTTCAAACTGCCGCGCACCGGTGATCCGTTGGCGGAACAGGTTGATGGACAAACTCTTGGCCTGACCGGGCTTTCCGAGAATGAACAGGTTATTCCGCGTCAGCAGCGCAATGGCGATCAGCTCAACCAGCTCTTCACGCTCCGCCACCTGACTGTTGACATCCTGCATTACGGCCAGCATTTTATCTCGCAGTGTCATACTATCGTAACATCCTCCTTCGTTTCATTGTTTCCGCGGCACAGATCAATAAGCTTCTGGCACTGGTGCATCTCAAAACCGCCGATATGCGCCTTCCGTTCGGGAAGGTGCATTTTCTTTGCCAGCCAGCGATACGCCTGTGTCCGGCTCATGCCGCGCTCTGTCCAATAGGTGTCGAAAACCTGATGGGTTTCGATACGCTTGAGACGCAGCACCTCATTGGCCAGATCACCAAGGGGGCGAATCGTCCCCCTGTGACAACCTACCCTGGCATTGCAGTTCTGACATTGATACAGCTTTTCGCCCTTCAGACCCAGCCGCACGGCAGAATCGCCGTAGACGCTTTCTGCCGGCACAAGGCGGACAATACCGCCGCAGTATCGGCAAATATGGGGTATCTCCAATCGCACGCCCCCTTACGCAGCCTTTGCGGCTTTTTTGCGGGGCGATTTTGCTTTCGGCGCGGTCATGCGGAGCTGCGTCTGCATATAGAACGCGTCCTCCGTGGAGAGCGTCAGCATTCCCGTCTGGGCGATACCCAGCGTAACGGTGCCGCGCAGTGCCCGCAGGCAGCGTTCCAGCCGATCCACCGCAAAGCAGTAGTCACCGAAAGGCTGTCCCGTCAGAGGAATGACCGTCAACGCCGCGTTGGAGGAACCGACCTCACCGGTGCAGCGAAGGGTCAGCCGATTCCCGTCAAAGTGCAGGATCGTTCTGTTGTCCATACACGCGGCCGTAGCCGTCTGCAATGTGCGGCGCAGCTCCTCGGAATCGCTCAGCACCGTAAATGTGTTTTGTGTCCCCGCAATGAGACTGTCCGTATCCACATAGCTGCCGTGCATGAGCCGTGCGGCAAACTGAAAGCCCTCTTTCACAAAGACGAGCTGCCTGTCGGCCATGCCAACGGAAAATGTATCCTTTTCCTCGCAAAGCTGGGCCAGCTTTTCCAGGTTGGCAGCGGGGATAAGAAACGTCTGATCTCCGGTACATTGCTTATCTCCCTTTGCGGAAACAATGCAGACGCCATCGCTGCCAACGGCGCGCAGGCCATCAGAGGTCAGGCGGAGGTTTACGCAGCGCAGCAAGGGCATATTGCTGTTGTTCGGGTCTGTGGCAAATGCCGCACGGCGTACCATGGACGGAACACCGCTGAGCTTCACCATGCTTTCAGGAGCAGTGATGTTCATGCGTGGGAAACCTTTGCCGCTGGCTGTTGGTACCTGATAGTACGCATGGTCACTGGATAGTGCCAGCGTATCCTTGTCTCCCTTGCAGCACTCCACCGTATTCCCCGGAAGATTGGTGAGCATGGCGGAGAGCAGCTTGGCGTCGATGGCGAATGTGGTATCACCGCCCTCATAGGCCAGCAGCGGTACGTCCTGCCGCAGCGTTACCTCCATATTGGTGGCGGTCATGTGCAGGCAGCGCGTCCCTGTGTCGATCTCCAGCAGCGCACATTTCAGCACCTCTAACGGTGATGCGGACGGTGCCAACTGCGCGGTACGTTTGGCGGCAGTCAGAAACGCCGCCCTTTCAATGGTAAAATTCAAAAATATTCCTCCTTTACGCGGCAGTATCGAACATGCTGAGCTGGTCCTCCAGTTCGGTATGTTTCAGTTTCCTGCCGGTTCTCGATGCTTGCAGCAAGCCATCATAGAGCACCTGCCGCGCTGCGGTATCTGCGGCACGGGCACTTTCGGCCTGCGGTACTTCGACCACCCTTTCTTTCTGAACAGTGACCGGCTCCGGAAGCTGCTTTACTGCGCGGTGCGGGTTGATAATGGCCATCTTCTTGAAGGTGGCGGCAATATCCTCCACATTGTCCTTGATGCCCAGCATCAGCTCCTTTGCCATCTGCGAGGTCATGTCCTGCACGTCACTCATGGCCGCCAGTCCTTCCTCGGAGAAAGTCCCCTCGATCAGTCCGGCCACAGCCAGCTTGGAGGCCATCAGCTTCATCGCCTTCGCCTGCATGGTGTCGGCGTAGTAGAGCATATAGACCTCGACTCTCGGTGCTGTCTGGTTGATCCGCCATGACCGGCGCGACGCCTGCCGCAAGGTGAACAGGTTATAGCCCATGGAGTAGAAGATCAATGTCGTAAAGGCGTTCAGGTCAAGGCCGGTCTCCACACATTTGGGGTTTGTGATAATGACCTGTGTGCCTGCGGACAGCCTCTTACTGAGCCAATCCTCCCTCTTTTCCGGGACGATCTGTGTGCCCAGGATCTCCGTTCGGATACCTTCCTCACGCAGCAGTCCCAGCAGCTTTCGCTGGGTATCTGTCCGTGTCCAGCTGGTGTAGATCATTACCCTCTCGCCTGCGGCGATCTTGGCCCGCACGATCTCCAGCACCTTTTCCTCTTTCGGGAGGACGGTCTGGAAATCTGCCATGTCCTCCGGCTTCACGATGGTGCAGCCGCTGATGGGGTGGATGATCTCTGGCTGGTCATAGGGTTGATCCGGATACACCGTCAGCAGATTGAGATAGGCGGACAAGATCTTATTGGCCGCCTTACGGTCATTTCTCAGGACTGACGTCAGTTCCCGTTCCACTTCTTTGTATGCCTCTTCGATTGGCTTCGGCATCGTCAGCGGTATGGGAATTTCCTCGTAATCAGGAAGGTCCTTACCCATATCGGACAGCGACAGGAATGCCGTACACTCCAGCAAGAAGCGGGAGAATACCAGCGGAGAAACACCGGGGAGCTGCCGTGAGCGTTTTTTGCTTTTGGCACTGCGGCGGTTGGAGTTATAGTCCGCGTCGGTGATCTCATAGGTGTTTTCCACCACGCCGTATTCCGCATCAAACCGGGAAGGCACATCGTGGGACTTTCCATCCTTCCGCATCAGTCCGGGGACGATCCGGTACAGAAGATGAAAAATGCCGGAGCTGTAACCGTTGATCAGCGTTGCGGTCATGCCGATGAATTTCCGGCTGATGCCGTAAAGCTCCGCCATGGCATCGCCCTGTCCACTGTCATTGTTGTACTCGTGCAGCTCATCACAGAGAAAGCTGCCGATCCGTCCACGGTACTTTTTCTTGAGGTAGGTACTCAGCGGAAAGCGGCGGTGCGCGCCCTTGATGCAATACGGGCGTTCCGGATGCTCCACGAGCTGCTGCAGCTGATCCAGAATGTGCTCGTTTTTCGTGCGGTTAAGGTGCATAGCAGCCTGTGGCCGGAATACCCAGCCATACCCACCGATTTTTATCCACGGCATTTGACGCCGGTCATTGACCGGCGCCCAAAGCGGTGTGCCGCAATGAGGACATAGGTGGTTCGCCAGATGCTCCTTCTGGAAGAAAAACTGATCTGAGGGTACCATGTATCTTGTGCCGTCGCCGCTGGTCTCCATCTCAATGAGCTCCAGACAGTCCGGGCAGACAAAGCCGCGCTTTCTGCGGCTCCATAGCACGGCAGGATAACGCATATATCCGTCTCTGGCACGTTCTTTACTAAAAACGGCGTATACGTTTTTATCTCCGCGCTGATACAGGTCAAAGAGCCGATCCACGTCGGTGATACTTTTGACCACCATGCCATAGGTATCCGGCAGTGTTTCTGCGATCTCCCGCACCCATTTGCCTGTGACGTGAGAAGGGCACATGACAAGGTTGAAGGATTTGCCGGTTCCACGGCCCTTGAGTGCGTTCAGTGCTCCCGCCGCAGCCGCGCTCAGCTTGGTCTTGCCGCTGCCGCATTCCGCCACAATGAGCGCCATTTTTTGTTGGCAGAGCTGCCGTTTGACAGCCTCCGCCACTGCAAGCTGGGCGTCATAGAGGGAATATCCGGCTTTTTCGTGGATATAATCGTTGACCTCCAGTATTTCTTCCGAAAGCGGCTCCGATGCCGGATCAAACTTGGGAACGAACTGGCTGCGGATACGGTCAGCCACAGTAACGCCAAAGGTATTCAGATAGCTGGTCACGCTGTTTACCTCTACAAAACCGTCTGCCGCATCTGGGACAGCACCAGGAATGGTGATACGCCTATCTTCAAGCCCCTGCTCCAGAATGTCCGTCACGTTTCGATCCTCTGGCAGCAGCGTCAACGACCATGCTTCCATGCGCTCAGTGAAGGAAAGAACTTTCATCTGCCGCAGATCACCGCGGGCAATGAGAGAATCCAGCACATAGTCCTGAAACTCAGGGATCAGCGGTGCAGCAGTTTTCCGGTCTACCTCAGCAAACAGACTCGCACGGTCTCCGGGCGGGCAAAAGATATAGCATTTGCGTGGGTTTTCAGGGGCGTCCTCATCGCAGTTGTCGGCAGTATTCTCCTCCGTTTGGCTGTCGTCGTTGGCCATCAGGGTCGCAACGGCATATATCCCGTCGTGGGACAGTAGCCGTCGGTAGCCTTTGGGCCTGCAATCCAGATATAGGGTCGTATCGTCTTGTTTCAGCTCCACCGACGCACCGCCGTATATGGCGTCCGATAGAGCCCGAACGACTTCGGGATAACCGCCGAAGCGAATGGCACTGATCGTCTGCTGCGCGCCGCTGTCGATGATAACGGTATCCGCATAGCCGGTCAGCCGGATCTGAAATTTGGGGTCACTGTAGCTGAGTTCCATCAGCTTACTTCTTATGGGTGCCATTCATTTTGAAATCTCCTTTCTTCCGGACAACGAAAAAAGACCGTAACTGCCCCGAAAGGCAATTACGGTCTTCTTGATGTCCTATATTTTTACATACTTCAAGTCTTAGTCAGAACGAAGAAGGAAAACTTACCTCCTTTCTCGCCCGTGCCTGCTCTGCTCCGTCCTTTATGCTTTCACCTAAAGTACAGGTTTATTGTACCGCAGGAGGTGCAGGGCGTACAGGTGGAAACCGGGTATCACAACGAAGCCTCTCGTCGCTGCGAAGGATTTTCGTCGATTTGTCTTTCATATCCACTGTGGACTGAACCAATGTGCTCAACAACTCCTATTCCATTGAAAGGTTTTCGGATTTACTCGCGAACATTTCAGCAAAGCAGGTCTATTTTGAAAAAAGCACTCACTGCGCTTGGCTTATCGCAGCGTGGGGGCAGTTCTTTCGCAACACACCACATACCGCTGCCTCCCGCCGCTGGCATAGGGATGGCAGGTAATGAGCGTCAGCAGGTCGCGGTTCGGTTGTATCTTGATTTTCTCCACCTCATGGGGCTGGATGATCTGAAAGTCGACCACCGTGTAGGTCAGCGTTTCCCACAGGTTTGTGAGCTTCACGGTATCGCCAACCTGCAAGCGGTCGATATGCCGGAAGTAGTCCGCACCGCGCCAGCCCCGGTGTCCGGCAATGACGCAGTTGGTGTTGGCACCGCCGATGGGGGCGGAGGTATTGCCCAGCACCGCCGCGCCTGCGGCAAGGTGGTCATCGGACGCGCCCAAATAAACCGGCATGGTCAATTCCATAGCCGGTATCTCCAGCACGCCGATGATCTCATCCCCGATGCCGTAAGCAGTCAGGTCAGCGGCGGACTCCTCGCAGGCTTCAAGGTCGGTAAGGTTGCACTGCTTTTCTGCGTAAAGCTGGCGGTTATACTCTTGTAGAGCCGCCAGCAGTTCGGGATATTGCTGCTCCGGCTTGTCACGTTCGGTCAAGAACTCCTGCACGGCAGCGTCTGTATTGGCTTGCAGCCTATGTCCTGTGAACACCGGCCACAGCATCACACAGATGCCCGCCACGGCCAGCAGTGCCGCCAGTACAAGGGATGTTTTACGCATGGCGCATCCTCCTCACTAAGAAGTAACCGCCGCCGACCACCGCCACCGCGCCAAGACCGATGCCTAAGCCGGTGAGGTAATGCTGCGTCCAGGAGGATGCCGCTGGCTTTTCTGCGGCGGCAGTCGCTTCCTGTTCGGGGGTGTAGGGAATGCGATGGCCTCGTACCAGCAGCCGGTGCGTATTGATGCCAAATGGGGTGCAGGTGACCAACGTTACATAGTCCTTGCCCTCCTCGATTTGCAGTAGGCTTGTGTCCGTGGGCAGTACCGTGTTGATGGCGTCCACTTTGTAGGCCAAAGTGTCACCCAGCACATGGATATAGAACACATCGCCCACTGCAAGCTGGTCGATGTCCGAAAATAGCTTGGAACTCGCCAGCCCACTGTGCGCCGACAGTACCGCGTGGGTACTGCTTCCGCCTACCGGCAGAGATGTGCCGACCACATGGCCGACTGACTTTTCAAGCGTTTCCGCGCCCGTTCCGTGCTGCACCGGCAGATATACGTTGATCTTGGGGATGTCGATGTAGCAAATGACGCCTCCCACCGTGAGTTGTTCCGCATACGGCAAGGGAGGGGCGGAAGCCCCTCCCTCAGTGATAGTTGCGCCGGACAACATGGCATTATATTGCTCTGCTGCCTGCCGCTGGGCGGTCAGCTCGGCGTCATCGGTGTCCGCGATAACTGCGGTGTAGGCGGTTTCGATGTCCGAGTGGTATTTCTCACTCAGAAGTTCTCCCACCAACGGGTAAAGCAGCAGTCCCAGCGCCGCAACGCCGCAAGCTGCCGCCAACAGCCAGCGCTTCACTGGTTACGCTTGCGGGACTTCACCACGATGAAAGCCGCCGCGCCCAACAGAGCCACGCCGCCGACAGTGAACATCCACGTGCCGTAGCCACCAGTCTTTGGCAGGTCGAAGCCGGGGTTGTTAACCACAGTCAGCGGCACAATGGCGTTGCCCTCCGTCATGGTGACATCCTTGCCGTTGACGATGGCGGAGGCGGTCAGCAGTTTTGCGCCGCACTTCTCACACTGGCCGTTCTCGCTGGTCTTGATAACGATTTTGACCGCGTCCTTCAGCAGCACATAGCCCTTGTCGGTAGCAATTTCGGTCAGGCTGTAAGCATCGTCCTCCAGCCCCTTAACTACGATGTGACCCTGTGCATTGGGAATGAACGTAGTAGCATCAGATTTCTTGGCGGTAAGACCCTTGGCGTAGTAGATGCCATCCTTCTGCTCCGCGATGATATAGCAGTCGTCAGTATCGTTGTGCAGCCGGAACTTCACGTTCCGCACATTGCCGCCGTTGTCAGAGAACTGCTTGAGAACGTCGATACCGTAGGTATACACATGGCAGCAGTCCTTGAGGGTATCAAAGTAGGTGTTATTCGTTCTGCGCCACGTCAGTTCAACCTCGTTGGGGTTGTCGGTATCGCCCAACTCGGCATCGGCGGTCAGGGTGGCGGCGTAAGTAATCCGCATGGTGCAGTCGGAATAACCGCGCTTGATACTATCAGTGTAAACAGCAGTCGCTTCGTTGATCTCCGACAGGCCGATCTCCGTCATCTTGATGGTCATAATGTTCTGTGCATCATCATAGGCCACGGTGAACTTGCCGGAACTTTCATCCCATGTGGTAATCTTGTCGGTGCAGCCGCTATCCTTGAAGAACTCGATAACGACATCGTTCTTGTTATACCGAATACCCTTGCTCATGGTGTCCACATAGGTGTACTCGCTGAGAGCAGATGCTTTAGACGTGATGGTGGGCAGGGTGCTGATGATCTGGTAGTCCACGGTGTCGCCCACGGAGGCGGTAGCAGTGTGAGCGTAACCGTCCTTGATGTCGGTCAGGCTGCCGGTATTCTTGCCGGTGGAGTTCTTGCTCTCACGCACGGTCTTCTCCAACGTAGGGTTGCCGGTCTGGTTCTTGGGGTAAACGGTCACATCGTAGTTCCATGCTGTGCCGTCGATGGTGGTCATGGGCAGGGATACGAAGAAGGGATTGCAGGTGGAGGTCACGTTTTCAGGGACGCGAGTCTCCACGACGAGATACAAGCCCTGCTCCATCTGGTCAGCAAAGGTGTGACCGGCAGTGTCCGTCTCAGTCATAGCCACGCCGCCGTTTTTCACAGCCGCTTCCAGAGCGTTCTTGACCGTGGTGGCGTTGGCGGTCAGGACGGCGGACAGCTTGTTGTTCAGAGCATCGCTGGTGTAGTAGTTGATACCGCCCTCGCTCTTGTGTGCTTCTGCGCCGGTCAGGCCGATGGCAGACAAAACGGCGGTGCTTCGATCACTGTTGTCGAAGCCATACAGCACGCCCACCTGACGCTGACCATCCACGACCTCACTGTTCATGGTGATGTCAGCAACGCGAAGGTAGGTGAACTCCACGCCCTGGATGGCGTACTTTGCCAGCTTGTCAATAACGGTATCATCATGCAGACCGGTGGAAACATAGGACTCCACATTCCACGCGCCGTCATTGCTGGCCTTGGTGATGTCGTACTTGTAGATGCTCAGGGATGCTTTTTTGCTGGGGTCGATAGTCGGTTCGGCGAACGCTGTGGTGATGAGGCTCAATGCCATAATAGCGGCCATGAGCATGGCCAAAACGCGATAGATCTTTTTCATTTGGTTGTCTCCTTCATTTCGATTTTTTTGCAAAAACAAACACTCGCCATAAGAGCGAGTGCTGCAAACAGGAAATAGGTTGTGAATCCCACACCGCCCGTGAACGGCAGGACAAATCCTGCGCTGTTGCAGGCGGTAATGGTAATATCTCGGTCATTGTTGTCCAGCGTTCCCGTGAACAGCGGCTCGGTCAGCAGCGTGTACCCTGCTGGAGCTTTGGTTTCCGTTACACGGTACTGTGCGCCGATTTTGAGATCGTCCCACTTGGCGACGCCGGTCTTATCGGTAGTGATTTTGCTTACCTCCGTCCAGTTCTTACCGTCTGTGGAAGTTTCCAGCAGCAGCTCCGCACCGGCAAGAGGTGCGCTTGTCGCATCCACCTTGCGGACGGTGATGCTGCCCTTGGCGAGTACGTTCTCGCGTGTGACTTTGATATTAAGGTTCGCAGTGGTCATGCTGAAATCGTATTTGGTCTCGTCCAGCACATAGCCGTCCACGGTGCTGATCTCCTGATAGACGTATTTGCCAAGTCGCAGGCCGGAGAATGTCACCTTGCCGGTGGCATCGGTCGTGCCATCCGCGACCTTGTTGCCATCGGCGTCGAAAAGATAATACACCACGCCTGCCAGCGGCTGCTTGGTTTCTGCGTCCACCTTCAAGACCTCAATGCTGCCTTTGACCGGCATATTCTCGCGAGTGACCTTCAGCACCTGCCCGTTTTGGTTCAGCACAGCGG
>OLSD01001574.1_pt1 | contig 18334 bp, 13 predicted proteins | sample 1672211 | NCBI WGS metagenome assembly OLSD01 (sample SAMEA3136659, study PRJEB25190) | human gut metagenome | reverse complement strand
CGGCGAAAAACCAAACCCGGTAGGGACGTGATACTTCACGTCCGCCCATAATTGTAGAATCATATTGAATATCAATCATTTGGCGCAGACGCGAAGTGTCGTGTCCCTACCATGCAAAATCGTTTTGGAAAATTTGATGGACTTTTTACCAAGAAATTATTTTATCATCAGGGGTTTTTCGCCGTGAAACGGCGAGTGGTTTTTATCCTTGGGGCAAAGTGGATTCACGTTGCTCCAAGGCTGTTTTTTATGTTTTTTGTTTTTGATTCCATTCACGATTCGGCAAAATTGCCTATATGGCGAAATTTGAGTAATTTTGTGGCGAAAATTCATAATCACGAATTTAAGCTGATGAAGATAGGACAAATCGATTTGGGCAATCGCCCCGTGATGTTAGCACCGATGGAAGATGTTACCGACCTCTCGTTCCGACAGATATGCCGTGAACAAGGGGCGGATATGGTATATACTGAATTTGTGTCGGCAGATGCGCTGATTCGCAATATTCAAGCCACCCTGCGCAAACTCAACATTTCCGATGCTGAAAGGCCTGCCGCCATTCAAATTTATGGTCGTGAGGTGGAGCCAATGGTGGAAGCCGCGAAGATGTGCGCCGAGGTGAATCCTGATGTCATCGACCTGAATTTCGGTTGTCCTGTGAAGAAAGTGGCAGGCAATGGTGCTGGCTCAGGCTTGCTCCGCAATGTACCGTTGATGTGCGAAATCACTCGCGCGGTGGTCAATGCTGTGAATGTGCCTGTGACTGCAAAAACCCGCCTCGGTTGGGACTGCAACACCAAGCACATTGTGGAAGTGGCAGAGCAGTTGCAAGATTGCGGTATTCAAGCCCTCACCATCCATGGCCGCACCCGTAGCCAGATGTACACCGGTGAAGCCGACTGGACGCTGATTGGCGAGGTGAAGAACAACCCCCGTATGCACATCCCCATTATCGGCAACGGCGACATCACTTCTGCCCAAAAACTGAAAGAATACTACGACCGCTACGGCGTGGACGGCATAATGGTGGGCAGAGCCTCGATAGGCGCACCATGGATTTTCAAGGAAATGAAGCAGTATTTGCTCACTGGCGAAGTGCCACACATCTCCAACAAAGAGAAAATGGCACTGCTGCGCCGCCAAATCAACGAGAGCATCAACCGCATCGACGAGTTCCGTGGCATTCTGCACATTCGTAGGCATTTGGCTGCCACTCCGCTTTTCAAGGGAATACCTAATTTCCGCGAAACTCGCATCGCCATGCTGCAAGCGCGCACTTTTGCCGAACTCAACGACATTTTAAACCATATCGAAGCCACTTATTTAGGCGAATAAACCAACAAGAAAACTAATATGAAGATGATGAAAAAATGTATGACTGCGCTTTTGTGGTGTGTGATGCTGACCGCCGCCCTCCTGGCACAAGCGCAAAGCCACAAAGTGGTGAAGGTGGGCGATTTCACCTCGCTCAAGGTGAGCAACAACATCAACGTGATTTATTGTGCCGATGATGAAAAGGCAGGCACAGCCGAATTTGACGCGCAACAAAGCATTGCCAACGTGTTTATCTTCAACAACGACAACAAGGGCAAACTCAATATTCAACTCGCCGACTACAATCTCACTAAAGGCGTGCCCACCGTCACGGTGTATTCGTCGATGCTGCAAGAGGTGATTAACCAGAGCGACAGCACCATCATCATCAACAATATCCCCGATACGCCACTGTTTAAGGCAAAAACCTGCAACAACGGCACCATCATCATTCACGGACTGAACACCATCACCACCGAACTGAAAGAAGCCACTGGCAAGGGCCATATCCAAGCCGATGGCGTGACTGAGAATTTGGTTTGCAAACTGGTGGGAACGGGCGTAATCAGAGCACTCGACCTTGCTGCGAAAGAAATTTCCTGCACTATGAGCGGCACTGGTCACATCTTCTGCCACAGCACTGGCGGAGAACTGAAGCTGAAAGGTTTCGGTAGCGGTAAAGTGCACTACACAGGCACGCCCTCCAAAATAAAGGTGAAAAAATTAGGCACCCTCAAAGCCCTCCCATACCAAGGTGGCAAGTGAGTCAACAAGTCAACAAGTCAACGAGTCAACGAGTCAACAAGTCAACGGGTTAACGAGATTTCGAATCATCGAATTATCGAATTTTCGAAATTTCGGTAATTCGAGATTTCGAATCTAACCTCTAACTTCTAATTTCTAATTTCTAATTTCTAATTTCTAACTTCTAATTTCTAACTTCTAATTTCTAATTTCTAATTTCTAACTTCTGATCCCTAATTTCTACCTTCTCTCTTGGGGTGTTGGAAAAATTGGGGGTGGGTGCTTGCAATTTTTCTGAATATGGTGTAAATTTGCATAAAGCCTAATTTACATTATCTTTTTTAATTCAGTATTAATGGCAAAATCTAACGGAGCAGGACTCAAAACCGAAATAAAGCAAAAGCAAGTGGCTATCCCCATCACGAATGTGATTTTGGCTCCCTACTTGGAGAAATCGAGCAGGGAGGTGGAGGAAGATGTGCTGAATGAACTGAAAGAAAACCCTCTGCTGGAGAAGAAAAGCGACGAAGCAGAGCCTGTGGTGGCTGTGCACAAGCCTGAAACGGAATACGACAATCCCGACCCCGACAGTGCCCCCTACGATAAGCCCTTGCCGGGCGAACGCCTGTATCACGCCAGCAACCGCAGCGTGAACGATGAGTATTTTGCCCCTATCGCCATTGCCGAGGAATCGCTTGAAGAGCACTTGATGACACAGGTGAACGAGTTGAACCTCTCGGACGATGATAAAGTGATTGCTGAATACATTGTGGGCAATCTCGACTCCAACGGCTGGCTGGCTCGCTCCACAAGCGGTATTGCCGACGACATCACTTTCGGCGCCGATGTGGAAGTGGAGCGTGAAGATGTGGAGAGGGTGCTGAAACTGGTGCAGCGCCTCGACCCTCCAGGCATTGGCGCGCGCACGCTGCGTGAGTGCCTGTTGATTCAGGTGCGCCAGAAGCCAAAAACTCCAGAATCGGTAAAACTTGAAACGCTCATCGACAATTACCTTGAGGAATTGGGATTGAGCCACTACGATAAGGTGTGCAGCCGTATGGGCATCACCCAAGAGGAATTGAAGCACCTGATGGCTGCGCTGCGCAAACTCCACCCCAAGCCGGGCAATGGCTTCTCGTCGGGGTTGAGCGATGTGCGCCGCAATCAGATTATCCCCGAATTTGAAGTGGAAGTGGATGAGGGCAAAATCATGGTGACGATGCCCAACCGTATTCCCGAACTGGAGATTGCTTCCGACCTGTCGGACGACATCGACAAGTTTGCCGCCAAAGACGAGAGCGTGAAGAATTTCTATACCAGTGCCAATCGCTTTATCACCATTTTGAAGCGCAGACAGGAGAAATTGATGGCGGTGATGAAATCTATCATCAAGCACCAGACTGCATTTTTCTTGTCGGGCGACGATAATCGCATCGTGCCGATGAAATACAAGGACATTGAGAAAGACACCGGGCTCGACCAGTCCGTCATTTCGCGCATTTGCGGCGGCGACAAGGGCAAGTATGCGATGACACCGTGGGGCACGTTTAAGTTGAAGGACTTCTTCAGCGGCGCACTTCCATCGGGCGACGGCGGCGAAAACTCCGTAGCCACAAAGGCGGTGAAGAATGCCCTGAAGGAAATCATCGACAGCGAGAATAAAAAGCGTCCGTTGGGCGACGGTGCCATCGAAAAACTGCTGAAGGCGAAAGGCTACGCCGTGGCACGCCGCACCGTGGCAAAATACCGTGTGCAGATGGGCATACCCGACTCGCGCCACCGCAAGGAACTGTGATAACTACCATTCTCTAACAATATACTTTTTCCCAGACAATGAAAGCGAATGATGTGAAATACGGACGAATACTGGTGGGGCTTGCTCGCTTCGCCTCGGCAATGCTCAGTCCGCTTCTGATGCCCACCTATGGTGTGCTGATAGCGCTGTGGTGCTCCTATCTGAGTGCCTACGATGTGGGTTTGCGTGTGACTATCCTGCTGGTGGTGCTGGGCATCACTTGCGTGTTGCCGATGTTTTTTATCGCCACTTTGCATCACTTTAAGTTTATCGTCGATAAAAAACTCATCGACCGCAAGGAACGCCTGTGGCCGTTCGTCTTCGCGCTTGTGTGCTACATTGCTGCGGCGTATTACCTCTACAGCCGTGTTCACGCCCCGATGTGGATGGTGATGTTTTGCGCTGGCGGCGCACTCACGGTGCTGGTGTCGGCGGTGGTGAATATGTGGTGGAAAATCAGCGCGCACATGGCTGGCATGGCTGGCATTGTGGCGCTCATCTACAATATGCATGTGCAAATCACCGAGGCGTTTAACCTGCTGTGGGTGATGATTGTGGCGGTGTCGCTGTGCGGCATTTTGGGCTCGGCGCGCATCATTCTCGCACGCCACACCCTTGGGCAAGTGATAGCGGGAGCCATCAACGGCTTCCTGTGCGTGACCTTGCTCATGCAACTTTTTGGATAATTCAACTCAAACATACTATAAATGAAAGCATTAGTAAGCATTATCATGGGCAGCACAAGCGATATGCCTGTGATGGAAAAAGCCTGCAAGTGGCTTAACGATATGGAAATTCCATTTGAAGTGAACGCTCTTTCTGCGCACCGCACCCCCGATGCTGTGGAGAAGTTTGCCCGCGAGGCAAAGGACCGTGGCATCAAGGTGATTATAGCAGGTGCTGGTATGGCGGCTGCATTGCCCGGTGTGATTGCGGCAAGCACCACTTTGCCAGTGATTGGCGTGCCCATCAAGGGTATGCTCGACGGCCTTGACGCTATGTTGAGCATCATTCAAATGCCTCCTGGCATTCCAGTTGCCACTGTGGGTGTGAACGGTGCCATGAACGCCGCTATCCTCGCAGCCGAAATGATGGCACTCGGCGACGAGAAGATTGCCGAAAAGGTGGCTGCCTACAAGGCCACTCTTGGTGCCAAGATTGAAAAGGCTAATAAGGATTTGGCTGAAGTGAAATATGATTTTAAGGTAAACTAAATGAACGATATATTCAATTACCATCGTCGTGCCACCGTAGATGTGAATGTGGGTGGTGTGATGCTGGGCGGCAAACATTCGGTGAAGGTGCAGTCGATGACCAACACCAATACCGACGACATTGAGGCGAGCGTGGCTCAGTGCCGCCGCATCGGCGACTGTGGGGGCGACATCGTGCGCCTCACCGCCCAGGGCGTGAAGGAGGCTGAGAACATTGGCAGAATCCGCACCGCATTGCGTGAGCAGGGCTGCAATGTGCCTCTTGTGGCCGACATTCATTTCAATCCCAAGGCTGCGTTTGCCGCTGCGGCGGTGACCGATAAGGTGCGCATCAATCCGGGCAACTTCGTTGACCCTGCGCGCACGTTCAAGAGTCTCACCTACACCGACGAGGAATATGAGGCCGAGTTGAAGCGCATTCACGATGCGCTGGTGCCTTTCATCGACATTTGCCGTGAGCACCACACCGCAGTGCGTCTGGGTGTGAACCACGGTAGCCTGAGCGACCGCATCATGAGCCGCTATGGCAACACCGCCGCCGGTATGGTGGAGAGCGTGATGGAATTTTTGCGCGTGTTTGTGGAGCAGAAGTTCTACGATGTGGTGATTTCGATGAAGGCGTCGAATGTGGTGGTGATGGTGGAGGCTGTGCGCCGCGTGGTGGCGGCCATGGATGCCGAAGATATGCACTTTCCGCTGCATTTGGGCGTTACTGAGGCTGGTTTTGGCGAAGACGGTCGTATCAAGAGCGCCGTGGGCATTGGTTGCCTGATGTCGGAAGGCTTGGGCGACACCATTCGTGTATCGCTTAGCGAAGACCCCGAAGTGGAGGTGCCTGTGGCTCAAAAGTTGGTGCAATACATCACCAGCCGTGCCGGCCATGCCCCCATCGAGGCAGTGCCTTACGAGGGCTACGATGCGCTGTTGCCTGTGCGCCGCAAGTCGCTCACCGTGCTTGATAAGATTGGTGGCAAGAAGGTGCCCGCATTGGTGGCATCTTGCAGTCTCGGCGACATAACAGGCAAACTGAAACCTGACTATTATTTTGCCGACGGCGCAATCACCGACGGCACGCACACCTATCCGCTCGTTGCTCTCGCCGATTTCACCCCCGATGCCACCGCCGCTGCGCAATGGGTGGAGGTGAAGGCTGATGTAGCGAAAGAGCAGTTGCTGGCGTTGAAAGGACTGGCTAACGTGGTGGTAGTGGCCACTGCTGCCAATCAGAACGTGACTGGCAGTCTGCAAGCGTTGCTCCACACCATGGTGAACATGGGCGTGGATTGCCCAGTGGTGGTGCGTGTGAACTATCCCGACACCGACACCGAATGGCTGCAAGTGAAGGCTGGTGCCGACTTGGGCACAATCCTGCTCAACGGATTTGCCGATGGCGTATGGCTCGAAGCCCCCAACTATGAAAGTCAGCAGAAAGTGGTGGAATATGCGTTTGCCATACTGCAAGCCGCGCGTTTGCGTATGTCGAAAACCGAGTTCATCTCTTGCCCAAGTTGCGGTCGCACCATGTTCGACTTGCAAACCACCGTGCAGCAGGTGAAGGCAGCCACAAGCCACCTCACACACCTGAAAATTGGTGTGATGGGCTGTGTGGTGAACGGACCGGGTGAAATGGCAGATGCCGACTACGGCTATGTGGGTGCAGCGCGCCACAGCATCAGCCTCTACAAAGGCAAAGAGTGCATAGAGCGCAACGTGCCCGAAACCGAGGCGATTCCTCACCTCGTCGCCCTCATCAAAGCTAACGGCGACTGGGTTGACCCCTAATCCCCACCCATAGCCGCAAGATAAACACCCTGATTAATTGGGGGAAACACTCTACTTAATTGGGGGAAAGGAACACCGATTTAATCCTATTAAAATCCAATTTACACCGATTTTAAAAGTCAACAGGTCAACGAACCAATAGGTCAACAAGTTTCCGCTAAAGAAACAAGACATCACACGTTCGAACTCTGATTTTTGGTGTAAACAGGATTGAAAATGGATTAAATCGGTGTTTTCGTTTCTGTAATCGGCATACCATTCATTATATCCCATTCACGGCTCTACGAAGAAAAAGTGGCAATATTGCCAAAAATTCTTCGCAACGAAGCCCCCAAAACCACCCAAAAAACGTCATCTTAGGAAGAAAAAGTGGCAATATTGCCAAAAATTCTTTCTGAAATAAGGGGAAACCGATAAAAATGGGTATATTTGCGAAGAAAAAGTGGCAATATTGCCAAAAATTCTTCGTAGGATATAGTTATGCAGATACAACGACGGTTTTATTTACAGCAGCTCATTGATGGGAAACAAAACGGATTGATTAAAATTGTCACAGGAATTAGGCGTTGTGGCAAGTCGTATCTTCTGTTTAAATTGTTCCGACAGCACCTGTTAGAAAGCGGTGTTGCCGAAAGTCACATCATTCAAATTGCCCTTGATGATATTGAAAGTCAAGATTTGCGTGAGCCACTCTCTCTTTACAGGCATGTGAAAGGCAAAATGACCGACAGCAACCAGTATTACATACTGCTTGATGAGGTGCAACTCGTTCCCCGCTTTGAAGAGGTTCTTAACAGCCTTCTGCGCATTGATAATGCAGATGTATATGTCACAGGCAGTAATTCAAAATTCCTGTCAAGCGATATTGTTACCGAATTTCGAGGTCGTGGCGATGAAATCCGCCTTTATCCTCTTTCCTTGTCGGAATACTGTGAGGGCGCAGGGCAATCACCCACTGAGGCATGGAATGACTATTATACTTACGGTGGTCTGCCACACGTGTTATCGCTCGAAACGGAAAAGAAGAAACTCGACTATCTAAGTAATCTTTTTGATAGTGTGTATCTGATTGACATTATTGAGCGAAACCATATCAAAAACGAAGCAGAATTTGCTGAACTGGTTCACATTATCGCTTCTGGAATAGGAGCACCAACTAATCCAACGAAATTGTCGAACACATTTAAGAGCGTGAAAAAGGTGGCAATCAATTCCACCACCATCGACCGCTACCTCGGCTATATGGAAGATGCTTTCTTGATAGAAAAGGCTGATAGGTTTGATGTGAAAGGAAAGAGGTATATAGGTTCGCTTTCTAAGTATTATTTTTGCGACCTTGGTCTCCGTAATGCCATTTTAGGACTACGTCAACAGGAAGAAACCCATATTATGGAAAATATCATCTACAATGAGTTGCGTCGCCGAGGCTGCAAAGTGGATGTGGGAATGGTAGAGCAACGTTTTGTGGATGGTGAAGGCAAATGGCAACGCAAACAACTTGAGGTGGACTTTGTGGTGAATGAAGGCAACCAAAAATACTATATCCAATCGGCATTGGCGTTGCCCGATAAGGAAAAGCGCGCACAAGAAATGGCATCATTACTTAAAATCAACGATTCGTTTAAAAAAATAATCGTTGTGAAGGACAATATCAATCCATGGCGTGACGAGAACGGCATATTAACGATGGGATTAGTTGATTTCTTGATGGATATCAACAGCCTTAATAAATAAATCCACATTAGTGGGCGTTTACGTAGACTAAAAAACACAGATTTAATCCTTTTAGTCTATTTTTTAGGTGTAAATAGGATTTAATGGATTAAATCGGTGTTTTCGTTTCTTGTTATCGGAGCACTCTGAGCACTCTGAGCACTCTGAACTATCTGAACTATCGTCTTAACTTCTTCAACTTCTTAACTCCTTAACTTCTAATTTCTAACTTCTAACTTCTAACTTCTAATTTCTAATTTCTAATTTCTAACTTCTATTTTCTTCCATCTTATTTGTTGTTTTGGTGAAAATGAGTAACTTTGCTTAAAATAATTGACTATGAGCGAGAATCTTCAGTACTGGATCAATCAGAATGGCACCCAAAGCGGACCACACACCATCGAACAACTGGAATCTATGGCGCTTGACAAGGCGCACACCTACGTTTGGCACAAAGGTATGGACGGATGGAAGCGAATCGACAAAATCCCCGAATTGGCACACCTGACCGCTGCGCCAGAGCCTGCCGCGCCACAAGAAAGCGCAGTAGAGCCGATTGAAGCCGATGCCATTACTGAAGAGCCGCACGAAGCCCCAGCCGAAGAACAGGCTGCTGCTCCTGTGCCACCCGAATACGTGGAACCAGAGGTGCAAGTGCCGCCATTTGTACCACAAATGCCCCCTCAAATGCAGCAAATGCAAGTCCCTGCGCCCGAATGTCCGCCCACCAACCTCGTGGCAGCCATCGTGTGCGCCGTGTTGTGCTGCACGCCATTGGCAGTGGTGGCGATAGTGCTGGCAGTGATGACCAAAAACAAATATAGTGCTGGCGAGTACGCAAAAGCCCAAAAATACAGCGAATGGGGAGCCTGGCTCTGCATACTGTCGGTGGTGCTCTCCATTCTGTTTATGCCATTCTCCATGCTTATGCTGTAGGCCATGCGAATGCCCATCAACAAGAAAATCACATACATTGTCATCGCAGTGGCGCTGGCAATAATGGCGGTGGTGTATTTCGTGTTCGACCCCACCACCACACGCCTCTTTCCCAAGTGCGCATTCTATGCCCTCACAGGTTTTAAATGCCCCGGCTGTGGCTCGCAACGCGCCATTCACGCCCTGCTCCACGCCGACGTGCTGGCAGCCATTCGCTACAATGCCCTGCTCGTGTTCAGTCTTCCGTTCATCGCCCTGCTCCTGACCAACCGCTATTGGCGCGGTCACTTCCCACGCTTCTACTCGCGCCTCAACTCCACCATCGTCACCGTCATCGCCGCCATCATCGTCATCCTCTGGTGGATTCTCCGCAACCTCTGACAGCCTCTCCCAGAGTCCACTCTATCCCACAGATTCCCCCTTTCCTGCCTAAAAACTCCCACAGAAATTGTATGCCACAAACCTCACACAGATTCAACAAGATTCAACAAAAATCCCATCCACCCAAAAAAATCATTAAAAATTTATCCCCTTCCCCCCTCCCCAATCCTTTACCCCCTACCACCCTTATCCAATAGAGGGGATTTGTTTGGTCTGTTAGTCAGGAGGTAAATAAAAAAGCCCCCGGCCTGTATCTACGATAGTAGAAATTAGTGTGGTCTGTTAGACAGTTTTCTTATATCAAAACTGTAGCCGTCATCTACAATAGTAGAAATTAGTGTGGTCTGTTAGACTTCCAACGATGAAAAACTTTCCGCCATCACATCTACAATAGTAGAAATTAGTGTGGTCTGTTAGACCCCTGTACAGGTGGATAAAGAAGAATGTCTCCATCTACAATAGTAGAAATTAGTGTGGTCTGTTAGACCTGACGAGCAACAACCTAAATTAATTATATCTACAATAGTAGAAATTAGTGTGGTCTGTTAGACCGAGAATGGCGGATTTGCCACGATAGCCTATCTACAATAGTAGAAATTAGTGTGGTCTGTTAGACTACTTTCCCCGACAATTCCTACATTACTAAATCTACAATAGTAGAAATTAGTGTGGTCTGTTAGACCAATCTTATTTTCTTTGTAGTGCACGGCATATCTACAATAGTAGAAATTAGTGTGGTCTGTTAGACTATTTCTTTTTCTAACATCTAAATCTGTCATCTACAATAGTAGAAATTAGTGTGGTCTGTTAGACTTCTCGTACACGGCGTGGCTCTGATTCTCCATCTACAATAGTAGAAATTAGTGTGGTCTGTTAGACGGATGATGAAGGCAACTACCATCGCACCATATCTACAATAGTAGAAATTAGTGTGGTCTGTTAGACTGTTACTCCCATGCCCCATGTCAATAATATCTACAATAGTAGAAATTAGTGTGGTCTGTTAGACAATACTTCGTTGTGCCGGTTGATTTATATATCTACAATAGTAGAAATTAGTGTGGTCTGTTAGACCGGCTTGCACTTGTATAGTTAAATTAATTACATCTACAATAGTAGAAATTAGTGTGGTCTGTTAGACCTCCGAATATACAGGAATGAACAAAAGAAATCTACAATAGTAGAAATTAGTGTGGTCTGTTAGACTCTCCACTGGTATGAAAGTTACAATCCATATATCTACAATAGTAGAAATTAGTGTGGTCTGTTAGACTAACTTGGGTAAAGGTTGTGTGACGGATATCTACAATAGTAGAAATTAGTGTGGTCTGTTAGACAAAAATTTTAATAAATAGCAGAAATGAGAAATCTACAATAGTAGAAATTAGTGTGGTCTGTTAGACCCTTGTGTGTACAAAGATAGTGATATTTTGCTGAAAAACAAAATGTTTGAAGTTGATTAGGGTAAATGATATTATCCCCACCTCTTTATGATAGATATTGCATTGTTGCGTGGTAAGGTGTTGACAATCAGTTGTTGATATGCTTTTATGAAAAAGCGTGATACGGTGATTTTTTGCGAAGTTTGCATTAAAAAACAAGTAAATCTTTGTCGCGATGAATTGCATTGCCGAATTTCTCTACATTTTCATTTGATGCGGTAAATATAACAACACTATCATCGGGCGTGAATTTCTTTGAGAATTCATTTGTGATACTTTCACGGACATTATATCCGTGTCCGTATCCATATACACATTGTGGAGGTATATGGAATACGGGCAGAATATGAAATCGTTTAGAGTGGATATGGATATATAGTCTTCCGTCACTTTTGTGCAAATTCAAGCCATTTTTCGTTGGAAATGTCGGGTTTGAACTTACTGTTCGCTTTTGTGTCGTTGAGTTGCTGCATGAGCATCAATCCCTTTCTTGCAATATTGTATGCGCCATTGGCATCGGCATCTTGTGGCAATTTCTCACCACTTCGGCGAGAGTCGAAAAACTCTCCATCTTTGTTTTTGACAGGAGATATGATGTAGTCGTCGCCAGTGGTTGAGTTGCTGTTACGCATTTGCAGGGTGAGGCGGAGCAGGTGATGGAGTTCTTTGAAGAATGAAGCATCATTTTGCTTTACTATTTGCGCTTTAATGTTGCCTTGAATGTTGATACCGGCTTGGGCGAACAACTCTTTAAATGCTGGGGCGAGTGCTATAGTTTTTGACTCGAAATGCCCATCTTTGGCTCGCTGGGTAAGGATTCTTTCGCCAAAAGTGCAGATATTCCATTGCTGTTTACCACCTTTGCTTGAGGTGTAGAAATTCGCATAATTGGTTTTAAACTCAAAGTATTCTTCTGCTTCATTGTAGCGAATACTGTCGAATTTACTAAAGAAAGTCTGTGAACTTTCTATGTTTTCATATTTACACTTCAGCATTGGCACAAAACCTGTGGTGGGGTCGATTTTACTGGTGCACCACGCTGGCACGTAGAAGATAAACCCACACTGGCGAACAATTCCAGATTGGTATTTGTTGTAATTTTCAAACGTGTCGGCAAGTTGAATGGCGTGGAGTGCGCCTCCATTTTCTGTAGGGGCTTTATCTTTGTCCACAATGTAGCCCAGTTTGTCGATGAGCATTTTCTCAAACTTCTGATACACAGATTTCTCAATGCCGCCACGAATTTGCATAAATGAGCGATTGAGGTTTTCAAGCACCACAATGGCATCTTCTTTCAGCATCAGTTTCACGATTTCGTGCACCACCAAACTCATATAGCCTTCTTTTAGTTCTTTGATGTTTTGTATGGTGCTCCAGTTGCGGCGCGCTTCTTGTCGGTCGCCTTCTCTGTTATGAAGAATGGCGTGGAAGTCTTGCTTGAACTCGGTATTGTTGGGGTTGCTGGCAATATTATTAAGTGAAATCTGCTTTTTGATATTTCCGTCCAAGTCCACCATCACTAAATAGAGCAAGTTGCGCTCTCCACGGTCGATGCCAATGATGTGGCGCACGCCATTTTCCTTTAAGAAAGTGCGCACTTCATCGTTGAACATTGATGGCTTCGGCTGCTTGAAGTTGAGCGTGATGGGTGCATGGAATTCAAATTGGTCTTTAGTGTAACGACGGTCTTTGAAAAGGTCGTAGCCGAAAGTGCTACTGGGCTTATTCTTCTTGTTGTACTCGCTCTTGTTTTCTATAGGCTGATTTGCCAAGTGGGTAGGGCCTGTGCATTTGATGCTGGAAGGTCGGAAGAAGATTTCTGCTTCTCCGTTGAGTTTATAGACCACATTGCTCAGATTTTCTTCATCAAATAGCATTCGCCAATAGATGGTGTGCAAGTTAGGTTTTCCTTTACTGTATGGAGAGAAATCTTTGCTGTAAATTTGGAAAAGATACAGGCAACCCTCATTCACCAATTGATGAATGAAATCGGCAGAAACTCTCTCAAATGTGACTTTGTAAAGAAAGTTGTTGAGTTCTTGATAGAAAAGCGGGAGGTCGCTGTATGAGTCGATGTTGCGCTCAATTTCTGAAAAGTCGTAATTTGCCGTGCTCTTATACGCTTTCAAAAATTGCAAGCAGAAGTGCTTCCAAGTAGATACCGCATTGTTGAAACCTTTTTGATCGCCAGTCTTTTCTAAATATTCTTTTTGGAATTTCTTTTTACCGTCGTAAGTGATATTATTTAAATCAAAAATCTCTTTTGTGATGGTGATGGGCGAAGTGAAGGTTTTGCTATCGAATAAAGTGAAGTCGGCGCATGATTTGGCGAAATGCTCTTTTACTTTGTTTAATTGGGTTGAGCACTTGGGAATCATTGTGGTGGCATCTTTAAAAAATTTATACACCATCTTCTCGTAACATTCTCCCTCGCATGGCCATATGTTGTTCAGAATATTGGCTGAATTATTGTTGAACACTCCCAAATAATACAGTCCATCTTTCCTTAAAATGATTGACGCGTTGTCTTTTTCTTTATTTTCGTCCCAACCTTTCAGAAGTGTGACATTTTCGAAGTTGATTTTGAATTTTTCGGTGGAGTATGGCTTTTTGGTCAAGAAATTCCTTACCTTATTATAAAGGGGAGTGATTACTTGTTCGAACTGCTCGAATGAGGGAGTGAACTCGCCATAAAAGTTCTCATCTTTTTCGCTTTCATCGCCATTGCCCAAAAGAAGTGCCACAAACCATTGGTATTCTTTGATGAGGTCTAATAGCGATTTTATTGTAGCCACATTGGCTTGTAGATATTCAGTGGTGCATTTGTCGGGTTCGGGGAAAGCCTTTTCAAACTCGGAAAATGCAATCTTAATCTTGTCGGGAATACTGATTTCTTGGCGTTCGGGCTTGTCGGTTTCTCCCAATGCCATAAAGTAATTCTCTATGGGCGCACCTTTTTCAAACGAATTAATGGCACCTAAACTGATGCTTGTTACCGTTTTGAGATACTTGTCCTTGTTTTTCTGATAAGTGGCGGGCTTCGTTTTCCCTCTTGGGTGCTCTTTTTCCCAATTCTCGGCAATGGTGTCGGCAATGAGGGAGTGAGAGCCAAAGTGGTGTGCAGAAACCAGTGATGAATCTTTGCCCACCTTGATGAATATGCCATCAAGGTTGTAGTCGTTGAGCGACTTTAAAAGGGTGGATATTTTGCTGATTTGCGCAGAAATCACGCTGTTGTAAGCATCGAATATGGCATGTATGGCTTCTGGTGCTTTCTTGAAATCTTCTATAACGAACGACACTTTTTCACGGTCGCTCAAAATTTGGTTGAACAGGGGCTTTAGCAGAGGAATTCTATCGCCCTTGTCGCATATCTGATTGTGTTCGTTGATGTATTGGTTGATGCCTTTGATTTCCTTATTCTTACTTTCAACCGTGCGTCCGCCAATCACGGCATTGTATCTCTCAATGTCGGCTTGGCACAGAGTGTGGGTGAAATTGTCAAGGCTAAAAAGTTGTTTGATGCTCTTTCCGCAAAGAATATCATTGAAATCGCTCTCTATTGCCATGATAATGCTATCAGGGAGTGTGGATTTCACTTTGCTTGAAAAAATAGTGTGATTATCGAAAAACTTCATCAGATTCTGATTGACAATGCGATGAGAGATAGCGGTCGATTTCTCTTCACCACTGTAAATGTTCTTTCTGTTGTTGTGGAAATTGACAAAGTAAGAGACGAACTTCTTAAAATTATTAACAATGCTTTTATCTTGCTCATCTGTTAAGAAGTTTGGGAGAATCTCTGTGATCATCTCCTTTTTAAACATCTTTTCATAACGCTTGTCTTTAGTGAAAGCGTTGGCGATTGTTTTGCGCAAAGCCGCTTGAATGTCTTTGATGTTTTTCTTGCGTTCAGGGTCGCTTCCACGGTTGGCATACCAGTCGTAAAGAGATTCGATTTGGCAAAGTGGCAATTTGAGTGACGACAGGATTTCGGCGATGAACAATTTATGGTATTCATCAATAAAACCTTTGATTTTTTTGTATTCATTTTCTCGGCGTTCATCATTTTCAATGAATTGACCGCGCTTAATGAATTCTTTAGTTTTGCCAATAGGAATAAGTTTAAACCTTAAAGTTTTGGAAATCTGATACTTGTTTGTGAAATCAGAGAGGTGTTTCATAATTTGTTGTTGTTAGTTGGTTTATTGTGTGTGTTAGTTACCCTCAAAGGTAGTAATATTTTTTTTGAAAAGCGAATGTTTTGTGAGGATTTTTTTGTTGAATCGGTTGAATCTGTGTGAGGGTGTGAGGGTAGGGGGTGGGGGTGCAATCGTTTGCATTGATTTTTTTGGGGTAGGGGGGAGGGAGTGTTGGAGGCGGTGGGGATTTGTTTGTATATTTGTGGTCAGTAAATTAGCTTCTAAAACTACATAAACGCATGAAGATTACTCAATGTGTGGCTGCCTCGGAAAGGGGCGAAATCGCCATCTATACACTTACCAACGCTGCTGGGGCTTCGGTGAAACTATCGGCTCTCGGCGCTGGCATTCTCTCTATCGTGGTGCCTGACCGCGAGGGGAATATGGCTGATGTGGCTCTGGGTTATGCCGATGCCGCGCAATATATCAGCGACGGCCCTTGCATGGGCAAAATCCCCGGTCGCTACGCCAACCGCATCGCTGGCGGCAAGTTCACTCTCGATGGCGTGGATTATCAACTTGAAATCAACAATGGCCCTAATGCGCTGCACGGCGGTAGCGAGGGCTTCTACAATAAGATTTGGAACAGTGAGGCTACGGCGCAAGGCGTGGTGTTTACGCTGGTGAGCCCCGACGGCGACGCTGGTTATCCCGGCACGCTTACGGTGAAGGCGGAATACACTTGGAGCGATGATTGCGAACTTCGCCTGTGCATCAGTGCCACCACCGACCGCAAGACGGTAATCAACCTCACCAATCACACTTATTTCAACCTCCGTGGCGAGGCATCGGGCTCGGTGCTCGGTGAGCAACTACAACTCAACTGCTCGAAATATCTGGTGACCGACGAAAACCTTACGCCCACTGGTGAAATGGCTCCTGTGGCTGGCACGCCGATGGACTTCACCAAGGCGAAAACCTTGGGCGAGGATATTCGCAAGCCGTTTGCCGCGCTGGCTTTCGGCAAGGGTTACGACAACTGCTATGTGATTGACGGCTACAAAAAGGGCGAGATGACGCTTGCCGCCGTGCTGACCGACGAGGTGAGCGGCCGCAAGCTTGAAGTGCTCACCACACAGCCAGCGGTGCAAATCTACACCGGCAACTGGCTGAATGGCTGCCCAGCCACCAAGAGCGGCAACCGCACCTACCTTGACTACGACGGTGTGGCAATCGAGTGCCAGGGTATGCCCGACGCGCCCAACCACGCCAACTTCCCCAGCCAAGTGCTTGACAAGGGTGAGCAGTATGCCCAAAGCATTGTGTTCAGATTCTCAACTAAGTAACTTCAAAACCATAAAGATATATGCTTAAAACAAAACCTGATTTGAGTTTTGCGAAACTGTTTAACATTAGTTTCGGATTTTTCGGGGTGCAGATTGCGTATGCACTTCAGAGTGCCAACATCAGCCGCATCTTCGCCACCCTCGGAGCCGACCCACACGATTTAAGTTTCTTCTGGATTCTTCCACCACTCATGGGTATGCTCGTTCAGCCTCTCGTGGGCTATTTCAGTGATAAAACATGGTGCCGCTTCGGCCGCCGCATTCCTTACCTGTTTGTGGGTGCGTTTGTGGCAGTGCTCGTGATGTGTTTGCTCCCCAACGCCGGCTCGTTTGGCTTGGCAGTGAGCGGAGCGATGGTGTTTGGCTTGATAGCCCTCATGTTCCTCGACACCAGCATCAACATGGCGATGCAGCCCTTCAAGATGATGGTGGGCGACCTCGTGAACGAAAAGCAGAAAACTAAGGCGTATAGCATTCAGTCGTTTTTGTGCAACGCTGGCTCTATCGTGGGCTATGTGTTCCCGCTACTGTTTACCGCTATCGGTATTTCAAATATTGCACCAAAGGGTCAAGTGCCACCATCGGTGATTTGGTCGTTCTATATTGGTGCCGCAATCCTCATTCTCTGTGTGGTTTACACCATGATGAATGTGCGTGAAATGCCACCCGAAGAATTTGCGCAGTATCAGATTAAGAACGAGGAAGCCGCCGATGGAAAGGCTTTGAAGAAAGAGCCAGAAGGCGCATGGAAGGTGTTCTTCCAAGTGGGTGTGGTGCAGTTCTTCTGCTGGGCAGCGTTCCTCTACATGTGGACCTACACCAACGGCTCCATCGCCGAGACCGTATGGCAGACCAGCGACACCGCAAGCCATGCCTATCAGGCAGCCGGCAACTGGGTGGGCGTGATTTTCGCCGTTCAGGCAGTGGGCAGCGTGATTTGGGCAGTGGTGCTTCCTATGTTTAAGAGCCCAAAACTGGCTTACGCGCTCAGTTTGGTGATTGGCGCTGTGGGCTTCGCCCTTGTGCCATACTGCACCAACCAGTATATGCTGTTTGTGCCTTACTTCCTGATTGGTTGCGCATGGGCTGCGATGCTCGCCATGCCGTTCACATTCGTGACCAACGCATTTGAGGGCAGTTCACGCATGGGCACCGTGCTTGGCTTGTTTAACTGCACCATCTGTTTGCCACAGATTGCGGCAGCTGCCACAGGTGGCTTCGTGATGCACTTCGTGGGCAGTTCACAGCCTAATATGCTCACTTTGGCAGGTGTTTACCTTGTGATAGCCGCTGCCTTTGTGTTTATCATCAAAACAAAGAAACCATAAGAGATAGCAATAGTTTTTTTCAAGGAAAGGCTCCGAAGGAAGTGGTACCCCACCCATCCTCGGAGCCTTTTTTCTTCACACGAATCCCGCTTTGTGGTGTTTTTTGGGCTCACACGGATCCCACAGATCTCACAGGTTTTGCTTTTGAGGGTGTTAAATCTCACGGAGGTTGGTGGGCATTTTAGGCTCACACGGAT
>OLSD01001573.1_pt1 | contig 18337 bp, 17 predicted proteins | sample 1672211 | NCBI WGS metagenome assembly OLSD01 (sample SAMEA3136659, study PRJEB25190) | human gut metagenome | reverse complement strand
CAAACTCAACTTTTACGTTGATATGTCCGTCTGGCTTTTTGTGGGAAAGCAGTACTACCGTCTCCACATGCCCGCTATGACAAAACTGATCCACGACCGCCACCTTCTTCGCCTCATACCCCTTCTCCTGAAGTATCTTCACATCCCTAGCCAGGGTTGCCGGGTCGCAGCTCACGTAGACGATACGTTCCGGCGCCATGTGGACCAGAGTGTCCAGAAGCACCTGATCGCAGCCCTTTCGCGGTGGGTCCACGACCACGACGTCCGCGTGGGAGCCATCGCCGCCCTTCTTGTATATGTCGGGAACGACTTCCTCTGCCTTGCCAACGAAGAACTCGGCATTTGTGATCCCGTTGATCTCGGCGTTGTGTCTTGCGTCATCTATAGCCTGTGGAACGATCTCCACTCCGTATACCTTCTTTGCCTTCTGTGCGAGGAACAATGATATGGTTCCTATCTCGCAGTACATATCCCACACGGTCTCGTCGCCGGACAGGTCCGCATACTCCAAAGCCTTGTTGTACAGGACATTTGTCTGGACAGGATTTACCTGATAGAAGGACAATGGGGATATCTGATATTTGATGTCACCGATATAGTCCGTGATGTATGACTGTCCCCAGAGGGTTATGCACTTATCACCGAGTATACGGTTCGTATTCTCCATGTTGACATTCAGGCAAATGGATGTCATGCCGTCTATCTTAACCAGTTCATCTATCAAAATCTCACTGTGCGGAAGCTTATTGCCATTTGTCACCAGACACACCATGATCTCCTTGGTGGTAAATCCAACTCTGATAAGGATATGTCTGACCAGACCTCTTCCAGTCTCCTCGTCGTAGGTCGATATGTGATTGTCCTCAATGAAGCTTCTGACGATAGCAACTATTTGGTCATTCACAGGTGCACCGATGGCACAGCTCTCTGTGTCTATGATGTCGTGGCTTCTTCCTGCGTAGAATCCGATGACAACATTGCCGTTCTTGTCTCTGCCGACAGGGAATTGGGCCTTATTCCTGTAGTGGAATGGATTGTTCATGCCGTAGGCTGGCTTTTCCATGATGGCTTCTACGTTCTCCATCTTGCCGATCCTCTGCAGACAGTTCTTCACCTTGTTCCACTTGTATTCGAGCTGCTGCTCATAGGAAACCTGCTGCATGGTGCATCCGCCGCATCGTTTCGCCTTGTCGCACACCGGCTCCACGCGGTATGGCGATGGTGTGATGAGCTTCATCAATCTTCCGTAGGCTATGTTCTTCTTCACCTTGACGATCTTCACCTCCGCCAGATCGCCCACCACGGCATCCTTGACAAATACAGTCATGCCCTGAACGTGTCCAATGCCCTCTCCGTCATTGCCCATGTCCTCGATGAGCACCTGATAATCCTCATTTTTGACAAGTGTGACTTCACCAGTATTTGTCGCATCCGTTCCGGATGTTCTAACAACTGAACTTGCACTATTCACTGCCTCCGCAGCTTTTTTTCTCTGCTCACCATTTACTCGTCTATTGTTCTTAGGTCTCCTATTGTTCCTAATATCTGACATATACTATCTCTCTTCCTATTGCCGTTATTAATTATCCGACGTCTTTCGGATGTTGGACTGGAGAGCTCTGTTGAAGCCCAGCCAGCCATTGTTGTCCTTTGCCGCATCCAGCTCCTGGATAAATGTCTGAATCTTGGCGTCTGTGTTGTCCGCCATGGACAGTGCCAGAGCCTCGATGAGTGCCGGCTTCTTTGGTGAGCCGTACTCAAGCTCCCCGTGGTGAGCCAGTATGCAGTGCTCCAGCTCATTTGCCGCCTTTGCAGGGAAATTGTCTATGGTATTGATCTTATCGCGGATCATCATCGTTCCCATGACTATGTGTCCCAGAAGCTGACCTGCGTCTGTGTAGTCGTTCTCAGGGAACTTGGAGATCTCGTAGACCTTGCCAATGTCGTGGAGAAGTGCCGCTGTGATCAGCAGATCTCTGTTGAGCACCGGATAATATGTAGTGTAGTAGTCGCACATCTTGGCAACTGCCAGTGAGTGCTCCAAGAGGCCTCCTATGTATCCATGGTGTATAGATTTTGCCGCTGAATGATTCTTGAATTCCTTGACAAATGCAGGATTCTGAAGAATTTCTTCAGAAGCACCTTGTAATAATCCTTGTCGAGTGATTCCACGAGAGCCATAAGATCCTTGTACATCTGCTCTATATCTTTCTTGGTACACGGCATATAATCAGCCTCTGAGTATTCTCCCTCATCTGCAATACGAATCTTCTTGATATTGAGCTGAAGCTCATTGTTAAATGATGTGACCTGACCATCCACCTTGATAAAGTTCTTTGACTCAAAGTGTCCTATCGCATTGCTCAGCTCCCAGACCTTTCCGGCTATACTTCCTGTCTTATCCACAAGCTCCAGGTTGTAATATGTCTTTCCTGATTTTGTAGTTCCTGTCTGCTTGTTCTTGCAGAGATAGACATTCGATATCATGTCGCCTTCGTTGAAATCTGTTATAAATACCATTTTTCTTTTCCTCTTTCTATGTTTAATTATTATTGTATGCTTTAATTTTAATCATATATAAGAATACAATAGGCGGTTATGAAAATCCAGTATTTACTGAACATTTCCACAACCGCCTATATTACTATATTCCCCCACATCACATCTTATCATACTCATGAAGCTTATCTGAAGCAGCCTTCCCATTCTTCCGTGATTCTTCCCTGTCAAGCTTTCTCACTCCAAACAGCCCCTTGATGACAAATGCTATTCCCACGCAAAGTGTTCCAAGGATCAGTGTGAGCTCAAGTCCTGACATATATCTCAGTGAAACATTCAGTGAGATTATGATGCATACAAAGAATGCTATACAAAGTCCTGTGAACACAAGTCCTGTTCCCATGTTCGGCTTAACCAAAAGTGCGATAAATGCGATGACCAGCAGGACAATAAAGATTCCTCCAATATTCACACCACCACCTATACGAAACAGTGAACTTAAAAGTCCCCAGTCGGACACGACGACATTCTTAAGAAACATCACACCGCCTGCTATCATCAATACTATCCCCAACAAAAACTGCAATAACTCTTTCATAACCTGTCTTCTCCTCTTCTTTTTGTAATACGTAACTCTCTTTGTCTTAAGTCATATATCGCTTTATTTTTCCCAGATCAAACTGTATTTTATAATATCAGCTTTGTGTTCCTCCCGCAACCACAGCCGCTGAATTAATCAGGGAAAATGTGCCTATTTCTACACCTGCAATATGTTGACGCTCTATAATTATAAGGGGTATAATCAATTATGTATGTGTAGAATTAGAGACTTTATGTATATTTAATTATGCTTTTCATGCACTTATCATGTTTAGTACCTATCCGATTCAAAATCTACATATTATATACATAAAATATAGAACACGACATTAAAAACAAATAAGGAACACAGAAAATGAATCTAAGAACATTAAGAGTTATAGAATACAACAAAATAGTTGAGATGCTGACAACATTTGCCTCATCACCCATGGCGAAGAGGAAGTGTCAGCGCATAAAGCCCCGCAAGGATCTCGCCATGATCGAGGCTCTTCAGCAGGAGACAAGGGATGCCTTAAGGCGTCTGAACACCCAGGGCAATCTGTCATTTGCAGGACTTAAAGATATCGGGGCATCTCTAAAGAGACTTGAGGTCGAGGGTATCCTCACCACCGCTGAGCTGCTTGATGTGGCCAGCATGCTTGACCTGGCAGCCACCGCCAAGAGATACGGCGAGAACGAGGGCACCAGCATGACCGATACGAGAAGGCGCAGTCAGGAGCAGATCGAGGAAGAGAAAGCTTCCAACAAGATGCTGGGATTGAGCATGAACCCGGATGGCACCACGTGCCCGGACAGCCTGCGCACGAGATTTCTGGAGCTCATGCCACTGGAGCATCTCTCCAGGGAAATCCACAGATGCATAATTTCTGAAAACGAATTCGCCGATGACGCTTCATCAGGTCTCAAGGCAGTGAGAAGGAACAAGCGCCTGACAAATGAAAAGCTGCACAACCAGCTTGCAAAGCTTGTCAGCGATACCAGCAAGCAGACCATGTTCCAGGATAACCTGGTAACCATGAGAAATGGCAGATACTGTATACCGGTCAAAGCCGAGTACAAGAACCATTTTCCCGGTATGATACACGACCAGTCGTCAACCGGTGCCACAGTGTTCATCGAACCTATGGCCATCGTGAACCTGAACAACGAGCTGAAGGAGCTGGACAATCAGGAGCTTGCCGAGATCGAGAAGATACTTGAATCACTCTCCGCCCAGACAGCGGCTGAGATAGAATATATCAAATACGACTTCGACACTCTGGCAGAACTGGATTTCATCTTTGCCAGAGCTTCATTTGCAAGAAGCTACAAGGGAACCGAACCGATATTCAACACCGATGGGATTGTCGATATAAAGCAGGGAAGACATCCGCTGCTGGAGAAGCACACCGTCGTACCTGTGGACATCAAACTGGGTGAGGACTACAACCTCCTCATCGTGACCGGTCCTAACACCGGTGGTAAGACGGTATCACTTAAGACTCTGGGACTCTTCTCACTCATGGGACAGTCCGGACTTCATATTCCGGCACTTGACGGTTCAAGACTGAATGTATTTGACGACGTATTTGCCGATATCGGAGATGAGCAGAGTATAGAACAGAATCTGTCCACCTTCTCATCCCACATGAGCAACATCGTGTACATACTGGATCACGTAACTCCAGGCAGTCTGGTCCTCTTCGACGAGCTGGGCGGCGGTACGGACCCTATAGAGGGTGCAGCACTTGCCATCGCCATCCTGTCACATCTGAACAACATGGGTGTCAGATGTATGGCGACCACACACTACAGTGAGCTCAAGACATTTGCCATGAGCACACCGGGTGTCGAGAATGCAAGCTGCGAATTTGACGTGGCAACACTCCAGCCGACATATAAACTGATGATCGGTATTCCTGGAAAGTCAAATGCTTTCGCCATAGCGAAGAAGCTTGGAATCGACGATAGCATCATCGAGAGCGCCAAGGCCAATATCGACAGCGATACAGTTGACTTTGAGACCCTGATCGCGGATCTTGAGAGAAGCAAGAGGGAGATTGAACAGGACAAAGCCGACATTGCAAGACTCAAGGAGGATGCAAAGCAGCTTCAGGAGCGTGCACAGATGAAAGACTCTGAGCTCTCCGACAAGAAAGCCGAGATTCTGGCAAAGGCACGTCAGGAGGCATCCGAGATCATAGAGGAGGCTAAGGCTGAGGCTGATGCCGCCATCAGGAAATACAACAAATGGACCACTAACCCGGCAAAGGCCGATGCAAAAGCGATGGAGGCCGAGAGACAGAAGCTCCGCGCGAAGATCAACGACCTCGGCAAGATGAACGAGGAGAAGCGCAAAACTGTAAAGTCAGACCACAAGGCATCCGACTTCAAGGTTGGCGATACAGTACATGTCATCAGCATGGATTCTGAGGGAACCATCACCGCACTGGCTGACTCCAAGGGCAAGCTCAAGGTCCAGATGGGCATAATCAGCGCATCTCTTCCACCTACAGATCTCCTGTTGGTTGAGCACGAGAAGAAGAAGCCGCAGAAGGCCACAGTCACAGGCGGCAAGAGCATGAACAGGATGATGAATATCAAGCCTGAGATAAATGTACTCGGTATGACGGTCGACGAAGCCACATCACTTGTGGATAGATTCCTTGATGATGCCCTTATGGCACATCTGCACAGAGTCACCATCATCCACGGAAAGGGCACCGGAGCCCTCCGAAAAGGAATACATCAATTTCTGAAATCACAGCCACATGTCAAGTCCTTCCGTCTCGGAGAATTCGGAGAGGGTGATGCGGGAGTCACCATAGTGGAACTTTAAAATAATGCTTCAACAATGAAATCGGTGTACGCCTTCGGATTTTTTACAAACTATATTATTATAAATTTACTGGGAGGTTTATATATATGAGCAAAAATAATATTCTCATCGTTGACGACGACGAGAACATCGCAGAGCTTATATCACTCTACCTGAACAAAGAGTGTTATGAGACCGAGATAGCCGCAAGCGGAACGGAAGCTCTACAGTTATTTGAGGAATATTCACCTGATCTAGTTCTCCTGGATGTCATGCTTCCGGGAATGGACGGCTACCAGGTGTGTACAGAGATAAGAAAGACCTCGAACACGCCTATCATCATGCTCTCTGCCAAGGGTGAGGTATTTGACAAGGTGCTGGGGCTTAAGATCGGTGCAGATGACTATATCGTCAAGCCATTTGACTCCAATGAGCTGGTGGCAAGGGTCGGCGCCCTTCTCAGAAGGTCAGCCATGACTGAGAGTGCACAGAAGCAGCCACAGAGCGCAGCTTACGATGTCACAAGTGCAGACCATGTAGGTACATTTGTGGAGTATGACGGGCTGGTCGTAAATATCTCCAACTACACAGTAACCTTTGAGGGACACAATCTCGAGATGCCGCCAAAGGAGCTGGAGATCCTCTACTTCCTCGCCAGCAGACCAAATCAGGTATTTACCAGAGAGCAGCTTCTGGACAAGCTGTGGGGATACGAGTATGTAGGCGACACGAGGACTGTGGATGTACATATCAAGAGACTTCGTGAGAAGCTGAACAACAATCATAACTGGAGCATTGCCACTGTATGGGGCATAGGCTACAAGTTTGAATGGAGATCATAATGAAGAAAACAGCATTTGACAAGATCGTGGTCGGATTCGTAGTGCTGGTTGTGATCATATTTGCACTGCTCATGGTGTACAGTATATCAACAGCACAGAATTCTGTTCTCTCAGAGCGCAAATCCACCATGAAGAACGAGATCACAATGCTTGCCGACGGCGCCATGACTGATTACAGCAACGGAACCATTGACAGCAAGGAATTATACAAGGAGCTTCAACATGCGGCGGATACCCTGGACATGGGAATCTGGCTCACCGATGAACGCAGCAACATTATTTTCAGGTCGGGAAGCTCTTCAGGAAGCAGTGAATCCGGTGGGTCTTCCAAGGATTCAGATTCACACAGCAGCACAAATGACAACCTCAAGAATTATGTGGAACCGGATGAATTGTTTGCATCATTCTGCTTCGAGGATACATTTGGCGGCTATTTCTCGGAGGACACTCTGGTGATCGGCCAGCCTCTCTACTCGTGGAACAATTACATGGGAACTATCATCCTGACATCACCTATGACATTCAAGCAGGATATAAAGAGCAGGATGCTTTCAACGACATTTGTGCCATTCCTGATCCTCATGCTGATCGCCATGATCGCGCTTATGCTCATGTCAAACAGCCTGCTTAAGCCTATACATGAGATCATCAAGACGTCCAAGTCATACGCCCAGGGTAACTTCAATGCCAGGGTAAATGTGACCGCGAAGAACGAATTCGGCGAACTTGCGAGATACATGGAGGAGATGGCAGATGAGCTGAGCCGTTCAAATGAGTACAGGAAGTCATTTATATCAAATATATCCCATGACTTCAGATCGCCACTCACATCCATCAAGGGTTACATAGAGGCCATGCTGGACGGCACTATTCCACTGGAAAAGCATGAGAAGTACCTCGGCATAGTGTTAAATGAGGCACAGAGACTGACCAAGCTGACACAGGGACTTCTGGAGCTGAACAACTTTGACTCATTTGACCTGCAGCTTGACAAGTCCAACTTCGATATCAGGGATATCATCACACCGACCATCAACACATTTGAGAAAAGGTGCAAGGACAGGGGAATTTTCCTGGACAGCGTATTCCTCACCGACAACACAGTGGTATACGCCGACAGAACCAAGATACAGCAGGTTATATACAATCTGGTTGACAACGCCATAAAGTTCACACCTGAGGGACGCCAGATCAGAGTTCAGGTGACCGAGAAGGACAACAAGATATATACAAGCGTCAAGGATGAAGGCGTGGGAATTCCAAAGGATGCCCAGAAGAAGGTATTTGAGAGATTCTACAAGACGGATCCGAGCCGTGGCAAGGACAAGACTGGAACCGGACTGGGACTGGCCATAACCAAGGAGATCATCAAGGCTCACGGCGAGCAGATTACCCTCACATCCGAGGAGGGCGAGGGAAGCGAATTTATCTTCTCTCTTCCTAAGGAGAAGGATATGCAGGTGCCTATCAAGCCTGTGCATGTCGAGCACACTGAACACCACTCCGATACAGACATATCATCGTCTGGCGTGAAGAGCAATGGCAAATTCAGGATCAAGGACTCATAACATATCGCAGAATATTAAAGCCGGGGTATTACCCCAGAGAATGTCTCTGTTGTAATACCCCGGCTCTATTTATTTCACTTTACATTTCCTACCATCTATCCACACATTTTTCACCTGTGAAACATCTATCGGCTTAGTGAAGTTCAACTCCATTCTCTGTATGCTGTCGCCATCACCGGTCTTGCCGATTCCATATACTACATCTTTCAATTCTTTATTGTCTGTCATCTCAAGTATTATATTCTCCAGCGAGTCATCATCGACCGCCGCATTTTCAGCAATGTCAATGGTTATGCCCTTTGTATTTATTGTACATTTTTCAATGCCATCTATGCCGGATACATCCACACTATGTCCCTGCATATCATCCTGAACCTTAAACTGTAAGGTCCAAGGGCCATCCACCTCGTCTGCTACATAGGTGACCGCGCCATCACTTGATTTATTTTTGTTGAACAGGGTAATGCTGTTACATCTCATGGTGATGACATCCCCCACCTTGTATGCATTTTTCTTTTTTAACTTGTATACAATATCAGACATTGTCTGCTTGTTCGTGAGCGAGATTCCATCGCCAGGAGCCGTGCTGCCAGCATATTCACTGACGATGTTCGCACCGCCTTCTATTATCTGCATCTGAGCATCAAAGCTCTCATATTTTTCTGTGTCAAAGTCATCGTATGTGATCACCATCGCAATGTTGACCTGATCGCCATCCACTGCTACCTTCTTCAGATCAAAGCTTACTTTTGCATCGGACTCGGTTATCACCTTTACACTGCCCTTATACTCGTTATTTATGTAGCTCTCGTCCACATATTTTGATGGAATAACACTTCCTGTCTCCCTGCTCAGACTGTCAAAAAACCATGCCAGCGAGCCGTTCTCTGCCGCATATGTCAGTCCGCCTCCCGACAGGATCAGAACAGCCGCCACTGCCGCTGCCGCCGTCTTCCATCCATGATTTCTTCCGGTTTTCCTCGCCTTCACCTTGTGCCTGAGCCTCTTCACACAGGCATCCTTCTCTTCATCCGACATATCCATGGTCTCAATGTCCACATTTACATCGTTCATAACATCATATACATTTCTGTCTTTTCCGTTTTTCATGATCATTCACCGCCTTTATACTTGTTTCAATCGACTTCTTGCTCTGGACATTCTGCTGTAGATAGATGATGAAGATACCCCATAATCTTCCGCTATCTCATCTACACACTGGTCATCCCAGTAGTACCTCAGAATGATGTCCCTGTCTTCATCCGACAGACCACTCAGCAGCTTTTCCATGCTGTCCGATATCTCCTCATTGAGTATCTCCAGCAGGTTGTCATTTGCAAGCTTGTTCTCATAGTCTGCTATGTCTTCCTCCGAACATCTTCTGCTGTATCTTCTCAGATAATCTATGGATCTGAATCTTGCAATTGCCGTTATCCAGCTTCTGAACGAGCCTTTGCTCTCGTCAAATCTGTCTATATTGTTCCATACATCCAGAAACACATCGTCCATGCACTCTTCAATTTCCTCCGGCATGCCCGAAAGATTCTTGTACACAGCAGCTTTCACCTGCCCTCCATATTCCTGAACCACAAACTCCAGAGCTTTCTCATTATGCCGTTTCAGCTTCGATATATAATTGTTCCTAGTTACTATATCATTCACCTCCCCGTGTGTTTCTAATATATATTCCGATCAAAATCTGTGTTTTCTTGCAGTAAAAGCGATTTTTTTATAAAAAAGCTGCCAGTTTTTTGAATTATACTGACAGCCATCTCTTTAATTATTATATTTGTTATTCATTTCCTTTACAGCCTCACCGATCTGGGCTCTGAGCTCTGTGGGATAAATGACCTCCACCGAGGTTCCATACTGCATCGCCCAGTGCGCCATCGCCTGACGGCTGCACACAAGCCGCACGTAAGTTACATCATCCTCAGTCTCCCTGAAGCCTTCGTACTGTCTGGCTATATTTTCATCGACCACATCAAAGTTTCTTCCAAACCAATCCACCACATCCGATATGGCAGCCTTTCTGACACGCATCACTATGGTCACCGGCTCATCGGCAAACATATAGATATGCTCAGCCATATGCTTTGGAAGGTTGAGTCCATGCTCCATTCCCTTTACCTCTGTGCGGTTCTTCACAGGCCTGTCAACTATCTGGACCTGTGTCATCTTATCCACTCTGTAATTCGACAGATTGTCATATTTGTCGTAATTGCAGATGAGGTAATACTTTCCGTCATTCGCCACCATCTGATACGGATTGACTACGTACGGCTCCTCCCGCCTCGGATGAAGCTTCTTGTCCTCACCATAATTATTGTACACAAATGATATCTGCTTCTTCTCAGATATGGCATCATCTATCATTCCCACGTTGAACAGTGTCTGCTTGTTGCTGGTGTGCTCGAGACCCGGAAGACTGCTCACATGCGTCATCTTGTTTGTAAAATATATATTTGACAGACCTGCTATCTTGTCTATGAGCTGGCTTGCCTGACCAGCCGGTATGGTCTTGGAGAACAGGATACTGTCTATCATCATTCGAAGCTCTGCATCGTCAAACTCGTGATTATAATACCAGTTTGATGTAAGTGTCTCCTTTGTGCCGTCCTTCTTCTCTCTCTCCGTCTCGGTATACTCAATGTCATAACCATAATCCACCAGACAGTTGAGATTTGCCTTTACGGATTTTCTGTCCACAGTTATATCATAATCCTCTTTGAGCTTCGCAATGATATCCTTCTGATCCATGGTGTGGTCACAGTCCGTATATTTCTTCAGTATGTCCAGAATGCATATGTTCAGCATCTTTTTTCCACTTGTAGGATACGCCATGTATATTACCCCTCTATCACTACATGTCCCAACTAAGACGATGTAGATTTCCTGCTTCCTCTAGACCTGGGAAATCATTCTGTCTGAGTGCTTCATACAGCACTATTGCCACAGAGTTGCCCAGATTCAGTGAACGAATGTCTGGGAACATCGGAATCCTGATAGATGTATCCTTATAATCAACCAGGATCTCCTCAGGTATACCCGCGCTCTCCTTGCCGAACATGATGTATGCGTCATCCTCAAACTTCACATCTGTATACTTCTTCCTGGCTTTGGTTGTCGCCATGTATATCTTTGCTCCGGGATTCTTTGCAAGGAAATCCTCGAAATTCACATATGTTGTCACATCCAGCTTGTCCCAGTAATCAAGCCCGGCACGCTTCAACTGTTTCTCATTTATCTGGAAGCCCAGTGGTTCTATGAGATGCAGTCTTGCGCCTGCTGCCACACATGTTCTTCCTATGTTGCCTGTATTGGCCGGGATCTCCGGCTCATGTAATACTATATTTAGCATACTACTCCTCCTATAAAAACCTTGGCGGTGTAAGAAATCTCCTCTCGTCGTCGTGCACCACAACCCTATCGCTTTTTTCCGTAAGATGGCCTATGACTGAAGCCTCATATCCTGCCTCATAGAGCTTATCAGCCAGCAATTTTCCATCCGGAACTACGAAGAGTGCAGAACCACAACCATCTATCATATACGGATTATCCCCGGTGTGCTCACATATCTCTATTGTCTCCTGAAGTATCGGTATATTGTCATGACATACCTCAAGCCCGCACTTCAGCGCATCTCCCATCTCCCAGAGAGCTGCAAATACGCCGCCCCTCGATATGTCGTGTGAATATATACAGCCATGATCTAATGCTATGTCAACCTGGCCGCCAAGCAGTATAAGCTGCTCGAGCTGCTCCACAGGTCTCAGATAGCTCTCCGAATATCTCTCAAAAAGTTCCTTCTGATTGTCATAGTAGAGCTGCAAAGTTCCCCCAACACCGGTCTGTCCACACATAACTATATCCATGCCAGCCGGCCATTTCAGTCCTCGCGTACCAGCTACACCATGTCCTGTAGGCATCTGGTATCCGTGAACATCCTGATTCTGCAATTCCTGCATATCCTCACCCTGACCTGCATGCCTTCCCATCATAGTCACACTTATAACCGGCTCAGATACAGCATTATTCACCTCGGTATGCCCCGTAATAATATCTACTCTATATTCCACACATATGCCCGCAAGCTTTCTGAGCAGTTTCTTCATGCGTCGTTCATCGTCATCAGGCATATGGTATCTACTGCCGCCCATGGCATATATCCGCCAATCCTTATACTGTTGTAAAGTCTCGCTATATCAAGTCTGAGTCCCATATACCCACTGTCACAGCACACACCAGCCGCAACATTCACGCTTTTAGCTGCGCCGGTGTCTCCGCTACCCCCATCACGCAACAAGAGCCGGGCATAGTCATCTCCTATTCCGGCTCTCGTCACATCGTCGTGGACAGTACGTGGCAGACTCTTAAGTATCGATCGCACCGTCTGGTGCTCTCCAAACTTTCCTCTCATATCTACTCTCCAATTCGACCTGTTTTCCTATTAGAATGCTGAAACTAAAAGTGTAACAACCATAGCGATACACAGAACCACAACGATGATTCTTGATATCAAAGTCTTACCCTTCTTGCTGCTGAGATCTATCATCTTCCCACACTCCTTATCAAAATATCTTGCTCTACAAAATTAACTTAATAATAACAAAATATAAACCGTAGTTCAACAGCAATTATTTTTACAATCCCTGCCCCTTAAGGTAGTTGATAAACTGCTGTGCAGTACGTCCACTTATGCCGCCATGTGCAAGCTCCCACTTGTTTGCCTCTGCGCAGAGCTCCTTCTCGTCCATGGTGATGTGCTCCTTCTCAGCAAGTCCCTTGACGATCTCAAAGTATTCCTTCTGTGAAGGTGCGCTGTAGCTGATCGTGACTCCGAATCTGTTGACCAGTGACAGCTTCTCCTGAATGGTATCACTTCTGTGAATACCATTGTTATTCTCCATATCATTCCTGTCGTTCCATGTCTCCTTGATGAGATGACGGCGGTTGGATGTGGCATATATGAGCACATTGTCAGGTCTGATCTCAAGTCCACCCTCGATGACAGCCTTGAGGTACTTGTACTCTATCTCAAATTCCTCAAATGAAAGATCATCCATGTATATGATAAATCTGTAATTTCTGTTCTTGATAAGCGATATGACCTGCGACAGATCCTGGAACTGATGCTTGTATATCTCTATCATACGAAGTCCTCTGTCATAGTACTCGTTGATGATCGCCTTGATCGTGGTTGACTTTCCTGTTCCACTGTCACCAAAGAGAAGTGCATTATTCGCCTTGCGGCCCTCCACAAATGCCTCAGTGTTGTCCACGATCTTCTTCTTCTGGATCTCATATCCGATGAGATCATCCAGCATGACATCCTCTGTGTTATTTATAGGTACAAACTCCAGATCTCCATGCTCACGGGTGATCCTGAACGCTTTGTTGAGACCGAACATACCAACACCATATGCCTTGTAGAATGATGTCACTATGTCAAATATCTGGTCCTCGTTCTCAGCCTCCTCTATCGCATTGCTGACAGCCTGAACCTTCTCGCTGACATTCTTATTGTACATTCTCTCCTTCTTGCCAATAGACTTGTAATTGTTGATAGTTGAGAAACAATCTATTCCAAGTGCGCTCTCTATCTCTGAGAAATCAAAGTCGAACAGCTTCTTGAATATCCTGAAATCATTCTTTGCAAAATAATTAACTGTTCCGTCATTTGCTCCCACCTTCTCACTGGTTATACTGAATGAGTTCTCATTGGTGATGAGTATAAATGCCAGATAGTTGTGCCACAGATTCTTATCGAATCCATAACTGGTAGCAAGATCCAGAAGTCTCTTGATCTGATCGTATATGCGGGCACACAGCTCCGCATTCTCACACCTCTTGAGATCAAAATCCTCAAATATTCCAGACAGCTTCATAAGTATGCTGTCCTCTCCAAGATCTCTGTATAAAACCAATTTCGCTATGTCTCTGTACATGTGTATATCCTTCTTTCTGAACGGCTATATGTATCACCACACAGATGATGCCATATATGAGCCGTTATTTCTTTCTCTTCTTGTAGTTTTTATTTCTGTTACTGTTTCTGCCTGTATTGTTTCTTTCTATGTTATTTCTTTCTGAGCTATTTCTTCCCGTATTGTTTCTGCTTGTGTTGTTTTTCCCAGAATTGCCGCTTCCGGCTGTACTGCCCGGTGCATTTGACTCATTCGTCCCGGTCTGCCCGGCGTCCACCTTGCTGACATCAGACGCACATTCCTCATCCAGCCTTCCATTCCATCGCCCCTCGGGGATGTTGCATGCCAGATTATATTTCCTCCACGATATGCCCTTGTCTCTGAGTCTCTTAACCACATATTCTTCAGACATCGCATACAGGACGGAGAAAAGCGGTACAAATATGAGCATACCCAGAATGCCCAACATATCACCTCCAAGCATGACCGCCACAAGTACCCATATAGATGGAAGTCCCACCGAACCACCAACAACATGAGGATATATGAAGTTACCCTCTATCTGCTGCAGCACGACAAATATGATCAGAAACACTATGGCACGCTTCGGATCCTCTACCAGGATCATAATCGTTCCGGCAAAACATCCGACAAATGCTCCAACAACCGGGATCAGTGCAAATACTGCTATGATGATGCTGACCGTAAGCGCATACGGAATACGGAATATGGTCATCGTAATGAAAAACATAAGTCCAAGTATGCACGCCTCAAGGCACTGACCTGAGATGAACTTGGAGAAGGTCTTATCCGCAAGAACACAAGTCTGAATGAATCGGTCCGCCTTTTCTTCCCTGAACACCGCATACAATACACCCTTTACCTGCTTCTCCAGAGTCTCCTTCTGAGCCAGTATGTAGCACGCAAAGAACAGTCCCACCAGAACATCGACCACGGCGCCTACCACACTGCTGGCAATGGAGAACGTGGAAGACAATACACTGCTGCCTCCGTTCTTCACAATACCAACCACATTTGATATAAGTGCATCCCAATTAATATTGATACTCTTTATCTTATCCACTATCTCCGGCTGGTCCTTCATCAGCTTGATTGCCTTCCTCTGTATATCATCCATGGCCGATGGCAGCTTCTCTGCAAACATAGTTATAGTCTTGGACATCTCAGGTATGATCATAGTTATTGCAAACGTGAGAACAGCTATTATGCACAGGAACGACAGTATGAGGCACACTGGTCTCCTGAACCTGTACAGTCTGCTGTCTTTATTCTTAAACAATACCTTTTCAAGTCCCTTCATAGGTACATTCACCACAAATGCTATGGCAAATCCTATGACAAATGGCATGAGTATATTGATGAGCCAGCTGAACATACTGGACACCTTATCAAAATTAAACAGTACATATGCAAACAGCACCACACCGCACAATATAATCACGGTCCTCACTGTATCCCTCTTATTCCAGTTCATGAAGTCCTCCTAATAATCCACATTATTATTCTATGTAGTCATCAATTACATATCTATTCATCCAGATGTATATCTCCAAATGCCTCGGACAGGGAATATGTCAGATTCTTCTTGGGCTTGTACACATCGATGACCGGGGCCATGATCCTGAAAAAATTCTCCTCATCCTTTGAGAGCTTGAACACCTCAGCGGTATTCCTGGCATCCCACAGGGCATCATGCTCTGCCCCCTGAAAGTTTTCTCCCAGATAAAACACAGCGTCCGACAGTGATATCCTTCTTGACGTTCCTATGAGCTTGGCATATTCCTTCTGGAAATCCTTCCACCTTGATATGATACTTTCCAGCCCGGGGTGCGTGTATTCCTTCAGCCTGGCCTCCTTGCGGAGCTGTCTCAGGTCATTCTCACTCCATGCGTATATCACATCGGCATCAGCACACCACTCTATAAAGCTCCCCATGGCAAAAGCATATGAAGGAGCATTCTCCACCATATCATCTGTTATTCCTGTGAGCTTTATTATACGCGAAGCCATGGTTCCATATGCCGGCTTCACATAACTCTTAAACGAATCTATCTCATTATAATCTTCATCCAGTTTAACTGCACCGATCTCTATGATCTCGCTCTTACATATTTTCTTTTCCTTCTTATACTCTGAATCTATCATATTCATTTCAAAGTCCACAAATACGTATATCATACACTGTATTTCCCCTTACATTGCCGATTTAATCATTGTAACACTGTGACCGGAAAACTGTAAACAAGCATATTAGGTATTTGTCAGCATTTCCGCAAATATTTGAGTATATTTTTGTCCTTTTATGAGTTAAAATTTCTGTGACGACATAATCTGCACTTATACGGCAGCATACGACACGAAAGGAATATACATATGAAAAATATAATCTTTGATATTGGCATGGTCCTCGTAGACTTCCACTGGAAAAGCACCATGGAGAAGCTTGGCATACCAGCGGACGTGATAGATACTCTTGATCACAACATGATAAACCACCCTATGTGGAATCATTTTGACCTGGACGATATGCCTGAGCCAGAGCTCATCAAACGTTTCAAGGAACTCAGCCCGGAATGCAGCAGCTACATAGACCTGTTCATGAACAATCTCGATGAAGTGGTGGACATGTTCCCGGGAGCCGACATGTGGCTCAAGGATCTCAAGTCCAGAGGTTACAACATCTACCTCCTGTCCAACTACCCAAGAAGACTGTTTGCACTCCACACGCCTAGATTCCACTTCCTGCCTTACACGGACGGAAGAGTGGTCTCCTATGAATACCACGTGACCAAGCCAGACGCCGCCATCTATGAGCATCTCTGCAACAAATATAACCTTGTCCCTGAGGAATCCATTTTTCTTGATGACAGGCAGGCGAATCTCGATGCCGCCGCAAAGCTTGGTTTCCACACTCTTCTGGTCACAGATCCTATAGGAGTGAGGGGCGCACTTGACGACATACTCGCACACGAATAAGGAGATGCCAGATGAAAACAGATACAACTCAAAGCAGACACAGTGGTCTGCTGTGGCGTTCCATATTCTTTCCGCTGGCCTTTATTTATATGGAGCTCCTGTTTCACATTGCAATTTATGGATCTGCAGGCAGCAGCATACTACATCCCCTGACATTTGCGCTGGCATGCGGACTTACCCTGTCAGCACTGACCTCCTTCTGGCACAGATATGCAAATGCAGCCATAGCCTACCTGCTGTGGAGTATATTTACGATCTACTATATTGCACAATTTGTATACTATAAGATATTCAGAACATTTTTGAGTCTGGTGTCCATCGGCGGTGCCCAGGATGCTATGAACTTCAGGACTGTGCTTTTTTCAGCATTGCGATCCAACTGGTATATCATACTGCTGTTCCTGCTGCCACTTATATGTCTTATCATCATGAACAGGTTCTGGTTTTCATTTGGCAGATGCCGCATCGGGCAGAAGCCTGGTGTGCTCAGGGCAGTGCTGGTGCAGCTGGGTATCTCCGCAGCTGCATGGGTACTTGCCATCTGTATTCTGACAGTGCACGGGACTGCGGCCTACACTCCATATGCGCTGTTCCACGGACGCTATGTACTTGAACTGTCCATGAACAAGCTTGGAGTCATGGTCACCACGGGAAGAGACTGTGTGACCATGGTGACTCAGAGCAGCCAGAGCAAGACATTTGAGCTTGCAGATATTGGAGATAATCAGTCAGATGCACAGACTGCCGCATCAGATATCAATGCCGCATCTGCGGACGAGACAGATTTTTCATCAGCTTCTCAGACCGGCGGCTCAGATCAGGCGGCAGGATCAACCCAGGCCGACGAGCCTGTATATGTTCCGCAGGTCGATGAAAGCATAGATTTCCAAAGTCTGTACAATCAGACAGATGACGAGGAGCTTAAAAGCCTGACGGCATATTTCTCGGGGGTACAGCCAACTTACACGGACGAATACACCGGCATGTTCGAGGGGTACAATGTGGTATTTGTCACCGCTGAAAGTCTCAGTACATATGGAATATCCAGGGAGGCCACACCGACACTGTACAAGATTTATCACGAAGGCTTTGAATTTACTAACT
>OLSD01001572.1_pt1 | contig 18356 bp, 15 predicted proteins | sample 1672211 | NCBI WGS metagenome assembly OLSD01 (sample SAMEA3136659, study PRJEB25190) | human gut metagenome | reverse complement strand
CTTAGGCAGCTGGGGCAGCCTCCGTACTTTGCTTCCACAAGATGAGGCTGGCAATGTCAAGGTAGGCAAGGACATCCGCTTGTATGACTGCGTGGTTCATGCGGCCGATGAGAGCAAGGTGGTAGTTCAAGGCTTGGATGGCTATATCGTAGCCGAGAAGAATGGACAACTGTTTGTTTGCTCATTGAAAGAGGAGCGGAGAATTAAATAATTAGGAAAGTAATATATGTCAAATCAAACATCTGATAATAACAAGCGAATAGCGAAGAATACCATGCTTCTATATGTGCGAATGATACTACTGCTTTTAGTATCATTATACACAAGCCGAATTATACTTCAAACTTTAGGTGTAGAAGACTATGGTATATATAATGTTGTTGGTGGAGTCGTTGCCATGTTTGCATTCTTAAATGGTGCAATGGCTGGAGCAACACAGCGTTTCTTAAATTTTAGTTTAGGAAAAAATGATAAAAAAGAAGTAAACGAAATATTTAACACCTCAATTATTATACATCTAATCATAGCGTTATCTGTTATAGTTTTAGCTGAAACTGTAGGCTTGTGGTTTATGTATAATAAAATGGTAATTCCTGCGAATCGGTTTGAGGCGGCATTTTGGGTATTTCAATGCTCTGTTCTTTCAATGGCAGTAAATATGATGAGTGTTCCTTATAATGCTGTCATTATTGCCCACGAGAAAATGGGAGCATTTGCTTACATCAGTTTACTAGAGGCAATATTAAAGTTGTTAATCGTTTATGTGCTCATTGTGGCAGGATGGGATAAATTAAAACTATATGCTTGTCTCCTATTATTGGTAAGTATATCTATTAGGATGGTTTATTCTTCATTTAGTAAAAGACATTTTGAAGAAACAAAGTTTAAATGGATATGGAATAAAGCAAGGATTAAGGAGATGGGGACTTTTGCCTGTTGGAATTTAATAGGCAATTTAGCTTTAATAGCAGTAACACAAGGCTTGAATATGGTTCTAAATGTTTTTTTTGGTCCTATTGTCAATGCGGCAAGAGGTGTTGCTGTGCAAGTTCAAAATGTTATCCAGCAGTTTGCAACAAATCTACAAATGGCGATAAACCCTCAGATTACGAAGAGTTATGCAAAAGGGGATATGAAGTATTTGGAAACATTGGTTTGTGGAAGTTCTAAGTTTTCGTTTTTCTTGGTCTTTCTTTTGTCTTTGCCAATTTTGATAATGGCAGAACAAGTTTTATCATACTGGCTTGTAACGCCTCCAGAGTACTCTGCTTCTTTCTTAAGAATAATATTGTTATCGATTTTAATTGATGGCTTATCTAATTCATTGGGGACAACTATTAGCGCTTCTGGAAAAATTCGAAAATATCAATTGATAAATGGCTTGTCTATGATTTCAATATTGCCGATTTCTATCTTGATGTTATATATATGTGAGTCTCCCTTAATTGTATTTATTGTTCAGCTGACAATAACGGTATGTACTCATTTTTTAAAATTCTACTTTGCAGGAAAATATTCACATATTTCTTTCTTGACTTATTGTAAGAATGTTTATGTTCCAATTCTATCTGTAGTAGTTGTATCAGCTATAGTACCAGTGTTGCTTTATAACTATATGAGGCATAATTTATTATCATTTATATTAGTTGGTTTAATATGTCTTTTATCAGTTATAAGCTCGGTGTGGTTATTGGGATTAAAACAAAATGAAAAAAAGTTATTGCTTGGAAAAGTAACTGCTTTGAAGTCGAAATTACATGTTAATAAATGTTGATATGGGGAAGCATGCATATTTGATAATGGCTCATGGCAATTTTAGTCAGCTTAAACAACTTTTATCTTTGCTTGACGATAAAAGAAATGATCTTTACTTACATATAGATAGTAAGGCTGGTTATATTGACAAAAATCAGTTTACCAATGTTGTTGGAGAGTCAAACTTGTTCTTTATAAAGCGACGTAGTGTCACATGGGGTGGTGATTCACAGATTCGGTTAGAAATGGATTTGTTAGAAAGTGCTGTTCACCAAGAGCAGTACGATTATATTCATCTTTTGTCTGGAGTGGATTTCCCAATAAAATCAAAAAAATATATTTTTGATTTTTTTGAGAAACATAAAGGGACTGAATTTGTAATGATTGACAAACTAAATGCCAATGAAACTGCTGCATCAAGATGTAATAAGCACTATGTCTTTCAAAACAAGATAGGCAGAAAGAACAAACTCTTTTACAAGGTAATTCAGCAATCGGTTTTGTGGGTAGAAACGTGGTGTGGATTTAATCGTCTGAATGCCGCTGAACTTTCTTCTCTCCGTAAGGGACCCAATTGGTTTAGTATTACAGGTGATTTTGCAAAATATGTTGTAAATCATAAGGGCTGGATTTTGCATATTTTCTCGCATACTTTGTGTGCGGATGAAGTCTTTCTTCAAACGCTTTTATGGCGTTCTCCTTTTAAAAAATGTTTGTATATAAATGATAAATTAAAGTATACAAACTTACGAGTAACGGATTGGCAAAGAGGCAATCCGTATGTCTGGCAAAATGAAGATATTGAATATCTGATAAGTTCTCCTTATTTGTTTGCCAGAAAGTTTGATACAGTCAACGATAATTATATTTTTAACAGAATAAAAAGTTTAAATTGATATGAAAATAGGAATAATAACATTTCATGCTTCTCATAATTGTGGCTCTATGCTTCAGGCTTATGCTTTATGCAAAGTGCTTAGGGATGAGTATCACCAAAATGCAGAGTTAATAGATTTTTCCAACTCAGGCTCAAGACAGATGTATTCCTTGTGGAACAACAAAATGTTCTACCGTAGTGGAAGACCTATTATGAATGTTTTGAAGACTAATATTTCTAACTTGTTTCATTATAAGGCAGTAAAGTCTGTTATGGATGACTATGAAGATTTCTCTTCAAAATATCTACCAAAGAGTAAGGGTACTTATAAGAATACCATGCAGTTAAAGGGAATAGAGCAAAATTATGATATGCTTATTTCTGGTGGCGATCAAGTTTGGAATATCTGCTGTACAGATGCTGATGATGCTTATTTTTTGTCTTTTGCACATAATGTTAAAAAAGCAGCATATTCACCAAGTCTTGGTGCGATGAATATATTGAAATATGCCAAGAATCCTGATAAATATAGAAAATATCTATTAGATTATGATTTCTTGTCTGTTAGAGAATTGAATGGTCAAAAATGGCTAAAAGAACTTGTGGGAGAGGAAGTCCCAATAGTTCCTGACCCAACATTATTACTCTCTGCTGATGAATGGTGTAAAGTGTTGCCAGTGCCACAAATTGAAGGTAAGTATATCTTCAATTATGCTTTTAGTTATGGAAATGAGGAAAATAATAAGATACTTAAGCAGATTTCTGACAAATATAATCTTCCTGTCTATATTATTGATGCAAAATCTTACTATAGATATAATTTGGAAAAGAAATATGGTTTTAAACTTTATAAACAATCAGGTCCTTTGGCTTTTTTAGGACTGATGAAAAATGCTGAACTAGTTTTAACCCAGTCCTTTCATGGCTCTCTCTTTGCTGCTAAATTTAATAGATGCTTTTGGAGTTACAAGAATGCCGTTGTAAGAAATCCAGATGATGACCGTGCAAGATGTGTATTGAATCAATTAGGCTTGATTGACCGTTATCAGACATTCTCAGATTTATTGGGAATGGATTTGATGCAACCTATTAATTATGAAATTGTCAATCCAATATTGGATGTATTGTCAAAGAACGGCAAAGACTATTTAACGAAAATCTTATCAGATAAATAGACGATGATAGAGATAAAAAATCCTGCTGATTGTTGTGGATGTACCGCTTGTGCTAGTATATGTGCTCATGATGCGATAAAAATGAAACCTGATGCGCTAGGTTTTCTTTATCCAAAAGTGGATATAGAAAAATGTGTAGATTGTGGCTTATGTGAGAAGGTATGTGCCTTTAATGATCATTATGATGTCACCCAAAATCTTGAAAAGCCATTGGCATATGCTGCTCGTCATAAAGATATGAATGAGATAGAAACCAGTAGAAGCGGTGCTGCTTTTATTGCAATTTCCGATTATATATTGGAACAGGGTGGTGTTGTCTATGGGGCAGGCTATACTGATCACTTCAGAGTAGTACATAAACGAGCAACAACCAAAGAAGAACGTAATGAATTTAAGGGCAGTAAATATGTTCAGAGTGATATGAATATGGTATTCCGTCAAGTAAAACATGATTTACGAGATGGTTTAACTGTCTTGTTCTCTGGTACACCTTGCCAAACTTCAGGACTAAACTCCTATGTGGGTAAACGCTTGAGAGAGAATCTTTATTTGCTTGATATTGTCTGCCATGGCGTACCAAGTCCATATATGTGGCGAGACTATATTGCTTATTTAGAGAAAAAGCAAGGTGCTCCTATAATATGGGTTAACTTTAGAGATAAGCAAAAGTATGGTTGGGCTGCCCATCATGAAACGTTCAGATTTAAAAATGGGGAAGGCAAAATGAGCTTTACATTTCTGTTTTATAAGCATATTATGTTCCGCAAGTCATGCGGCAAGTGTCACTTTGCCAACCTTCATCGTCCAAGCGACATTACCATAGCAGATTTTTGGGGATGGGAGAAGACAGATGCAAACTTTAATGCTGACAATAAGGGATGTTCCTTGGTTTTGTTAAATACAGAAAAAGGTCGTAAGCTATTTGAAGCAGTAAAAGATAGAATGAATACTATTTCTGCTGATTTAAAAGAATGTTTGCAACCTAATATGTTGCAGCCTTCAGAAATTCATCCCAAAAGAGATTTATTTGAAAAAGAGTATGCTAGTAAAGGTTTTAAATATGTCTTCTATAAATATGGAGAAGAAGGGTGGAGATATAAATTTAATAAGATTATAAACAAAATAAAAAGGACTATAGGACAATGAAAATAGGTATCTTAACATATCACAATGCTTATAACTATGGTGCTGTACTACAGTGTTTCGCACTGCAAGAATATTTGTCAGCTTTAGGAAATGAAGTCAGTGTGATAGACTATAGAAATACTTGGGTCGAAGGAATTTATAAGCCATTTAGCTTTAAAATATTAAAGTGCTATATACAAAATCCTAGGACTTTCTTAAAATACTTGTTAGGTTATTTTAAAAGAAAAAAAGAGTATCAGAAGAAAAAACAAATTTATTCCGATTTTCTGTTGAACTATTTGAATATAAAAACGGAGGCTAATTCTCTTGATTGCTTTGAAACATATGATATAATTTTTATTGGCAGTGACCAACTTTGGGGACTTTCTTGTTTAGGAGGAAAGTTTGATGAAATTTATCTAGGCAATTTTGATAGCAAAAATGTTAAGTTGGTTGGCTATGCTATAAGTGCAGATTTAAAATCATTAAAGGCATTAAATGAGTCTAATAGATTAATTTCTTCATTGAAGAATTTTACTTTCTTTTCGTTGAGGGAAAAAAATAATGCTAAATATGTAAGCGATATAGCCAAAAAGGATATTGATGTTTGTGTAGATCCCACTTTACTTTTGTCTTATGAAGGTTGGAATCGCATAACTAATACAAAATGGAAAAATAAAAATTATGTTGTAGTATATCAAGTGCGTTTTACAGAAAAGCAGAAGTCATATCTAATAGAAATGGCAAAAGATGCTGCTCGTCAATTTGGAGAAGATTGTTGCGTAATTGATTTGAGCGATGGGTATGAAGTATCGGATTTTGTCTCTATTATAAAATATGCAAATCTGGTAATAACCTCCTCTTTCCACGCAACAGTTTTTTCACTGATTTTTAAAACTAAATTTTATTCAATAGAATTGGGCGATGGCAACGATTCACGATATGCCTCTCTTTTACATGATTTAAATTTAGATGAGCGATTAATAAAAGTAGGAGGCAATCTTCAAGATGTAAATCTTCCTCTTCCTTCTTATTCTTTAGATGTGATTTCTTGTAAGTCAGTAGAATTTATAAAAGCGAGTTTGAGATGATATTATTTCCTAAGTTAAATTCGAAAACTAATAAGATGGCTTTGTTCATCTTATTTATGTTGTCTTTTTTTGGAATTGTCATTTTTAATATTGTAGGATTCCATTATGTAACAAGTGTAATAATTTTATGGATTGCATTTAGATACCGTAAAGAGAATATAGTCTATAAGCCTTTTATTTATTTATATTTTGTCGGGTTTGTAATATCATGTATTTATTCTCAACTTTATAACGGACAACCATTTTGGCTAACGATGAGTTTTTGTAGTGGTTATGTGGGACTTCTTTTTGCATTATTTTTAATTCAGAAGAATTTAAGTAGTAAGGAATTGATAGATATGTTTGTGTTTATCGCAGTAATTTATGTTATTCTTTATATAGTCCAATGGATTATTTTTCCAATAAGCATCGTTTCATCTGCGGCAAATCAAAATGCAGAGTCGGACACTTATAGGTTGAGAATACCAGGAAGTATATGTTCTTTTGTCCTTTTCTATTATGGGGTTAATAAAGTCTTGTTAAAAGATAAATTACGTGGATTTTTATATTGTTGCTTAGGATTTATGCCTATTATAATTATGGGATTTAGAACTTTAACTGCAATAACTGTTGTTTCTGCATTCTTGATGACTGCAACTGTTACCAAAAAGATAAAGAAGACTTTTGTATATTTTATCTTGTTTTGTGGTGTTGCAGTAGCATTCTCAAACGTGCCTATCGTTTCTGATAAGATACAGGAGATGCAAGACCGACAGGAACGAGAAACTGATTCTGGCACGGAAAATAATATTCGTTTGATAGGTTATCAATATTTATCAGAGCAGTATTTTGTAAAGCCTGGTGAAAGAATATTTGGGGCAGGAATTCCAACACTTGCAACAAAATACACTAAAGACTTGAATTCTTTAATAGATAATTATCATATTTATTGGAACGATACAGGTTTAGTTGGCTTGAGCTTTTTGATTGGAATCCCGACAGTTTTGATGTTATGTTTTATATACCTTTTATGTGCTTGGAGGTGCAAAAGTTCAGACTTGCAATTTATTCGATTTACCGCTCTGACAATGGTATTGGGTTCGGCAATGACAACGATGGAGTTGTATCGCTCAGGTAATATTCTCTTATTTTCTATATTGTTGTGCATTGAATACCAACGCAATCAAGAACTTAAAATGATTAAGACATGAAATTTTCGATAGTAATACCTTTATATAATAAAGAACAATATATAGCAGAGACATTGGAATCTGTCTTTCATCAAACCTTTGATGATTATGAGGTGATTATAGTAAATGATAGTTCTGTAGATGGAAGTCTTTCAATAGCAAAGTCTTTCGAAATGAAAGATCCCCGTTTCAAGGTTTATACAATTCCTAATGGTGGAGTTTCTAATGCTCGAAATTTTGGCATAAAGCATTCTTGTGGAGAATATGTTTGTTTTTTAGATGCTGATGACTTATGGAAGCCTGATTATTTAAAGGAGGCAAATTCATTAATCAAAAAATACGGAAAAAACAACTTTTTCTGTTTTGCGTATGACTGGTTTGAAGATAATCCGAAAGAAGTTGTCAAACACTGTTCTTTGGAAAAATATTTCAAAGGCGATAAACTAATAGATTTTTTCAAGTATTCTGTATGGGAAAAAGCCTCTATTGCTTTGACAAGTGCAGTTATTATACGGAGAAGCCGTTTGGAGGAATTAGATTATTGGTTTCCAAAGGAGTATAGTATGGGTGAAGATGTTGACCTATGGGTTAGGTCAGCTAAAGAACCTATAATATATTCAAATAAAGCATTGATGCTTTATAGAAGTTTTACTCCAAATGGTTTGATGAACCAAAACTATAGTAACATTAGCAAAGAATTTCCTTATTGGCGTTGGTATAAATTGAAGGGGTATGGACCGTATAAAAATAAGTTCACAACAAGAATGATTTATGGTATGTCAAGGAGAAAGGAAGTTACGAATGGAAAAATAATTCGAGAGTGTCTGAAGCATTCTAAAGGTACATATCTTTTACTAAATAGAATAATAGTTTTTATATTGTCATACATAAAGTATTAATGTCAAATGAATTTAATAAATAAGATAAGATATTATTGGAATCGCCGTAATGGTCAAGCTTATATAAATTATTTGAGAAGTGTAGGTGTGTCTGTAGGCGAGCGTTGCGAAGTGCAGAAACCTACATCCTTAAATATAGATACTAGTCGTCCTTCATTATTGTCAATAGGTAACCATGTATATTTGCATAGAGGGTTAACAATTATGTCCCATGACTGGGCTTCATGGGTTTTTCTTGATAAGTATCATGACTTTGTGCCTTCTCATTCAAAGGTTACTATCGGTAATAATATCTGGTTTGGTGAATTTGTAACAGTACTAAAAGGAGTGAAAATCGGTGATAATTGTATTATTGGAGCTGGGAGTATTGTTACGAAAGACATACCAGACAATTCCGTTGCAGTTGGAGTTCCTGCAAGAGTTGTTAGTTCGCTGGATGATTATTATGAAAAGAGAAAACGCTTATATCCTAAAGAAGTAAAGGAGTATGTTAATAGTATTATGGGAGGGCATATTGAAGATTTCTATGATGATTATCCTTTGTTTGTAGATAAAGATAACATAGAACAATATTCCAATATTCCTTTTGGAAATGTCTTTAAAGATAAGAAAACTTTTGAGGCATGGTTGTCTGCCCATAAAAAAACTTTTGATGGATTTGAGCAATTTTTACAAATGAATAAAACGAATAAATAAATGGCTAAGGTTTCTATTATTGTTCCTATTTATAATGTAGAGAAGTATCTGCATAGATGTGTTGACTCTATTATTAATCAATCTTATAAGGATTTGGAAATAATTCTGGTTGATGATGAGTCACCTGATAAATGTCCGGGGATGTGTGATGAATATGCTAAACAAGATTATCGAGTTAAGGTTATTCATAAGAAGAATGGTGGATTAGGGTATGCTCGAAATAGTGGTTTGGAAATAGCTACAGGTGAGTATGTAGCTTTCATTGATGCAGACGATTATGTTGAGCCAGATATGGTAGAGAAGCTATATGCTGATTGTGTTGAAAACAATTTGGATGCTATATTTGCAGATTTTTATGTTGATGGAAATGAATGCTTTAAAAAAAGTCCAACTTTCGACAAGTTTTATGATTCACCATCTTTGATGGAGGAAATAAGATTGGATATGATAGGGGCTGAGCCAAGTAATCCGTCCTGTTCAAAAATTCAATATTCTGTTTGGAGGGGACTGTATTCGCTGTCTATAATAAAGAAAAATAACATCTTTTTTCCATCAGAAAGAGATTTTATTTCTGAAGATATAGTTTTTAATTTGAATTTTCTTTTCTATTCTTATAAGGTTAAAACTGTTTCAGGTAAATTTTATCATTATTGTTTTAATAATGTATCTCTGACACATAGTTATAGAAAGGATAGATGGGAAAAGCAGATTTTTTTATTAACATATATAAATTCGAGAGTAAAAGAGTTTGCTAACCCGAAAGATTTTCGTTTGCGAATAGGAAGAACTGCATTAGCATATAGTAAAATTGCAATTAATCAAGAGGTTAAAAGAAATCAATCTGTAGCCAAGAAATTAAGAGAAATTAAAAAAATTATTACAACTCCTGTTTTTTTGAGATTCTTAGAAAACTATCCAATAAGCCGATTGCCATTTAAATGGAAAATTTATGCTTATCTTGTGAAATATAAACTATCGATTTTAATTTATTTGTTGATGATAAAATGAGAATAGCAATATTATATATATGTACAGGCAAGTACAATGTATTTTGGGATGGCTTTTATAAATCTTCTGAGAAGTTCTTCTTAAAAGATGAAGCAGAAAAAGAATATTTTGTATTTACAGACAATATGGACTTGTGCAAAGATAGTCATGTCCATTTGTATTATAGAGTGTGTCAGGGGTTCCCTTTTGATTCATTGTTCCGCTTTGACTTGTTTTTGAGCATTGAGGATGAAATCAAAGATTTTGATTATATATACTTCTTTAATGCCAACATGCAGTTCGTAAAACCAGTAGGTAAGGAATTCTTACCTACTGAGAATAATGGCAATCTGGCTGCAGTTTTGCATCCTTTAATGCTGAAACGCCCATTCTTCTTTTATTCTTACGAGCGTAATAAGAAGTCTTTGGCCTATATTCCTTTGGTGAAACACCATAAATATAAATATTATATGGGGTCACTCAATGGTGGTCGAGCTAAGGAATATTTGGAATTAGTTAAGACTTGTGCAAGAAATACCCGTATTGATTATGATAAGGGTATCATTGCTATGGTTCATGATGAGTCTCATTTAAACAGATACCTTTATGACCATAAGTGCAAGGCGTTATCTCCTTCTTATGCTTATCCTGAAGGTAAAAATATGGGATACGAACCCATCATTTTGATTCGTGATAAAGTAAAGGTGGATAGCTACTTTAATAAGGGTAGAGATTCATCGAAATGGGGTAAGGTGAAAATGATATGGAGTTGGATTTATAGAGCGATATTTTGGATTGTATGAAAATAGTAAAATATGTTGGTGGCTTAGGTAATCAGATGTTTATCTACGCCTTTTCTGTAGCTTTGAGAGAGACTTTCAAACAAGAGATACTTGTTGATACTCATTACTATAAAAGCTTTAAGTTTCATCAAGGGTTGGAAATCTCAAAAGTTTTTGGGGTAGAATTAAAAGAGGCTAAGGTTAAAGATATTCTTAAATTAGCATGGTATTTCCCAAATTACTGGGTGGATTTTCATCTTTTAAAGTACCTTCCAAGAAGAAAAACTATGCAAGGTGAACTTCCTAGGGGTGAATTTAATGAATCAATTTTTCTGGATGCCTCTGATAAATATTATGATGGTTTTTGGCAAAATTGCGAGTTCTTTAATAAATTCAAGGAAGTTATTGTTAAAGAGTTGACTTTTAAGCCTGAGTTGAGTGGACAAAATCAAGATATGCTAAATCAAATTCTTCTTAACGAAAATTCCGTTTGTATCCATGTTAGAAGAGGTGACTATCTAAATAATTGGAGATATAAGGGACTTTGTGGTCTTGATTACTATGCTAAGGCGATAGAGTATATTCAGTCGAAGATGCAACATCCTGTTTATTACTTGTTTTCTGATGATATAGAGTATTTGGAGCAGAATGTTTGTCCTTTGTTGAATGGTGCAGAATATAAAATAGTCAATTGGAATCGTGGAGCTGATAGCTATATAGATATGCAATTGATGTCTTCTTGTAAGAACATGATTATAGCAAATTCTTCTTTTAGCTGGTGGGCAGCTTATCTAAATAAAAGAAATCCAATAGTCTTGGCTCCTGAAAAATGGTCTAATTTTCAAGTGAATTATCGAAGACAAGCCCCAGGATGGTTGTTGTTTTAATAAAATATAAGATGGAAAAAGAATTAGTGTCAATTATTGCTTCTGTCTATAAGGGAGAGAAGTATTTGAGAGAATGTATAGAGTCAGTTTTAGAACAAGACTATCACAATATTGAATTGATAATGGTTGATGATGGCTCTCCTGATAACTCAGGAAAAATCATGGATGAATATGCAGCGAAAGATTATAGAATGAAAGTCATTCATAAAGAGAATTCTGGTGTTAGCAATTCTCGGAACATAGCTTTGCAACATTCAAAAGGAAAATATGTTTGCCTTTTAGACCAAGATGATGTGTTGGCAAAAGATTATGTGAGTTATTATTATCACCTTATAAAGAATAATGATGCAGATGTGGCTGCAACTCCTTCTCCTTATAAGTTTTTTGGTGATGTACCTTCATTTGAGTATAGAAAAGATAAAATAGATATTATATCCGGTGAATCTGCTGCTATCATGATGTTATACCATAAAATGGTAATTGCACCATGGAATAAAATGGTTAGTAAAGCATTAATAGACAAATTCAATATACATTTTCAGCCTCAGTTCTTTAATGGTGAAGGTTTTGCATTCTCAATAGAATGTTTTTTACATTCAAAAAAAGTTGTTATAGGGCATCGTGAAGTGTATGGATATCGTGTAGGTGATCCTAACAGTGGTGCATCTAAATTTAAGGAGGTTTGGATTAATAGTAGCATCAATGCACAGCAATATATAAAATCAACTTTTAACAATCCTTCTTCTGCATTGCTGAAAGCTTGGGCATTTAGTAATTGGCATACTCATTGTGATGCCTTGAATGTCATGATTGGGTGTTGCGTAGAGAATACACATAAAGAGCTATATCAGAAGATAAAATCTGTATGTCATGAAGAGGCATATCGTGCATTTTTAGCTCCAATTTCTTTGCAACAAAAGTTTAGAGGCTTGATGTTTTCTATATCACCTTATTTTGCAGCGAAAGTTATAAATCATTTCCGTATCAGAAAATTTAGTAAGGAGGCATAATGAAAGTAGGTATATTATCAATGCAGGAGGTAAAGAACTATGGTTCTTTCCTCCAGGCATTCTCGTTGAAAAGTAATATTGAGGCTTTAGGGCATCAGTGTGAGTTCGTGAACATTGTACCAGGTGAACAACTTGGCGATTATAAGATTAGTAAATTCCATAAGATTCATCTGCTGGTTGAAAGATTATGGGGATTGGATTTTGTGAACCGCTTTAAGTACATCTATCAGTTTCAAAGTCGCTTTTCTAAAGAGTTTTTGCCGGAATTGGGAGTAAAGAAAGGTATTATAACAGAGCATTTTGATACCGTAGTCATTGGTAGTGATGAGGTGTTTAATTGTGCCCAAAAAACCTGGTTTGGTTTTTCCAAGCAGTTATTTGGAGAAGGCTTGAATGCACATAAGGTGATAAGTTATGCTGCCTCTTTTGGTGCTACTACTGTGCCTAAGTTGGAAAAACTAGGTATCAAGGATACTGTGTCTAGTCTCTTGAAAAATATTGATAAGATTTCCGTTAGAGATGCGAATAGTGTGAAAGTTGTGGAGGAGTTGACGGGTAGCATTCCAAACAAGAATGTGGATCCTGTTCTTATCTACGACTATACTAAGCATATGCCTGCATCTGTCAATTTGAAAGATTACATGATAGTCTATACTTACCCTGGGCGTATTACTGATAAAAATGAAATTAATGCCATTCGAGCTTATGCTAAGAATAAAGGCTTAAAACTGGTAAGTATTGGTCATTATTTTCCATGGTGTGATATGACTATAGTTCCACATCCTTTTGAGGTGTTGGCTTATTTCAAACACGCTACATGTATTGTAACAGACACATTCCATGGTTCTGTATTTTCAATCAAGTTCAACAAGCAATTCTGTACAATTGTTCGTGGTATGAATAGTAATAAGCTTACTCATCTTTTAGAACAATTTGGCTTGGAAGGCAGAATTGCTAATGATGTAAGTAAACTTCCTGGTATTATGAATACTAGTATCGATTATGAACCTGTTAATATAAAGATAGCTGAGGAAAAGAAACGTTCTATTGCTTATCTTAAAGAAAATTTATAAAGAACAAATACGTATTTTAAATGCAACCAAAGAAAATCATTTCGGGTCTTGATGTCATGAAATTTATCATGGCATTTTTAATCGTGGATATTCATGTCCAAGGTTATCTCATTACCCCCCCATTTTTCAAAATTATGTGATTCATCCTATTGAAAGTCTGGCAGTTCCGACATTCTTCGTGATTTCTTCTTTCTTGTTTTTTAGGAAAGCAAGATACGCAGAATGTCAGATGGATCTAGTCTTGCATTTTATGAAACGGCTTTGTATTTTATACCTATTTTGGTGTGTGATATGGAGTCCGATTATATATTTGCAGAAGGAGTATTTCCATCCGTTTACAATATGGGTACCTCTTTATATAATAAGAGATTTCTTCTTCGGAAATATGTTTGATGCAAGTTGGTTCTTAGGGGCATTGCTTGTAGGAGTTCCTATGGTCTGGGGATTAAGCCGATTGTTCAAGAAAGACGTTTGGGTAATACTTTTGCCATTGCTGGTGTATTTGTATTTATACTATGTTAAAGAGTTACCTTCTGAATGGGCAGTCCTTTATGATTGGTATAATGATTTCAAATCGCCTAATTTATCGTTTCCTGGCGGTTTGCTTTGGATAACATTAGGATATGTTATGGCCAATAAATCTGTAATAACTTGGATGGAGAAGGTAAGGAATGGTTTTGCATGGGTGGCTGTACTGCTATTCTTGATTTTATCTTTCTTTATTCCAATTGTGCCAAAGATTCTTTGTGTTGTTGCTTTGTTTGTAGCGGCCTATACATGGCAGCTGCCTGAGCATCCGCAGTTATATCGCAGATTCAGAACCTATAGTATACTTTTCTATGTGATTCACGATTGCTTTAAGAAGATTCCAAAGCAGTTATTCGGATGGGAGAATGGTCCTCTTCTGTTCGTTGTAACTCTAGCTTTCTGCTTCTTCGCATCCGAACTCATTATGAGAATGAAGGACGTGAAGGGATTCGGATGGCTGCGGTATGCGTATTAAATAATTTTTCGATTATGTCTTTATTGTAAGTTATCCTCTTTTTCAATGAGTGATGTTTCATATGGAGTGTTTTAATCTAATATATAGACTTTTAGTACTATTTAGTATAACCTTGGCTCTCATTGGTATATGGCAAAGTTGGGATAAGTTCTATCTATTCTTATTGTTATTTACTACTTGCTTGTTGCTATGTGGACGATGGGTAAGAGACATGTATGCTAAGTTCGTGTTTTGTTGCCTATGGATGAGAGGAAGGGTTATGACTTCCTTTCGTACCTTAGTTATCGAGGCTTCGAACTATTTGGCAAGGAAAATACAAAAGTGGGAGCTAAGCGATACTATGCCTTCTTTGCTTTTGCTATCACCAAAAGCGGATGCTGAGGCTCACAAGGTGTATATTCGACGATTAAAGGCTGCCATTGATAATCCAGATGTTCACAATATAGCCCTATCGGGCGCTTATGGGGCTGGTAAAAGTTCCATCCTAAAAACGTTCAAGGCTTGTTTTACAGACTATAAAACTGTATATGTGTCGCTTGCTTCGTTTGGTGAAGAAGAGGGTAATGAAGACAAGGACGAGAATCGTTTGGAGTATAGAATCCTACAACAGTTATTTTACCAGGTTAAGATGTCAGACATCTCTGAGTCTCGCTTTGGGAGAATTGAGCGTACGAGTCTTGGAGCTAAAATCTTGTGGACATTGCTGCTTTGCTTGATAGCTGCAAGTTATGTATGTTTGTTTGAGGCTGAATGGTTGCAAAAAATGGTTCCTAAAGTAAATTCAGTCTTTAAGCATGAGTACATTAATGTCATATCCTTGGCAGTTCTTGTGTTGGGGGTGGCTTTCTTGGTTTTCAAATTGGTACATTTCCTGAAAAGATTAGGGCTAAAGAATCTGGGCGTAAATGTAAGTTCTGCCAGTTTGGAGGTAGAGGATAAGAAGAATGTAACGGCAATGAACCGTTATTTGGATGAAATTCTGTATCTCTTCCAAAGAAAGAAATATGAGGTGGTATTCTTCGAAGACCTCGACCGATTTGGGGATATTCGCATTTTTACGAAGCTGAGAGAACTCAACCAACTTCTCAATCAATCGGAGGAAATCAATAGAAGAGTGGTTTTTGTTTATGCATTATGCGATGATGTGTTTGGCTGCCCTGAGGACAGAACGAAGTTCTTTGACTATATCATTCCTGTGATTCCGTATGTGAATGTCTCAAACTCTGGTGATTTGTTTAAGAGAAGCTTTATGGCATTGCAATTACCAAAGGATAGCCTCTCTACCGAATTCTTAACAGACATTTCGCATTTTGTCAATGATACGAGGGTTTTGAAAAATATCGTCAATGAGTTCACGCTTTACCATCAAGTGCTTGATGCAAAGCTTGACTTACAGCATTTGTTGGCTATCATCCTTTACAAAAACCTGTATCCGAAAGACTTTTGCTTGCTTCATCAAGGTAAGGGTATGTTGTATGATGTGTTTGCTTCTGTGCCTTTGCTAAAGAAAGAAAAGAGAAACCTTATACAGACACGTATGAGGAAAGTAAATGATGAGGTGAAGAAAATAAATGATGAAATTCTTGAGAGTATAAGTGAATTGAATGCATTGGTAGTTGCGTATTTTCTCAGACAAATTCCTGGAAAAGAAAAATGTCCAAAAGATTTTAATGGTTGTGATGTCTCTGTAGAGCAACTTTTTTCTGACGATTATGTATCCTTGATTCTACAGGGAAAAATGGGGTATCCTTCCTTAAATAGATGTTGGCCTATAAGTCGGGATCAGATGATGCAAGCCTTGGGTGAGGATTTCGATTATGAAAAGCGCAAGGAGGTGATTGAGAAGAGAAACGATGGCGAATTGGATAGATTGTACAATGAGCGCAATCGTTTGGATAATAAATTGACTTATCTTGAGAATTTCCAATTGCATGATTTAGTGGACAATGTGCAAGGTGTATTTGCTTTTGTTGAGGCATATCAGCAACTTGATGACGTAGGGAAATCTGAATATGATATTCTTGGCTATCTTTTGAAAGAAGGATATATTGATGAAGACTATTTCTACTATATCTCAATATTCCAAGAGGGTAGAATGACCCCACAAGACCATGAATTCTTAATGTCTGTAAAATTTGATAAACCGAAGGGATATGGTTACAAGTTGACGGAAGTAGAAGCAATTGTAACAAACTTGAAAGATACGGATTATAACAAACCTGCCATCGTAAATTTCTGTTTGCTCCAATTCTTACTGAAGAGGGAGGAGGCATACGCCAATCAATGTTATATGTTCTTCGCTACATTGTTGCAAACCGAAGATTTGGACGCTATATATGATTATGTTCGGCATTATGAAAGCGTTTCTGTTTTTGTGAGAAGATTAGTGGGCTTTCATAAAGGGTTTGTGGATGAACTGTTTGCGGATAAAACTCATTCCCTGCAAGATAAACTTATGATGATGGCTTTGGTATTTGCTTATGCGGAGATTGATGACATTAGGAGGATAAATGAATACCATCCTATCGGGAAACATCTGAATGACATTGATGAATATTGGGAAACTTTTGCTTTGTGTGACGAAAATAAGGCTTTGGGCATATTAGATACAATTTGTTTGAAAGTAAAGACGTTGAAGGATGGAAATACGCCTCTTTGCACTCGATTGCTGGAGCATGTTTGTGAATCAAGAATGTTCCAGTTAAACTTGAACAACATAAGGTTTGTTGCAGAAAAGAATGGCTTGGAGGTTGAAAATCAAGACGGTTCTGTATACTCTTGCATTTTGAATGGTAATCTTCAAATTTTGAAAGAGTATGTTCAAGATGATATAAATGAGTTTGCCGAGAACGTGGTTAAGGAGAAATATGAAAACTTTGTATCAAAAGGGGAAGTCGTAGAATTGTTGAAAAATAAACGTGTAAAATATGAAACAAAAATAGATTTAATATACTATAAGGACTTCTTGGTAAAGGATGGCAAAGAAATGGATCCTGATTTATTGTTAATTTTAATTGACGCAGACAAAATTTTAGCCAGCCTTGACAATGTAATGGCTTGTTATACTTCGGAAGATAATAAGTTTTCAAAAGAGCTCGTAAACTTCATGAATAGACATCGGGCTGAGATGGCAGATGATATTAAGAGTAAAACGAAACTAGAAACTGGTTATGACATACTTTTACCAGCCATTATCACGGAAACATGTCTAGATAAAGACTTTGCTTATGCAATCTTTGACAATCCTTTCTTGGGAGAAATCTGGAGAGAACAGGTTTCACTCTTGAATGAAGAACAATTGTTCTATGTGTTAAGGAAAAAATATGTCTCATTTGATTATATGAATTCAAAGGTAGCTAATCGCTTTTTGCATTATTATATGGAAGATGATTCTGAGTTTGATTATGGTTTGTTTATCAAATCGTTGGAAGATTCTGGGGATGAGGTCCTGAAGGCGATGGCATCTTCTAAGTGTATTGCGAAAAGAATGTTGCACTTCAAGGAAATTCCTCATTGTCTGACGGCAATGGGAGATTCTTTTGAAAAATTCAAAAGGGTTGGTGATAATGTGAAAATTCCTAATGTTGACGGATATAAGGAGTTGGTTGATGCTTTGCATTCTGTCAAGTATTTAGGAAGGGTGGTTCCGATGGGAAAAGAGATTTCAGTAAGGGTTCTAAAACATTGATGAAAATGAGCATATTAGTAGATAAAATATTATCAACGGACAAATCTTCCGTTCTTCAGATATTTGAAACAAAGGGTAAGGTTTATACTTACCTCAATCCTGTATCTTATCTCACAGCTCTGGATAATAAGGAGCTGTT
>OLSD01001569.1_pt1 | contig 18366 bp, 9 predicted proteins | sample 1672211 | NCBI WGS metagenome assembly OLSD01 (sample SAMEA3136659, study PRJEB25190) | human gut metagenome | reverse complement strand
AAGGGAAGAGGCGGGGTATGCCCCGCCTCTTACACCACATCTCTGCGCGCTACCTTGGGATGGGGCTCGGATGGGTGTTTGGAAGGGAGAGCGGGACGTTTACATGGTCTCAAGGAGCCCAAATTAGTTGAAACAGGGGTGTTCGTGCCTGATTCAGCTCTAGGATTTATACGTATCTGAACCAACTGTCCACTCCAGTCTGGCGGCTGCCGATTCGGTGCGGTTCGAGACCGCTATTCGGCCTCATTGCGACCGGTGGTACTCTAGTATCCGTTTGAAATCGAGCGAAGGAGTGCCGCTATGGAGCAATCGAGCCTGTTTGGTGACGGCGTGGACATCGATACCGAAACGTCTACGACTGCGGAAGCCACCGCGCCGACCGATGCCCGTGCCCAGGCGGCAGCGCGCGCGGCCGAGCTGCGCCACGAGCTCGACTACCACGCCTATCGCTACTACATGCTCGACGCACCCGAGATCACGGACGCCGCCTTCGACAAAATGCTCGTTGAGCTGCAGGAAATCGAGGCGGCCTATCCCGATCTGGTGACGCCCGACAGCTATACCCAGCGCGTGGGCGGCTACGTGAGCGAGCAGTTTACGCCGGTCACGCACATGGCACGCATGTATTCCATGGACGATGCCATGGATCTGGACGAACTCGACGCATGGCTCCAGCGCACCGAGGATGCGCTCGGCGCCGGCAGCGTCACCTATACCTGTGAGCTTAAGATTGACGGTCTGGGCGTGGCGCTTACCTACCAAAACGGCACCTTCGTGCGCGCGGCCACGCGCGGCGATGGCACCACGGGCGAGGACGTGTCGCTCAACGTCCGTACCATCAAGGATGTGCCCATGCACCTGTCCGAGCCGGCGCTCGCTCATATGGGCGCCGACCGCGAGCGTAACATCGAAGTACGCGGCGAGGTCTACATGCCCAAGGGCAGCTTTGTCCGCCTGAATGAAGAGGCCGATGCCGAGGGCCGCGACCCCTTTGCCAACCCGCGCAACGCTGCCGCCGGCAGCCTACGTCAGAAGGATCCCAGGATCACGGCGCGCCGCGATCTTGCCACCTTTATCTATGCCATCGCTGATACCGATCCGCTGCACGTCCACAGCCAGCGCGAGTTCCTCGACTGGCTGCGTAGCGCCGGCTTTAGCGTCAACCCCAACGTGGCACGCTGCGCCACGCCCGCCGAGGTCCACGAGTTCTGTGCCCAGGCGCTTGAGCACCGCGGTGACCTGGACTACGACATCGACGGCGTGGTCGTAAAGGTCGACAGCTTCCAGCAGCAGCTCGACCTGGGCTTTACTGCCCGCGCGCCGCGCTGGGCCATTGCCTTTAAGTTTCCGCCCGAGGAAAAGCAGACCATCCTGCGCGAAATCCGCATCCAGGTGGGCCGCACCGGTGTGCTCACGCCGGTCGCCGAGTTCGACCCGGTGACGGTCGCCGGCTCCACCATCGCGCGCGCCACGCTGCACAACATCGACGAGATCCGTCGTAAAAACGTGCGCGAGGGCGACACCATCATCGTGCACAAGGCAGGCGACGTAATCCCCGAGGTCGTGAGCCCGGTGCTCGATAAGCGCCCGGCCGATTCGGTCGACTGGCACATGCCCGAGGTCTGCCCCGTGTGCGGCAGCCCTGTGGTCCACGAGGATGGCGAGGTCGCCTACCGCTGCGTGTCCATCGACTGCCCCGCGCAGCTCAAGGAGCGCCTGCTCCACTGGGTGAGTCGCGGCTGCATGGATGTCGACGGCCTAGGCGACGAGATTGTCGACAAGATGATCGCCGCCGGGCTGATCCACGATGTCGCGGACTTCTACCAGCTCACGGTCGACGACATCGCCGGCTTGGACACGGGGCGCACCTATGCCAGCTCCAACAGCAAAAAGGGCGTCAAGAAGGGCGACCCCATTCCGGTAGGCCTCAAGACGGCCGAGAAAATCATCGCCGAGCTCAACAAGTCCAAGAGCCAGCCGCTCGGTCGCGTGCTGTTTGCCCTGGGTATACGCCACGTGGGCAAGAGCGTGGGCGAGGTCATCGCCGAACGATTCCTGTCGATTGACAAACTTATCTTGGCGAGCGAAGAGGACATCGCCGAGTGCGAGGGCATCGGTCCCAAGATCGCGGCGAGCGTCAAGCAGTTCCTGGCCGTGCCCGAAAACCTTGCCGTGCTGGAGCGCCTGCGTCAGGCGGGCCTGTCGCTCGAGGTCGACCTGGGCGCCGCGCACGCGCAAGCCGCAGCCGACGCTGGCGTGGCGGGCGAGCTCGCCGACGCACAGCCGCTTGCGGGTTTGACCTTCGTGCTCACTGGTACACTCGTCAACCGCACGCGCGACGAGGCGGGCGCGGCGCTCAAGGTGCTCGGCGCCAAGGTTTCGGGCAGTGTTTCAAAGAAGACGAGCTATCTGGTCGCCGGCCCCAAAGCGGGCTCCAAGCTCACCAAAGCCGAGCAGCTGGGCGTACCCGTGCTGGACGAGGACGCACTCGAGCAGATCTTGGCTACTGGTCAGGTGCCGGAGGCGTAATGGATATAGAGAATCGCAATTGCTCGCAGGCGGAAGGGCGCACGAAGCACGCCCAAGGGCAGGCAAAAGAGCACCTGATGGCGCGAATTCGCATTGCGGAACGTGAGCGCTTGGCAGGTGTGTCTCGCGATGCTTTTGAGGCGTTGACCGAGCTGGAGACGAGGCTCGGTCTAGCCTAGCGATACAGGCATCGTGATCTGCGTCACGTAGGTTGTGGGATCGTCGCTGATGATGTCGTCGATGGGGGCGATTTCGCGTTGCCCCGCTACGCTGCCAACTTGTCAAAAGCCCCGCGCCGGTTGAGCACGGTAAACGCGACAACGCAAATGACCGCCGACAAAATCGATCCGCACGGCGAAGCGATGCCCATGGGAAACAGCGTGTTGGAATAGGCGTTCGACAGCAGCCAAGCGCCCGGTACGCGAATGAGCGCCACGGCCAGCACGTTGTGCGCAAAGCCGATATAGCTCTTGCCGTATGCAGCGAAAAAGCCGCTAAAGCAAATGTGGATGCCGGCAAAAATCGCGTCGAAAATATAACTGCGCATATAGCCGGTGCCGGCGGCGACCACCGCGGCGTCCTTGGCAAAAAAGCCAATAAACGCCGGTGCCACCAGCCACATCAGCGCCGTGATCAGGCAGCCGTACACCACCGAGATCGTCATGGCATCTTTGAGTACCTGACGCGCGCGGTCACCCTTGCCCGCGCCGACGTTTTGCGCCGTGAGTGCGCTGACGGTGGCGCCCATGGAGCTCGGCACAATGAACAAGAAGCTGATCATCTTCTCGACCAGGCCCACGGCGGCGGCGTCGACCAAGCCGCGGTGGTTGGCGATGACGGTGATAAACATAAACGCCACCTGGATGCAGCCGTCCTGCACGGCCACGGGCACGCCGATCTTAAGAATACTGCCGAGCACCTCGGGCTGGGGGCGCAGGTCGCTGCGCTTAACGTGGATGTTCGTGCGGCGGCTCTTAAGCCACACGAGCGCGAGGGCAACGCTGGCTGTCTGCGCGGTCACCGTGCCGAGTGCCGCGCCCACGGGGCCGAGCCCCATGTGCCCGATAAACAGAAAATCGAGCGCGATGTTGATGATGCATGCCACGCCGATCACGTACATAGGCGAGCGCGAATCGCCCAGCCCGCGAAAGATGGCCGAGAGAATGTTGTACGCGGCGATGCATGGAATGCCGATAAAGCAAATGCGCAGGTAGGCGGCGGTGCCTTCGACTGCCTCGGCCGGCGTGCCAATGAGTGTCACGATCTGCGGGCACAGTGCGAGCAGGACAGCGGCCAGCACCACCGAGACACCCATAAAGAGCGTAATGGTGTTGCCGATGGCGGTCTCGGCGCGGTCAAACCGGCGTGAACCCACAGCGTGGCCGACGATGACCGTCGTTCCCATGGCCAGGCCCACGAGCGCCACGGTAATCATATAGAGCGTCTGCGCGCCATTTGCCACGGCGGTGATGCCGGCGGCGCCGCTAAACTGCCCCATCATGTACAGGTCGGCCATGCCGTAGAGCATCTGCAAAAAGTACGAGAGCATATAGGGCAGGGCAAAGACCGCGATGGTCTTAAGGACATTGCCGCGTGTGAGGTCGTGTTCCATGGGCGGGGCTTTCTGGCTTGGTTCGTTTAGCTACCAGTGTAGTGAAAACCCTACAACGATTGTAGAGTCAAGCTTTGTGTTGACGCCGGAGCGAAAAAAGTCTCGCGCACCATTATTCCGAGTGAATATGGACACACATCACGAGAACTCGCCGCCGGCGCTAACCTTGCAGAAAACGATTTCGGAATACTTGACACCATTATTCGGCGCGCAATAATACGTGCGTTTGCGAACAACGTTTGATGGGGGTTGAACCTGCGTGCGCAATCTCAAAATACTGTTTTCCTATCTAGGGGCATACCGTCGCGATGCCATCCTCGGCGTGTTCTTTGTGTCGGTCGAGACGGTGCTCGAGCTGTTTATCCCAGTCATCATGGCCAACATCATCGATGTGGGCGTGCCTGCGGGTGATATCAACTACATGCTGCTGCAGGGGTCGTACATGTTGGTGTGCGCTGCGCTTTCGCTGGTATTGGGCTTGGGTTATGCACACACGTCCGCCCGCGTTGCCTCGGGCCTAGGCGCTAACCTGCGCGAGGCTGAGTACAAAAAGATTCAGACGCTCGCTTTTGGTAACCTGGACAACTACGACGCCAGCTCGCTCGTCACCCGCATGACCACGGACATCACCGTTATCCAAAATGCTGTGGGCAACGGCTTTCGCCCTATGGTGCGCGGCCCGGTGACGCTTATCGTCGGCCTTATCTACGCGCTGATGCTGTCGCGCCCGCTCGCCACCGTCTTTGCGATCATCTTGCCCGTGCTGGCAATCGTACTGGGCGCCATCACCTATCGCGTCAGTCCGCTCTACCGCCAACTCCAGACCTCGATGGACCACCTCAACGGCGTGGTACAGGAGGACCTCACCGCCGTGCGTGCCGTCAAGGCCTACGTTCGTACCGAGCACGAGGAGGCCAAGTTCGACACCGTCAATACCGAGCTCGCCGGCACGGCGACCAAGACCTTCGGCACCGCCGTGCTCAACCTGCCGGTGTTTCAGCTGTCGATGTACGTGGCTGCGCTCTCCATCCTGTGGATTGGCGGCCGCATGATTCTCGCCGGCAAGCTGGGCGTGGGCTCGCTCACGGGCTTTATGAGCTACGTGCTGCTGATCATGAACTCGCTTATGATGATTTCCAATGTGTTTTTGCTGCTCACGCGCGCTCTCACGAGTGTGGGCCGTATCGCCGAGGTGCTCGATGAGGAGCCCTTTATCGCCAACCCCGCGGGAGACCTCGCGATTGCGGCGCCAGCGGACGGCAGTATCGAGTTTCGCGACGTTTCCTTTAAATACCGCGCGGATGCAGCCGAGGATGTGCTCGAGCATATCGACCTTCGCATCGAGAGCGGCTCGACGGTGGGCATCCTCGGCGGCACGGGCTCGGGCAAGAGCTCGCTTGTGCAGCTGATTGCGCGCCTGTACGACGCCACCGAAGGCGCCGTGCTTGTGGGCGGACGCGACGTGCGCGACTACGACCTCGCGACTCTACGCGACGCCGTGGGCATTGTGCTGCAAAAGAATGTGCTGTTTACGGGTACCGTGCGCGAGAACCTGCAGTGGGGCAATCCGCAGGCGTCGGACGATGAGCTCCTCGCGGCTTGCCGCGCAGCGTGCGTGGACGAGTTTCTTGATCGCATCGGCGGGCTGGACGGCGAGTTGGGCCAAGGCGGCGCCGGTGTCTCGGGTGGCCAGAAGCAACGCCTGTGCATCGCGCGCACGCTGCTCAAGCACCCGCGCGTGCTCATTTTTGATGACTCCACCAGCGCGGTCGATATGGCGACCGACGCAAAGATTCGCGAGCACATCGCTCGGATTCCCGATGCGACCGTGCTCATCATCGCCCAGCGCATCGCGAGTGTCATGGATGCCGATCGTATTGTGGTGCTGGACGACGGTCGTGTCCACGGCGTGGGCACGCACGAGGAATTGCTGGCGGGCGACAACATATACCAGGAGATTTACGCCTCGCAGATGGAGTTTGCGGGGAACGCGGACGCCGGCGATGGCAACGACGGTGGCTGCGCGAATGATCCGTTTTCCTCCGTCGCATGCGGATCACCCTTGGAAGGGGGTGAGCGCCATGCCTAAGACCGCAGCCCAAGCACGCCCGGCCGACCTCAAGCGCACTGTACGCCGCTTGCTCTCCTACATGGGGCATGCCAAGTTCTCGTTGCTCGCGGTGGGCGTGCTCGCCTCCGTCGCCGCCATCGCGAGCCTCGCCGGCACCTACATGGTGCGCCCCATCGTTAACGGTTTGGCCACGGGCGGGGAGGAACTGCTCGCCAAGCAGGTCATCCTGACGGCGATCATCTACGCCGCGGGCGTGCTCTCGGCCCTGGGCTACTCGCAGATCATGGTGCGCGCGGCCCAACGCGTGGTGTCCGATATTCGCCGCGACCTGTTCGCGCACATCCAGACGCTGCCGCTCAGTTATTTTGACAGCACGCGCTCGGGCGACATCATGAGTTTTTTCACCAACGACGTCGACACCGTCTCCGAGGCGCTTAACAACAGCTTTGCCAACGTGATTCAGGCCGCCATTCAGGTTGTGGGCACCACGGCTATGCTCATCATCCTTAACTGGCAGCTCACGATTATCACACTCGTGTGCGATGCGGCCATTGTGCTGTATGCGCGCTACTCGGGCGCGCGCTCTAAGCGTTTCTTTGCTGCCCAGCAGGCATCGCTTGGCGACCTGGACGGATATATCGAAGAGATGGTCTCGGGTCAAAAGGTCATCAAGGTCTTTAACCGTGAGGCGGCGAATGTCGCCGGCTTTGCCTGCCGCAACGACGAGCTTCGCCGCACCGGCATCGCCGCCGTGAGCTATGCCAACTCCATGGTGCCCATGACTGTCGTGATTGGCTACGTCAACTATGCCATCGTCGCCGTGGCGGGCGGCATGCTCTGCATCAAGGGGTTCGCCGACGTAGGTGCGCTCGCGAGCTACCTGGTCTTTGTGCGCCAGGCCGCCATGCCCATCAACCAGTTTACGCAGCTCGGCAACTTCTTGCTCAACGCGTTGGCCGGTGCCGAGCGCCTGTTTGCGGCTATGGACCTTGAGCCCGAGGTGGACGAGGGCTGCGTGGAGCTGGTGCAGACGGGCGATGCCGCGTGGGCGTGGAAAATTCCCGAGGGCCAGGGCGTGGGCGTCTATGGGCACCTGCATGACGTGGCAGCCGTTGATGAGTCGGGCCGCGCGGTGGCCGCCGACGGCACCGAGCTCACGTGCGGCTTGGTCCCGCTTGCCGGCGACGTGCGCTTCCATGCCGTGGACTTTTCCTACGTGCCGGGCGCCCGCGTGCTCACGGACCTCAACCTGTTTGCCAAGCCGGGGCAAAAGATTGCGTTTGTGGGCTCCACGGGCGCCGGCAAGACGACCATTACCAACCTCATCAACCGCTTCTACGAGGTCGATGACGGCGAGATCACGTACGACGGCATCGACGTCAAGCACATTGCCAAGGCCAGCCTGCGCGGGTCGCTCGGCATTGTGCTGCAGGATACGCACCTGTTTAGCGGCACCATTGCGCAGAACATCCGCTTTGGCAAGCTCGACGCGACCGACGAAGAGGTGCGCGCCGCTGCTGAGGCCGCCTGCGCGGATTCGTTTATCCGCCGCCTGCCGCGGGGCTACGACACACCGGTCACGGCCGACGGCGCCAACCTGTCGCAGGGTCAGCGTCAGCTGCTCGCCATCGCGCGCGTGGCCGTCGCCGATCCGCCGGTGCTCATCCTGGACGAGGCCACGAGCTCCATCGACACGCGTACCGAAAAGCTCATCGAGCGCGGTATGGACCGCATCATGCGCGGTCGCACCACGTTTATGATCGCGCACCGCCTGTCCACTGTCCGCGACGCCGACGCCATCATGGTCCTCGAACACGGCCGCATCATCGAGCGCGGCACGCACGAAGAGCTGCTCGCCCAGCACGGCGAGTACTGGCAGCTGGCGCATGGCTTAAAAGAGCTGGATTAACCCGTTCGAGCACGATGCTTTGATCCCTCCGTGCCCCTCACCTCGCCTCAAACCATCACAACATTCGACGTTTTTTGCCAAAATCGGGAAAAGCATCGAATGTTGTGATGGTTTTTCTACCACTCGACCGGGTGGAATCGCTTTCTTGCGCACGAAGGTGTGCGGACCCGTGGGCAGGGGAATAAGGTTGGTTATCCGACTCCATTGGAGGGCTTATGGACCTGCCGATCGTCCTGTCCCATAAGACTGCCTGGCTGTACCACAACGTGGCACGTCCGTCCGAGCCGCTCTCGCGAGCAAGCAGCCTATACGATGAGGACTCGCTTGCTAACGAGGCGGAGCCGACCGCGAGCCTGCCCAAATTGGGACTCGATGCCAAGGGGCTGAGGGCTTCAACGGCAGTTGGGATCGTTGCCGGCTATCTAGTCTCGCTCGGTATTCCACGAGAAGAGCTCGATCATATCGACACGCTCGTCAACTTCGATTTTGAGCGCTCGACGCCGGCTGGATTTAGGTGCCACGTGTTTGGGGCGCCGGTACCTTCAGACCATCTTATCGAGGTGGCAGAGGGCCTTCTAGTGGTTGATGAGGCCATATGCTTTGTTCAAGCGGGTTCGTGGATGAGTGAGCCCGAGCAGCTGGAATATGGCTACGAAATCTGTGCCCGATACCATTTGAATCATCTGTCGACAGGCGATTATATCGAGATGGGGCAGAGGTATACCGTTGCCGACTTGATTGCTTATTGCAATGAGAACCGATCTCGTCAGGGGGCCATGCGCGCGGCCGCCGTGCTCAAGCGCGTGCACGATGGCGCGCGTTCGCCCATGGAGACGGCCACCGCAATCATGGTCGTAGCAAAACGTTCCCAGGGCGGGCTGGGATACACCAAGATCGAGCTCAACCTTCGGGTCGATGTTCCCAACGAGTTCAAGTATCTCGCAAAGTCCGGGTATTTCGAGATTGACGTATATGCGCCTGCGAGCGGTACGGGGATTGAATACAACGGCTCGGACCATCTTGATAAACAGCGCAGCGCGTCGGATGCGGAGCGTATGACCGTGCTGAGCGCGCTGGGCTTTAGCATGATCGTCCTCACCGGGACTCAGTTTGCCCATCAGCTGCAATTGCATCGGGCGATGAACGCCATCGCGCTCGCTATGGGCCTCAAGTGCGACCGAAGCGAAGCGTTCCAGAAACGTCAAAACGACCTGCGAGAATTCGTGATTCGGCACTGGGACGGCAGCCTTTAGGGACGCTTTGGCCCTTCTACGGGGTGCCGTGGGCAGGCAAACCATCACAACATTCGACGTTTTTTGCCAAAATCGGGAAAAGCATCGAATGCTGTGATGGTCTGTGCTGAGGATGGGCTTGGGAAGTCCGTTTTGCTCGAAGCGACCTGTCCTGTCGTACGGGTGTCGGCATGATTCTCTTGTGGGGTATTATGTTTTCCGAAGAATAAAACGCCGCGTGAGGGAGGGCTGCGTGGACGGGCACGTGCAACATGACGGTTTTGGCCGCGACATCAACTACCTGCGCATTGCCGTTACCGACAAGTGCAATTTCCGCTGCATCTATTGCATGCCGGCCGATGGCGTGGCACCCCGCGCGCACGACGAGCTGCTCAGCGCCGAGGAGATCGCCCGCTTTGTGCGCCTGGTGGCGGGGGAGGGCATTCGCCGCGTACGCCTGACGGGCGGCGAGCCGCTGGTCAGCCGCCGCATCATCCCGCTCATTCGCGACATCCGCGCGATTCCGCAGATCGAGGACATCTCGCTCACCACCAACGGCGCCCTGCTGCCCAAGCTGGCACCGCAGCTCAAAGATGCCGGGCTTAACCGCGTCAACATCTCACTCGATACGCTCGACCCCTCGCTGTTTGGAAAGATCACGCGCCTGGGTCGACTCGAGCAGACCATGGCTGGCATCGACGCGGCGCTGGCTTGGGGCTTTGAGCCCGTTAAGGTCAACTGCGTTGTTGTGCGCCGGCTCAACCAGGATGTGGCGGCCCTCGCGCGGCTCACGCTTGACCGCCCCATCCACCTGCGCTTTATCGAATACATGCCCATTGGCGACGAACGTACGAGCTCACATTGTGCCGTAGACCCTCACGCGCCCACACTCAATCCCGAGCTGTGGGACGCGAGCGACACCGTGCCGAGCGACGAGCTGCGGGAGCGCATCAATGCCGGGGCTGCCGCGGCGGGTCTGGGCGAGCTCGAGCCGCTCGACATCAACGACGCTCCTGCCGGCGCGGGCCCTGCGCGCTATTGGCACTTTCCGGGCGCGGCGGGAACGGTCGGCTTTATCAGCGCCATGTCCAACCATTTTTGTGCGAATTGCAACCGTCTGCGCCTGACGGCCGATGGCAACGTGCGTCCGTGCCTGTTCAGCGATGCCGAGTATTCGGTGCGTGAGGCGCTGCGCCGTGGTGATGATATGCGGGTACTTTCAATTTGGCGCGATGCCGTGGCCCACAAACCGCAGGAACACGCGATAATTGAGGGCACGCAACGATTTATGTCCCAAATCGGAGGATGATCATATGGCCAAGAGCAGGTACGCCGATGCCACCAAGGCCGCTCGCAGGGCCGCGATGTCTGCCCACAAAGTCACGGCTGCGGCCAGCGATGCCGTTGCAGGCGCGCAGCCGACTGCCAGCGCTGCCACCGAGCCCGCCCGCGACGCCCGTCGCGACGAGCTGACGCACGTTGACGCCAAGGGCGAGGTTCGCATGGTCGACGTGTCCGACAAGGCCGAGACCCATCGCATCGCCATTGCCGAGGGCACCATCCTCATGCACCCCGAGACGCAGGCCAGGGTGCTGCAGGACCGCGCCAAAAAGGGCGACGTGCTTGCCTGCGCACGCGTGGCGGGCATTATGGCCATCAAGCGCACGAGCGACATCATCCCCATGTGCCATCCGTTGCTCATTACCAAGAGCAAGTGCGACATTGCGCCCATCGCTCCGGCGGGGATGCCGGCTGAGGACGTGCCCGAGGGCTGGGCGCCGGCGCGCGTGGACGGGCAGGTTGGCTTTCACGTGCTGGTTACGGCCGGCGTGACGGGCAAGACGGGTATCGAGATGGAGGCCCTGACCGGCGCGAGTGCCGCGTGTCTGACCATCTACGACATGTGCAAGGCCGTCGATCGCGGTATGGAAATCGTCGACGTGCGCCTGCTGCACAAGGAGGGTGGCCGCTCGGGCGTATGGGACCGCGCAGAGCGTCAGACCGCTGCCGTTGAGTCCGTGGCCGCTGACGGTGCCGCGCCCGCAAGCGCACCCGTCGCCGTCGCACCCGCAGCTCCGACACCGGCCGTCCCCGCGATCGCGTTTATCGGCTATCAAAACTCGGGCAAGACCACGCTCGTCGAGAAGGTTATCGCCGAGCTCACCCGCCGCGGCCTGCGCGTGGGTTCGCTCAAGCATCATGGACATCACGGTTTTGATATCGATGTGCCCGCTAAGGACACCTGGCGCCATCACCAGGCCGGATCCAAGCACGTTGGCCTCATCTGCGCCACGCGCTGGGCGGAGTACGCCGACACGCGCGAGGAGGACGAGATGCCCGCGCGCGAGCTGCTGTCGCGCTACAACGATGTCGACGTGGTGATCATCGAGGGCTACAAGACCGAGGGCTTCGACAACATCGTGGTCGCACGCTCCGGTGTCGACCGTCTGCGCGGCAAGAGCTCGCTCGACCTGGTCGACGGTCACACGCTGGCCCTTGCCTGCAACGAAGCCCTGGCGCGTCAGGCCTTCGACGCCGGCTTTGCGACCCGAGCCATCAACATCAACGACGCCCGAGCCATCTGCGACCTGATCCAAGATCATCTGGCCTAAAACCTGCCAAATAGGGACAGGTTTATTTTGGCAGGTTTTATCTGGGCAAACGTCACTTCCACCACAAAGGGGCCAGGCACCTTTGTGGTGGATTTTGCTTTAGTAGATGTTTGGGACATGTCTTACAATCTACCAAGTAGTTCATGACGGGCGAAAAACGGAGAGAAGGGGCTTGATGCGTCCTTAATGTTTCATGCGGATAGATTGATTTGACAGACGGTGGCGAATGCCCACCGTCCGCATTCGTGTGAAACAAGGAGTCTCCATGCTCGCCTCTCTTTTCTCAAAGCCTCAATCACCGCTGTCCGTGCAGGCCAAGCGCCTGGTGGCGATGCGCTTTCTCATCTACACCGGTTTTCAGACCAGCTACTTTATCGGCGTCATCGGAACGCTCACCTATGCAGACAATGCCTCGGTCGTGGCGACATCGCTGGCCGTTCTGTTTATGAACGTCTTTGTGATCCTGGGATCCTTTGCGGGTGGCGCGGCGCTCGACGCCTGGGGCCCGCGCCGTCATTTCTTGCTGAGCATCGTGGGCACGCTGGCAACCGGCGCGGCGATCCTCGTTTTTGGCAGCGCGACCGGCATCGTCCTGCTCGGCGCGGTGCTCCTGGGCTTTGTGATGGGGTTCGCCCAGCCCATCGCCACATCCTATCCGGCCTACCTCACCGACGACCCTGTCGAGCTCAAAGACATCAACTCCGCTATCGCCATGTTTTCAAACGTGAGTATCATCGTTGGCCCCACGCTGGGCGGCTTTGTCGCGGCGGCTGCGTCGTCGCGCGCGGTGTTCGTGCTTATGATGCTCTTTACCGCGTTGGCGCTCATTGCCGGTTGGAGCTTTAGGCCGCAGACCAGCCATGCCACCGGGCATACGGATGCCGATTTGGCAGAGGAAGGGGAGCGTGCGGGACAAAGCTCCAACTCCAGCGCGTCCACCCGCGTCACCTTCGTGACCAGCATCAAGACGGTCTTTACCAACAGCGTCCTCGCCCTACTGTTCTGCATTATTTTCCTTTCGAACTTTGGCTACGGTGCCTTCGACCCGCTGGAGTCGTTTTTCTATCGCGATGTCCTGCACGTCGGTGTTGAGTGGATGGGCTGGCTCTCATCGGCCAGCGGTGTGGGCGCGGTGCTGGGCGCCGTGGTCGCGCTCCGCTTGCCGCCACGCCTGGTCAACCTTAAGACGCTGCTCGCGGCGCTTATGTCCGTGGGCCTGGGAAGTTTGCTCTATGTGGGGACGCCGTACGTGGGCGTGGCCCTCGTCGGCCAAATCGTCCTGGGCGTGGCGTGGGGCGTCGTCAACCCGCTCCACAACACGATCGTGCAAACGACAGCTCCGCTCGAGCAGCTCGGTCGCGTCAACTCGGTCATGGGCTTTGGCAACATGTTCGCCGGCGTGGCCCCGCTGGCGATTGCCCCGTGGCTGGCGGCGACGTTTGGCGTGCAGCAGACGCTCGTTGGTGCGGGCATGGTCGTGACGGCAGTTCCGGCGGCGTTGCTGCTGTTTGGCCGCCGGCATTTGGATCGTGCCGCAAGGCAGTAAAAACCATCACAACATTCAGCGAAAATCGCGATTTTGCCGAAAAACGTCGAATGTTGTGATGCTTTGCGCCCCGGGCCAGGTCACCCTGCGGGTTCGGCCACCACAAAGGGGGGCAGGCACCTTTGTGGCGATCGGGCCCCAACGGCCCGTGCCTTGGTATACCATGTACGCCGTTCACGAATACACCCCACACCGCCGCACAACCCAGAAAGGTCCCCATGGACACCACCTTCAGCCACATCAAAGCCGTGTTCTGCGATATCGACGGCACGCTGCTCACGAGCCAGCACACGGTGTCCCCGCGCACCGTGGCGGCGATCCGCGCCCTGCACGAGCGCGGCGTGCTCTTCGGCCTGTGCACCGGGCGCGACGCCCACGCGACCGAGGCCATGTACGAGCTCTGGGGCATCGAAGGCCTGGTGGACGTGCTCGTGGGCTGCGGTGGCGCCGAGGTCATCGACCGCGCGCACGATATCAACGAGCTGAGCTATCCGCTGCCGGGCGAGACCATCGCGCGCATCTGCAAGCACATGGCGGACCTTCCGGCAACGCCCGTCTGCCCCCGAGACGGCGTGTTCTACGTGCCCGAGAGCAACGCGTGCGTCGAGCACCTGTCGCGCGTCGACGGCGTGTCCTACCAGGTGGTCGATTTTGCCGAGTTTTTGCGCGAGCCGCAGCCCAAGGTGATGTTTACCATGGCGCCCGAGGTAATGCCGCGGGTGATTGAGCGGGCGTCGACGTTTGCCGATAACACTGTTAAGGCGGCGGCTCTGCAAACCACGCAGCGGCTCTACGAGTTCATGGATCCGCGCGTGTCCAAGACGCGCGGCCTTGTGCGCGTGGCGGAGCTCAGCGACATGGAGCTCCAGAACATCTGCGTGTTTGGCGATGCGGACAACGACACCTGCATGGTGGCCGACGCCGACGTGGGCGTGGCCATGGCAAACGGCAGCGACGCCACCCGTGCCGCCGCCGACTTTGTGACCGCGAGCAACGACAAAGACGGCATCGCGATCTTTATCGAGGAACATCTGCTGTAGCGCCGGGGGAGAACCACCACAAAGGGGGCAGGCACCTTTGTGGTGGCCTCAGGCGATTTGGGCGAATTGATACCTAAAATCTGCGCGTAAATTCAGATATGGTTGTCTGAACATTGCGCTTCTAACTACCGATGAGTTAAAGATATTCCCATCAATTTGGTAGTCTATTCCTCCCGGTTAATGACCTACCGTTCACGGTCGTTTTTCGACCGTTCACAGGATGTCTGCTCTTGAGCAAAATGTTGTGCAAATAAATAAAATGCTATTAAAAAATGATGGACAACTAAATTACCAGTAGAAACAAACAACAGATAGCGAATAAAAGAAAGCAAATCTGAGTAAATGTCAAGAGAATTGAGAACTGGCTACAAAAATGTCGGTTTTGCTGCTCAGATGTTTAAACAATAGTTACAATAATATTACTAAGCGTGCGCAATTACAGATTGCGCAGATACGTTTGATAGTGAAAGAGCAAGATCGCGGTCTCTTGGGGAGGAGACATCGATGAAAGCGAATTCAGAAAAAACTAAGCAGAGTAAAAAAGCGACGCGCCGTGTACTGGCAGGCGTTTTGTGCGGAGCCTCCGTTTTGAGCCTGGTACTGTCGCTCGTCATGCCTCCGATCTCGCAGGCCATTGCCAACGATGCCCAGACGGTTTCTACCGAAGAAACTGTGATGGGGGGGGGTTCCTCAAGTGAGTCTACTGATGTAGAAAACACCAACAATGGGGATACCGAAAACCAGAATAGTGACGACGCTGAGGGTGGCGAGACCGGAGACGGCGCTGCCGAGATGCCCCCGTTGTCTGATGACACGGAAGCCGAGAGCGCTGCGCAGCCCGCGGATGATGGGCAGTCTGTCTATAAGGCCGCTACTGTTGCAAATGAAGGTGAGGCTCGGAAACTTGAAACAGATAAGGACGGGTACGCGCTGCTGAAGAGTGACGAAGACCTGTCTACGTACCTTGACCTTCCCGCGGCGGAAAAGCCCGCAAAGCTGCGTCTGGCTGCTGATATTAGTTCGAGCGAGCCGATCACCATCAACAAAGACACTACGAACAACAAAGACACTACGATCGACCTTGCGCATCACAAGCTTTATTACAGCAGCGGTAACACGGGCATAGGCGAAACTGGTTGTACATTTATCACAATTTCAAAGGGCTTTACGCTAACTGTCGAAGGTAAGGCGGAGGACTCGCCGACTGAAGTTACCAGTGTTGAACCTGGTCAGCTAGCACAGATGCAGTTCACTGGAAGTGTTCCACAACAACTCACATACTACGTAACTAAAAGCACGCCTAACGGTGTTGGTACTAGCGAAAAGACCTACCTGCACACTGTTACCAATTTCGGCGCTATCGTTGCATGCAAAGAGGGCTATGTAAATCGAGTCATTTCCGTTGGGGAAGGGGGCACGCTCAACCTTAAGGGTGGCATGATCACAACGCCTCGTAACCTGGGCAACGACGGTCACGTTATTTTCTCTCAGGGCGCTGTCAATATTTCTGGCGGTTACGTCACCAACGGCAACGGCGGTGGCTGGGGCGGTGGTCTGTGCATAACGGGCGCGAAAGCCAGCCTCGAAATGACAGACGGCGAAATGACAGACGGCGGTGTGGTCGCGGGAAACAAGGCAGCTTCTGGCGGCGGCGTCTACGCTGACAATGGAGCCACCTTGAAGCTTACGGGTGGAATCATTTCTGGCAACGCTACGTATTCTGATTCGGTTGGTCTCGGTGGCGGCATCTTGGTTTCGGGCGGTAGTGTGACCGTTTCTGATGGCTACATCACTAACAATAAATACGCCAAGTTTTGCGGCGAGGATGGCCAGGGTGGCCATGGCGGCGCTGGGCTTGCTGCCAATAACGGCGCCCATGTCGCCATTTCTGGTGGCCAGATTACTGGCAACTATTCCGAGGAAGCTGGCGGCGGCGTTTACGTTACCAATTTTGGCCAACAAAATAGGGCATGGCTCAACATTACGGGAGGAAATATTGCCTCTAACGTGAGCTACCGATCTGAGGGCGCTGGCATTCGAGTGGGCCAGAAGGTTGACGCGATGATAAGTGGAGCGTCAAAAGATAGCCCAGTCTACATCACTAATAACCACTGCATGTCTCGCTTTGACTGGGGCGGAGGCGGCATCTTCGTTCAGGGAAACTCGGATGAGGGTAAGGAAAAGACCGCTGGTAGATTATTTGTATACAACTCGTACATTAGCAGCAATACCGCTGGCGGCTATGGCGGCGGCGTAGCAGTCTGCCCCACGGGCAAGACGTTGGTAACGAACAAAGAGGGCACGGCAATCTTTGGCAATTCGTCTGCTGGCAAAGATCAGAGTTTCAAAGAATACAAACGGGAAGATGGCAGTGGTAATGATGGTACGCCCCATCTTTCAGCTGGTGGTGCTGAGGGTACTAATAAGAATGAAGATATAGATGCATACAACTCGGACGATTTCCGCAAGTACGGTCATGCCGATTTCTTCCTCGCATCGCGGGATCACACAACGCCGGTCGCAGTGGTAACCGGTAAGATGCTTGGTGGTGGAGACGCCCGGTACTCGGGAAGCATCGAACTTGAAAAAGCTATCAACATCCCCGCCAACGGTGCTGTTGGGGTAAAAAATAGCATCGGCCTGACCTCGGGTGTTATGTCGGGTGTTAAGGCCGGGGATGAGGCGGCGATTGATGCGCAGAATCGTGCGCAGAATGATGCGACAACTTTCATCACGGGCAACTATTCCTGGGACCATGGTGGCGGCATCATGTCGAATGGCGACTTGTACCTAGGCGAGCCTGCGGATGCGTACGTCTACCCGAGCCTTAAGCTGAAGGCGACCAAGGAGTTGGTCGGCCGCGACCTCAAAGATGGGGAGTTCACCTTTACGGTTTATCGCAAGGACTCGGATACTGCGAAGGCGCCTTCTTGGGACAATAATGGTAATTTCAGCCATGGTGGCTGCGGGTTTGTCAAATCTGCCAAGAATATCGCTGGCAACATCGCCTTTGACCTTAGCGAGAAGCTTAGCGAGCAGCTTCATGACGGTAAACAGCTTAGCGAGCAGCTCTTAAAGAATGGTACTGGCGAAATTACATACTACTTGGTCGAAGATGCGGGCAATCTTCCTGGTGTCATATACGATCGTGCTGTATATGAGATTAAGGTGACAGTCAAATACAACACGACTGTACTTATGTCTGTTCCGATACAGGGAAATTCGAATTCGACTAGAAATCTTAATGTCCATAACTACACGATTGATAGCGTGCACGTGACTAAGAATCCTGGGGGTTCAGCTAGCTCGCCGAGGACTGCGTCAGTAGATGCTAATGGGTATTATTCGATCGTCGACTCCAGCAGCGCAACCTCCACCAACAAGGCAACCTTCACCAACAAGTACGACCCTGAGGTTTCTTGGACTCCTGAGGCGACTAAGGTCGTTGAGGGTGGCGAGATGAAGGAGTTTACACTTCAGCTTGCGAAAGACAGCAAATTTGACAACATCATCGGTACTGCCGTGACCTCTGCTGGTAAAGATACGGAGCAGACGCTTTCGTTCAAGGACACCACTGATAAAAATAAAAAGGTTGAGCTCAAGTACTCACTTTCTGATATCAGGAATAATCCCGACGACCCGGATGGTTCCACGGGTGGCTCTTTCAAGACCTTTACGTACTATGTGCGCGAGGAAACCGACGGTTCGCAGTTCTCGCACTACACGTACGACCAGTCGGTCTATAAGTTCAAGGTTGAGCCAACGTATGACACCAAAAAAGGAGTGATCAACTGTAGGGTGACCTACAAGAAGGG
>OLSD01001545.1_pt1 | contig 18674 bp, 19 predicted proteins | sample 1672211 | NCBI WGS metagenome assembly OLSD01 (sample SAMEA3136659, study PRJEB25190) | human gut metagenome | reverse complement strand
CTGTACAGAAAGAGTTGCAAAAGGATGTTGAGATTTATTTGAATATCAACACACCAAAGTCTATTGCTAATGCTTCTGAGTCACAAAATCAGCTTAATGTTGTAAATGATCTTCTCCCAAAACCAGCATCAGATGATGAAATTAATGAAGGTATAGCAGATTGGGTAATTAAGTATGGAGAAATTTCTTCAAAGGATATGAAGGCAGTAATTAATCATGTTGTTGCTGGACATCCAAATGCACGTAAGTCAGATATCGCTAGAATTGTAAAGTCAAACATTAAAAAGTAATATAAATTATGAAAAGTAGAACTATTTTGAAGTATCAGTATGATGAAATTGGAACTTTCTTGTGTGACACATACGTTGAGAAAAATCATTTGTTAGAAAAGAAAGAAGAAGCACAACAGAAGATTGCTGATTTAATGGCTGACAATTTGCCAGATATTGTAAAACAAGCATATAAGCAATATCCAGATTATTTCGAATTGAAGAAACGAAACATTTATGATATTGCTAGATTTATGGATGCAAATACTTCACAGTATGGTCCAGATCAACCAGGATATTTAGCAAAAATTGAAAATAAGAAAAGGAATTATACACCAGAATCTATTGAGTTTGCTAACTATATTTATGATTCATTAAACAAGCTTGATCTTATAAAGTATACTGGTTCAAGTTACTTTGGATATAATAGTACTAGTAAATACCATATAGTTAGTTTTGATTTCATTGGTCTTGAAATCAGTAAGGGTTGTGATACCAGCAACAGTCGTTATTACAATAGTCGTGATGATGTACATGTAATTGCAAAGTATGCATTGGATCATCCTGAAGTCAAAGAAATTTTCTTGAATTACTTTATTGAAGTAATGAAATATTTGAAGTTCAAGAAGGATATATCTTGTGCATTCTCTACTATCACTACTACTAATATGCTTAAGAATGAAATTCCTGAAGCTTATGATTTCTTCTATAAGAAATGGGGTAAGGAATATGAGAAGCAGGATAGTTATGAAAAGGATCGTAAGAAGGCTGAAAAGAAAGCACAGTGTGATAAAATCGAAGGTCTTCGTGCAGCCATTTCATAATTATTAATTTTTAATTTGACTAAAGTCAAAAGTCTAAATTGGTTTAAACCAATTTTTAAATATGAAAACACTATCGAAATTATTAGAAGAAAAAATGATCCAGTCTAATCCAGATAAATTGGATATGGACTGGATCAATAATGATAAACCTGTTATTACAAAGTCTGGTTATGAAGTAAAGATAGATTCAGTAGATTATAAAGAAATTCCAAACCAATTACATGGTAAAGTATTCTTTTCGGAAGGACCTGTTGATGGATGGGTATGGGATGAAACTGGCAAATGCATTACTTGTAAAGATAGATATGGTAATGGATATAGACCTGGTGATGATGAAACATTATTAAAGAATATAGATTAATAGATGGGGAAATTAAAAATAGATGAGAGAATTAAAACCTATGAAATCATTATCAGATATTGTAGAAGAACAAAAATTATGTAAAAAATATCCATATTTTTGGTCATCTTATTTATATGAGAAAAAATTATGGTATTGGCAAAGAAGTCATTTATATCTTACAGAAAAACATGGGACTTTTGATGGACAAGTTGAGTTAGTGAATTCTCTTACAGATTGTATTGTTGATATGTTAGAAAAAGGAAATTTGACAAACATAATGATAAGAGAAGATAAGATACAGAATTTTGCCAAGAAAAGAAACATAAAAATAATTACATTTTTTTATTGGTTATGTATAATATTTGATGACAATCCAGGTGCTGCATATAATCCAGACAAATCTAAATATGATGAAAAGAACAATAAGTTTGAGAAAGTATGCATATATGTCAATGCAAATGAATTTGATACAATAGAAAAAATATCTTCAACTTTAGTTCATGAACTTACTCATGCTTATGAGGACTTTAAGAGGCATGAAAAGAAATTAGATTGGACATTGTCAGATCTTAGTAAAGATGATGTATATCTAAAAGTAAACAAAATATTTGTAGACAATACTAGAAGTCAAAATGAAAGAATAATTGCTAAAGCAATGTATATTTTAAATCCGCAAGAATCCAATGCATTCAAGTCTGAATTTTCTACATTATTGGATGTTTTGTATGAGAAGACGACAGATGTAAGTTATGAAGAAGCATTGAAACAATTTAAATTGAAAGATGTATATCAATCATTAGTAGAAATACTTGTGTGTTTGAATAATAAAGAATTTCTTCCTATTATAGGAAAAATATATAGAGAAGCAAATGATAATAGCTTTTCTGATAATAAATGCAAGAAAATTCTAACAACTAAAGCAAATAAGTTATTTACAAAGATAACAGAAACACTTCCTAAGATATATTTTGATTATATAGAAAGGAAAAGAATTTCTGAAGGATTAGTTTCTATTCCAATATATAAAGGAAAAATAAAAAATCCAGAATATTTTTGGAAATAATCTTGAAATAAATGATATTGATATTCTATATTAAATATGTACAAGCAATTAATGAATATCACTTTCAGTTCTATTCAAGAACTAAAGTTAATGCTGTACTTAAATTATTTATTAACCCTTTAAATTTTAAATCTTTTAATGAGTAAAGAAACAAAAACAACAAATCTCATTGGTGCTCGAGTAGATGAGGATGACATTTTGAATTCAATGTTTACAAATGACAAGGATCGAATTAAGTTCAATTCAGGAGCATTTGCAACAATGTCTATTGCAAAAGCATTTGCAAAGACTTATGGTATTGAATTGTCCGAAGATGTAAAGAAGGACAAGGCAATGAATACAGTTACCAACATTGAAGTTGGCCAGCTTTATCTTGGTGAAGTTAAAGAATTTGACAAGAATGTTTTGACATTCACTATTCCTGGTGTTAAGGAAGAGCTTATTTGTAAGGAGAATTTCAATTCTTGTATTGATTCAATTCGTAATTACCTTATGACACACAACAATCAATTGATGTTTGAGGTACGTGAGAAGAAAGACAATACTTATATTGTGTCTGTTTCCAATGGTTATTTCCGTTATTGGATGCATCAGATTGAGAATGATATTCAGAAGGAAACACCTATTTCAGTTCATATTGATGAAGTAGTAAAAGGTGGATTTATTGCTCATGTTAATATTGATCCATTAATTGAACTTACAGGTAAGGAGTATGTAAATTCAGTATTCATTCCAGGTTCACAAATTGTATTGAATATTGAAAAAGACTTTGACAAGTGGGTGAATCAAGATATTGATATTATTCCACAGAAGGTAGTTGACTTCAAGCGTGATTATGCTACTGGATGTATTGAAAAGTCTATTGTTGGTTCACGTAAGCGATTGCTTCAGCTTGATGGTTATCAGAATTTGTATGACTTGTGGTTGAAGGAACGTCTTGCAAAGAAAAATGATAATGTTACTTATGAACGTCCTGTTTTAGATGGTCATGTTACAGGTATCATTAATTCAGCTAAGAAGCAAGGTGTATTCATTGAACTTGATGGTTTGAATATTACTGGTTTGATGCCAATAGATCCTAACAAGCTTCTTGATTACCATCCAGGTGATCCTATTAATGTTAAAATTAAGGAGTTTGAAGTTCAGGATGGTAAAGATGCATTTAAGACTACACGAAAAGGTCGAGTAGTTATTTGCAATACCCGCCCTGTATTTGAACTTGCTTAGAACTTGTTTAAATAGAAAATGGTGAAATTCTTAAGAATTTCACCATTTTTTTGTTTATCCTTCCATAAAATCATTATATGATATGGTTGTTGGGCCAAGTTTGATAGTATTACCTTTTCCTCTAATAACAATATCAAATTCACCAACATCACCATCATCTTTTGATGTTACAGTTAGACCATCTGTCTTCTTAAGCCAGTTAATAGCAGCTTTTCCTGATGTTAAAGGTTTTGAATAAACCCAACCATCATCAATGGCATCACTTAATTCTGATTCATCGATTGGGTCATCACTACCTTCACCAAGTAAAAATCTTAATACATCTGTACCTTTTTGATTTTTTAATACTTCCTTAGATTCTGTCACTAAGGATTCTAATAAACTTTTCATATATTTTATTTTTTTTTGTTACATACTAGATCCATCTGTTCTCATAATTCCTGAATTAGATATGGAATTATCTGCTTGATTAGCAGCTACTTGTGATGGTTTGTCAGTTCTTTGAGGTGTATTGATACCTTGTCCATTATCATCTTTATTCTTTTGTTCTTCATCCTGATCTTGTTTATCATTATTTTCATTACCTTGGTCATTAGAACCATTAGGATCTGATTTCAAATCATCTGCAGTACTTGGATCTTCAGCTATAGTAAAACAACAAGCATCACCAGTTCTTCTTACACCAATAAATCCAAGCATATCATCAATAACTCCTTTCAGCTCTTGATCCATTCCATTTGGATTATCAGCATCATTTACCCAGATACCATTATCACCTAGACCATAGATATTTACAAGAGTTTTTGTAACTGTAGCTGTCTTACCAAATGGTTTTCTTACATCATGTTTGTAACGCAAAGCAACTGATTCATTACCATCTTCATCTCGAACTGCAGTTATATAATAATTATCCGGCATTCTCATATTCTGTTTAAGAATTTCAGCAAATGCCTTTGCAGCTTTTACTTTATCATTGCCACCCAATAATTGTCTTATATCCTTCTTAGTTATATCTTCAATTTCTTGATCTGGTTGCCATGCATCTTCTTTTATTTCACCAAACTGGTTATATTCTATATCACCAAGATGCAGTTGTTTTTGTTCATGGCAAGCAATCTTTGGTAATGACTCACATGACCCGTTATCACATGTACCATTATATCCATAAGATTGTTTAATATCTGAAGGACAAAAATATAAGAAATATTCTTCACCAACAGGAACAATCTTTATGCATGACAAACCTTGCATTGATACATAACTAAAAAGAGAAGTTCTGTCATTCCAAACATTTGTATATATAGCATTTCTAACATCTTCTTCAGAATGCCATAATGATGATGTACATTTCAAAGAGAAATTATCTTCTGCCTTTGTTACAACCATAGAAAGTTGTGATGAAAAGAAATTTCTTACATTTGTTACTATATTATCTACAGGAGTCAAATGATTAGTTACACCAACTTTATTTCCTAATGGTTGGTTATCAAATGACTCCTTTATCATTGACAATGTCTTCATTTGTTGAATTTCGTTGAAGTTTTATAGTTAAAAATATATTCTACTATTTTTTGGTGGATTTATTTTATAATATAAGTCCATGTTAGTAAGTTGTTTTCCAATTATCGTTTCTTTATCTGGGTATCCACGATAAAGTTTGTTTTGCATATATTCTTCTAATGAATTGCAACCGGCATAGTTATATAAACAACATACTTCTTCTGGAATTTCTTTAGAATCTATATAATATAAAGGAGTTTCTCTAGTAAAGTTTCTGATGGGTAATCCACATTTCATTATTGTTTTGAAAGCATTATTCTGATAAGAAGATCTGTTACCATCATTGTATACTATGATACTCTTTATTTTCAATATTTTTGAATCAATATTATCATATATGGTTTTCCTTAAAGAATCAGAATGAATTTCTTCATCTCCATCTATGAATATACAATGGGTAAAGTCATTCAGATAGTTATTGTAAACATCGCTATATGCTTCAGACAATATTTCATGTTCTCCTCTGTATTTAGAAATCAATTCTACATTAGAAAAATCAAGAATATCTTTAGGATCCTCACCGGATATGTCATTGTTGTCAATAACAAAAACTTTAGAAACACCGGAAGATATTATCTTAGAAATTTGTTCATTCAAATGATAGTTTTCATTCTTAACTATCATTATAGCAGCTATCTTTATCTTATTTACATGAGGTAAATTTGCTTGATATCCTATTCTTTCTGACAGATATTCATTCTCATTCTTTATTTCACATTCTGATATGACATCTATATCTTTAAAGTCATCAAGAATATTTTGCCAAAATCTTATATTCTTATCAAAAGCATGAATAAATAGTGGCAACTTATGATTTGTCATTTCATAGACAATATCTGCATTCATATCATAAGCAAACGAAGTAGCAACATCAAAATTTGGTTTTCTGAAATCCCAAAGCATTGGTACTAACTGAGCAAAGTACAAATCTTCATATATAGAATACATATTGCTGTTCATTCTGTTATGCTTATCAATATCTTCTTTATTCTCTCTGATGAATTCACCAGTTGGATCAGTTACCTCTATCATAGTGGCTATCTTTCTCAAGCTAACCCCACCATTGCCAACAGCAGGAACATTGAACCATCTTGCATTCTGTGCTATGATAGGTGCACCAATATAGTCATAATTCATATCAATATATTTTTTAAGACTTCCTCCAATACAATATCCATCTGTTTGATATATCAATGCATATTCATGTTCTTTGAAAGTATTCCAAAATTCATAACTTTCAAGAAGATTAGAATAAGATAAAGTTGATAAGAAATAATCATAATCGAATGGCCGTAATATTACATCATGATCTACATATCTCTTCCATTGTGCCGTACCTAAATTTTTTGGATATATGAAATAAACTTCATAATCAGAAAAATCTTTCAAGTTTTTTGACAATGATTCAAGACTTAGCTTATCCAACAAGTTAGGACTTTCTTTATATATAGGTATAATGATACAATTCTTTTTCATTTTTTAAATATTTTATTAAATTATTTTAACCATTTAATTAATTCATCTAAATTCCAAAATATTTTATAATTTAGATTATTTTGTTTAGCAGTTTTTACCTTTAATGGATCTCTTTTTGTCCACGTTATTCCTGCATTTTCATAATATTTTCCATTCTTATGTTGTAACTTATATAATTTATCTTGATCTTCTTTAGAATTTGGATTAAATAAGTGTTTTCCATGGGTCCAATGAAAATTGCATTCAATAAACAAGTCTAAACATGGTATATAAAAATCACAATTGAATGGATATCTTTTTTCATCTCTATATTGTCTGATAGTATCAGGATATTCTAATGAAAGATATAAATATGCTATGTTTTCTGTTTTAGAAATTGGTCCAAATGAATGGTTTTTCTTTTTTGATTCAAAAATCTTCCTTTTTACACTATCTGATTGCGATGGTATTTCTGTCCCATATTTCTTTTTTGATGTTTGCTTACATTTTTCAATAACTAAATCATTCCTTAATGCACATATATGTCCATATTTCTTTAAATTAGTTTCTTCCATTTTCTTTGTAGTAGAAACTAATTTAGATTTATTTGTTACCCCATATTTTATTAAACAAGTTTTTTGTGTTCTTTTTACAATATCTTCTTTGTATTCTTTTGAATGAAGGCTCCAGGTATTTTTAGTTTTTTCTTTATGTGAAGGTAGTTGGGATGCATTTGAAACCCCATACTTTAGTAAAAAAGCTTCTTTTACTTTTATTTTATTATACAATATTTGACATTGTCTATTTTCACAACATTTTATATAATGATTTTTTAAATAATCAAATTTAGCATTGTTTCCACATATTGGACATTTTGGCTTTTCCTCTAAATTATTTTTTATTCTATAAATAACTTCTTTAATACTATCTTTTTCTTTATATCTATTCAAATAATATTCATATACTATTTTATTTTCTTTTAATACTTTATCTGTATGTTTTTTATTAACAGAATTAAAGTATGATAAAAATTCTTTATCTGTCATCATTTATTAATTTTATGATTTAAAATGTCTCCAATAAGTCATGATATTAGAAAGACTATCTTTTGAAAAATGTCCTTCTGTCCATATAGCTGTTGGTAATAATCTAGTTGGTATGACATGTGTGTGACTTCTCAACATAGGTATGTACATCCTCACGGCGAATCCTATCTTATACTTCTTACATATTCTCTTAAGTACTGGCCAATTGATATATCTGTTAACTTTATGGACTGGATCATTAAACTGCAACTGGTAATACTGTTTGAATATTTCATAAATAGTATTCATAACACGAGTTCTTGCAAATGGTGGGAAGTAATGAATGTTTACACCAATCTCTCGAATATTGTTCTTTTTGTCTCTTGTCAATCCAAAAAATACAGTCATAGGAGTTTTGTCATAATACTCCAAATCTTCTGCTGTTTTAGGTGTGGCATAATTGAATACTACTATTTGACCAGGAAGAATATATTTAGTAGTAGCTTTAGTATTTATGAGAATTTCTCTATAAGCAAGACGAGAACGCAAGTTGATAGGTCTTCTTTTTAACGGGTGTTCATTTACAGCTTCATCCAACCTAAAATTCTTAATTTCTTCTTGTTGGTAAATGTAAGTATCTATTTGTTGTAATCGTTGATTCTGTGTAGGCATTTAAATTATAAAATAAATTTACTGGAAGAAACGTTCCGTTACCAATATGAATTTCATATTATGTTCTTTAGCAAAGTTCATACAAGCTTTCCATTTGTCACAATTCTTTATCCATTGTTCTTTCAACCAAACAGAATCTTGTGGTCTTGGTTTCTTAGTTTGAGCATAAGGTTTTACTTCTACTATTGTCTGGTGTCCATCAGCATTCTCTATAATAAAATCTGGATAATAATTTGCCATACCTTTCTTCAATCTGCTATAATATGGTATAGCTAAAGATTCAGATACCCATCCAGTAATGCTAGATTGATTTTCAACATACTGAATAAATTTCATTTCCAATCCGGATCTTGCAATTACTGGATCTTTTTCTTTGCATTTTTTGAATTTCTTAGGATCAACTATTGTTTGATGGTAGTAACTGTTCTTTCTTGGTTTTACATTTTTTATGAAGTTATCTGATCTAACCATAATATATAAAATAGTAACTTTATTATTAAAAATTACCTTTATTATGAAAAGGAAATGGGTCCATGCCATAGATTTATGTATGATGGAATAAGTCTTGATAAGTAAGTATTAATTATTAATAAAACAATTTTTTCTGAATGAAATCATTATTGTCAATGGTATTTGAAGCTGGTGTACCATCAAAGATTACCAAGAAGAAAACAAATATCATAAAGAAAACAAACCAATATAATTTTGGTGATAGAAATGATACAGTTTCTGGTACATATAGCCAAGAAGATGAATATTTCAAGAATAATTCACAAGGTTATATCATAGATAGGAAAACAGGTACTAAACATGATGTAGTTGATGCATCATACAATAGTGATAGTGGTGCTATAGCAGGTGGTACTATAAATTGGGTTCTCTATATTTCAAATGTTGGTCCTATTAAGAAATTGAAAGTATCAGGTTATCAAGGTATCATGTCAAGTCCATCAACAATTACTGCTAAGTATATCATAAGTCATATTAGTGATGGATATTATCTAGAAGATTACCTTGCAATCCATAAAAGAGATATTGCCAAAGATGATAGAGATAAGATATCAAATATCATAAGTAATGGTAATGCTGATGCAAAGTCTTATAGGGATAATAAAGAGTCCAGAATGCAGGAAAAGAAAGTAAAGTTCTTCCAAAATTATGGTTGTTTAAGCAGATCATTTGGGCATGTTGGATTTAATGTAAAAGATGATGGTACAGTTAAGTTATATCAGAATACACTTTTAGCACATAATTCATTGAAGTCTAAAGAAAGTGATTCATATAATGCTAGATATGTAGACAACCCAAATAGTAAAGCTGTTGCCGAGGCTGCAACTAAGACAGCAGCAGAAAATGTTGCCGAATTGTTAAAGCAAGAAATAAATCCTGATTTGAAGGAACTTAAAGGTATAAGTGGTATTGTTGCATTTAAAAAGAAAAGAGATTCTGGTGAATTAGAAGATATTACATTAGATCAGATTTTCTATAATATCAAATCTAAGAAATTCGTCATGCTTGATAATCTTGGTGAATATGATTTGATGGGAAATACTACAAGGTTTAATCCAAAAGAATCTACTGTAGAAGTTGTACCTTACATTCAAAAATTGAATATCCCAACTGATAGCAGTACATCAGAATTTGCTAAGGATTTGAAACTTAAAGCAGTTAAAGAATGGGATAAGTCAAGAAAGAAAGGTAGAAGAGAATATATTGATGCAAACTACAGAAAATTCTTAAATGCTTTTAACGGGGTTCAAACTAAAGGTAAAGCACAATCTAAAGCACGTGATGAGTATGATGAAGAAACTGAAAGTAAGAAGAAAGGATATTTACCATTTGAATTCTATGCTCAATTCTGTAAAGGTGGTAAAGTTGTAGGTACAGATAAAATTGAAAAGGATAAAGATAAAGCTGCTGTAAAAACAAAGACAATTAAAGGTGGTCAAGAAAAGATGGATGCTTGGCATAATGGTACTCGTAAGCAGAATGTAAAGAACTGTTCTGATGATAAACTTAAAGCATATTATAAGATTTGTGTAGATTCTGGTTATGATGAGGAAGCTGAAAAATTAAGAAGAGAAGCTGATTCTCGTGGTTTGAAGTTGAATGAATCAATATCACTTAGTACTTATGCTGAATTATTTTAAATAAATAAAATTAATATATAAAAATGAAATCTATAGTAGAATCTATTAATGAAGCTAAAAATTTTTTCTTTGCCTTGGTTGTAAAATCTTCTGATGATAAAGTTAAAATATTTAGTGTGAAGACAAACTATAATGGAGTAGAGGATTTTGCTTCAGATATAGCAGCAAATGATGATGATGCAGATACAATTGAATCTTGGTTCAAGGTAGGTGTACAATATTCTCGTTATGATGGGTTTAATGATAAGTTTAAGAAATTCCTTAAGAGCGTAAAGGTAACAAAGGATAATTTCTATACTATTATGCCTATTCAAAATATGAAGACTAGACCTAATGCAGTTTACAATTTTAATTAATAAATTAATATGAAAGACGAAATTGATTTTTAAATAAATTAAATTTAAGGTAAATTAAAATACATAAAGCACTATGAATGAAATATTTCATAGTGCTTTTCTATTTTTAATATGAATACCAATGTTCGGTATTCGGAAATATATCTAAAATACGTATAACATTAATGAAAAAGAAAATCCTTTTAACATTAATGTCATTGTTTTTAGTGGTTTCTACTCCTTTTGGTGCTGAAGAGCATGCAATGGCAAAGCATGTGACTGGTACAAAGGTTGAACATGTCGAAAAAGTGGATTCAGCGCAAGCTGTTTTCATGAACAAGAAAATTGCCCTTGAAAATTGTAAAGTTGTATTGACAAGTGAAGTTGAAGAGTACATTAGAAAGAATACTACAAGAAAATTTGACAAAGACATTAGTAGCCACATTGTAAAGGAGTGCCTTGACAATGACATTGACATTTGCTTTGCATTAGCACAAGCACAGAACGAAACTTGTTTTGGAACAACAGGTATTGGTAAATCAAGAAAAAGTATGTATGGTGTATATAAGACTTATAAGCACCAAAATCATTCTACTACAGCTTATATTGATTTATTGAAAACAAAATACCTAGGAAAGAAGAAAACAGTTCACCACTTGATGAATAATTTCGTTAATTTGAATGGTCATCGTTACTCATCTAATAAGAATTATGAAAGAGAATTGAAAAGAACTTATGAGTGTATAAAGAAAAAAACAAAAATATTCAAATTGCAAAATGAATGCAATAAGCTTATGGAGTAAAAAGTTGGGACAAATGGTCCTAACTTTCGTACGCAATCACAAGAGAATATTGATAGAAGTTTTCTCAGTGGTTGCATTTTTCGTATTTATAACCTTGTCAATAAATAAATGTACTTATTACAAAAATGTAAATGATAAGAATATTATAGCACTTACTGATTCTGTAAATTATTATAAAGGTAAGTATGGTAATGAAGTAGCAAAGAAGACAATGATAGAAACTGATTGCAAGAACTTGCAGATCATCAATGATTCTCTATATAGAATGATACAAAGTATGCAAGTAAAGAAACCAGATATAGTAATAGGTGGATCAACTTCAATAGACAATGGTAAGCATGATACAGTATGGGTACCTACTGTTACTGAAATAACTTCTAAGAATATATATAGAAAGTTTGATTTTTCTAACCAGTACAGAGAGCTTACAGGTAATGTAAGTTATACTAATGATACTTTAGGATTATATATAGAGAAAGATATAATGCAGTTCAAGTATGCATTAGCTGTAAAAGATAATGTTGTATATATGACTTCAGACAACCCTTACGTAAAGTTCAATTCAATAACAGGTCTAACAATACCTAAACAAAAGAAAGAAAAGAAATTTGGAATAGGTCCATCTGTATTTGGAGGATATAGCAATAAAGGATTTGTTTATGGAATTGGAATAGGATTACAATATAATTTCATAAATTTTTGAAATATTTTGATTTGATTCTATATTGATTATATCAAAATAATAAACACCAAATTATTAAGATTATGAATATAGTAAAGACTGGTTTGACAAGAAGTAAGAACTGTAAGAAAGCAATAGCTACATATCCTAATTATCGTGTTTTTTTGGAGATCTGGATTTGCCTATCGAGGAGCCGGTGAACGTGAAATCAAACGAGAAGGACAGCGTAATATTTTATGTCCTGGTGGATTTTTCTTAGGAACATTTGATGATGAACTTCAACTTTGCTTTAATTGGGCTTGTGCACTAGATATGGTCATAGATCATGATAAGAAGGAGATTCATATCAATGGATTTAGTGAAAATGATATGTATTAGATGATTAGAATATGGAAAAGAAAGTTTATGTGTACCCAAACCCAGTAAATGATGAATTCATAATGAATAATGAAGAACCAATATTTGATGAGAGTACAATCTGTTTAAAAGTAAGAGCAGGTATGTATAAATTCTGTTACCGTTCAGAATGGGTAATCATCATGTCAGTAAAGAAAGGCGAATGGCAAGCTGTTGATTGTAATGGTGGATTTGCTAATGCTTATTCAAAATGGGCTTGTATTGATCTTGCAAAAAATGAAATAAAAAAGCATCCTAATTGGGAGAACAATACCTATGGATGGTGGAAAAAAGATAGAATGTTTGATGGATTAATACCTGAATGATTATGGTTACAACAATGGCATAGATAATGCAGAGAAAGAAATAAATGAATATTGTTAAATTTTCAATATATAATTTATAAGAATATGATGGACATTTATAATATAAACAAAAAGTTGGCACAAGAAAAATTGAAATCAGATAAGCCAATCAAATGGATTGCCATCTATAATAATAGTAAGCTGGAAATAAGAGCAGGTTATGTTTTGTACCATAAAGATCTTCGTAAGAAGGATGAACCATTACCTATTGGTGGTGGAATATTGAAAATAGAAAGCCAATCTGATGCAACTTGGAAGCTATCACTTGGTGGTAAGTCAGATGATTTTGGTGCTTGTGATTTGCTTTCATTTAAGAATGAGGATATTGACTTATATCCATTGATTGATTTCTTATGTTGGACATTGTATTTTGATGAATATGTAAAGCCATTTGATGTTGATATCAGATTCTATCCATATTTTGTAAAAAGCTTACCTAATAAAGATGAATTTAATTTAACTAACATATTCAGAAAGCAATATGAAAAATATCTAGATGTTTAATAGATGAGTAGAAAGATAGAATTTCAGGATTTGAAATTTGTTTGTGGGTGTAAGATATTACCACCTAAAGGTTATTCTGCTATCACATTATTCGGTACAGTATATACTAGAAAAAGTGCAGATGTTGTTTGGAGATACTTACAAACCAACAGAGGTAAAGTTTGGGCACATCATGAAGCAATACATATCTACCAAGCAGATACATTTAGTTTCATGAAATGGTTTTGGTTTTACTTAATATATATCTGTCAATTCTTGAAGGCTTGGCCATTCTTCATGTCATGGAAACAGGCTTATAAGACAATCCCATTTGAATATGAAGCATATATGAAGCAAGATGATTTATATTATGTAAAATCAACTTGGTGGGATTATATACGTACTAACAAAGTAAGAAAAACAATAAAATTCATATAATAAATGAAACTCAAACTAGTAAGAAAATGGAAGAAAGAAGGATATACTATTGGACAACTTTATGTTGATGGTGTATTCTTTTCTAATACAATAGAAGATAAAGACAGAGGTCTTAATCAGAATATGACTAAAGAAAAGATTCTGTTCATGAAAAAACCAGGAATTACTGCAATTCCTACAGGTACTTATGAAATTGTATTGAATGTACAAAGTCCTAAGTATAAGAAATCTAAAACAATGATGCAGTTCTGTCAAGCATACATGCCTAGATTGCTGAATGTACCTGGTTATGATGGTGTATTGATACATCCAGGCAATTCTGCATCAGATACAGAAGGTTGTATCATTCCAGGAAAGAATGATAAAGTAGGATGGGTAAGCAATTCTACTAATTACTTTAAAGATCTTTACAATAAGATGAAGATTGCAAGCAAAAGTAGAGGAGAAAAGATTACTATAGAAATAGTTTAAATAATGAACATCACTTTCAGTTCTGTTCAAGAACTAAAGATATTCACTAGGAACAATTAAAAATGGTCGAGCTGATAAATTATATCTCTCGACCATTTTCCGCTTCCTGAACGTCCCAGGCGCTTTCCTAGGGACTTTCTTATTTATATATACACCTCTTCATATTCATTAGCACCTAATTGTTGTACTTTGATAAAGATTTCTTTCTTAGTCTTATTTTGTTTTAATTTCAAGGTCCAATTTTTTCTTTCATTATCATAATTAGTAAATTTAGGAAGTATAGTAATGTTAGCACCACTATGATAGCAAGTAAAATTACCGGTGACTTCAGAAATTTCATAATCCACAAATTCATCATCAATTCTTGATGTAACATAATACATAGACCATAGTTCATTTGCTTTAGGACTTAAAGTCCAAACTATTTCAGAAGTATTGTCAGAAGAACAGCTGAATTGATAAGCATGCATAATGCAATAGATTTCTCCAAGATATTGGTTTTTGTTAGATAATGCATATCTTCCAATTAATGGAATAGTTCCTTCTAAATCTGATAAAGATACAATATCTATAGCATAACGAGAATCAGATATGTTTCTTGAAGTTAGCTTTATCTTTGTTGAATCAAGGGTACCATCACTTTGTCTTATTGTTATTGGTAATCCAATACCTGCTTGATCAGAATACAACTCTTTTACTGCCTTTGCTCCTTTATAATATAAATCTACTGTACTTTCATCAAGTTCTGGATTTCTCCAAGATTCTTCTGATATTGTAAGAGTTGTAGATATTTCAGATTCATATTGTGTAAATCTTATTGTACATGATCTTGTTTTTGTAGAATCATTTATCTCAATACATTTGAACGTAAGCTTAGTATCAGATGTTCTATATACCATCAACCAATTAGGTAATGCATCCCAAGTGAAACCAAAGAAGTTTCCACTCTTTGTAGATGTTACATTTATTGCAACTTCAACATTTGGAGTAATGTTTATAGAAGTCTTATCTAAAGAGAATTGATAGCAATGTTGTACAAATGTTAATGAAATATTCTTGCCTGAAGTTTCTTGAGTAAAGCTTACTTGCCAAGTTCTGTTTGTATTAGATATATTCAAAGATGTTGGAGAAACAGTAAAGCTATACCAGTAATCATTATGGGTGCAACTCAATATCATGTTGTTGAACTCAGTAGGTGTCCAACTTATATCTAATGGTTTCATTAAGTCATCATCTAAACTATATATCATGAATGAAGCACTATCAGTAGCATTCAGATATTTTATAGTTCCAGATTCTAATGAAGAAGAAAACAAGAAATTAGTACTGGTTCCTCTTGGTTCTTGCTTTAAAGACAATTTCAGATTCTTCTGTTTTAAATCATCAAGATATAGAGTATCTGTCAAACCTAATCTTCTTGTACTAGAAGTACTGTTAGAAGAAGAAATCAAATTGTTTTGATTCAATGACATCCATTGTTGGTTGTAGTCAGATAATGTTAGAGAATAATCTTCTGACAAATTAGATCTGTAAGTCTGGTCTCCTTGATATTTTATACCAGTCCATGTATTTGTAATAGATTGGGTTATTCCATCAACAGATAATCTTACTGTTCTTGTCTTTTCTTCTCCTTGTCTTCTCCACCAAGAAGTTACAACAGTATACATGTTGTCATAGTTAGGTATTGAATATTCTGGTGTAAGATTAATATCAACATAATCACCATATTCAAATGATCCAACATATTCTCTTGAACCAACAACAACATCATAATCATATCTTGTAGGTACAGCATTCTTATTCAGTATTATAGGTACACAGTACATTTCATTTGTTATAAGATAAGGTAATTTGTTTGTTGTTGCTTCACCTGATATCTTAATAGAAGAAACATCTAAATCTGTTACATTGGCTAAAGTATTACTATCTACAGATGGTGCTTTCTCTTGCAATATAGTATCTTCTTTTGAACCTATTCCAATAATTTCCAACTTTATCTTTACATTTCTGTCAATACCAATATATACATTCTTTCCTTTTATCCTTATATAAAATGCGGCATTGTTGTAGTTGTCAAAATCAGAAACTGACCAATCAGTTATTTCTGTTGGTTTTATATATGCAACTTTATTGTTATGATTCGAATTTTTATTTATCTTTATAGTACCAATATAGAAATTTCCATTTAAAGAAATTTTTCCAGGTCCATCAACTGAGGTTGTTGATGAAGAAACAATATTGTCACTTATATTATAAAGTTTTGAATTATCTAAATAGTCTTTATCAAACTTAGCTCCTTGTGCATCAGTAGAACCATTTTGTGTTATATCATAGTAATCTTCGCAATTGTAATCAGTAATAGAGAATTTTATCTTTCCATAACGTGGAGAAGAATTCACTTCACCTGTCATGATAGACCAAGTTATTTCAAGATACTGAGATTTTGATGATACTATATTAGGATAAGAGTTGACTAACAATTCATGATTTAAAACTTTTTTAGGATTTTTTGTAACAGAAACATCAGCTATCCACATGAGATAGTTGTAATCATATCTCAAGTTTGTAATGCTAGTTATCATATTTGAATAGTAAGAATTTGGCACTATTCCTGCTACAGATATCCTTTTCTTATCTATATCTCTATCTGTAATTTTCTTAGAAGATGTATCAGAATATTCTGTTTGGGTCAATTCTACAGATTTAGTATCAGAAATACAAGTAACATTTATGATACCTTTTCTTCCTGCATAATAACCTGTCTTTTTAAATATCATAAACATTATTTGGAATAATGTATCAGTTGCAGGAATTATATCATCATCATAAGATGTACTGATGTTTTCAACATACATCTTTTCAATAGCAGTCTGTGGATTTACTGTTACTTTGGCATAATAAGAAGAAGTGGCAGAATTTATCTGTGGATTTGATATGCTTATCCATTTTGCAATTTCTTTTGATACTCCAGTAGCACATGGTACATTAGTTACTTGACTACTTGCTAATCCACCTTGTTGCCATACTTTAGTTGTTGAAGTATATGTTCTGTTAAGTAAGAAACCAACATTAGAATATCTTGTCAAAGTATTTGCTTCATTAAACACTTTCCAAGTCATTGTAACAACATCACCAGTATGGTCTACCATATTAGATGACAATGTAAGATCTCTTATTACATTTGTATAGTTAGCACTAGTAGGAACATTACTCTTCATTTTCAGATTTATCTTCCAGTTTCCATAACCAAGATATTCTGAGCTTTCCAATGACATTGCATTCTTGTCTATGTTAAGTTCATTGATAGTAATTACATCCCCATAATGGTCACCATAGAAACATCTTGCTGTGTTTCCTGACATCATCTTTACTGTTCCTGTTATGTTGCAATATAGAGAAATAGATTTTCCATTCACATCTACATAAGGATTGCTTTCTGTACCATATTCTTTTACTTCATCTGAAAATGTTTCATCTTTATACCAAGTGATTATAGCATTTGCATAAGATGGTCTAGCGTTTGGATCTTCTTCGTCTTTATCTTGAACTATCTTTATCAATATTTGCTTTCCAGAATATTTAGAAGTAGAAGTATCTATCTGTTCATCTTTACTGTCAATTTGCCACAATGATACATAAGTAGTTCTAGAACTTGAAGTAGATACATTACCAGATATGTTCAAATCAAACAATGCATCATATTCATGCTTTTCTGCTGTCTTTATGTTCCATCCTATAGGATATACTATATTAGGAGCTGTTACCCAGTTCTGATAAGGTACTACTTTGAATGGGTATCTTCCATGCCAGTATTTTACACAAGATCTGACATATATTGTCACAACATTACTAGCTGCACTTACATGTATTCCATTTCTGTCAAAAGCAGAATCAATAGAAATGAAATCATGATTTTTGTTGTTTGAACTCCAGAAAAGATATTTTGAATCCCTTGGCCAAATCATCATATTTTTCCAAAAGACCGCATTTATATCTTTAAGCTTATCTGTATTTGAATCTACTAACTTTATTGCACCAATATCTTGATTGCCAGTTTTCTTAACGTATATTGCCATCTGAAAAGATTTTCTTGTTTTAAACTTTATATATAAA
>OLSD01001535.1_pt1 | contig 18746 bp, 16 predicted proteins | sample 1672211 | NCBI WGS metagenome assembly OLSD01 (sample SAMEA3136659, study PRJEB25190) | human gut metagenome | reverse complement strand
GCTACGTGTTCGTGGCCCTCACTTTGCAAGCAAAGTGAGCTACAATGCTGGCGCCTCAGACCTTCGCCGAATGTTCGCACAGCGCCTCTTGTTGCTATGCCGCACCTGCTATGCTAATTTGCAGATGATGGTTGGGCTCGCGTTAGAAAATAATCCGAAATCAGGAAAATCCCACAAATAATAGTTAACTTTGTCGGGAAATGGGCTGAATGCCAGCGGGTAAACAGCGAGAACTTGCTTCGCTAACGATGTGAGTAATGTATAGGCCGCTTGGAATATGGCATGCTCAGTCCTATATATATTATAATGTGTATCAACATCAATCTACAAACAATAAATCCAACCTTAATGATGACACCTTACTCTGATATCCGTAAGAAGTTAATCGGCGCAACCATCTGCTGCTTCATCGTGGGCGGCGGGCAAGGCCTTGTTGCGCAGAAAGTCATCTTCCCCCAGCAACAGCAGGCCAGCACGGCGTCGCTCGTTGTTGGCGATGGCACATACATCCTTAAAAACAATTTGCTCTCCGCCCGCTTCGTTAAAGATGGAGACAAACTCATTTTTGGCGGTTGCGAAGAAATGAACCTCAAAGCAGGCACTGATCTTTTCAAGGTGGTGCTTGGCGACGGCACGTCATTTACGTCGTCAGACATGACCCTTGTCAGCGTTGAAGAGGAAACGCTGACTGGCAAGGCCGATGCCGTGAAGGGTTCCGACCGCTTCGACGGCAAAGCCATCAAAGCCGTGTTCAAGAAAGATCGGCTCAACGTTACGTGGCACGCCGTTTTGCGCGATGGTTCACACTATCTTCGCACCACGCTTGAAGTGACGGCCGATAAAGACCAGGCGATGCAGTCCATCACGCCCATGCTCTACGTCGTCGACAACAATGCGGCCAAATCCGTCCCTGTGGTGGTTGGCAACACGCGCGGCGCAGTGTTGGCAAGCGACAAAATTTTTGCAGGACTGGAAACGCCGATGGGCGTGAACTCAACGCAGGTGGCCAATGCGGGCATGGACTCGTTTAATCCCAAGGGGTGGAACTCCGGTTCGTTTGTCTGGGCTCCCGGTGAGGAACTTCCCCAGGCCATCCGAGAAGCAGAGATCAAGGTGGACAACGTCAGTGTATCGCCCGACGACGTCATGGGCGCACGCGGCTATGTGTCGTTTCGCAAGACAGGCAAACAGACCCTCACGTTCCAATATACAAGCGGCAGCCACCGTCTTGACATTGTCGGGGTCGACGTGGTGGACGGCACTGGCAAGGTGCTTGCCAGTGACTATCATAGCGGCTTCACTGGCGGGCAGAAGAGCAACAACGTCTATACGCTCGACATCCCGCAGACGGGCGCTTATGTGTTGCGCTATTTCGTGGCGGGCACGAAGCGCAGCGATTTCAGCAGCAACGGCACAGTCACCTTCAGCCAGAAAATTGCGGTGCCGGTTGTCATCTACGACCTGATTGCCGAAGACCTGCCGAAGGCAAGCGTGAAAGCCCAGACTTTGGCCGGAGAGACCGCTGGCAGCGAGGAGACCGTCATCTACGACCGCAACGACTGGAAGGTGAGCGTTGACGGATGGAACAACGACAACGGCACCGGCAAGGCCGAAGCCATTATTGACGGCGACGTCAACACTTACTGGCATTCGCATTATGACGACAACACCAACAAGGCGATGCCCCACTGGTTTATGGTGGATATGCAGCAGTCGCAACCTGTGGAATACGTGGGCTTCGTCACGCGTCAGGCGGCTGTTGGCGTGAACGGACATATCAAGGATTATGAGATTTGGGCTGGTGATGATGCCAACAAACTGACGAAGCAGATGGCAGGCACGCTGACCTATTCCCTGGGAGAAGTGTGGGTGAAATTGCCAGCGAAGATCAATGCCCGTTATGTGAAGGTTGTCATCAAATCCTCACAGAATGGTGCCGTCTTTGCCTGTGTTGCTGAGTTCCGTGTGGCCTCCGGCAACCCGATGGCAGATGTTGCCTTGACCAGATTTGAAGTTGACGACGAGGTGCTCCGCGCCTGGACGCCAGATACTTGGACGGCAGTGGCCGATGCCGACATCCCCTTGCGCGTGAAGGAACTCGATGAGGCATACCCCAATGTTCTGGAGAAGAAGATGGACGTTGACTTCATCGAGAGCAATGGTACGCTGACCACCACCTTCGCTTATGCCAGTGGCGCCAACCGCCTCAACATCGTTGGCGTGGATTTGCTGGATGCGAGCAACAATGTGATAGCCTCAGACTATCATGTGGGCTACACAGGCACGTCTAAAGAAAGCAACACCTATAGCCTCTGGATTCCGCAGAAGGGCAAATGCACCTTGCGCATGCTGGTGTCGAAGAAAAACGATGCCATGACTTCTTCTGGCAGTATCACGCTGAACTACACCAAGGTCGACACGCTCCACATGCTTGCCCCAACAGAGGTGCCCATGCAGGGTTATTGGCGGCGCAACACCACGCTGAAGCAGGGAAAAACATGGAATGTCAGTTCCGTGGTCGGCCTGGTCGCTCCTGGGCAGCAGCGCCGCTCGTTCTTGGCATACAGCGAGCGCGAGCGTGCAGTGCCTTGGCGTGCAATGCCAGTTTATATTTCCTGGTATGAATTGAACATCAACCGCAACAATGCCAAGGGAAATGGCGGTGTGTATGGCACCAAGGGCGATTACACTGGCAATATGACCGATGCACAATGTGCCGACGTCGTCAAACATTGGAAAACCGATTTCTATGACAAATACGGCAAGAAACCCGTTGCCTTCGTCTGGGACGACGGTTGGGACGAATACGGCACGTGGACTTTCAACGGCAACTTCCCCAATGGATTTACGGCGGAAGACAATCTAGCAAAACAAATGGGCGCAGGCATCGGTGCCTGGCTCGGACCAGTTGGCGGATATGGCGCCAGCGGCACTTACCGCCGCAACTACTGGAAGGGACAAGGCGGCATGCAGCTCAGCAACGACAAATATTATGACTACTTTGTGAGATGTTGCAACGACATGATTGAGAAGTATGACTTCCGCTTCTTCAAGTTCGACGGCATCAGCGCCCAGTTCTCAGCCGTAGGTCCCGACCTGACCGACACCGGACTTGAAAACTGCGAGGCCATCATCAGCATTGAGAACGACGTGCGCAAGAAACGGGCCGACATTTTCTACAATACCACTGTGGGAACGTGGGCTTCGCCTTTCTGGTATCACGTCACCGACGCCACTTGGCGCCAGGAGAATGACTATGGCGAAATCGGTGTGGGCTCCGACCGTGAGAAATGGATCACCTATCGTGACCGCCTTGTTTATCAGAACTATGTACAGCGTTCGCCACTTTGCCCCATCAACACGTTGATGACCCACGGGTTCATCCTCTCCAAATTCGGCAACGTGTCTAAGGATATGAGCTACAATGGCGTGGTGCGCGAAATGCGTTGCGCCTTTGCTTGCGGTTCGGGCATGGTGGAACTCTACAACGACTATGCGCTGATGAACAGCATCAAGAATGCCAAGGGACAGAAGGGCAAACTCTGGAAGGAACTTGCCGACTGCATGGACTGGCAAGAACGAAATGCCGATGTCTTGCCTGACGCACACTGGGTGGGCGGCAATCCTTGGGATGGCACCACTGCCAATATTTATGGATGGGGCGCCTGGAACGGTAAGAAGGCCACGCTCGCCTTGCGCAACCCCGACACCAAGGTGCGTACGCTGAAAACGACCCTTCGCAAGGCGCTCGACATTCCAGCGTATATCAAGACCACAGTGACCCTGAGCAGTTCCTTTGCCGACCAGGTGATTGGTGAGCGCGGTTTGCGTGGCGTGGAAATGAATGTGCCCATTGACATCGACAAGGAAATCACCTTCACGTTGCCTGCCTCCACCGTCTTTGTGTTTGAAGGAATTGACAACGGCAACTTCGATTTCCCCACCACGGGCATTGAAGAGTCGGCAACCGTTGCAGATGGAATTGAAGGCAATGACATTGTCTATGACATGAGTGGCCGCCGCCTCCATACGCCTCGAAAGGGATTCCCCGTGATTGTTGGTGGAAAGAAGGTCATCAAGTAAGTTCCTAAATATCTGAATAAAATAAAAGCTGTCTGTTTCACCTCCTTTGCTGGGGAAGGGAAATAGACAGCTTTTTTATTTTGTTGTTGCGGTGCAGCACACCTTGAAATGTAAATGTTGGCCTCAGATGGCGTGACAATGAATAGGGGTGTCTGTTTGCTCAGCCTTTTTAATGATTCTGCCGTCACCTCACCAGACCATTTGTCCGTCGTCAACAAAACTTTTTTGTAAGCATCGGACAAATGGAGTTCTTATTCTTTCACCATTAATTAAGTCGTTCTTTTACCATTACTTAACCAGCCAACTTCTTCCCGTACAAAAACTTTTACCTACTTTTGTGGCTGCGGCGGAGTTCGCCGTTTCAAAAACCTTTTAGAATAGAAACAAATGAAAAAGAATTTGATGGCTTTGGCAGTCGCCTCGATTGCCTTGACTTTCTCTTGCACTGGCAACAAGACGGTGCAGGATGCTTCTGAAAACGACTCAACAAACGTTGCCGACAGTGTTTCGGCCGCTAACAACGAATTGGATTTGGCAACTGTTGCCGGAACATACGAAGGTGTGCTTCCTGCAGCTGACTGCCCGGGTATCAAAACGGTGCTCACCATTAATGCCGACAGCACCTATCAGTTGCGCCAGGATTATATCGACCGCAAGGACGCTCACGACGAGGCAAGCGGCGTTTTGCATGTGCTCGACGGCCGTTTGCTGATGCTTGAACGCCCCTCAAGCGGTGAACGCTCTTATTATAAGGTGAAGGACGATAGCCATCTGGTCATGACTGATTCTCTCGGCAACGAACCAGAAGGCGAAACGGCCAAGTTCTATATCCTCGAGAAGAAATGACCTACCGTTGAGCTAAAGACTTAGGGGATGCGTTCCTTGAAAATAATTAGGGTGTTCAAAATTCAGAAAAATCTCTGCGCGGTTTTGAGCCAAATAGCATGGCGGTTGCGCCGCTGCCCCTGAAAGGGGCTCATATTCCAGGATAGGGGCTTGCCCCTATCTCTCGTCGCAGCTCATCAATTTTCGCTGTTGCCCCTGTAAGGGGCGCATATCTCGTTGGCACGGGGCTTGCCCCGCTGTATTATTCGAAATTGTAAGATTCGAGATATGAGCCCCTTACAGGGGCGAGGTTCATAAATCGGCCTCAAGAGGTAGGGGCAAGCCCCTACCCTAAATATGAGCCCCTTTCAGGGGCGCTGGCGCCTTTTTACCGACCTTGATTTTTCTGAATTTTGAACACCCCTGAAAATAACCAACAAAAAGGAGGCAGACATCATTGCGGTGTCTGCCTCCTTTTATTGTTTGTTGGGCGTTGTAGGTAATGGCTCAAGTTGTTCTCTTTACCATTATATTACAAAGTCCTCTGGCATTGTTCGGATGAGATTAGTGGGCGCAAGCGCAGCATGGCTTCAACTGCTGGAAGAAGTCGTTGCCCTTGTCGTCGACGAGGATGAAAGCGGGGAAGTCTTCAACCGTGATTTTCCAAATGGCCTCCATGCCGAGTTCTGGATATTCCACGCATTCGATGCTCTTGATGCTGCTCTGCGAGAGAACGGCAGCCACGCCACCGATGGTGCCGAGGTAGAAACCGCCGTGCTTCTGGCAGGCGTCGGTCACCACCTGACTGCGGTTGCCCTTGGCAATCATCACCAAGCTGGCGCCGTTGCTCTGGAACTCATCGACATACGGGTCCATACGGTTGGCCGTTGTTGGGCCCATGCTGCCGCAAGGATAGCCCTCCGGCGTCTTGGCTGGTCCGGCGTAGAGAATCGGGTGGTTCTTGAAGTATTCTGGCATTTCCTCGCCAGCATCCAAACGCGCTTTCAGTTTGGCGTGGGCGATGTCGCGAGCCACGATGATGGTGCCCTTCAAGCTCACGCGCGTGCTGACAGGATATTTCGTCAGTTCGGCACGCACAGCATCGATGCCCTTGTCGAGGTCGATTTCGATGCCCTTCGCGCCTTCGCCCGGCTTGCGGTATTCCTTAGGGATGAGTTCAGAAGGATTGGCGTCCATCTTTTCAATCCAGATACCATCTTTGTTGATCTTCGCCTTGATGTTGCGGTCGGCCGAGCAGCTAACGCCCATGCCGATGGGGCAGCTTGCGCCGTGGCGAGGCAGACGTACGACGCGGATGTCGTGTGCCAGATATTTACCGCCAAACTGTGCGCCGAGGCCGATTTTGTATGCCTCCTTGAGCAGTTTTTCTTCGAGGTCGATGTCGCGGAAGGCGCGTCCCGTTTCGTCGCCCGTTGTTGGCAGGCTGTCGTAGTATTTGATAGAGGCGAGCTTCACCGTCAGGAGGTTCTTCTCAGCGCTCGTTCCGCCGATGACAAAAGCGATGTGGTATGGCGGGCAGGCAGCCGTTCCGAGGCTCTTCATCTTTTCAACGAGGAAAGGCAACAGTGTGCCTTCGTTCTGGATGGTGGCCTTCGTCATGGGGTAGAAGTAAGTCTTGTTGGCCGAACCGCCACCCTTGGCAACCATCACGAAGCGATATTCGTCGCCTTCAGTGGCTTCGATGTCAATCTGTGCCGGGAGGTTGCAGCGCGTGTTCACCTCGTCGTACATGTTGAGCGGTGCGTTTTGCGAATAGCGCAGGTTGTCTTCCGTGAAGGTGTTGTAGACGCCGAGGCTCAAGGCTTCTTCATCTTCGAAGTCCGTCCAAACGCGCTGTCCCTTCTCGCCGTGGATGATGGCCGTGCCCGTGTCCTGGCAGAAAGGCAGGATGCCCTTCGCAGCCGTTTCGGCGTTGCGAAGGAACTGCAGGGCTACGTATTTGTCGTTTTCAGAAGCTTCAGGGTCTTCGAGAATCTTGGCCACCTGGAGGTTGTGTTCGCGGCGGAGCATAAACTCCACGTCGTGGAAACCCTGCTGGGCCACCATCGTGAGCGCTTCCTTACTCACCTTCAGGATGGTTTTGCCTTCAAATTCGGCAGTGCTGACGCCTTCTTTCGAAAGCAGGCGGTATTCCGTTGTGTCTTTGCCGAGCTGGAACATCGGCGCGTATTTAAATTCTGGAACTTGTGCCATGATGTATGTGTGTTTTTTTGTCGGGGCGCACGGGGCGTCCCGGTAGAATATTTAAATTGTTGAGAATGTCCTTAGGTTACTTTCCCCATTCAGAAGGATTGCTGCGCCACTGGTGGAGCAGTTCCACGTGCTGTTCCTTGATGTAGCCAGTTTGGAGGGCCACTTCAACCACAGCTTCGTAGTTGGTCAGCGTGGTGAGTTCCACGTTAGCAGCTTTGAAAGCCTCTTCAGCCACGGGGAAACCGTAGGTGTAGCTGGCCACCATGCCAATCACTTCGCAACCGTGCTGACGCAAAGCCTCAACAGCCTTCAGACTGCTGCCGCCCGTTGAGATGAGGTCTTCGATGACCACCACCTTCATGCCCTTCTGCAAGTCGCCCTCGATGAGGTTGGTCATGCCGTGGTCTTTGGGTTTTGAACGTACGTAAGCGAATGGCAGACCGAGAGCGTCGGCAACCAAGGCTCCTTGGGCGATGGCGCCAGTTGCAACACCGGCAATGGCATCGGCTTCAGGATATTTCTCAGCCACGATGCGGCTCAATTCCAGTTTGACGAAAGAACGCAAAGCCGGGAATGCCAAGGTTTTGCGGTTGTCGCAATAAAATGGTGATTTCCAGCCGCTGGCCCATGTGAAAGGCTGTTCAGGCTGAAGTTTGATGGCTTTGACAGCGAGCAGTTTTTCTGCAAAAATCTTTTCTAACGTACTCATATTATTATTGGTGTTTAAAGTTTCAATAATGATGTCTGCCGGCGGCATGGCGCGGAAAGCCTTTGTGTGTTCCACCCAACGACAGTGTATCTCCTTGCAAAGGTAGTGCAAACCGAGAGCAGAGATGCAAGCTTGCTTGCGGTCTTTGCCGAGGTGCAGCCTATCTTCTGCAAAGGTAGTGCAAACCGAGAGCAGAGATGCAAGCTTGCTTGCGGTCTTTGCCGAGGTGCAGCCTATCTTCTGCAAAGGTACTAATTTAATTGGAATGCAAAGCGACATGCGGAAAAATCATCCGACGAAACTGGAATTGCTTGGGAGGATACGGAAAAATCAGTTATCTTTGCAAGTTAATCAGTTTTCATTGCAATAAGTAGGTGGGTCTGATATAAGGTTCTTGACGACCTACTTATCATTAACGATATAATAAACAATGAGCAATATAGAAGAAGGCATATTCCATCGCACCCGTCTCCTTGTCGGTCCTTCCGTCATGGACGTTCTCTCGTCGGCCCGCGTCATCATCTTCGGTGTTGGCGGCGTTGGCAGCTGGTGTGCCGAGAGCCTGGTGCGCTCAGGCATACGCCACCTCACCATTGTTGATTCCGACCGCGTCTGCATCACCAATGTCAACCGGCAGCTCATGGCCACCACCTCCACGGTGGGGCAGGTGAAGGTTGAGGCATTGCGCGAACGCCTCTTGAGCATCAATCCAGAGGCGGAAATCGAAGCTCTGATGAAAATCTACTGCGAAGAGACCGCTGACGATTTCGACCTCGCTTCCTATGACTATATCATTGATGCCATCGACAGTTTGAAAGACAAAGTGCTGCTCATCCGCCGTGCCACCGACACGAAATCCGTTTTCTTCTCCTCTATGGGCGCCGCCCTGAAAATGGACCCGACGAAGATTTCTGTTGCCGAATTTTGGAAGGTGAAGGGCTGTCCGCTGGCTGCTGCGTTGCGCCGCAAGTTCAAGCAGTCGAAGCGCCTGCCGCGCCGGAAATTCCGCTGCGTGTTTAGCGAAGAACTCGTTCCCAACGCTGTGGTGGACAACAACTGCGATATAGACACCCTGCTAAATGCACAAGGGGAGGGTGGCGACGCCTGGCGTCCGCAGAAGGCCCAGATTAATGGCACGATGGCGCACACCACCGCCATTTTCGGTTTTACGTTGGCCGGACTGGTGGTGCAGGATATCTGGAAGAAAACGAACGAGGCCGCTGCGGCTGGAGACCCTTCGGGGCGTTCAGAATCCGAGGACAAGTAAAGGCGCTGTTGCCAGCAACGGGGGAGGAAAACCGCTTCGCTCCGCTGTTAGAATATTTTCCTTCAAGCAGAAAGCATATCTGACGTGAAAACAAACTCTCTGAAAACCAATACCCTTCTGAATATGTTCAACACGATGACGGGAATCATCTTCCCCATCGTGACCTTTCCTTATGCCGCCCGCATCCTCATGCCGGAGGGTATAGGAATCGTGAACTTCCAACTCTCCATCATCACCAACATCGTGCTGCTCACCAGTCTCGGCATCCCCATGTATGCCGTTCGGGAAGTGGCCCGCCACCGCGACGATATTGCGTTGCGCAACAAGACAACGGTGGAGATTCTCTTGCTCAGCGTCATCCTGTGTCTCATGGGATACGTTCTGGTGTGGGCCCTCGGCGCTTTCGTGCCGCAGATCAACCAGAATCTGGGCATCTTCTATGTGCTCAGTCTTTCAATCGTGTTCACCGCCATCGGTGTCAATTGGTTTTACCAGGCCATAGAAGACTTCATGTTTATGACGGTGCGCACCACCATTTTCCGTTTCTGGGTGGTGTTTGGCCTTTTCCTTTTTGTGAAAACCCCCGACGACTTGCTCATCTATGCCCTCGTTATCGTCGGCACCACCGTCGGCAACAACATCATCAATTTTATCCACCTGCGCAAGTTCATCCCCCTAAAGTCCATCCCGTGGCGCGAACTGCGCGTGTGGCGGCATCTGAAGCCCTCGCTCCATATCTTCGTGTTCAACCTCATCACGAGCATCTATCTCAATCTCAACGTTATGATGCTCGGTTTCATGAAAGGAGACGCCGCCGTTGGGTATTACACCGCAGGCAATCGCCTCTCGCAAATTGTGCTTTCCGTGGTGGCCTCCATCAGTACGGTGATGCTACCCCGCTGCGCCAATCTCTTCGAGACCGGGCGTATGGATGAATTTGCTGCCATCTGCCGCAAAACGCTGAGGCTCACGGTTGCCCTCTCGCTGCCCTGCATGATAGGATTGCTCTCTGTGTCTGAGGGCATTGTGGCCATCTTCTGCGGTCCCGACTTTACGCCGGCAGTGAGCGTGCTCTGCTGGACGGCCCCCATCATCCTCTTCATCAGTCTGACCAATATGTTTGGCTTGCAAGTGCTGTATCCGCAGGGCAAGGAGAATATCGTGATTTGGAGTGTGGCTGGCGGCGCCCTCTTTAATTTCCTCATCAACTTTGCCCTCATCCCCCTGTTGGCGCAAGACGGGGCAGCCATCGCCACGTTTGCCGCTGAACTGGTGGTGCTCATCATACAGATCACGTGGGGACGCCGCTTCATTCCTTTTCCCATCATTGAGCGTGTTCACCTCCACTATGTCGCCGCTGGTGTTCTCATGGCGATTGCCCTCTGGGCCGTTGGCGGTTGCATGCCCAACGTGTGGATGCAGCTCTTGCTGAGCATCGCCACCGGAAGTATCGTCTATGTCGGCGCCCTGGCCTTTATGCACGATGCCCTTTTGCGCGAGATGGGGCAATATGCTCTTGGACTTGTTAAACGAAAGAAGAAACCATGAAAACACCTTACGACTATCTCATCGTGGGCACCGGCCTTTTCGGATCCACCTTTGCCCATCTCATGCGCCAGCGTGGGAAACGCTGCCTCGTGATTGACAAGCGCCAGCACACTGGCGGAAATGTTCATTGCGAACGCATACACAATATCAACGTACACCAATATGGTGCGCATATCTTCCATACTTCCGACGAGGAGGTGTGGCGCTTCGTCACAGGTCTCACGCCGTTCAACCGCTATACCAATTCGCCCGTTGCCAACTATAAGGGGCGCCTCTTCAATCTTCCGTTTAATATGAATACGTTCCACCAGATGTGGGGCGTCGTCACTCCCGAAGAGGCACGCCAGTGTATTGAAAGTCAACGGCAGGAGGCTGTTGGACGAATGAAGGCGCAAGGGGTTGACGAACCTCGGAATTTGGAGGAACAGGCCCTGCTGCTTATCGGACGGGACCTTTATGAATATCTCGTGAAGGAATATACCGAGAAGCAGTGGGGACGTCCGTGTACCCAACTCCCGGCTTTTATCATCAAACGCCTTCCTGTGCGCTTCGTTTACGACAACAACTATTTCAACGATGCCCACCAGGGTATTCCCGCCGCTGGCTATAACGCCCTCATCGACGCCCTCCTTGAAGGATCGGAAGTGCGTCTTGATACCGATTTTCTCCTTCATCGCGAAGCCCTCACCGCTGAGGCCGCGCACATCGTCTATACCGGTCCCATCGACGCCTATTTCAATTATTGTTACGGGGCCCTCGAATACCGTTCCGTTCGATTCGAACATGAGACATTGCAGGAGAGTAACCATCAGGGATGTGCCGTGGTGAACTACACAGCGCATGACGTACCCTTCACGCGGATTATTGAACACAAGCACTTCGAGACCTTCGGCAGTGCCGTCAATGACAACCCTTTCACAGTTATCTCCCGCGAATATTCAACGGAGTGGAAACCTGGCATGGAACCTTACTATCCTGTCAACGACGAGCGGAACTCCGTCCTCTTGGCCCGCTACCAGCAGTTGGCCCAGCAAGAGAAAAATGTCATCTTCGGCGGCCGCCTGGCCGAATACAGATATTACGACATGGCACCCGTCATCCGCCGCGCCATGGACTTGGCGGCGCGGCAAGCATAACGCCAGCCGCCTGTTGAATCACTCTCGCGTCATCTGTCGTTCCGGCCTTTATTTCTTATGCCATTTCTTGTGCCTGACGAGCCCTCCCCTTGTCGCTTGGCTCCTCCCTTCCCCTTTGTCGTTTGGCGCCTTATCCCCCTTTGTCGCTTGGCGCCTTATCTCCAATTCATAATCCCCGATTTTCCCCTAATATCCAAGAAAATCGCCCTCGCGGCAAAAAAAATCGCCAAAACGCTTGGCCATATCAAAAACACTCCGTATCTTTGCACCCGTTAAGACCGCTATACAGCATCTTAGGAGAGATGGCAGAGTGGTCGAATGCACCGGTCTTGAAAACCGGCGTACTGAAAGGTACCGGGGGTTCGAATCCCTCTCTCTCCGCCAAAGTCAGCGTAACGAGTTGTAAAACAACAAGTTGCGCTGATTTTTCGTTTAAGGGTGCGCCAAATCTGCGCCAGAATTTTTTAGGTAATTGAACAAACGTCTTTAATCCACCGATATGATCATTTTGAAGTTATGTAGAATCGTCAGCAGAAGACGATGATGTGCAGAACTTTTGGGGATGGCTTTTCGATAAAGCAGAGTTGAATGATAAAATGCCATTGAATTTACCAAACAAGTTCAAAGACGAATACGAAAGATTTCTTGGAACCAAAATCATTGCGACAAACAATGAAAGAATGGGCAAAAAGCCTATGAGAGTTATACAAACAAGACTGACAACTATTGATATGGAAGAAAACAAAATAGAGATATATCGTTCTGCAGACGGAAAGGTCGAACTGAATGTAAAGCTTGAAAAAGATACTGTATGGCTGACTCAAAACCAAATAGCTGAGTTGTTTGGGGTAGACAGAACGTCTATTGTTCGTCATATCAGAAACATATATAAGGCAGAGGAGTTGGATGAAATCTCAACCTGTGCAAAAAATGCACAGGTTCGTTTTGAGGGTAGCAGAAAGATAGTTCGCGATATACCATTCTATAACCTTGACATGGTTATATCGGTAGGTTATCGAGTGAATAGCAAGAATAGAAGAAAAAGCAGCCATGCTACTTTATCTCGTTGTGAAAAACCATTCGTTCAGTGATGGCAACAAGCGTATTGCTGCCATGTTGTTCTTGTGGTTTATGGAAAAGAACGGCATTCTTTATGGACAAGATGGGCATAAGCGAATTGCCGACAATACACTTGTGGCTTTGACATTAATGATTGCAGAAAGTCGCACTGAGGAGAAAGACGTAATGGTAAAAGTTGTAGTAAACTTAATAAATAAGGAGAACAGATAAATGAAAGTTTTTACACATTATACAAAATTAGGTTCAACGAGTGATGGCATTAGATGGAGGACTATTTTGAAATTCGGTAATTCGTGGGAAGTTAAAGGATCTGTTGTCATGAAGAACCCTGGTGCCGCAAACTTTAAGCGTCCCGATCATGCAGCAATAAATTCTCCTGAAGAATTGAAGCAACTTAGTGTTTTTGATGATGGTGAGCTTAGAGCAGATTGGTATGAGTTTTCCTCTGATCCTACTATAGAATGCATCGGTAGGTTGTTCTCGGAATACTATGCCGCCAAAGGTGAACTGCTTGAAGGCGTAATCCAAATATTCAATCTTTTCTATCTTCGCGAAGCTAACTTGATAACTGCATTAAATAAAGTAAGTCAATTGAATCTTGCCAATATGGTAGATTATGATGTTCAACATCTGACTTTTCCTGTATATTTAGGGTTCGCTGATTTAGCTTGGCACAAGACATATGGAGTTGTTGCAAGAAATTTCTTTAATGCAGCAAAGAAACTGGGAGCATTGTATTTGAATGATGATTTCAAAAAAAATGCTTTCATTCATCCGCTATATCTCATGTTGTATGGCAAGAATAAAGAAAAGTGTGTAAGGGCAAAATTTCAGTTTTTCCAGAATACGCCCACTTCTGTTGTCTCCCAAAAATTAATTGATGATGCAGCTATTGAATCCATTGTAAAAATAAACAACAATGCAATAATGATGAAAATCACAACTGCACTTATAATCGCAAAAACGAAACGAGCAGAAATTGAAAACGAAATGAGCAAAACTTCTCTTTTTTCGCTTCCTTTTTTCTCTTGCATTTATTGGGATTTGAACAACAATTAAACGCTGATTAAAAGCCATTGAAAAGGTTTCTAATCAGCGTTATTTTAATGGTTTACAGTTTGTTTATATCGATATTTTTTTGTACCTTTGTATAGGTTAAATTAGGTTCGTTCTGTCCATTTTTACACGTTCAGTTCAAACCTCACAGCTTCGTTTCCTGCCAAAAGTTCACGCGTTTTATCTGCGTTGTTTGCGTATATATGAACATTTCCAAGGTTCAACGTAATTGACTTCAAAGGCAGTTCAATTTGTCGTGTTATCAAATATAAATGGTAAATATCAGCTGGTAAACCTAAGTTTGCGTCGCTGCTTCTTTGATAGGCTGACAAAACCAATTCACCGTCTTCAATTTGGAATTGAATAAGGCTTAAACATGGAGCCTGATTGGTTTCTGCACCTGTTGAACCCAAGAACAAGACGTAATTTTTGCTGTTGCGTTTCTCCTTGTTGATTTGCTCAATTAAAGCCGGTAACTTCTCAAAATAGGTCGGATAATTGTTTATGAGCATTTGCCCGCAATAATCCCACCAATTTATCCCAACTTCTCTGTACTTGCTCAGGTCTCTTTCTCCAGACATGAACAGGTTTAATTCATTACGCAACTTCTTGCGTGCTATATTGTGACCCTCAAAGATATTGAGAAGATCCGAAGGTGATAAATGCAACTGCTCATTGAGCAAATAAATAATATCACCCTTTTTATTGCTCTGTTTCTTCCCACAGCGCAATATTTTGTCTAAGACGTTATAATACTTATTTTCCATTCGTAAATGCGAAATTAGGCCGTATCTGGGCTTTACACAAGCTTTTGTCATGTATCACACTGAAACGCTTTTGCAGTCCTGCCCAAAACGCCTTACAACATCGTAAACGGTTCGCTCGCTTACCTGGTAACGTTCCGCAAGAACAGCCACGACATAACCCACTTTTTCGCCTGTTTTACGGGCTTTATTGTAGTCCTCATATAGTTTTATATACTTGTAGTCATTTGTTTTTATACCGGCTTTTGTAAGCCTTTCCAATGGTTCACCTAAAAATTTCAGTACCTCGTAAACTGTCATTCAGCATATTTTTGTATCTTTGCAACTCCTACCTCATAATGAATGCACCAGAGTACAGGCGGAAGGCTTTTTGCCCCCGGCTACTGTACTTTGGTGCATTGTGTTTGTATGAGGTAGGAGTCTGCAAACAAGCCGGGGGCTTTTTTATTTTCCCCCGTTCAAGAATAGAGGTAGTTAGATTCTTGTTATCATCATATCATTAAATTTCGCTTGGTAGTTCAGTGTGTTGGTCCTTACTTGGGCATTTGCGCCATATAATGGGGCTGCTTCCCCGAACTCATCAACCAACCAGCTGCATAATTCCATTATCTGCGATTTGTCAGAAGTGAAATAAATGTATTTCGTGCCCTTTGTCAGCTTCAATACATTCAAGTAGTCAGTCAGTCTCCAGTAGTTCTCATATTGGCCGCATTCGGTCGTTAAATATGGCGGATCCAACAGGAACAGAGCACGGCTGTTGTCCTTATGCAGGTCAAACAGTTCCCTGTAATCCATGTGCACCACTTCCAAACCGTCCAGATAACCCGCACTATCATAACCACCGGGCTTCACACGGTTATACATGGTATGTTTGCGCAGTTCCTCCAGGGTCTTAATCCATTTGCCACTGAAAAGCACGGACCGTCCAATGGTCATTACGTCGACATAGCCTTTTGCTTCGTATGCTTCCACTATGGCAACACGTCCGAACGCTGCTCTTCGGTCAGCCTGGCATTTGGTTCAACACCGGTTAAACGGTCTTTAATCAGCAATAAAATTTCATTTGTGTGGTCTATACCGGCGAGCCTGTCTGTATAACCGTCATAATCATTATACACGACACGGCAGCCCGGAAGCACCCGTTTTGCCGTATGGCTCAACAGGCCGCTGCCACCGAACAGGTCCACGATTGTGTCAACCTTTCCCTCTACTTTTTCGAGCGTTTCAGAGAAAGCCCGAACAAAATACCGCTTTTGCCCCATGAATGGAAGCGGGGCGCTCTTGTAAATCCTACTCATTCAGCATAATTACCTCGTATTTATTGGTTAATTGAAATAAAATTTGTACTTTTGCATTACTGTTAGAACTCCAGTAAAAGTCCGTTTGTAGTCCGATATACACCGTTTAGATTTTCGTAAAAAATATGTTTGTTAGCTGAGGCGACGTTCAAGTCCCTGGACTTTTTGGGACTTTCGAGAAATGCCGGTTTTGGTTCCCTGGATAAAAAAGAGGGAATGGTAACATTTGGGTCCCTTTGCCTGCTTTTTAGCCCTGTGTAGAGAGAATTCTACCAAATAGTGCCAGAAAGTTAGAAAAGAGATTTTGAATAATCCTGTTCAGATGGGCGTACATAGTGTTTCGACCGCGGGGACTTAAAAGTGAGGTATTACACCCCACTTTTTTTTTGCTTTATTCTATCGAAAAAGACCGTTTAAAGTTCCACGCTACAGGGACAGGCTTTCCATTCACGGTCTTTGTGGCCGTCACATACTGGCTGATGCGGTATTTCATCCTCACTATCTCACCGCCACTGTCTTTGCCTCCTTTTGGGTTCAGCCTGGCAATTTGCAAACCGATAGGGGCGTAACCCGCGTGCTGTTTACCCTTTCCGCTTTTTATTCCTTTCAGAACTATTCTTTTACGGCTGCCTTGGATACGGTAATACCCGTCTTTACCGACATAAAACAAAGACTTGCACAAGCCGGGCAATTCCTTACCTATCAAGTTCCCATCCTTTGCCGGATCATCGACTGCTATACATTTGGGCACATACCATTTGCCAGGGGTTCCCTTGCTCAACTTTATACCCTTGAAATAGACATACTGCGTTTTGGCAGTTCTCTTTTTTCGTATTCCCCGGTTCTTGCTATAGGCTTTTGCCCCACCTGTCGCTCTCCACCTGCTGCGCTTTTTCTTACGCAACAGCACCAGGTCGCAATCCTCACCAAGTGCGCCATGGCGTACATATACCCTGGTGCTGGTGATTTTAACATCAAGGTGCATGGCTGTTTCCGTCTGCTGTGTCCACGTTCCCCATACCGCACCGTTATAAGTTCGTACATAATGGCTGTCCGTCCCTTGTATCAACTCCTGCCTTACTTGCTTGCTTCCCTGTTCTGTCACTATCAGGGTATAATCTGTCTGCCCGAAAAGTGCCACACTTCCGGAACAGGACAACACGCAGGAAGTGCGCAAGCCGTCTATCTGTTCCTTTGTAAGTCCTTTCATCGTGGAAAAGGTCAGTTTCTTGGCCAAAGTGTCTTTAAGATACTCCAGCACTGTGGCAGGCACCTGCCGGATTCTTTCCGCGAGAATGGCATTTGTTGGGAACTGGTCCAGCGTAATGGCTGAATGGCTGATGAAATTTATAAAGCTGTTGATTGGGTAGCTTTCCGCTCCACGGTTGACGCTGAACTGCGCACGTCTGTATATTCTGGCTTCCGTGTAGGTGTGGTCGTCGGCCACGATATTCTTTTTTTCGGTTAAAACCGTCACAAATCTGGTTTGCTGTGAATATGTCGGGCTGTCCAACAGTTCCAACACTTCCCTTTCGTCCCTTTCTATGATACCGGTCTTTACCTTTTTGGTAATGACTGCGATACCACCAACCTTGCTGTCCGGCTGTATGATATAGTTTTTTCCACCCAGTCCGGCCAAGGCTTCAAGTAACTTTATCTGGTCCTGGATAAATGAAAGGGTCTCCGTGGAAAGTGGGTATTTCCCGTTTTTCAAGTAATTCGCTGTATTCATTTTCTTGAAGTGATTAAATGGTTAAACGCATCAGGGTTCCATGAGGACGAGACATGCGGGCCGACAACAGCCACCGGGTCATCTGTTTCCCTGTATATTGCCCTTTTGGTTATAAGCTTGTATTTGTTCACCATTGCTTCTATTTCTCCCTTACGCGACATATAGCGTGAAGGAATGCACACCACAAAATCATTTTGGGAAGCATTCAGCAACTGCTCGCTATACACCACCGGCACACCTTTAGATTTTTCAGAAACGGACAGCGGAATTTTAACCCCGGACTCCGTCACGGCATACAACCATTTACCCTCCTGTTTGGTTGATTTTATTTGAAAGCCGGGACCAAAATAATAATGCAACATGCCACGCAAGTAACAGACCTGCCCGTTGTGTGTCAGGCGGAAATTATGCCCTTTGCGTGCCTCCTTAAATTCCTTATAAACCCGCTCAACACCTACCAGACCGGCACGAAGCAGTCCGAACACAAGCGGACGACGCAAGGATATTGGCAGCATAATGGCCGCCAGCCGTTTAAAATCTATCTTAAACATTATCCAACGGTGTTATAAGGTTTATAATCGACATCCAGGCTGGTAATTTCATAATAGCCGCTTTCGGGCACGCTGTAGCCCACCACTTCCACAGGACCGGTTACGGCATTTTTGGCCTTTACTTTCACACTGGTAATGTCTGCCACTTTCACACATGGCAGATCCTGGAGTGCGGCCATAAGGTCGCTTTTACGGAACACACCGTTAAAAGGCAAACCGGTAATCACGGACTTCACCGTTTCACGCACAGGCTCGGAACCATCAGGCAGAACACCGGTCCCGTTCGAGGATATGGTCAAAAGTGTGGGGTCGTAATAAATAACCAAGGATATTTGCATACTGTCTGCCGGTTCATTGCGCACCTGAATAGACACACCGGCATCCTTGATTTCTTCCAAATAAGAGCGCAGGCCGGCAAGTTGGCCAGCCGTTAGGGATTGGGGGTTGCCGTCCTCCCCCTGGCGTGCGACCTTGATATAAACG
>OLSD01001534.1_pt1 | contig 18750 bp, 9 predicted proteins | sample 1672211 | NCBI WGS metagenome assembly OLSD01 (sample SAMEA3136659, study PRJEB25190) | human gut metagenome | reverse complement strand
AAAGCGGTACGCGAGCTGGGTTCAGAACGTCGTGAGACAGTTCGGTCCCTATCCGGCGCGGGCGGAGGATATTTGAGAGGAGCTGTCCTTAGTACGAGAGGACCGGGATGGACGGACCACTGGTGTATCTGTTGTCGACCAACGGCATGGCAGAGTAGCCAAGTCTGGAAGGGATAAACGCTGAAGGCATCTAAGCGTGAAGCCCCCCTCAAGATGAGATATCCCTCCTTCGGGAGTAAGACCCCTTGAAGACTACAAGGTAGATAGGGCAGAGGTGGAAGTGTGGCAACACATGGAGCTGACTGTTACTAATCGGTCGAGGGCTTAATCTAGAAAAGCGGAGAAAGACAAGGATGAAGAGAGAAACATGACGCAGATTTATCTGCAGGAATGTTTCGAGCTTCAGACGAAGTTTTGCGTAGCAAAACATAGCGAGATGTAGCGAAGCGAAATCGAGCTAGTGTCTTTCAATGTCAAGAAACTACGGTAAATAATCTGTATGAAGTTTTGAATGTATAATGTTTATAATGTAGGGGATTGGTCAAATGGTATGATAGGGGTCTCCAAAACCTTTGGTGGGAGTTCGATTCTCTCATCCCCTGCTTTTTTTAAGCCGAAACACTTATAATGAATAGTGTTTTGGTTCTTTTTTTATTTTCTGAGAACAAAAGGAATATGAAAGGAACAATCGATTCGATTGTAAAAATTATCGGGACGCGTGTATGACACTTCAACAACTTCATCAGGTAATCACAATTGCAGAAAGTAAATCGATGAATGAGGCTGCCAGGAAACTTTTCGTATCGCAGCCGAATTTGTCATCCGTTGTAAGAGAACTAGAGGAAGAGGCCGGAATCACGATTTTTATCCGGTCGAACCGTGGAATTGTTATGACTCCGGAAGGCGAGGAATTTATCGGATACGCCAAGCAGGTGGTGGAGCAATATCATCTGTTGGAGAAGCGGTATATGAACAGTGAGACGAAAAAGAAATTCTCGGTTTCGATGCAACATTATTCCTTTGCCGTCAAGGCATTTGTGGAGATGGTAAAGTCCGTCGGCATGGAGGAGTATGAATTTGCGATCCATGAGACTCAGACGAACCAGGTCATCGAAAATGTCCGGAGTATGAAGAGTGAGCTTGGCGTCTTGTTTTTAAGCGAATTTAATGAGGCGGTGCTCCTGAAGCTTTTCAGGGAATATGATCTGGAATTTGAAGAACTTTTTGCATGTGATACTTATGTATATCTGTGGAAAGGACATCCGCTTGCGGCGCAGTCACAGATCTGTATGGCTGAATTGGAGGAGTACCCGTGTCTTGTATTTGAACAGGGAAAGAATAATTCGTTCTATTTTGCGGAAGAAATGAAGAGTACTTACGAGTATAAGCGGATAATCAAGGCAGATGACCGCGGCACGATGCTGAATCTGATGGTTGGACTCAATGGTTATACACTGTGTTCCGGAATTATTTCGGAGGAAATCAACGGAGATGATTATGTAGCGATACCACTCAAAGAGTCGGAACGGATCCGCATCGGATATATTCGTCACAAGGGTGTGAAACTCAGTATGCTCGGTGAGATCTATCTAAACGAATTACGCAAATATGGTGAGCCACTGATGTAACTGAAATTGATCATGAAAAGAAGATGCTGAAATCGTTATGGAAACGTTACCAAATCGAATAAATTTTATGAAAAATGCTTGTTTTCTGCGGAAAACAGGCATTTTTTTAGAAAAAAAGCATAGTATATCTGGTAAAAGAACAATTTCACAATCAAAAAGTAGAGAAAGAAGCCCATAAATCCGGCATTTCTCGTCAAAACGCAAAGAAAAGCGCCTAAAACCATGGCTTTATGTAATTGTGACAAATTAGAAGAATGATGGTATAATTGCCCGAAAAGTTACAAATAATGTAATCAGAAAGCAGGTGTTAATTATGTATGATACCATTAAGGTAATTCGTCTATCGGATTTGAAAGACGTAAAGGATTTTGTCCGGGCTGCAGAAGATTGCGATTTTGAAATTGACGTAAAATACAACCGCACGATGATTGATGCAAAGTCGCTTCTTGGCATGATCGGACTGGGTGTTCAGAAGGATCTGACGGTTTGCTACGGTGGCCGGAATGAAAACTTTGAAAACCTTGTTGCGAAATTCGCAGTGGCATAATAGAATATGGATAGAGACACGAGAAGTCTCGCTCCGGATCCGGAGCGGGACTTTTTTGGTGAAAGAAGAGGGCTCGAAGATTTTGGCGAAAGAAATCTGAAGATTTACGCAGAAAAACATATTTCGAGTATTTGTGAGAACTGGAATAGAGAAATGAGAAAGGAGGACTCTCATGCAGGAACTACATATATCTGTGCGCAATCTTGTGGAATTTATATTGCGTGGCGGTGATATTGACAATCGAAGCGGTCGGATGGTCACGGATGCGATGCTGGAAGGTGGCAAGATTCATCGAAAGATACAACGCAGCATGGGAGAAAACTACCAGGCGGAGGTGCCACTTGCACTCACAATTGATGCCGAGGAGTACCGGCTTGTTGTTGAGGGACGGGCGGATGGAATTGTGTATGGAATGTTCCCAACAACAACGACACAAGATACAGATACGATACAGATATCATTTGATCCGGAGAAGGAAGGAACGCATTCGAATGAATCAGGACTCGATTCTGAAGACATCAATTCAGAATGTTTCAATTCAGAAGACTTCGGCTCAGAAGAACTCGAACAGGTATCATGGTCTGCAAATGAATCAGAAAATTTCACGCAGCCGGAAGAAATGATCTACATCGACGAAATCAAAGGAATGTATCGGAATGTCAAGACGATGGAAGCTCCGATCTATGTACACAAAGCGCAGGCAATGTGCTATGCCTACATCTATGCCTTACAGAATCATCTTGACAAGATCGGTGTGCAGATGACATACTGCAATCTTGATACGGAGGATATCAAGTACTTTCAGGAAGTATTTCTGTGGGATGAACTTTCGGACTGGTTCGGAAATCTGATCGGCGAGTATCGAAAGTGGGCGGACTGGCAGATCATGTGGCGAAGAAAGCGCCAGGCGAGTATACAGAATCTGGAGTTTCCGTATCCGTACCGCGAGGGACAGAAGAAATTAGTTGGCGATGTATACCGGACAATCAGCCGGGGCAAGAATCTGTTCATTCAGGCTCCAACCGGAGTTGGAAAGACGATTTCAACGATTTTCCCTGCGGTCAAGGCGGTAGGGGAGGAACTTGCAGATCGCATTTTCTATCTGACTGCGAAGACGATTACGGCTACGGTCGCGAAAGAGACGTTCGGATTGCTGCGTGAGCAGGGCTATCAGGCGAAGATCATTCAGCTGACCGCGAAGGAAAAACTGTGCCTGTGTGGAAGAATGGCAAAGTTTACAGAAGAAAATGAACAGATGACACTGCCTGGTTTCACACAAGAGAGTGATAAAACGATTGATGAGAATCAGGAGATGTTATTTCCGGAATTTCCGCAAGTGAAACTGGAATGCAATCCACAGAATTGTCCGTATGCCTTGGGGCATTATGACCGTGTGAATGATGCGGTGTATGAACTTCTGCAGGAGTCGGATCTCTTTACGAGGGAAGAAATCATCGCGCAGGCCAGGAAGCATAGAGTCTGTCCGTTCGAGCTGAGTCTGGATGTGGCAACGTGGTGCGACAATATCCTGTGTGATTATAATTATGTGTTTGATCCGAATGTGTATCTGAAACGCTTTTTCCAGGAGACGCCGAAGGAGAAGTATCTGTTTCTGGTGGATGAGGCGCATAATCTTGTGGACCGCAGCAGGGAGATGTACAGTGCGCAATTATATAAGGAAGATATTCTGGCGGTCAAGAAGATCATGAAGCTACATAACCATGCGATCGCGCGGACATTGGATAAGTGTAACAAGGCGATGCTTGACTTCAAGCGAGAGTGTGAGATGTACAGCGTGTGCGAGAGCGTCGGTGTGTTGACGTTCCATCTGATGCGGCTTCTGTCACAGATGGAGGAATTCTTTGAGAAGCCGAGAGAGTTCCCGGATAAGAAGACGGTGATGGATTTCTACTTTGAACTCCGGAATTTTGTCAATATCTATGATCTGGTGGATGAAAATTACGTGATCTACAATGAATTGCAGGAGGATGGACGATTCATGATCAAATTGTTCTGTGTGGATCCGTCGAAGAATCTGCAGAAATGTATCGATAAATCGGTCTCCACAATCTTCTTCTCGGCAACTCTTCTGCCAATCAATTATTACAAAAGGCTCCTTTCTACGAAAGAGGACAATTATGCAATCTACGCGCAGAGTACGTTTGATGAAAAGCAAAGACTGCTTGCCTTCGGGCGGGATGTGAGTACAAAGTATACGAGGAGAGGCCCGGCTGAATATGCGAAGATTGCGCAGTATATCCGTGCCGCAATTCGAGGAAAAGAAGGAAATTATATGGTATTCTTTCCGTCGTATAAAATGATGCAGGATGTGTACGAAGTGTTTGTAAGTGCAGAGCTTGAGAACGGAAAGTGGGATGAAATCGTTGAAGACAACATTGGACACAGTGTGGTAATCGACAAGCAAACAACATTGACCATCACCATGCAGAGAAGCAACATGAACGAAGCGGAGCGCGAAGAATTCTTACAATCGTTCGAGCGGGAAGATAACGGAACACTTGTGGCATTCTGCGTGATGGGAGGAATCTTCGGAGAGGGAATCGATTTAAAGAATGATCGTCTGATCGGCGCTATCATTGTCGGAACCGGTCTTCCGCAGATCAGCAATGAGCGTGAGATCTTAAAGCAATTCTACGATAAACAGGGATTGTCCGGATTTGATTATGCGTTCCGCTATCCGGGCATCAACAAGGTGCTGCAGGCAGCGGGGCGCGTGATCCGCACGCAGGAGGATCGCGGAATCATTGTGCTTCTTGACGAACGATTCCTGCAAAGCGATTATGATGCGCTCTATCCGAGAGAGTGGAAGGAGAGGATTGTTGGAGATGTGAGTCAGTTGGAGAAAGAAATTCAGCATTTCTGGGAGGAGTCATAAAAATATTCCCGACACCTGATCTATTTGTTCAGGCTGTCGGGAATTGTTGTATCGAAAGATTTATAATCTTACATCGCTACGTCGCTCGCATCCGGCAATAATTTCAAGAATTCCTCCGTCGATGCGGACACCGGAAGCGTCGTATTGGCAGAGACTACGATCTGTCTGGTCGGCATCTTCTCCTTCGTATGAAGGACGATGAGATCACTGTTGTCGCGCGAGAGACAGAAATCCGGAATGAAGGCGATACCGAGTCCGATGCGCGCCATATCAATGAGCAGATCATTACTGCTGAGTTCTACCTGCGGGAGCAGCTCAAGCTGGTGCTGCAGAAACAGATTGTGTAGAAACTCGCTGGTCGTCGAATTGCGGTCCAGCATCATGATCGGATATTGCTGGAGCTGTTCGAACGGAATCTCCTGATCCTCGAAATCGAAATAAGCTGGATTGGCGACAAACACATCCGAGAAATTGCAGACCGTCTTCTGAATGTAAGCGTGATTCAGATGCGTATTCGGAAAATTCGTCACAATCAGATCCACCTTACGCTGATCGAGAAGATTCACGCATTGGATCGAGGTCGCATTCGTAATCTTGATCGGAACATTCGGGAACGCTTTATGGAACTGCTTTAAATAAGGAAGCAGAAAGTATCGGCAGATCGTGTCACTCGCACCGATATGCAGCTGGCCGAGACCGAGTGTACCGGAATCAAGAAGCTGGCTTTCGCCACGGGAAATCAGATTCATCGCAGGCTCAACATGCTTGAGCAGTAAGGAACCGGCAGGCGTAAGCTGCACCTTCTTCGTGCTTCGGATAAAAAGCGATTGACCGAGCTTCTTCTCCAGTGTCTTGATCGACTGACTGACTGCAGATTGCGAGATAAAAAGCTTCTTGCTCGCGTCGGAAAACGAAAGAGAGGTTGCAACATAGTAGAAAACCTTGTATAATTCATAATTGATATCCATAATTTAACTTCCTTTTATAAGTGTTGTCGATTTATTACGACAGAAATTAGTTCTGTTACATTATATTATAAGGACAACTTATAAAAGATGCAAGAGGAGAAAATGATGAAAACGAAAAGCAAATTTGGACGTTTTTGTTGCGCCTTGCTTGCAGCACTTATGCTTCTGACCAGTGTGGGTGTACCGACAGATACATACGCAGCAACGAACAAGCATCCGTATTATATCAAGATTAACCGCAGACAGAATTGTGTTACGGTCTATAAGCTGGATGAGAAAGGCAAGTATACCATCCCGGTTAAGGCGATGGCGTGCTCCGTCGGCGTCAACAATGCGACTCCGACCGGAACATTTCACATCTCCAACCAGTATCGCTGGCACACACTGATGGGCAATGTGTACGGACAGTACTGCAGCCGAATCGTTGATGGGGTATTGTTCCATTCTGTATATTACAGCGATACAGATCCAAGCACGCTTGCATATAATTCCTACAATCGTCTTGGAACCGCGGCTTCACACGGATGCGTCCGTTTAAACGTTGCGGATGCGAAATGGATCTACGATAACTGCTCATCCGGAACTACGGTAAAAATCTACGATGGAAATGACCCGGGACCGCTTGGTAAACCGACTCCGGTACGCATCGATACGAGCAGCAAGTACAGAGGCTGGGATCCGACCGATCCGAGTAAGGATAATCCGTGGCGCAAGATGGCACCGACCATCAAGGGCGTGAAGAACCTCACGGTAGAGCGTCTTGCTAAGAAACCAAATCTGAAAACAGGTATTACTGCTACCGATTACAAGGGAAAGTCACTGAAGATTAAGCTTACCGGAAAATTAAATATGAAGAAAGCCGGAAAGTATACGATTACCTATACGACAACCGATTCACTCAGCCGTACAACAACGGTGAAGCGTGTGATCACAGTCAAGGATACCAAGAAGCCGACGGTCACTGTCAAGGAGAAGAATATTTCTATCACAGAGACGACAGAAGAGACTTATACCGAGAAGCAGGTGATTGCACTTCTTAAGAAGAATGTGACTGCAAAAGACAGTGGTGAGACACTTGCTGCGAAGTATGTGACAGTGGAGGCAGATGATCTGTTGGATGCAATGTTAAATGCGGAAGACGGAACATACAAGGTAACAGTGTATGCGAAGGATCTTGCAGGCAATAAGTCGAAGAAGGCAACCTTCAAGGTAAAGTATACTGCACCGAAGGAGAATCCGGATGATAACAATACGGAGAATCCAGATGATAATAATACGGAGAAGCCGGGAGATAACAATACCGAAAACCCGGGCGATACTAGTATAGAGAATCCAAATCATGGAAATGTTGATAATTCTAATGTGACTAATACTGAAAATATCGAAAAGTAAAGGCGAAAACAGAAATCCCAAAATTACGGATTTCTGTTTTTTATTTGAAAATGATAAGCGAAAGTAATAAACAACGTAAGATATATTAACTTTACTAATTCATATGCTTGCGCTATACTAAACACAGTAATGATTAACCATAATTGAAGGAGGACTACCTATGGGCAATGTACGCCGTGTATATGTAGAAAAGAAACCGGACTTTGCTGTGAAAGCAAAGGAACTGAAGCATGAGATCAAGCATTATCTCGGAATCGCAGCCGATGAAGTTCGAGTGCTGATCCGTTATGATGTAGAGAATGTGTCGGATGAGACTTATCAGAAGGCATTGCAGACTGTATTTTCTGAGCCTCCTGTTGACGATATTTATGAGGAGAACTTTGATGCCGGAGAAGGAAAAGTATTCTCCGTAGAATTCCTGCCGGGACAGTTCGATCAGAGAGCCGATTCCGCTGAGCAGTGTGTGAAGCTTCTGAACGAAGAAGAGGAGCCTGTCATCCGCAGCGCAACCACTTACGTGATCGTTGGTGATATCACAGACGACGAGCTTACCGCAATCAAGAAGTACTGTATCAACCCGGTGGATTCCAGAGAGACCGGAATGGACAAACCACAGACGCTCGTACAGGAATTCGATGATCCAGCCGATGTTGCAATCTTTGACGGATTTATCGATATGCCGGAGGACAAGCTGAACGAATTATACAGCTCCTTGAACCTTGCGATGACATTCAAGGATTTCTTACATATCCAGAATTACTTCAAGAATGAGGAGAAGCGCAATCCGTCCATGACAGAGATCCGTGTTCTCGATACCTATTGGAGTGATCACTGCCGTCACACCACATTCTCAACCGAGCTTAAGAATGTCAAGTTTGATGATGGATTCTATCAGGCACCAATCAAGAAGACTTACGAAGAATACCTTGATGCTCACAAGGAGATGTATAAGGGAAGAGATGACAAATTCGTATGTCTGATGGATCTTGCTTTACTTGCAATGAAGAAGCTGAAAGCAGAAGGAAAGCTTGCAGATCAGGAAGAGTCCGATGAAATCAATGCATGTTCCATCGTTGTTCCGGTTGAAGTAGACGGAAAGACGGAGGAGTGGTTAGTAAACTTCAAGAACGAGACCCACAACCACCCGACAGAGATTGAGCCATTCGGTGGTGCAGCAACCTGTCTCGGCGGAGCCATTCGTGATCCGTTATCCGGACGTACTTATGTATACCAGGCAATGCGTGTGACCGGTGCCGCAGATCCGACCGTTCCTGTTAAGGATACGATCGAAGGAAAGCTTCCACAGAAGAAGATCGTGCGCGAGGCAGCAAGAGGATACAGCTCCTACGGTAACCAGATCGGATTATCAACCGGTTATGTCAAGGAGGTTTACCATCCGGATTACGTTGCAAAGCGTATGGAGATTGGAGCCGTCATGGGTGCAGCTCCAAGACGTGCTGTACAGAGACTGACTTCTGACCCGGGCGACAAGATCATCCTCCTCGGCGGACGTACCGGACGTGATGGAATCGGTGGTGCAACCGGATCTTCCAAGGCACACAACACAGAGTCCACATCTGTATGTGGCGCAGAGGTGCAGAAAGGTAACGCACCGACCGAGCGTAAGCTGCAGAGACTTTTCCGCAGAGAAGAAGTCAGCCATATTATTAAGAAATGTAACGACTTTGGTGCCGGCGGCGTATCCGTAGCAATCGGAGAGCTCGCAGACGGACTCAGAGTCGAACTCGATAAAGTGCCGAAGAAATATGCAGGACTTGACGGAACAGAGATCGCCATCTCCGAGTCCCAGGAGCGTATGGCAGTCGTTGTTGCTCCGCAGGATGTTGACCAGTTCCTAGCATATGCCAAGGAAGAGAACCTTGAGGCAACTGAGGTTGCAGTCGTAACCGAAGATCCGAGACTCGTACTCGTATGGAGAGGCAAGGAAATCGTCAATATCTCCCGTGCATTCCTTGATACGAACGGTGCTCATCAGGAAGCTGACGTCGAAGTAGAGATGCCGGTTGAAGCAGACAATTTCTTCAAGAAGATGGAACTTCCGAAGGTCGCAGAAGCAGTTGAGCGAGGCGACAATAAAGCAGCATGGCTTGCAATGTTATCCGATCTCAACGTATGTTCCCAGAAGGGACTCGTCGAGATGTTCGACGGATCCATCGGCGCAGGCAGTGTCTACATGCCATACGGCGGACGTTATCAGCTGACCGAGACACAGAGTATGGTCGCAAAACTTCCTGTTCTTACTGGAAAATGCGATACCGTAACGATGATGTCTTACGGCTTTGATCCATATTTATCATCCTGGAGCCCATACCATGGATCCGTTTATGCGGTACTTGAGTCCCTGTCCCGCATCGTGACCGCAGGCGGTGACTTCAAGAAAGTAAGATTTACCTTCCAGGAGTACTTCCGCAGAATGAGCGAGGATCCGAAGAGATGGAGCCAGCCATTCGCAGCACTCCTCGGTGCATACGATGCACAGATCGGCTTCGGACTTCCGTCCATCGGCGGTAAGGATTCCATGTCCGGAACCTTCAATGAGATCGATGTGCCTCCGACACTTGTATCCTTCGCCGTTGATGTGGCAAAGGAGCAGGATGTCATCACACCGGAATTAAAGAAAGCAGGAGATAAGCTTGTACTTTTCAACATCGAGAAGAACGAGTACGATCTGCCGGTATACGAGCAGGTTATGGCTTTATACGATAAGATCCATGAACTGATCGGCAAGAAAGTAATCCTTTCTGCGTATGCATTGGACGGAAAAGGCCTTGCAGCAGCAGTCAGCAAGATGGCGTTCGGTAACAAACTCGGTGTCACAATCGAGGATAGCGTAAGTGCAGAAGTGCTTTACGGAGCTGGATTCGGTAACATCGTAGGCGAAGTTCCGGAAGAGTTTCTTCCTATTATAAAAGAAACAATTCCGGAGGCAGTTGTTGTCGGTAAGGTAAATGCAGATCAGACATTCCGTTACAAGGATATGAGCATCGGAATGGACGAGGCAATCAACGCATGGACCGGAACACTGGAAAAAGTATTCAAGACACGCGCAACCGAAGATAAGACAGAGATCAAGACCGATGTATTCGATACAAAGGAAATCTACATCTGTAAGAATAAAGTAGCAAAGCCAACCGTATTCATTCCGGTATTCCCGGGAACCAACTGTGAGTACGACAGTGCGAAGGCATTCGAGAGAGCCGGAGCAAACACAATCGTTAAGGTATTCAAGAACCTGAGCGCCGCAGATATCCGTGATTCTGTCGATGAATTCGTGAACGCAATCGACCAGTCACAGATCATCATGTTCCCAGGCGGATTCTCCGCAGGAGATGAGCCGGAAGGATCTGCAAAGTTCTTCGCCACAGCTTTCCGCAACGCGAAGATGACCGAAGCAGTCAACAAGCTCCTGAACGAGCGTGACGGACTGGCACTTGGAATCTGTAACGGATTCCAGGCACTGATCAAGCTTGGCTTAGTACCGTACGGCGAGATCCGCATGCAGACCGAGGATTCACCGACACTGACCTACAACACCATCAACCGCCACATCAGCAAGATGGTCTACACCAAGGTTGTAACCAACAAGTCCCCTTGGCTGCAGCAGGCAGAACTCGGCAAGACTTACTGCAACCCGGCATCCCACGGCGAGGGAAGATTCGTAGCACCGAAGGAGTGGCTCGATCAGCTTTTCGCCAACGGACAGGTTGCAACACAGTATGTCAATGAGGCAGGCGTACCGACCATGGATGAAGAGTGGAACGTCAACGGATCATATATGGCGATCGAGGGTATCACCAGCCCGGATGGACGTGTCCTCGGCAAGATGGCTCATTCCGAAAGACGTGGTCAGTCAGTGGCTATGAATATCTACGGAGAGCAGGATATGAAACTGTTCGAATCAGGTGTGGCATACTTTAAGTAAAATATAGGACGTGGTCGAACGCATCCGGCTGCACCGGATGAAGGCTACGCCTTGCGTCAAAGAAGAATCTGTCCCTTAGACAAATGAATTTGTCACGGAACAGGTTCTTCTTTTCCTATGTCCGACCACTTGGTCAGGTACGTCTTTCGGAGAGAAGAGAGGCGGAAGCTCGACCGGACAAACTCAGCAGAGGCTTCGTTTGTGCCAGCAACAAGTTGCTGCCGCTCTCGCTTGAGTTTAGGGAATCGACTGCTTATCCATGCGCCTGCTTGCGCAGTCTTGGACAGAAAAGAGAAAAGGCTTGCCAGCGAATGAATTCGCGTCAATCCTTTTGGCTCTTTCCTGCATGGATAAGCATGAGAATGGAATGCAGAGATTCCTTTTATGTCCAAGATGGCTCATTCCGAAAGACGAGGCGAAGCTGTAGCAATGAACATCTACGGAGCGCAGGATATGAAGCTGTTTGAGTCAGGTGTGGCATACTTCAAGTAAAACGTATTTTATATAAGAAAAAACAGGCGGCATCCTGCTGGCGCAGGATAACGGCTACGCCTCCTTGAAAAGAGGACACTACCTTTGGCAAATAAATTTGCCACGACAGTGTTCCTCTTTTCTTTTCCCCGCCTGTTCATGATGATTCGTCTTTCAGTGAGAGAGGGGAGAGGAAAGCTCGACCGGACAAACTCAGCAAAGGCTTCGTTTGTGCCAGCAACAGGTTGCTGCCGCTCTCGCTTGAGTTTAGGGGATCAACTGCTTATCCATGTGACTGCTTGCGCAGCCTTAGTCAGAAAAGAGAAAAGGCTTGACCGCGAATAAATTCGCATCAATCCTTTTGACTCTTTTCTGCATGGATAAGCATGAGGCTGGAAAGCAGAGATCCCTTTTATATCCAAGATGGCTCACAGCGAGCGCCGCGGCGAAGCTGTAGCAATGAATATCTACGGAGAGCAGGATATGAAACTGTTCGAATCAGGTGTGGCATACTTCAAGTAGAGGATTGTTAACGTAATATAATAATGAAAAAATGCAATATGATATAGTAGAAACCTTGAAGAAAGATTGAAAAGCGGGCAGAAATTTGCCCGCGTTCAAAATACATCAAATTTGTTTGCACAAATGAAAAAATAATTAATAGATTAAGAAAATATTAAATAATTTTTTCAAGAAAATGCGATTTTGATGTTGCAAAGCTACAATACTTGGTGTATTATTGTCACGTAGAGTAGTTAAGATAGTACTGCTATAAGAGAAGTACGAGAAACGGTTAGCAACTATTGAAACTATGGAAACTGGAATTGAAAAGATAGATTCCAGACAACCTTACAATTGCAGATACATACAGAAGCTGAGAGCCCTTGAAGCGCAGCTTGCTGAATTTGATGCTGAGCAATCAATGTCGATTCACTCTACGCGACAAAGAAAGCTCAAAGCTTCAATCAATTATGATTCATGTGTCTGTAGATGAAGTCGCAGGGTGCAAGCCTGAGGATGCGATGGAGGCAATAAGGGAAAGCGTTTGATCGAATGAATTGTCCGCAGCAAGACAGGAGAGAGAATACCGGAACTTGAACGTGTGAGGCAAACGAGTAGAAATTCGATAGGAGGTAACCAAAAAGGAAAGAGAGGAAAAAAACATGAAATCAAGCAAAAAAGCGTTAGCTTTTGCTCTTGCTGCAGCCATGGTTGTAACAGCTTTTCCTGTTACTAATGCTGAAGCAGCTTCAACAGCAAAGCTTAGCACAACAAAGGTAACTGTTGCTGCCGGTACTGCTAAAAAGCAGACAAAGAGCATCAAAGTTACAACACCTTCTACATGGAAGAGTGTAAAGGTTAAAGTTTCTTCTTCAAACAAGAAGGTTGCAAAAGTAAAGGCTTCTGGAAAGACTGTAAAAGTTACAGCTGTAAAGAAGGGATCTGCAAAAGTTACTGTTAAGGTAACTGCTAAGAAGGGAAACAAGAAAGTTTCTAAGACTCTTACAGCTAAGGCTGCTGTAATCAATGCAGGTCTTAAGTTTACAACTGCTCCGGCTGATGTAATCGTTGGATCTGAAACAACATTTACTGCTAAGAAGTGCCCAAGCGTAGCAAAGGTTACTTTCTCTTCTTCTGATGAGAAAGTTGCTACTGTAGATGCTACAACAGGTGCTGTAAAAGCTGTAAAGGCTGGTAAGGTAACAATCACAGCTACATCTGATTATGGCAAAAAAGTAACAACAGACATCAATGTTAAGAACTATCTTCTTAAGGATGTAAAGCAGACAAAGGCAAACACATTAGAGGCTTCTATCCTTGGAGCAACAAAGGATATCAAGACAACTGATATTAAGATTACCAACACTGCAAATCAAAATGTTATTGCAGTCAAGAGTGTAACACCTGATAAGGCAGATGCTTCTAAGGTTACTCTTGAAACATTTGCAGATATGAAGGATGGCGCTAAGTATACTGTTGAACTCGATGGTGTAGCTAAAGAGTTTACAGCAACTGATGGCGTTGTAGCTGATGTAAATGTAACACCTGTTACAATCCCTGCAAATACAAAAGGAACTGAAATCAAAGGACAGACTATTGACAAAAATAGTATTGTACTTGATGAGTTCAAGGTAAGTGAAGCAAGCACAAAGAGCGCTGAATTAACTCTCTCTACAACACAGGGTTATGTAGACGGTGACAAGCTTGTTCTTCCTACTGTTGGAAACAAGGGTACAGCAGAAGTTAAGTATCATACATACAAATTTGATGCTAACGGAAATGAAATTGGAGCTTATACAAAGAAGGTTGATATCACAGCCGTAGCTGAAGACGTAATCACAACAAACGGATTCAACATGACATTTGCAGATAAAGCTCCAAACTGGGATAAAGACAAGACAACAAATCAGTTAGCAATTGGATCAGGCAAGGATGCATACTTCAAATTTGTAGGATCTGATAACAAAGAAATCACAGCATATGCTGATTACTCAGTAGTATCAAGTGATGATTCTATTCTTTTATTACCAAAGACTCAGTTAAGCGGTAGCAGTGCTCCTGTATCTGCAACAGGTATTAAAGAAGGAAATGTTTTTGTTAACGTATTAGACAAAGATGGTAAAGTAATTAAATCTTTACCAGTTGTTGTTACAGCTGCTGGAAAGCTTACAAATGCAACACTTGGAAATACATCTCTGACAATTTCTAAGACTGCTACAGGCGTTGATAATTCTGTTAGTGTAAAAGCCGTTGATCAGTACAATAATGACATTACTGGTTCAACAACTATTACAGCATCGGGTGTAAATGCTGATGCTGATAAGGCAATTGAAACTCAGTACGATGCTACTACAAAAACAGTTAAGGTTTCTGCAAAAACTGCTGCTGAAGATGGAAAGGCATACACTATCAAAGTTGAAGTTAAGAAGGACAATGTTACATTAAATCGTTACTTTACAGTAAAAACTGTAGTAACAGCGATAGTTGTAGCTAAAGCTACTGATTTAAGAGTTGAAGTATCTGGCTTAACAGATGGTAAAGTTGATATGGCTGTAGCCGATGATGCAGATGCAACAAAGGCAGCAAAGACAGTTGAGGTAAAAGTTGCTGCATATGATAAGGGCGCTAAGATTGGTTACGCAACTGTATCAGAGTGCAAGATCAGCGATTCTAGTAAACAGGGTGTTGTAAGCGGAGCTGCTGTTTCAGTTGTTTCTTGCTCAGCAAAGAAAGTATCTAAGAACCTTGAGGCTGGAAAGTCTTATACATTGACTGTTAAGGCAGCTAATAAGACATTCACAACAACATTCTCTGTAGTAGATACACAATCTGCAGTTGTTACTACAAAGATTGACAGCAAGACAACAAGTGCAACAATTGCAAATAATAAGGATGCAATTGCAAATGTTGTTGCTGCTAATGTAAAATTTAGTATCAATGGCAAAGATTACGAGATTCTTGATGCATCTAAGATTACTGTTAATGACGGTTACAAGGTTGTTGGTGACAAAGCTGTATATGTTGGAACAGTAAATGTTTCCGTTGAAAATACCAATGGAATCAGCTATCCTGTTACAGTAAATGTAAATACAACATTCACTGCAAAATAATGTTTCCTGTATAATAGAGGCTATAAAATAAGTTTTTCATTTAAAGTAAACGCCAGTTTCGGCAATGTGCCGTTTCTGGCGTTTCTTTGAGCTCTATGTCAAGTGGACTGCCCATTTTTAAGTCTAATAAATAAGCATAAACAAGCTCGGGGGGAAACTTGTGTTTCTCGGAGCTTGTTCTTATGCTGCAAAAATCTATTTTACAACTACCCGTGACTAGAATGAACCATTCACAACATCTCCGGAAATAGTGAATTTGACTGTTCTAAGATCAATCTGTTTTTTGTTTACCTTAAATGCAGATTTTGGAATTGTCATAGTACAAGCCTTCTCACCGTAACCCTTTACAGTTACTTTATAATTACTCTTGGTATAAGAAACCATTGTTGTCTTTTTTGCATTCTTAATATTTATATTGAAATTATCAATATTATCTATTTTTCCATAATTGTTGTTTACTATTTTAAATTTAACAACAATGTTTCCTTTAGAATCAAAATGTGCATTATATGCTTTCATAGCATAGGTGTTATACAAAGTGCTTGTCAAAGTAATTTGCTTTTTGTTAAATTCATTAGTCACGACTTTAACTCTACATAAAAGCTTTTGTCCATTTGTAAGTTGTACACTAATAGTAGTGGTACCATTTTTTTTTGCAAATATTTTTCCCTTATTATTAACCGATGCAATGGATTGGTTTGATGAATTACAACTTTTAATTTTTCCACCGTCAGCCTTCAATTGCTTTGAAAACCCTTTTGTAATTGTAAGTTTAGAGTAGTTCAATTTAGCTTTATCTGGAATTAAGCTTATTGTCAGATCATAATTCACTTCTCCTTCAAAGTTTAATTCTAAAATAAATGTTCCAGCTGTAAGATGCATTTTATGAGTATTTTTATAAGTACCATTGGATTTATTGTATACCCAATTGGGATCTGTAGAAGTAAGGGTATCGCTTAATACAGATATTTCATCTTGCTGATTCTTTATAGACCATCCAACTGTTGACCTTTCATTTGTTCGAATTTCAAAAAAAATATCTGATTCTTTATTTAAAGATATATTATATCTTGTGGGAAAGTTTGGTCTTGAAGTATTTACCTTATGTAAAATCTTTGTCCCATTATTGGATTCACTTGCTTGTACAGTATGTGGTAATATACTAACAAAAACGAATAAAAGTATAAATGTAATAAAATATCGTTTCAGTGTTCTCAACATTTTCAATTTCCCTCCATAGTATTATATATAAAACAAGCTGCTACAATTAAGCAGCAGCTTGTTCTAATATACGATTAGTTTAAAACTAGTTCAAATCGCCTGATACATTTGTAAAGGTCTGATTAACAGGAACTGTAATAAGAACCTTATTATGGCTAGCAGAATCCGTTAATTCAACATATACTTCAACAGAAGTAACATATGCAGTATTACCAGCAATTGTTCCATTTACCTTTGCAATATCGGAGGCTCCAATTGTCTGAGATACACCATCATATGTAATTTCAATATAATTGGTCTTATCCTGAAGAGCAGTTCTAAAATCAGAACTATTTAAATTATTCTTTTTAACCTTAATACTTGCAGCAGTATCCTGAGTATCCTTGATAGTAAAGCTTCCTGATACAGCAACGTCCTTAAGATCTCCTGTGAATGAACCATCAGCCTTTTCCTGCTTAGTCTGGAACTTTGCAGTTACATAATATGTTCCAGCTGCAAGATTTTTCTTGTAACCAATAGCTGTCTTTGTAACAGTTGAAACCGTTAATACATCACTTGCAGTTGTAAGGAAATCAGAAGAAACATCTTTTCCATCCTTATCTTTTACTGTATAAGTAACTGCTTTTGCATTTGTACTATCGCTTGTATAATCTGCAACAGCTGCGCCATTTGCCATCTTAACAACCTTAATTTGAACCTGATATGCATCTGCATTTACAGTATCAGCTTTTACAGTAGTATCAACTTCTGAAGGAAGTGAAAGCTGGTATGACTGAACGTTTGCACTATCAACATATACAACGGTAAATGTTCTGGTAATTTCCTTTTTATCAGTAGCGTTTGCTAAAGTAATCTTATAGGTATAGGATCCTGTTTTAACAGCATTGTCAAAAGTCTGACCAGATACCTTAACTTCTGATTTTGCACCGGTTGATGCTGTAAGTAAAGGAGCCACACCGCCGTCTGGCTTAGAAAGATTTTCAACTTTTGCAGTAGCAACAGTCATATCATTTCCATACTGATCCTTCAATTTTGCAGTAAGGGTTTCCTGAACACTCTTACCAGTCATAACAGTTACAGATGTCTTATCCAAATCTACAGATGTTGCAACTGCTTCTCCCTGAACCTTTACAGCTAATGAAGCAACAACATTACCATCTTTCTTGATTAAAACATAAGTATCAGCAGCACTTACACCCTTAACGGCAACACCACCATTTTTTGTAAGCTGCTGTGCATTTAAAACAAGCTTTGTAGGATCTGCTGTTTCTACAGTATATGCATTGTAGTTATCAATTTCGTTGCCATCGTTATCTGTAATTCTGAAGAATATCTGCTGATCTGTAACACCAACCTTGATAGCATTATTTGCCTTAAAAGATGCAGCAGTCCATGTAGGAGCTGTCTTAGCAATTGTTAATGCATAGTTATAATTTACTGCTGAAGGGTCAACAGCGGTGATTGTAAGTGTATCTTCAATCTTTCCTGTTTCTGTTCCGTCAGATGCAAATGTACCAGTATGATATGTCACCTTAGCAACCATAGTATCACCTACAGTTGGAAGATATACACTTGTACCTTCTACATAACCTTTTGTAATTGTAAGTGCTGTTGTAACTTTTCCTTTTGAAGAATCAGCATCTGATAATCCAAAGTATCCTAAAATAACGCCCTTTGCATCCATTGTTACAGCCTTAACATCAGTTTTGATTCCGGCTGGAACCTCTGTCTTTGTAAGGGAAACCTTAGCTACTGTGTTATCAGTTGCAGTAAATGTAGCAACCGATCCTTCGTACTCTACTGTGTAATCTTTTGCGTCTGTCATTCCTGTGAATGTTTCGATAACATATGTATCTGCTGCATCCTTCTTAGCAGAAATAGACTTAACAGCTACAGTAGCCTTTGTTGCTGTGTTTGTCACCTTAAGATCGCCAGCTTTGATATCCTTAGCATCACCAACAATAACTGCCTCAACTTTGTTGTACTCTGTCTGTGTTGCGCTCTTAATGATTGCCTTTTTAACATTGATGTCTGTTGTTACTTCTTTGCCATAATCAGATGTAGCTGTGATTG
>OLSD01001513.1_pt1 | contig 18934 bp, 10 predicted proteins | sample 1672211 | NCBI WGS metagenome assembly OLSD01 (sample SAMEA3136659, study PRJEB25190) | human gut metagenome | reverse complement strand
ACAACGGCTATACGGTTCTGAAGTGTGCGGTGAAAAATTATCAGGATCTGGTGACGGTAGTCGGCAGTCTTCTGGATGTCAATGTTGGTTCGGTGCTTCTGATCGACGGAAACTGGAAAATGGACAGTCGCTATGGCAGACAGTTTCAGGCAAAGACCTGGGAAGAGACGATGCCGGCGACTGTTTTTGGCATTGAAAAATATTTGGGTTCTGGGCTGATCAAAGGGGTTGGTCCCAAATATGCAAAACGGATCGTGCAGAAGTTCGGAACAGAGACGATCGCTGTGATTGAGACCGATGTCTTCCGGCTGAGGGAAGTGGAGGGAATCGGAGAAAAGCGTATCCGAAAGATTGCAGAGAGCTGGGAAAAGCAAAAAGAGATTAAACATGTTATGCTGTTTTTGCAGGATCATGGGGTTAGCACTTCCTTTGCAGCAAAGATCTACAAGCAATACGGCAATGAAAGTGTCAATAAGGTCCGGGAAAATCCATTTCGGCTGGCAGATGATATCTGGGGGATCGGCTTTAAAACAGCGGATGGGATTGCACAGAAGCTGGGATTTGGAAAAGAAGCTTTTGTGCGTCTTCGAAGCGGTATTATGTATACATTAAGCAATCTGGCGGATCAGGGACATGTCTATGCAACGAAGGAACAGCTGATCAAAACGGCAGCAGAGCTTCTGGAAGCAGAGGAGGGCTGTGTTGTGATGACGCTGGATCAGATGCTGGCGGATCACGATCTGATCTTACAGAAAGTGGAAATTCCGAAAGAGCAGCGAAAACATGAAATGCCTGCAGACCTTGAACAACCGGAATGGAAATTGGCAGAACCTCAAATAACCGAAGCTATTTATCTGCCGCCGTTTTATTATGCGGAGACCGGTGTGGCAGGAAAATTAAAAAGGCTGCTGGCAGCTCCGGCGGCGGATCGTCTGTGGACTGCACTGGAGACGGCGAAAGAAAAAACAGGCAATCCGGATCTGTCGATTGATGTGGAGAAGATTCAGGAAAAGGTGCATATGGAGTATGATGAGGTTCAGGCAGATGCGATTCGCAAAGCAGCGGTTTCCAAAGTTATGGTGCTGACCGGAGGACCTGGAACCGGAAAGACAACGACCACACAGGGGATCATTGCAGCATATCGGGCATTCGGACTTAAGATTCTGCTTGCGGCACCGACAGGGCGTGCGGCAAAACGTATGACAGAGGCCACCGGCCTGGAAGCGAAAACAATCCATCGTCTTCTGGAATGTCAGCCTCCGGAAGGATATCTCAAAAATGAAGAAAATCCGCTGGAAGGGGACGTACTGATCGTTGACGAATGTTCGATGATCGATATCGTTTTAATGAATGCACTTTTAAAGGCGATTCCGCAGGGGATGCGTCTGATTTTGGTCGGAGATATCGATCAGCTGCCGTCTGTCGGAGCCGGAAACGTGCTGCGTGATATCATTGATTCCGAAACAGTGCCTGTGATCCGTCTGACCAGGATTTTCCGACAGGCACAGAGCAGCCGTATCATTATGAATGCACATCGGATCAACGAGGGCAAAATGCCGGATATTTCCAATGGGAAGGATACGGACTTCTTTTTTGTGCAGAAAGAAGATCCGCAGGAGGCAGCAGACGAGGTCATGCGTCTGGTGAAAAATAAGCTGTCGCGTTATTATCAGACGCCGCCGTCTCAGATTCAGGTGCTCACGCCGATGCAGAAAGGAATCGTCGGAGCTGCCAATTTAAATACGATTCTTCAGGAAACTCTCAATCCGCAGGGCGAAGGACTGCGAAGAGGCGGTTTTGTATTTCGCGTAAACGATAAAGTGATGCAGATCCGCAATAATTATGACAAAGAAGTGTTTAACGGCGATATCGGGATGATCGATGTGGTGGATGTGGCAGCCCGAAATCTGAAAGTGAATTTCGACGGACGCATCGTGGAGTATGATGTCACAGAACTGGATGAACTGACACTTGCCTATGCAACAACAATCCATAAAGCACAGGGATCGGAATATCCGATCGTCGTGATGCCGGTGCTGATGAATCATTTTGTGATGCTTCAGAGAAATCTGATCTATACAGGAATCACCCGTGCGAAAAAAATCCTCGTACTGGTCGGAACACGCAAGGCACTTTCCTATGCCGTGCGGAATGTGACGGTGACAAAACGAAATACTCTTTTAAAAGAAAGGTTACAGGAAAAGTTTTAATAGCTGGACGTGAGATAAAAAACATAGTATAATAAGAAAACAATGGTGTCGGAGACGGTATTTTATATGGACATTGAAGAAGCGGGAACAGTTCGGGGGGGTGAACTGTTTTTTTAGTTTTGGAAGACGCAGAAAATGTTTAGTACAGGGTATTCTTTTAAGAGGGAAGATGAAGAATGCAGAAAATTTTGATAGTAGATGATTCGGAAATAAACAGAGAGATCCTGGCGGCCATGCTTGAGAAAACATACGAGATCGACATGGCGAAAGACGGTCAGGAAGCGATCGAGATCCTGGAAAAGAAGTGGAAAACGTATCAGATCGTGCTGCTTGATCTGAATATGCCGGTGATGAATGGATATGAAGTTCTGAAGGTCATGGAAGAAAAGCAGTGGCTTGATTCACTGCCGGTTATCTGTATCTCGGCAGAAACATCGGAGGCAAGTATAGGAAAGGCGTACGAACTCGGAGCCACGGATTATTTTACGAGGCCGTTTGATACGGCAGTCGTACTGCGGCGTGTGCAGAATACGATTGCACTGTATGCAAAAGCGTCCAGCAGTCTGCACGATGCGATGGAGATGTTATCCGGCATTTTTTATCGTATCATTAAAATCAATCTGAGTATGGATACCTATAGAACACTTAAAAATATTTCCGACGATTTCAGGAGTCCGCTGGATGGCATTAAGAGTATTTCGCAGAGACTGATGCAGTACGGAGAAGAATATGTCCATGAGGAAGATCAGGAAGCTTTTTTGGAATTTTGTGATTCGGAAAATCTGCGTAAAAATTTCTCGGAAGAAGATACAGAGCGTATCAGTATGAGCTATCGCTGTCGGAATGGACAGGAATTTCGCTGGGTTTCCATGGAGATCATCAAGAGTACAGAGTACGCAAAAGATAACGAAGTCGTGGTTCTTTATCTTCGGGATATCAATACAGACTATCTGAAACAGCTGGATATGGTTCTGAGCAGGAGCAAAGGTTCTGTCGGTATGGTGAATGTCAATGTAACAGACGGAACCTGCAAATCCGGAAGCAGTTCTTTGAAGAATCTGGAGCTTCAGGAAGAGGATCGTACACTTGATCAGTATATAAACAGGATCAGCACTTCGATTCCACAGGAGGATGGGCACAGAAGTTTTACAGAAAATTTCAGCAGAAAGCATATGCTGGATTCTTTCGAAAAAGGTCATACGGTCATTCAGGAAAATTATCCGGTATACAGCACAGAAAACCATCGTCCGCAGCTTTATTGCGTAACAGCAGAGATGGTTCGCAATGCTTTTTTCGGTCAGATAGAGGCTATTCCTTATTTTACCAATATTACGGAGAAGTATCTGGAAGAAAAGATGCCGCAGATCCTGTATCAGAAAAGCTATGAGCGGATTGCGGTGATCGACTTAAAACGCAGGAAGATCGCGATCAGTTCTGCGAAAGTTTTTGATTTTTCAGAGTCTCTGGATCAGGAGCTGGATTATGAACAGTATCTGAAAAAAGCAGTACAGAATTCTGTTCCGGAAGAAGAAAAGGCACAGTTTGAAAATCATACGAGACTTGATAATATAAAAAGAGAACTGGATTTGAAAGGACGTTATTCTTTCAGTACACACCAGATAAACAAAGATGGAGAAAAATGCCTGATTAATTATACTTATCTTTATTTTGATCGGTATTTTGGCATCGTGGCTGTAGCAGTCGAGGATATTACGGAGCTGGCAGGACAGGATGCACTGACAGGCGGATACAACCGACAGGGATTTGTACAGAAGGCAGAACATATCCTGCAGAATGCAAATGAGGATGACAATTATGCGATCCTGTTTTTCAATATTAAGAACTTTAAGGCAGTGAACGAACTTTTTGGAATTGATCTTGGTGATTTTATTCTGCGTGAGTTTTATGAAGATCTGAAAAATTCACAGCTTGATCCGGTTGTGACCGCCAGGGCTGAGGCTGACCATTTTGTGTGCCTTGTGAAACGGGAAAATCTGGATGAGGAGTTTCTGCCAAAGCTCTGTACGAAGAAGATTTCCAGCTCCGGAAAGACCATCCGTCTGTTCAGCCGTTGCGGTATTTTCTATGTAAAAGATAAAGAAATGTCCGTAAACATGATGATCGGGCGTGCGAAGCTGGCAAAGGAATATATTGAAGATGAGTATGTTCAGCCATATAAAGTATATGATTCTTCCATGCAGACTGTTTACATAGACAAAGCAGAGATTGCAGGAGAACTTGCAGAAGGCATCGCGAAAGGAGAACTTCAGGTTTATTATCAGCCGGTTGTGGATGTAAAGACCGGACAGATCGCTTCCGCAGAAGCCCTGATCCGCTGGCATCATTCCGAGAAAGGTTTCCTGTCGCCGGGCTTCTTTATACCGGCTCTGGAAGAGAGCGGTCACATCTCCGAACTGGATGATTATGTCATTCATCAGGTCAGCGATTTCCTGATGGACCGTTACCATGCAGGCAAGAATGTGGTTCCGGTTTCGGTCAATTTATCATGGATGGATTTCTATGATGAGAAGATCATGGAAGATATCCTTGATAAATGTAAAAACAATGATCTGGAAGAAAAACTGATCCGTCTGGAAGTCACTGAGACATCCTACGCTGCGATGGGTGAGAGCCGCAACAGTATTCTTGAATCCTTCCGTACAGAAGGTGTCAAGATCATGATGGATGACTTCGGAACCGGTTATTCTTCGTTTGGTATGCTCCAGCAGTACAATTTCGATATTATGAAGATTGACATGAGTTTCATCCGCCAGATCGAGACAAATCCAAAGACGAAAAGTATGTTACGATTCCTGATCGATATGGCACATGAGATGGGCATTCATATCGTTGCAGAAGGCGTTGAGACAGAAGTTCAGGCAGATTTTCTGAAGAAGAGCCACTGTGATTATATCCAGGGATATTATTATTACCGTCCGATCCCACAGGAAGAGTTTCGAAAACTTCTCGATGAGATGTAAAGATTTTTTAACTTGCAATTCAAAAATTGCCATGCTATACTTGAAATGATATTAGGGTCAGAAGACCTTTTGACTCTGGAATCTAATACATGAAGCAGAAATGATTTTCATGCAAATATTTGCCCACCAAGTGATTGGTTAAGCCCATACGGACAGGCGGGGCAGCTGCCGATTGCGGTGAGAGACCGCATTATTGATTTAGTTAAAAGCTAAATTTTATAAGTCTTTTGTTTGGGAATACAGCGTCCCAGAATAAAACATCACTTGTGAAATGGTCAATAAAGAGTAGGATTAGCAAATATTTGCTGGCGAGAGTGCCAACGACAGACTCTGGAAATAGTTTTTGCGGATGTAAGATAAATACATAAAGTAAAGCTATCATAAGACGTTTAAAGACAGGTGAGGATTTCACCTGTTTTTTTTATGCGGATATATTTATCGTATGCTATGATGCCAGGGAGTGCAACGCACGGAACAATCCGTAGGCATTATAGTTGGGGACTTTTGACACCCACATCATGCTATGATTGGAGAAAAAGAATGAATCGAAACAAACAGATGCATGCTCCGGTTTATGAGGCACTGGAGCGTTTAAAAAGAAGAAGAGTTGTGCCGTTTGATGTACCGGGACATAAACGCGGAAGAGGAAATCCGGAACTTGCGGATCTTCTGGGAGAAAAATGTGTCAGCCTGGATGTCAATTCCATGAAGCCGCTGGATAACCTCTGTCATCCTGTTTCTGTGATCAAGGAAGCAGAAGAACTGGCAGCGGAAGCATTTCGTGCGGATCATGCCTTTTTTATGGTTGGCGGAACAACTTCTTCCGTGCAGGGAATGGTGCTTTCCTGCTGCAAGGCAGGTGACAAGATCATTCTGCCGCGAAATGTACATAAAAGTGTGATCAATGCACTGGTATTGTGCGGTGCGGTTCCGGTGTATGTGAATCCGGAAGTGGATACAAAACTGGGGATATCACTCGGAATGCAGGTTTCTGAGGTGGAAAGGGCGATCCGTGAGAATCCGGATGCGGCAGCAGTTCTTGTGAACAATCCGACCTACTATGGGATCTGTTCTGATCTGCGTGCGATCGTTAAGGTGGCACATGAACATAATATGCTGGTGCTGGCGGATGAGGCACATGGCACGCATCTGTATTTTGGCAGTGATCTTCCGGTCTGTGCCATGGATGCCGGGGCAGATATGGCTTCGGTGTCCATGCATAAATCCGGCGGAAGCCTGACACAGAGTTCTCTGCTTCTTACCGGAAAAAATGTAAACTGGGAATATGTAAGTCAGATTATAAATCTGACACAGACAACAAGTGCTTCCTATCTGCTGATCTCCAGTCTGGATATTTCCAGGAGAAATCTGGCACTGCGCGGACGGGAGTCTTTTGATAAAGTGAGCCGCATGGCAGAATATGCAAGAGAAGAGATCAATTCAATCGGCGGTTTTTATGCTTACGGTAAAGATATGATAAACGGCGGAAGCGTCTATGATTTTGATGTGACAAAACTTTCCGTGTATACAAGAGATATCGGGCTTGCCGGCATTGAGGTTTATGACCTGCTGCGTGATGAGTATGACATCCAGATCGAGCTTGGAGATATCGCAAATATCCTGGCGTATATTTCCATCGGTGACCGTATCCAGGATATCGAGCGGCTGGTGGGGGCACTGGCGGATATCAAGCGGCTTTATGCAAAAGATCCGGAAAAAATGCCGGGAGCCGAGTACATCAGGCCGACCGTTCTGGTATCTCCGCAGACTGCTTTTTATGCAGAAAAGAAAGCAGTTCCGATCCGGGAGACAAAAGGCATGATCTGCAGTGAATTTGTGATGTGCTATCCGCCGGGGATCCCAATCCTTGCACCGGGAGAATTGATCACGCAGGAGATCATTGATTATATTATTTACGCAAAAGAAAAGGGCTGTTCCATGCAGGGAATGCAGGATACAGAGATAGAATATTTATATGTGCTGAGCGAAAAATAAAAGCAAATGGGAGGGGAAAAGGATGGAGCTTTGGTTTTCAGATTACCAGACAGAAAAAGTAAAAGTTTCGGTAAAAGTTCAGAAACAGCTTTTTGGTCTGCAGACGGAATTTCAACGTATTGATGTGTTTGATTCCGATGAATTTGGCCGTTTTTTAAGTGCAGACGGAAGTATTGTATTTTCAGAAAAAGATGAGTTTATTTATGATGAGATGATCGTTCATGTGCCGATGGCAGTTCATCCATGTGTGAAAAATGTCCTGGTGATCGGCGGCGGGGACGGCGGTGTGGCAAGAGAGCTGAGCCATTATGAAGAAATCGAAAAAATTGATGTGGTCGAGCCGGACCGCGTTTTTGTTGAAGTCTGTAAAGAATTTTTCCCGGACAATGCCTGCGGACTGGCAGATAAAAGAGTCAGTGTTTATTATGAGGACGGACTGAAATTTCTGCGTCTGCGTCATAATGAATATGATCTGATCATAAACGATGCGATTGATCCGCTCGGACATAATGCCGGACTCTTTACCAAAGAATTTTACGGGAACTGTTACCGTGCACTAAAAGAAGACGGCATCATGGTCTATCAGCACGGAAGTCCGTTTTATGATGAAGACGAAGAATCCTGCCGGGTGATGCACCGGAAGGCAAGCCACAGTTTCCCGATCAGCCGTGTCTATCAGGCACACATCCCGACCTGTTCATCCGGGTACTGGCTGTTTGGGTTTGCATCAAAAAAATATCATCCGCTGGAACACCTGAATGCAAAACGCTGGAAAGAGCGGAAGATAGAAACTTGGTACTACACGACCAATCTTCATAAGGGAGCATTTATGCTTCCAAAATATGTAGAAGATATGCTGGAAGAAGAGGAAGGTCGTAAAAAATAAAAAGCAAAAAGAAAAGGAGATTGTACTATGGGAAGATTACTGATCATTGGATGCGGAGGAGTTGCAGGAGTTGCGATCCACAAATGCTGTCAGAACAGCAAAACATTTTCTGAGATCTGTATTGCCAGCAGAACAAAGGCAAAGTGCGATGCACTGAAAGAAAAACTGGAGAATACAACGGAAACAAAAATCACAACAGCACAGGTGGATGCCGATAAGGTGGAAGAACTGATCGCACTGATCCAGTCTTATCAGCCGGATGCTGTTTTAAATGTGGCACTTCCGTACCAGGATCTGACGATCATGGATGCGTGTCTGGCATGCAAGGTGGATTATATTGATACCGCCAATTATGAGCCGGAAGATACCGACGATAAACAGTGGCGTGAAATTTACGAGAAACGCTGCAAAGAGGCCGGATTTACCGCATATTTTGACTATTCCTGGCAGTGGGCTTATCAGGAAAAATTTAAAGAAGCAGGCATCACGGCACTTCTCGGAAGCGGCTTTGATCCGGGTGTCACCAGTGTTTTTACAGCCTATGCACTGAAACATTATTTTGATGAGATCGAGACGATCGATATTCTGGACTGCAACGGAGGAGATCATGGCTATCCGTTTGCCACCAACTTTAACCCGGAGATCAATCTGCGGGAAGTGTCCGCAAACGGTTCTTACTGGGAGAATGGTCACTGGGTAGAGACTGAGCCGATGGAGATCAAAAGAGAATATAATTTCCCACAGGTCGGCGAAAAAGATATGTATCTGCTTCATCATGAAGAAATCGAATCTCTGGCAAAAAATGTTCCGGGCGTAAAACGTATCCGTTTCTTTATGACCTTTGGACAGAGTTATCTGACGCACATGAAATGTCTGGAAAATGTAGGCATGCTTTCCACTTCACCGATTCTGTTTGAAGGAAAAGAGATCGTGCCGATCCAGTTTCTGAAGGCACTGCTTCCGGATCCGGCTTCCCTTGGACCGCGTACCGTCGGAAAGACAAACATTGGCTGTATTTTTACCGGAAAGAAAGACGGAAAAGAGAAGACCATTTATATCTACAATGTATGTGATCATCAGGAGTGTTATAAAGAAGTCGGATCTCAGGCGATTTCCTACACAACCGGAGTGCCGGCGATGATCGGGGCAGCACTTGTTGTGGATAAAGTATGGGACAAAGACGGTGTGTTCAACATCGAAGAATTTGATCCGGATCCGTTTATGGATATGCTGAATCAGTACGGACTGCCGTGGGTTGTGGATGAAAATCCGCAGACAGTAGAATGATGTGGAAAGATCTGCCGACACCGTGCTATGTTGTGGATGAAGGCAAAATCAGAAAAAATCTGGAGATTCTTGCGGATCTTGAGCAGGAGTGCGGCTGTCACATCCTGCTCGCCCAGAAAGCATTTTCTATGTACAGCCTGTATCCGATGATCGGTCAGTATATCAGCGGAACAACAGCGAGCGGACTGTATGAGGCAAGACTTGGATATGAAGAGATGGGAAAAGAAAATCATGTCTTTGCACCGGCATACAAAGAAAAAGATATGGAAGAACTGGTGCAGATCTGCGACCATATCATCTTCAATTCCTTTGCACAGTATGAGAAATATAAAGAAATGTGCCGGGAAAGTGCAAAGGTGAGAAAAGATAAAAAAGCAGTCAGTGTCGGCATCCGCATCAATCCGCAGTGCTCCACGCAGGAAGGGCATGAGATCTATGATCCTTGTGGCTATGCTTCCAGACTTGGTGTGACAGAAGAACAGTTCCGGGAAGATCTGCTGGAGGGTGTGGAAGGACTTCATTTCCACACGCTGTGCGAACAGAATGCAGATGATCTTGTAACGACTTTTCAGGCATTTGAAAAGAAATTCGGGAAATATCTGTACCGGATGAAATGGCTGAATATGGGCGGAGGTCATCATATCACAAGGGGAAATTATCAGATAGAAACTCTGAAAAAACTGATCCGTTATATTAGAGAAACCTATCCGGTGGAAGTTTATCTGGAGCCTGGCGAAGCGATTGCTTTAAATGCCGGTTATCTTGTGACAGAAGTGATGGACATCGTGCACAACGATATGGACATTCTGATCCTCGATGCATCGGCAGCCTGCCATATGCCGGATGTGCTGGAGATGCCGTACCGCCCGCCGCTTGCAAAAGGATTTGAAGCAGGGGAAAAACAGTACACGTATCGCCTCTCTTCGATGACCTGTCTTGCCGGGGATGTGATCGGGGACTACAGTTTTGAGCAGCCGATCCGTATCGGGGATCGGCTGGTCTTTGAAGATATGGCAATCTATTCCATGGTAAAAAACAATACCTTTAACGGAATGCCGCTTCCGGGAATTGCACTTTTAAAAGAAGACGGAAGTGTGGAAATGGTAAGAGAATTTGGCTATGACGATTTTAAAATGCGTCTGTAATTCAAATCGAACGCATATGAGACTTGCAAGCGACAGCACCGTAGATTCTGAAGGAGGATACGATGGAATACAACAGAACAACACCGTCTGCGGACGGATATTATATGCCGGCAGAGTATGAGCCGCATAAAGGCTGCATCATGATCTGGCCGCAGCGGCCGGGTTCCTGGAAAAAGGATGCAAAAGATGCCGAACAGGCTTTTTGTGCAGTTATGGAAGCGATCACAAAAAGTGAGCCAGTGTATCTGGCTGCCGGAAAAAAGGTTCTTGCACGGGCAGAGGCATTTGCCGCACAGCAGAAAGAAAAATATAGAGAAGCCATCGCATGCGGAAGACATTTTCCGGTGACCGTCTTTGAGGCAGAAACGGATGATGCCTGGGCAAGAGATATGGCACCGACGTTTGTAAAAAAGGGAGGCAGCGTTCGGGCAGTAAACTGGTCTTTCAATGCCTGGGGCGGAACGGTGGATGGACTGTATGCATCCTGGAAGCTGGATGATGCGTTTGCCCTGGATTTCGCCAAAAGAGAAGGATATTTCTGCTACGATGCGGCACCTTTTGTGCTGGAGGGCGGTTCCATCCACAGTGATGGGGAAGGGACAGTCATGGTGACGGAAGCCTGTCTGCTCAGCAAAGGCAGGAATCCGCAGCTTTCAAAAGAACAGATTGAGGAGAAACTGAAAGCATATCTGGGTGCGGAGAAAGTGCTCTGGCTGCCAAGGGGCATTTACCTGGATGAGACAAACGAGCATGTAGATAATGTATGTGCTTTTGTCGGTCCGGCTGAGGTGGTGCTGGCGTGGACGGATGATCCGAAAGATCCGCAGTACCCGTTATCACTGGAGACACTTCAGTATCTGGAATTACAGACCGATGCGAAAGGCAGAAAGATCATCGTACATAAACTTCCGATCCCGGATGTGCCGGTCTGCGTTACACCGGAAGATCTGGAAGGGTATGTGTTTGAAGAAGGAGAAGATACAAGAGAAGTGGGCGAACGCCTTGCGGCATCTTATGTAAACTTCTATTTTTCAAACGGAGCAGTTATCATGCCGGCTTTTGGCGGAAAAAATGCAGAAAGTGATCAGCGGGCAGCAGAGATCTTGCACAGCATATGTCCGCAGAGAGAGATCCTACCGGTGTATGCAGGAGATATTCTCACCGGAGGCGGAAACATCCACTGTATTACGCAGCAGATACCACAGGGAAAGGCAGAAAAGGAATGAGAAAAGTAAAAACAGCGGCGATCCAGATGCAGTGCAGCACAGAGCTGCAGGAAAATCTGGAAAAAGCAGAAAAGAAAATCAGAGAAGCGGCAGCAGAAGGAGCAAATATTATTTTACTGCCGGAACTTTTTGAACGGGAATATTTCTGTCAGCAGAGACGGTATGATTTTTATCATTATGCAAAACCGGCAGAAGAAAACGAAGCAGTACAGATGGGAGTGCGTCTGGCAAAAGAACTTGGAGTCGTGCTTCCGATCAGCTTTTATGAAAAAGAAGTCAACAATCTTTACAATTCGATCGCATGCATCAATGCGGATGGAAGGATTCTTGGGATTTATCGAAAAACACATATCCCAGATGACCACTATTATCAGGAAAAATTTTATTTTACGCCGGGCGATACCGGATTTCGTATCTTTGAGACCAGATATGGAAAGATCGGCATCGGAATTTGCTGGGATCAGTGGTTTCCGGAGAGTGCCAGATGCATGGCACTTCAGGGTGCAGAACTTCTGTTTTATCCGACTGCTATCGGTTCGGAGCCAATTCTGGAATGTGACAGCATGCCGCACTGGAGGCGTTGTATGCAGGGCCATGCGGCAGCCAATCTGATGCCGGTGATCGCAGCAAACCGCATTGGAAAAGAGGTGGTAGAGCCGGATACGGAAAATGGAGGTCAGAAGTCTGCACTGACTTTTTATGGTTCTTCCTTCCTGACCGATGAAACAGGCGAACTGAAAAAAACAGCTTCCAGAGATCAGGAAGAGATTCTGATCGGAGAATACGATCTGGATGAGCTGGCAGCAAAGCGTCTTGAATGGGGACTGTTCCGTGACCGCAGACCGGAAATGTACAGGATCATTGCAGGACAAAAATAGAAGAAAGAAGACAGATTTGTTGTTTAACATATACAGAAGAAGAGTTTTCTCCAACTAAGATAAGATTTACGAGGGGTGAGCAGATGAAATTTTTTCATTTATCCGATCTGCATATCGGACTGAAACTGATCGAACGCGATCTGCGGGAAGACCAGGAATATATTTTTGAACAGATCATCCGGTTGGCAAAAGAGCAGCAGCCGGATGCGATGGTGATCGCAGGGGATATTTATGACAAAGCGGTTCCGTCTGCGGAGGCAGTGGAGATTTTTGACAGCTTTATGAAAAATCTTTCCGAAGAAATGCCGCAGATGCCGGTGATGATCATCAGCGGCAATCATGACAGTGCCGCCAGGCTGAACTGTTTTCGCAGTATTTTGTCCAGGCAGAATGTCTATATGATTGGCACGCCGCCGACTACAGAAGAGGAATATATCGAAAAAGTGACACTGCAGGATGCTTATGGTGATCTGCACTTTTATCTGCTTCCGTTTGTGAAACCGTCGATGGTAAGAGAGATCGTGGGAACGCGGGAGGACGGAACACAGCATTCCTACGACGAGGCACTGCATCTTCTGATCGAAAGAGAAAATATCGATACAAAGGAGCGAAATGTGCTGGTCAGCCATCAGTTTTATCTTCCGTCCGGCCGACAGGCGGAGGACGTAGAGCGCATGGATTCCGAGATCCGCACGGTCGGAAATATCGATGAGATCTCAGCAGATGTGCTGGAAGTGTTTGATTATGCGGCACTTGGACATATCCACAAACCGATGAAAGTGGGAAGCGAATATTATTGTTACTGCGGAACACCGCTTGCATGTTCGGTCAGTGAAGCCGGACAGAAAAAAGGCATTGTGATGGTGACGATGAAAGAAAAAGGAAATATTTCCACGGAAGTGCTTCCGCTTCCGCCGCTTCGTCAGGTGCGTGTGATAAAGGGAGAATTTCAGGAGGTGCTTTCGCAGGCATGCGAAGATTATGTCACGGTTGTGCTCACAGACAAAGAAGATCTCGATGTGATCGACCTCAAAGACCGTCTGCGAAATGCATTTCCATATCTGCTTGAGATCCGCAGAGAGAGGGAGCGGAGAGCAGAGTACAAAAGACAGAGCAGAAAGATCGAAGAACTGGACCCGTTTGAACTTTGCTGTTCGTTTCTCGGGGAAGATATGGATGAGGAAGAACGTGAGATGCTGCTGGATGTGATCAGCAGTGTACAGGGGGTGAAATAAGATGCGGCCGTTAAAACTTGTGATGCAGGCGTTTGGTTCCTATGGAAACCGAACCGAGATTGATTTTGAAAAACCGGATCAGAATTTATTCCTGATCACCGGAAATACCGGCTCCGGAAAAACAACGATTTTTGATGCGATTGTGTTTGCTCTCTACGGAGAAGCCAGCTCCAATGCAAATAAGAAAAACGGTGCGGAACTTCAGAGTCAGTTTGTGGAGATCGGGACGGAGCCGTTTGTCTCCCTGACTTTTTCTGAGAAAAACGGAACTGAGATCGATTTTTATACCGTGAAACGCATTCCGCGTCATGTACGTCCGCTGAAACGCGGCAGCGGCGAAAAAATGGTCAGTGAGGAAGTTTCACTTACCATGCCGGACGGCAGCGAATATCCGGCAAAAGAGACGGATGCGAAACTGATGGAGATTGTCGGACTGACAAAAGAGCAGTTTATGCAGGTTGCGATGATCGCTCAGGGAGAATTCATGGAACTTCTGCGTGCAAAATCAGATGATAAAAAAATGATCTTCCGCAAGCTGTTTCACACCGGTCTGTACGAGGAGATCAAAAATGAATTTGCCGTACGCAAAAAAGAAAAACAGGCAGAGATCGATCAGATCCGCATGCGGTGTATTGCCGAGATCAGCCGCACAGAACTTCCGGAAGGTCTGGAACAGACGGCATTTTTAAAAGAAAAGAAAAAAGAACTGGAAAAATCAAAAGATTTTTCGGTAACGATCCTGGAGCAGTTTCTGGAGAAACTGGAACTTCTGTGCGAGGAGCTTTCGAAGCGGACGAAAGAAGCAAAAAAGATCGTGCAAAAGAGAAGTCAGGAACGTGATCATGCAAGGGATGCCGCTGCGAAAGCTTCTCAGCTTCTGAAATCTTTTGTACAGCTGGAAGATGCAGAAAAGACCTTGCAGAGCTTAAAAGAGCAGGAAGAAGCGATCACAAAACAGCAGGAACTGGCGGTTCGGGTCGAAGACGCCTGGGAGTTACAGGCAGTTTATCAGCGGTTTTTGGACTGCAAGAAAATGCTGGAAAAATTGAGATCAGACCTTCAGGAACAGACAGAACAGCTTCCGAACCTTATGGAAGATACAAAACTCTGTATACAGAATACAAAAGATGCAAAACATCAGCAGGAAGAAGAAGTTGCGGCTTTTACCAAAGTGGAAGAAAAAGTGAAAAAAGCCATGGAAGTCTTTACAAAAATGGAAGCTGCCGGGCAGGATGTGATTCAAAAAGAAAAAGCACTCCAAAACGCAGAAGAAAAAGAGCGAGCACTCAAAGCAAAAAAAGAGCAACTTGAAAAACAGCAGGAAACGTGGCGGGAACGCTCACAGCAGCTTGCACAGTCGGAGAAAAATCTTGCTTTATGGCAGGCAAAACAGAAAGATTTCGGCTTGCTGGAAACGGAATTTTCCAGAGCAGAACAAACGGAGAAAGAATACAAAACACAAAAGCAGACGACAGAAAAAAGACGTCTTGCCTATCGGGCGGCCAGCCTGGAATTTGAAGAAAAAAATGCCGTTTACGAGCAGAAACGAAAGATCTTTTTAAATGCTCAGGCAGGTTTTCTGGCACAGGAGTTAAAGGAGGGGTGCCCGTGTCCGGTCTGCGGTTCCACAGAGCATCCGTGTAAGCTTGAAAAAGAACACCAGAATCTGACAAAAGAGATGATCGAGGAGCTGGCCCTTCAGGCAGAACAGCTGCGGGGAAAACAGGAACAGGCAGCAGCGGCGGCAGAAGCCGCAGGGAGCCTTCTGGAAGAAAAACAGAAAAATGCCGGGGAAAGTTTTGAACATCTCCGCAGCAGGGCAAAAGAAGTTCTGGATTTAGAAGAAATATGTGCAGACTTTCTGGAGCAGATGAAAGGTGAATTTTTACACCAGAGTAAAAAAATGGAAGCAGAAGGCAGACAGCTTCAAAAAGAAGTGAACGAGTATCAGATGCTTCTTTCTGCCCTTACAAAAGCAGAAAAGCAGAAAGAGCAATTTCAGGAGAAGCTTGAGCAGTCCGCAAAAGAAACAGCAGATGCCAAAACCGCTCTGGAGCGAAGCCGTGTGATGCTGGAGAGCCTGGAAGGATCAAAAGATTACCAGAATCAGCAGGAAGCACAGGCGGCGTATGCAAAAGCAGATACCGCCAAAAAGGAAAAAGATGTACTTGTCATGCGGGCAGAGGAGAGACTGCAAAAAGCACAGGAACAGGAAAACCGGGCACAGACTTTAATTGCAAAGTATAAAAAAGAAATCCCTCAGCAGATGGAAGAGCAAAAGATCCGACAGCAGGCTTACCGGGAAATTCTGGAAGAAAAACATTTTCCGGAAACGGTCTGGATGGAACTGACCGGAACTTACACCAAAACGCAGGTACAGAAATGGAAACAGGATGCACAGAACCACGGCAGACAGAAAGCGGCAGCCGAAAGCCTGATAAATTCTGCTAGGGTAGCGATCGGCGAACAGCCAAAACCAGTCCTGGAAGAACTGGAAAAAACCAGTGAAGCAGCAGAAGCGGCGTGGAAAGAAAGTCAGCGTGTTCTGGAACAATGGCAGGAAATCTGGCGGATCGATCAGAAAGTCTGCCAGGCATTAAAACCGCAGATGGAAGAACGTAGTGAAGTGATGCATCAGTATGAAAAAATAAACGGACTGTATCAGCTTCTGTCCGGAAACAGGAAAAACTCCAGAATGGATATCGAAACATATGTACAAAGGCATTATCTGGAGCAGATCCTGGAAGCGGCAAACCAGAGATTTCAGGACATGTCCGCAGGACAGTTTGAACTGCGGATGTGCGATATTGACAAAGCCGGAACAGGCAAAAACAGAGGTCTGGATCTGATGGTTTATTCTGCTGTGACCGGAAAAGTCCGTGAAGTGCGAACGCTCTCCGGTGGCGAGTCCTTTATGGCGGCACTTTCCCTGGCACTTGGCATGGCAGATCAGATCCAGGAAAGTTCCGCAGCGATCAACCTTGATATGATGTTCATCGACGAAGGCTTTGGATCACTGGATGAACATTCCAGAGATCAGGCAGTAAAAGTCCTCCAGAACATGGCAGAAGGCGAGAAACTGATCGGTATTATTTCGCATGTGACGGAACTGAAGCAGGAGATCGAAGATCAGCTGATCGTGACCAAAGACGATCAGGGAAGCCATACCCGCTGGCAGATCAGTTAAATCGGATGCAGGTATCAAAAGATATCAGAGGTACTCTCGTATGGCGTCTTTTGACCCAAACATCATGATATGAGTATGGAGAAAGGAGGGGACAGGACATACAAAACAAAAAGAAAAAGACAGAAGTGATCGTTGTTGACAAACGCCCGACAATGGCTGAATGGCCGGTTCGAATCTGGGCGATGGAAGAAATACCGGAAATTTTTGATCTGGAAGCAAGAAAGTCCATGAAAGGAACTTTTAACCAGTATCACATGGTATATTCGCCAATTCGCCGCACGGCACCGGATTCTTTTGAATATATGTTCGGGTACGGCGAAGGGGAAATTTTTTATCTCAAAAATGAAAAAAATAAAGTTCGCAGGACCGTTCTGAAATGTAGTCAGATAGAGGAGATTTACACACAGAGAGAATTGCTCAATGCAAAGATTATCGTGAAATATAAAGCAGATTTACAGGACGGGGAACTGGAAACGCTGGAATTCCCTTACATTCCATCGGTATATTATCTTTATGATCCGTTTCTGAACTGGATGCTTGGTCTGGATCAGGAATTTGTGCCTGCACTTGCAGAGCAGGAACATCCACGTCCGGAAAAACTGTACAAAGAAAGCCCGGTTATGTACAATTATGTGCTGGCAGCTTACCGACTGGGAGACTGTATCGGAGATTATAAATATACCTCAGAACAGCACCGCCACAAGTGGATGCCGTGGAAAAAGGTACTGGAAGAGTGGCTGGAAGTTCCGATGAGCAGAGGAACCTTTACACTGCACAGCCTGGAATATCTGACCGAGTGCGGTTATCTGGAACTGAGAAATAAAAATGCAGCGGTACAGCTCAAGAAACAGTGAAAAGAATTGTGCAGGAACCTCCCGGATGATGTAGCTTATGCACAGGCACATCACGGTTTCAGGCTTTTGCTCCTGGCATTATAGTTAATTATAAGGAAAAAACAAATATGAATAAAAAATTAGAGGCATTACAGGAATATTTAAAAGAACTCGGAAGCGTGGCAATCGCATTTTCGAGCGGTGTGGATTCCACCTTTCTTCTGAAAGTGGCACACGATGTGCTGGGAGATCAGGTAATCGCAGTGACGGCACAGTCCTGCTCTTTTCCGAAACGTGAGCTGGAAGAAGCGAAAGCATTCTGCAAAAAAGAAGGCATCAAACATATTATCTGCGAGTCAGAAGAATTACAGATCGAAGGATTTTCCCATAATCCAAAGAACCGATGTTATCTTTGCAAACATGAACTGTTTGAAAAAATCGGAAATATTGCAAAGGAAAACAATATCAAATATGTTGCAGAAGGTTCCAATATGGATGACAACGGCGATTATCGCCCGGGACTGCAGGCAGTGGCAGAACTTCATGTAAAAAGTCCGCTTCGCCACGTAGAGCTGACAAAACAGGAGATCCGTGATCTTTCAAAAGAAATGGGACTTCCGACCTGGGACAAACAGTCTTTTGCCTGTCTTTCCTCACGTTTCGTTTACGGAGAAGAGATCACAGAGAGCAAACTTTCCATGGTAGACCAGGCAGAACAGCTGCTTCTGGACATGGGGTTCCATCAGCTGCGTGTCCGCATCCACGGACAGATGGCAAGGATCGAAGTGATGCCGTCCGAATTTTTGAAACTGATGGAAGATGCAAACAGAGAAAAGATTGTTTCTGAATTCAAGAAAATCGGTTTCAGCTATGTGACCCTGGATCTTCAGGGATACCGCATGGGAAGCATGAACGAAACGATCAAAACAGATTAAAATTGACCGAGCTCTTTAGAGCGAGAGATGCTTCTTGTCCGAAGAGCAAGAAGATGGGCATTAAGAAAACTTATATGTAAAATAGAACGCCATGATGATTCGAAAAACAATCTCCTGACACGCTGCATTTCCTGTT
>OLSD01001503.1_pt1 | contig 19042 bp, 20 predicted proteins | sample 1672211 | NCBI WGS metagenome assembly OLSD01 (sample SAMEA3136659, study PRJEB25190) | human gut metagenome | reverse complement strand
TGGTAATCTGTCATGCAGAGCCTGTTTTTGCAAAGAACTTCGAAATGGATCTGGACGCAAATAAGGTAACTTACACACTTACAGAAGCAAAAAGTGGCAGTGTAATATTTGGTGAAGCAAATACTACCGGATACATTTATATCGGACAGAAACCGGATACATTTGTTGTAAAAAATGACACGGATAAAGTTATCCGGGTAGGTATGTATGTGACTACGGAAAGCCCGGTTACACTAACCTGGTTTGCTGATTTTGGACCGGCACTAATGAGTCAGACGATCAATCGGAGTGAATCAGCCGTTATTACAGGACAGACCGCAAAGCCTGGCGAAGAGGTATCCGTACAGTATGGCTATATAAAAGAAGAAAACAAGAATGTGAAAACGCTGCCACGCCTTAAGGTTAGAGCAAGAATCACCGTTACGGATGAACCGGTGTATAAAACAGTCGTAAAAAAAGAGCCGAAGATTGAAGTGACGAAGATGTCTGCGGATCAGGCTGGCATTCAGGTGGATGTCAATAATGGCGGTGCAGAAGTCCGTGGTGTTTCCAAAATTTATGTTTATAAAGGCTCAAAAAAGATCAAGACTTTTACAAGTGCTGCCACAAGTAAATACACATTTACTTATAAGGCAAAAGGGGCAGGTTCGGCAAAATATAAGGCGAAAGTCGAAATGATCGAAAACAAAAATGATGCAAAGACGAGTAAGGCAGTGTCTCCAAAGGCAAATACATATTCCTTGAAGGTCAGCACCAAGCTGAGCGACTATGAAGAAGATGAAATCAAGTTTGTAACTCAATCTCTTTCCTACAGTGGAAATACCATTATTGTAAAGGGATATACTGTAAATACGATGGGAGCAGATCTGGCTTATCCGTTTTATACCTATGCTTCCTGTCCGGGTAAACTGATTTATCAGTACAGATCCCCGGCAAATAAAGTAATTAAAAAAGGTATTCATAAATATACGTTTAAAGTTAAGAATGTGTCGGTTGTAGATTTACGACACTGTGGAATTAATGTTAAATAATCGCATATAAAAGAGGTAATGCATATGAAAAAAATGGCAGTTTTTGTGATGGCAATGGCTTTGGCATGTACCAGTAGCCCGGCGGATCTGCATACGGGCGCAGCAACCGAAACCGTTTACGCAGCGCAGGCGGTTGCAATCAGTTCCGAGGCCGATCTGGTTGCAATGCAGGAGAATCCGGATGGAAATTATTATCTGGCGAAAGATATCACGATTAATGGGAATCTGAATCTGTTTCCGAATTATTATGATTATGATACAAAGGTGCAGCACGAGGAGTGCTTTACGGGTTCCCTGGATGGAAAAGGACATACGATTAAGAACTATACGGGAATGGGACTGTTCAACAATGCAAAAAATGCAACGTTTAAAAACATTGTTATGACAAATGTGACGATTCAGGGAAAAGAAATGGGAGCAGCCCTGGTATATCAGGCGGAAAAGTGCAGGTTTTCCAATATCACAGTATCCGGAAAAACGACAATCGGTGGTGCCGGAATTGTCGATAGCGCAAAATCCTGTGATTTTACCGATTGTACCAGTAAAGTCAATGCAGATATTAAAGTAACGGATGCGTTGCCAGGCTATTTTGCCGGAATCTCCTGGGGAGATGAAAATTCCAATTTCAGGAATTGCCGGAATAAGGGCAATATTACATTGACAGGAGCATGGAATGAGGATACTTCGTTTTCGGTATATGGTATTGCCAGAAGTACGAAGAAAATAGAAAAGTGTGTCAATACTGGAAATCTTACAATTAAGAATACAGCAAAGGGAGATGCAGGATTCGGGCTTGAATTTGAGGCTTGCGGTGTTGCCGGAACGTGTTATGGACAGGCTAAGGGATGCGGCAATACAGGTAAAATTTCTGTGACAAATCAGGGAGGAAAGACCTCGCGCGCGGAAGTCAAAGTGTGTGGTGTAATCGGAGCGTCCACTGTAAACAATGCGGTTAAACAGTGCTATAACAAGGGTGCGGTTTCCTTTACCGGTGTCTGCTCCGGAAGAGACTATGAAGGAGACAATTATATTGCGGGTGTAGGATTTGGATCGTTAATGAGCGAATGCTACAATACCGGTAAGATTACTGTCAATACGAAGAACGGATTTACCAATGTTGGCGGTGTAAGTTACTACGGGACAAAGATTAAAAACTGTTATAATACAGGAACGGTCAGCCTTACCGGAAAAGGTTATGCAGGTGGTGTTGTCGGAGAATTCAGCGACGGAAGCTGCAATTACAACGTAGGAAAAGTTACGGCAAAAGGAAAATATGCCATGGCTGGTGAGATCGCCGGTTATGTATCAGGGGAAAATACCGTATCGGATAATTATTATACCGGTTCCGGAAAGAAGAGTGGACGCGAGTATACAAGCTGGGTACCATATCAGTCAAAGGCGAAGAAAGTTTCTTCCATTACGTCAGCAAACTGTCCGAAATTGTCATCAAAGTACTGGACCTATTCCAGCAAGCATAAGAGACTTATCTTAAAGAATAACAAAGAGGCGTAAGAGAGAATGTGTATGACCTTGTTCCGCCACTGGGCGGAGGAAAGGAGAAAGTTACCAACCGAAAAAGAACCGTCATAGTCATACTGATAATGGCGATGCTGATCACGCTGGTGCCGACGGCAAACGTATCGGCTGAATCCAACGCTTATATGACGGAAGATCCGAATGCCGAGTTCTATCCGTATCCGATTGACATGAGCGTTTTGTCAAACTATTTGATTCGCTTGTAATATATTTGCTTATCTCATATGCATAACAATCGTCCTTTATTTTTAAAATTGTTAGTACTAGAAAATTGGTGATACCTGTAATAAGAGTATTTTTATATTCCATAGGATACCTCCATAATATGGAACTATAGCATACTATATATGAAAAGAATATTTGACAATGAGTATTGATTGACAAAATATATAAAAAGTGATATTCTAAATATAAAATATTTATTAAAGAATGATGGAGGATAAAAATGAAAAAACAAATGATTAAAAGATTGACAGGAGTCATGGTATTAATTTTTGTACTTCAATCTACAAAGTTTAATGTTCAGGCATCTAATATTAGTTGTTTGGAAAATGAAAAAATTTCATGCACGGATGATATTCCAAACTTAGTGAATGATGATGAATCAAAAAGTGCATTGTGTGAAAAATTGTGGAATGATTATAACGTTAATACCACAAATCTTAGCCCGGAAGTTGAGAGAGAACTGAATGCGGTTGGTGTAACAGATGCAGCAATCAATGAATTGGATAATGAAACTATAAGTGAAATAGAAAATTCTGTTAACACGAAAGTAACTATTTCATATTTTGAAGTTGATGAACAAACTGGAGATATGAAAGAAATGAATAATGAAGAAATTGATCAATTTTTTAAGTTACAATCAGATGAAGGAAAAAATATAGAAGACGAAAATAAAATATCAACTTATGTATATAATGAAGATAAGGAATCGAAAACAAATACTACAGGAGTATTGCAGCAGACGATATATGCATGTCAACAAAGTAAGGGGGGAAAAGTAAGTGTTACAGCAACAGCGAGCTGGCTTAAGGAAGCAACCTATAAAGGGATTGATGTTTTTGGGGTGACTACTTCAAATGTTCAAATGGATACATCATCTTATTCATGTACACATAAGGCAAATTATGTTCACAAGGATGCTTTAACAGGTAAATTAGAATCTACGGCAAAAAAAACCAACCCGACATCTTTTTTTGACAGAGGACCTGGGATTGCTTATAATGTAAATTTATTTGGAACGGCGAAAACGGAAAATGATCAGTATTGTCAAGAAACTATAATTGTAAAATTTTCGTGTAAACTGTTTGATGAAAAGGTTAAAAAAATGGAATTCACATCTCATTATTTTCATGCAAAAACGAACAAAGAGTTTACACCTTCTATAGCGATAGGAACAGGAGGGATTAGTGTTTCTGTAAGCGGAAATTCTTCTATATCTTACACAGAAATGGATAGAAATCCTAAATTGTATTTTACATTTAAATAATTGTTAGTATAACTTGAATATATGAATGTTTCTCATGCAAAGCGAAAAGAAAAATGTGTTTTGGGAAAATTATCTTGCAAACTAAAAAGTGGAGCGAATATGAGATGAAGAAAAAAATTGCGTTGGTAATCACAATTGCGGTATGTATAGTATCCGTATCAGCAAATGTTTATCAGTACAGGGTGATACAGAATAAAAACGCGTCTATAACATGGAACCAAAAGGTTGTGGATCAGATGTTTCAGGAGGAACTGGCATACATAGGGGATCAGATGATTCGATTAAGCAAGTGTGAATCCGGAGAAAAAGACACAGAGATCGGGAGAACGTTGGGGTATTGCCTGGATGCATTCAATATGTATCCAAGCACAAGTTATGGAGTATCTGGAAAGGAACATGATGTTCAACAGATGGTGGCTGAGTTTAGAGATTATCTGGAAAATTTACAGTCCGATGAAACACTGTGGAAAAATGCAAAGAGTGGTGACTTAGATCGGTTGCATGATGCGTGGTCAGAGGTACTTACGCAGATTGATAAGGGAAAGAAAGCCCGTGTTGCAGCAGCTTCAAAAGCGAGACAGATATTGAAAAATTGTGCAACATCTCCAACCTCATAATGAGAAATTTTCGTTGAATTCGACCTTTGAATGCCCTCTTTTCCTTGTGGTACAATAGAAATACAGGGAAAAGGGGGAATTATCTTGTATCAGATAGGAGAATTTATTGTCAAAGCTGCAAACGGAGTATGTGAGGTAAAGGATCTGGTGCATCTGGATTTTTCAGATACAGATTCTAAAAAACTGTACTATCACCAGCAATGATCCGGAGCGTCTGGTGGGGATCATCAAACTGATCTGCGACCGGAAAGAAGAGCGTGTCCGGCAGGGCAGAAAAGTTACGGCGGTGGATGGGCGTTATTTTAAACTGGCAGAGAATCTGCTGTATGGGGAACTGGAAGTGGCACTGGATAAAGACACAGAGGAAATCCACAGGCTTATTCAGGAGCAGTGTGGGTAATCCCATAATTTAATCGTTTTAAGCTTCCCTTCTGGAAGGTATATTCCGGCGTGTGAAACGGATAGGTGACTTCATCTTCATAATACCATGGGTCATCTTCGTGCGCCGGATTTTTTAATACATGAAATTGTTGTGCCGGCATATATCCCTGTGCAAGCAGGAAGGCTTTTTTGCCGTCTGCATTTTCGCACAGATCAACGACCATCACAACATGCCCCGGATTTCCGCCTTTTAAAAACACATCTCCCACCTGCAGATCAGATAGCGGGATCGGCTGTGCTTCGGTATCCATGGAGGCGGTACCGGCATAAGAAAAAACGATACGCAGATAGTCTTTCAAACTGTCGTAGGAAGTGTCCGGCTGTGCACTTTTGATCCAGCTTACATTATTTCCGTTTACACGGATACGGTAACCGTCTGCCCACTTCGTATACTGGGCGTCAAATCCATTCGTAAAATGAAAAGCAATGCGATCGTATTGCTTTGTACTCCAAAAATATTCTGCATATACCCGGATGGCGGAATCCGCGCATTGCTGGAGATCCTCATGTTCAAGTGGGAGATCAAATACGGCAACATGAGCCTTTTGATTGCGTTTTTTACTGCCGTCATATAATAGAACGGGACTTTGATCAGGCTCCATGGCATAGTTTCGCAAAAACTCTGCAAGACTTCCGTCGGCTTCTTTGGTTCTTGTGTAACCGTCCGATGTGTGGATGCGGCTTTCTAATGTCATGCCGGAAGCGTCAATCAGAGAAAGCGTGGAAGAAGTTTCCGTTTCTGTTGGTCCGGCCTGCGGTTCTGTCTGTCTGGAAATAGTTTTTTGTGAATCCGTCTGTGAATGGCTGGCATGACAACCGGTGAACGTGATGCCAAGGGATAGGATGCCGATTCCGAATAATAATCTTTGTACTAATTTTTTCAATGTTTTCTTCCTCATTTAAATATAATCTATGACAGAGCATACCACACTTTTGGAGAAAATAATAGAAATTGTTCTTGACAGGTAAAAACGTGTTTGATAATGTTATTTCATAAAGTTATATTGTTTCTGAATATTATATTAGTAAATGTCAACAGGAACAAATCACGGGGGATTCTCCCACGACTCCATGAAATTTAAAAAACAGAATGAAGGGTTACATGATAACTTGACATACTACTATTGAATAGGGTAATGTAAAGGAGAAAAGATGGTCAGAACATTTATACAGACACGCGAATTTTCCAGGAATTGGGATAAACTTGGGTTTAAGGATGAAGATTTAAGAAAGCTGGAATTAGAATTGCTGGAAAATTCTGATTTACATCCGGTAATAAAGGGAACAGGAGGACTTCGAAAGATCAGAATTCCTTTTGCAAATGAAGGGAAAAGTGGCAGTGCCCGTGTTTGCTATGTGGATTTTGTGGTTCAAGAGGTTATTTATTTGATTACCGTGTATTCTAAAAATGAAAAAGAAAATCTGTCGCAAGCTGAACGTAATGGTATCAAAAGTTTAATTGAACAATTGAAATTGAAGTTATAGGAGAAGAAATAATATGAGCGATGTATATGAAAGTATTGTGGCTGGATTACAGGAAGCCATTGAGGATGCAAAAAGTAAAGAAAAAAAACTTCCGCGCCGTGTCGTGACAGTTGTTCCTGTTAAGGAATACAATGCCAGCGAAGTAAAGAAGATTCGTAACGAAACCGGAATGTCGCAAAAGACATTTGCAAGTTATCTTGGTGTTTCCTGTAAGACTGTGGAGGCATGGGAATCTGGAATCAATCATCCGTCAGGTGCAGCAAGCCGTCTTCTGCATATGATGGAGATGGATCGAAATCTCACAAAAGAATTTCCTTTTGTATCCATAGAGGAATAATAAATAATACATGAGTGTTTTCCAAAAACCGGAAGACACTCATTTTTATTGAGAAAAATAATTCTTGCATAATACCCACAGGGGGTATATAATGCGATGCAGAAGGATACCCATACAGGGTATCGGAGAGAGAGGAGACATAATCCGAATGGAAAAAGAACATACTTGTGAATGCTGTAAGAAAAAAGAGCGTTCCGAGAAGGAACGGAAAGATATGATCAATCGCCTGAGCCGCATTGAAGGACAGATCCGCGGCATCAAAGGCATGGTAGAAAAAGACTGTTACTGCCCGGATATCATCACACAGGTAGCGGCTGCCAATGCGGCACTCAACAGTTTTAATAAAGTCCTGCTGGCACAACATATCCGTACCTGCGTCGCAGATGGCATCCGAAACGGCGAGGACGATAAAGTAGACGAATTAGTAACGATGTTACAAAAATTAATGAAGTAAGAAATGTAGGAGGCAACTATGAAGCAATATGAAGTGACCGGCATGAGCTGTGCGGCATGCTCCGCCCGCGTGGAAAAAGCCGTCTCCAAAGTGCCGGGCGTAACTTCCTGTTCCGTCAGCCTGCTGACCAACTCCATGGGTGTGGAGGGCACGGCAACCGATCAGGAAATCGTAAACGCAGTCGTTGCAGCCGGATACGGCGCAGCACCCAAAGGCGCAAAAAAAGAACAGACCGCAGCAGAAGAGGAAGAAGCATTAAAAGACCACGAGACACCGAAACTGCGCAAGCGTCTGATCGCATCGGTCATCTTTCTTGTCGTGCTGATGTATTTTTCCATGGGACATATGATGTGGGGCTGGCCGGTACCGGCTGCCATGAAAGACAATCATGTGGCAATGGGAATGTTGCAGATGCTTTTAACCATCATCATCATGGTGATCAACCAGAAGTTCTTTGTGAGCGGTTTTACCAGCCTGCTCCACGGCGCACCAAATATGGATACACTGGTGGCACTCGGCGCCGGAGCATCGTTTGGATACAGTACGTATGCCCTGTTTGCCATGACCGGAGCGCAGGTGCGCGGCGATATGGATGCAGTCATGGGATATATGCATGAATTTTATTTCGAGTCCGCGGCCATGATTCTGACACTCATCACCGTCGGAAAAATGCTTGAATCCCATGCCAAAGGAAAGACGACCGATGCCTTAAAGAGCCTGATGCGGCTGGCACCGAAGACTGCGACCGTAGTGCGGGATGGGAAGGAAGTTATCGTGTCGATCACCGAAGTGCGGCAGGGAGATACCTTTGTCGTGCGTCCTGGCGAAAACATTCCGGTCGATGGGATTGTCCTAGAGGGAAGCAGTGCGGTCAACGAGGCAGCACTCACCGGCGAGAGTATTCCCGTCGATAAACAGAAAGGTTCCTCTGTCAGTGCGGCAACCACGAACCAGTCCGGATTTTTGCGCTGCGAGGCAACCCGTGTGGGCGAGGATACGACGCTTTCCCAGATCATTAAAATGGTATCGGATGCAGCGGCGACCAAAGCCCCAATCGCAAAAATTGCGGATAAAGTATCCGGTATTTTTGTACCGACCGTTATCACCATTGCAGTAATCACCATTATGGTATGGCTGCTTGCCGGAAAAGATATCGGATTTGCATTAGCGCGCGGTATTTCCGTGCTCGTTATCAGCTGTCCGTGTGCACTGGGACTTGCAACACCTGTAGCGATCATGGTCGGAAACGGCATGGGAGCAAAAAACGGAATCCTGTTCAAAAATGCGGTGGCACTCGAAAATGCTGGAAAAACACAGATTGTAGCACTGGATAAGACGGGAACGATCACAACAGGAGAGCCACGCGTGACCGATATTTTACCGGCAGAAGGCTATACGAAGCGTGATCTCATGCAGCTTGCCGCAGATCTGGAGAGTTCGAGTGAACATCCGCTGGCCAAAGCAGTTATGGAGCATGCCAAAGCGACGGGGATTTCCCAGACGGCGGTACATGATTTTCAGGCACTTCCGGGAAATGGTCTTTCCGCGGTGCGTGGGGAAGATCTGCTGCTCGGTGGAAGCGTTTCTTACATGAAAGAGAACGTAACTGTAGATTCCATCCTGCTCGATCAGGCCCAAAAGCTGGCAGAAGAGGGAAAAACACCGTTGCTTTTTGCCAAAAATCATATCTGTGCCGGCCTGATTGCCGTAGCAGACACGCTCAAAGAGGACAGCCCCCAGGCGGTGGCCGAATTGCGTGACATGGGAATCCGTGTCATTATGCTGACCGGAGATAACGAGCGCACAGCAAAAGCCATCGGTGCACAGGCAGGAGTGGACGAAGTCATAGCCGGTGTACTGCCGGAAGGCAAAGAGGCAGAGATCCGTAAGCTGAAGGAACAGGGTAAAGTAGCCATGGTCGGAGACGGAATCAACGATGCCCCGGCACTGACACGAGCAGATACCGGAATCGCCATCGGTGCCGGAACCGATGTGGCAATCGATGCGGCATCCGTTGTTCTGGTAAAAAGCCGTCTGAGGGATGTTCCGGCGGCCATCCGCCTAAGCCGGGCAACGCTGCGGAACATCCATGAAAATCTGTTCTGGGCATTCTTTTATAATGTAATAGGGATTCCACTTGCAGCCGGAGTGTGGTATCCTGTATTTGGGTGGAAATTAAATCCAATGTTTGGCGCGGCAGCCATGAGCTTATCCAGCTTTTGTGTCGTGACCAACGCATTACGGCTGAACCTGTTTTCCGTACACGGAAAAGCAAATAAAGATGCTGCACCGGCAGCAGAACCGGTAGAAATAAAAACAAGCGAAAGTGAGGAAAAAGTAATGACAAAGACAATGCATATTGAAGGAATGATGTGTGGACACTGTGAGGCAACGGTAAAGAAAGCACTTGAGGTACTTCCGGAGGTGACATCCGCAGAAGTCAGCCATGAGGCTGGCACTGCCGTTGTGACCTCATCTACGGAAGTGGCAGATGATGTATTAAAGAAAACGGTAGAAGAGAAAGATTACAAGGTTACAGCGATTGATTAAGAATGTTGCAGCGGTTCAATGGAACGTGGAGCCGCCTGTTCCCGTTGGAGAAGGGTGGTATGAAACATGTATTTATTTCATAAAAAAACAAAAGTTCTGCGTGTACTCGCACTGCTGTGTGCGTTTGCACTTGGATTGTGTATGACAGGGGGATTTCAAATGACAGAAGCAAAAACAACGTATTATGATGCATCGGCAGGCAGACTGCACGTCAAAGGAACAAAACTTGTGGACAAAAAGGGGCATGAAGTACAGCTTCGCGGGGTCAGCACACATGGATTGAGCTGGTATCCGCAGTATGTCAACGACAAGTGTTTTGCCCAGCTGCATGACAAATGGGGGGCAAATGTCGTGCGACTGGCGATGTATACCGAAGAATATAACGGCTACTGCAGCGGAGATGCAAAGAACCGCAGTGATTTAAAGAAACTCATAAAAAAAGGTGTAAAGCTGGCAAAGAAACACAAGATGTATGTGATTGTGGACTGGCACATCTTAAGTGATGGCAATCCAAATTCCCATAAAAAAGAAGCAAAAGCCTTTTTCAAGGAGATGTCAAAGGAATTAAAAGGTTACAACAATGTGATTTATGAGATCTGCAACGAGCCGAACAACGGAACAAGCTGGAAAGAGATCAAGTCTTATGCGAAAAGCGTGATTTCTACCATCCGTGAAAATGATAAAAAAGCGGTGATCGTTGTGGGAACGCCAACCTGGTCACAGGATGTGGATCAGGCAGCGGCAGACCCAATTAAAGGGGAGAATCTTATGTATGCACTGCATTTTTATGCGGCTACCCACAAGGCAGACCTGCGCAATAAAATGACCGCAGCCATCAACAAAGGGCTTCCGGTATTTGTTACAGAGTATGGAATCTGTGACGCTTCCGGAAATGGAGCGATTGACAAAGAAGAAGCAAACCGCTGGGTACAGACGATGGATGAATACGGTGTCAGCTACATTGCGTGGAATCTGTCAAACAAACAGGAATCTTCTTCGATTATTAAAAGCAGTTGTTCAAAAGTCAGCGGTTTTAAGAAAAGCGATTTGAGTGATGAGGGCAAATGGCTGTATTCCATGCTTCGGAAAAAAGCCGGCCTGACAAAGTAGCAGCGATTACATAACACGGGCAGGCACCGGGAAAGGAGGGAATCATGCGGATACGAAAGCGCCGGATGCGATGGGGCAGATCAGAAATTGCCCAAGGAGTTGACCAGTGGATAGGCATCTTTTTGGCAATAGTGATATGTTTTTTCGCTTTGCAGCAGAGCTATGGTGCGCAAAACATGCACGATATCACGCAGGCGGAGCCGGACCATCTTGCGGTACATACGATGGAGCGGCAGCAGGGTTCCTTTCTTGATATTCTTGGACGCTCAGAGCTCACACAGTTAGAACAGGCGCGTCTGACCGTCAGTGCACGGATCACGCGGCTGAATGCAGAACGCAACGTCATTTTGTGGGCAGGACTTGCAAGCGGATTTGCCGGGAATGCTACCCGAATTTATCTGGCATCCTGCCGTATCGAAAACATATTTGTGCGCAGCCATGCGTGGATCATGGCATACATACACTGGCAGGATGGGGAAAAAGCTTCTGACTCTTTGAAATAAGCGACCATTTTCAAAGAGTTCAGGAGGAAAATTTCATGTTAGAAACAGTCATTATCGTAGTTGTAGTAGCAGTTGTTGTGTTGGCCGCAGGTGTGGCATGGTGGTTCGAGAACGGATCAGCAAGCCATAATGAGGGCAGTCATGCGGCAGATGTGGACAGCGACGAACTGACAAAACTGGAAAAATAAATACATAATGAAAGAGGGAATGTTTCTGTGTGGAACATTCTCTTTTTCGTGCGCGTTTCCTTGTGTTTTGGGGACATATAGAGAATAAGTAAGCCAGAAAGTCTCGGTGAAAGTTGCCGGAGGGACATATGTAGAGAAAGTGCATTGAAAAATCCCGGGAGAAGTTGGGAAAAGGACATATGTATAAAAAGCGCATGAAAAAGTCCCGGGAGAAGTTGGCAAAAGGACATATGTATAAAAAGCGCATGAAAAAGTCCCACAGGACCTGTTTAATGGGACATAAATGAGCACTTTTTTATCATATGTCCTCTATTTAGTTCGTCATGGGACATGGACGGCTATTTTTTTGCCATATGTTCTCTATTCAGTTCGTCATGGGACATAGACAAGCATATTTGCTTTATATGTTTGACCTCATATCATTATAAGCAGTATATAATTTGATTATATGCGTTGAAGGCAGGTGTTGATTTGAATCTTGGTATTGAAAAGGAAACTTTATTTTGGAGTCATGGAACTGTTGGGGACAGGTTGTGACAGAAGAGTCTTTGTGGGATGTAAGTCAGAAAGTAAGTAATAAGCAAACATATCCTTGCATAAACTGTACAAACACAGGAATGCAGGGGTATTTTTTTGAAAGCTTATATTGAAGAAAGAGCCGTGGAAATCGCAAACTATATCATTGAACATAAGGCAACTGTGCGGCAGGCTGCCAAACATTACGGAATTTCAAAATCGACCGTTCACAAGGATATCACAGACCGGCTGTGCCAGGTGAATCCGGCACTTGCGGCAGAAACCCGCAAGATTATTGATGTGAATAAATCCGAACGTCATATCCGCGGAGGAATGGCAACAAAGGAAAAATATGCACATTTGCATGCAGTATAGATTTTCTCCTGTCGTGCGTGTTATAATGGGATAACATGCAGGAGGAAAAAACAGTGAATAATATGAAAAAAGAACAGCTCCGCCTTTATGCGGTGACCGACCGCACCTGGCTGGGCAATGAAACATTATATGAGCAGGTAGAGAAAGCACTGGAAGGTGGCGCCACTCTGGTACAGCTGCGTGAGAAGGAACTTCCGGAAGCGGATGTGCAGAAGGAGGCAGAAGAATTGCTGGAACTTTGCCATCGTTACGGGGTGAAACTCATTCTGGATGATGATGTGGAACTGGCGGCAAAAGTCGGCGCGGACGGGGTTCATATCGGACAGTCCGATATGGAACTGGCGCACGCGCGTGAGATTCTCGGACCGGATAAAATCATTGGTGTGACGGCAAAAACCGTGGAACAGGCGAAAGCCGCAGAAGCGGGAGGTGCTGATTATCTGGGAAGTGGTGCTGTGTTTGGCTCTACAACCAAAAAGGATGCCATTCCGATGAAGCACGAGCTGCTGGAAGAAATCTGCCACAGCGTGAAAATTCCGGTTGTGGCAATCGGGGGAATCACGGCAGAGAATGTTTTGCAGTTAAAAGGCAGAGGCATCGCGGGTGTCGCAGTTGTCAGCGGCATTTTTGCCTGCGAGGATATTGAGACAGGCACCCGGCATCTTGGAGAACTTGTAAAACAGATCATATAAAGGGAACAAAAGAGGAGTAAAAAAGCAAAATGAAGAATCATCTGCAGATAAAAAAATTGACATTGACGGCACTTTTCACGGCGGTGGCTGTGGTCGGGAGTATGTTTTCTTTCCCGGTATTGGGCTCAAAATGTGCGCCGGTACAGCATCTGGTGAATGTACTGTGCGCGGTAACGGTCGGACCATGGTGGGGGCTGGCACAGGCTTTTATGGCGGCATTGATCCGTAATCTGACAGGGCTTGGCAGCCCACTGGCATTTCCGGGAAGTATGTGTGGTGCACTGCTTGCAGGACTGCTTTACCAGTATGGGAAAAAGCTTCCGTTTGCATACGTGGGAGAAGTGTTTGGAACCGGTATCATCGGTGGAATGCTTTCTTATCCGATTGCGTATCTGATTATGGGGAATAAAGCAGCGGCATTGTTTACATTTGTAGTGCCGTTTTTGATCAGTACCTGTGGTGGTACGATCATTGCAATTATCGTGACCATTCCAATGAAAAAGGCAGGAATTCTGGACGGTGAAATACAAAGACGGGAGAAACTGTGATGAAATTTTCCGGGGAAAAAGTGGTGGAAATTTATGAGAAAATACAACAGAAACGTCCGATTATCCACTGTATCACAAATGCCGTGACGGTTAACGATTGTGCGAATATCCTTCTGGCGGCAGGCGCGTCACCAACGATGGCACACCATCCCTGTGAGGTGGAAGAGATCACGGCAGGTACAGCGGCACTGATCTGTAATTTCGGGGCCATCTCGGATTATGAGGCGATGAAGACTGCCGGAAAGCGGGCGCATGCGCTGGGACATCCGATCGTGATTGATCCGGTCGGGGTGTCGGGGTCTTCCTATCGGCGTGAAAAATGTCTGGAGTTGATGAAAATAATCCATCCGACCTGTATCCGGGGAAATTATTCGGAAATACAGGCATTGCTGCACAACTGTGGAACGGTTACCGGGGTGGATGCAGCCGAGGATGCGCTGGCGGAAGCAGAAGAAACGGATTTGCCGGAGTTGATGAAGCAATATGCAAAGGAAAATCAGATGATTCTTGTCGCATCCGGAGAAGCTGATCTGATCACGGATGGAAGCTGCGTCTACCGGTGTCATAATGGAAGCCCGATGATGGCAAGGATTACGGGAAGCGGCTGTATGTCCACCGTGATGCTTGGCGCTTTTTTAAGTGCGGAAAATTCGGTGGAGAGTGCAGTGGCATGCTGTGCGTTTACTGGCATTGCAGGAGAACTTGCCGCAAAAGAAACGACCGCACAAAAGAGAGGGACGATGACATTTCGCAACTGGTTTATCGATGCCGTGTCTTTGATGACACCGGAACAGTTGGAACATGGAACAAATGTGGACTGGTTTTAAAAGTACGAACGCAGAAGAGGATATAAATGGAAAATATAGTATTGAAAGCGTCCGACGGTTACGCGCTGAGTCTGGCGGTATTTGAAAGTGAGCATCCGCGGGGATACATTCAGATCATTCATGGGATGGAGGAACATAAGGAGCGTTATGAGGCTTTCGCTGAACAGCTGTGGCAGGTGGGATTTACGGTGGTGACATCGGACATGCGAGGGCATGGGGAACATGCTCCAAAGCTGGGGTTCTTTAAAGAAAAAGACGGTGACCGTTATCTGTTGTCGGATCAGGTACAGATCACAGCATATATCAGGGAGCGGTTTCAAACGGAAAAGGTGATGATTTTTGCACATTCCATGGGAACCATCATTGCAAGGAATCTGCTTTGTACCCAGTCACACAGTTACGCAAAGGTGGTACTGAGCGGATTCCCGAATTATCCGGGAACACAGATCATCCGCATAGGATTTTTCCTGACAAATCTGCTCACAAGGGCGCGTGGACCGATGTATCATTCCAAGCTGGTGCAGCAACTGTCGGTGGGAAATTTCAATAAGCAGATAAAACATGCAAAAACCGAAGTGGACTGGATCTGTTCCGATGAGCAGGTGGTACAGGCATATCTGAAAGATCCGTATTGCGGGCACGGATTTAGTGTTTCCGCTTTTCACGATCTGTATATGCTGACAACTGCCATGCATCAGGTGTCAAATTACCGAGACGTAAATGAGGCATTACCGATTCTGATGATCCGCGGCAGCGAAGATCCGTGCACCGGGTATGAAAAAGGTGCCAAAGACAGTGTGGACACGCTGAAACAGGCAGGTTTTTCCAATATTTCCACAATTACCTATCCGCATATGCGCCATGAAATACTGAATGAGAAAGAAAATGAAAAAGTTTACGCGGATGTGATTGCATTTTACGAGAAAACGTGAGGTTGTGACTTGTAAAATCACAGGGGCTTTATTATAATGGTAGAAAAATGGTGTACTTTTGAAAAATGCACCACATAAATGCAAAAATGCATTTTAGAAAACAGGAGGAAACACAATATGGATCAGGAGAAAGTCATCGTCATTGACTTCGGTGGTCAGTACAATCAGCTGGTTGCACGCCGCGTCCGCGAGTGCAATGTGTACTGTGAGATTTATTCTTACCGTACCGACATCGAACAGATCAAGGCAATGAATCCAAAGGGAATTATCCTCACCGGCGGCCCGAACAGCTGCTATGAGGCAGATTCCCCGACATACACGAAAGAATTATTTGAACTTGGCATCCCGGTTCTCGGTCTGTGCTATGGTGCGCAGCTGATGAATCATATCCTTGGTGGAAAAGTAGAAAAGGCACCGGTACGTGAGTACGGAAAAACGGAAGTGTTCGTGGACAAGTCTTCTCCGCTTTTTGAGGGAGTGGCAACGGATTCGGCAGAAGGGTCTACCATCTGCTGGATGAGTCATTTTGATTATATTTCCAAGCCGGCACCGGGATTTCAGGTGGTAGCACATACCGCTGACTGTCCGGTAGCGGCAGATGAAAACCCGGAGAAAAAACTTTATGCAATCCAGTTCCATCCGGAAGTACTGCATACCGTAGAGGGAAGCAAGATGCTTCATAACTTTGTAAGAAATATCTGTGGATGTGCCGGCACCTGGCGCATGGATTCTTTCGTGGAGCATACAATCAAAGAGATCCGTGAAAAAGTCGGTGATGGAAAGGTTCTCCTTGCATTATCCGGAGGTGTGGATTCTTCTGTTGCAGCAGGACTTCTTTCCCGTGCAATCGGAAAACAGCTTACCTGCGTATTCGTCGATCACGGTCTGCTCCGAAAGAACGAAGGAGACGAGGTTGAGGAAGTTTTCGGATCAAACGGACAGTTTGACCTGAACTTTATCCGTGTCAACGCGCAGGAGCGTTATTATGGAAAACTTGCCGGTGTGACAGAACCGGAGAAAAAACGTAAAATTATCGGAGAGGAATTTATCCGTGTTTTCGAGGAAGAGGCAAAGAAGATCGGAGCCGTGGATTTCCTGGCACAGGGAACCATCTACCCGGATGTGGTAGAGTCCGGACTTGGCGGAGAATCCGCAGTGATCAAGTCTCATCACAACGTCGGCGGTCTCCCGGATTATGTGGATTTCAAGGAAATCATCGAGCCGCTGCGCAACCTCTTCAAAGATGAAGTCCGCAAAGCGGGTCTGGAGCTTGGCATCCCGGAGAAACTTGTCTTCCGTCAGCCATTCCCGGGACCGGGACTTGGTATCCGTATTATCGGTGAGGTAACTGCAGAGAAGGTTCGTATCGTGCAGGATGCCGATTACATTTACCGTGAGGAAGTGGATGCCGCGGTAGAGGAATACCGCAAAGAGCATGGAGAGGCACCGGAGTGGATGCCAAACCAGTATTTCGCCGCACTGACCAATATGCGGAGCGTGGGTGTCATGGGCGATGAGAGAACCTATGACTATGCGGTTGCACTGCGTGCGGTCAATACGGTCGATTTTATGACAGCGGAAGCTGCCAATATACCGTTTGAGGTGTTACAGAGAGTTATGAGCAGGATTATCAATGAAGTGAAGGGGGTAAACCGCTGCTTCTATGATATTACCAGTAAGCCGCCTGGGACGATTGAGTTTGAATAATTTTCAAAAGCTCGCAAAGCCTAGTAAAATGGGCATTTGCGAGCTTGTTTTTTGCCTTGTGGTACTAAAATGGTACTAAGATTGTGTATTTTTTAAAATTCCTTTATATATTAAAATTGCAAGCATATCAGTAGGTATGTATAGAAGTAAGTTGCCGAAGAAGATGTATGCATTAAAGGTGTTACAAGAGCCTTTTGTTATTAAAAAACATGCAAACGTATGTATTGGTAAGAATAGAGTATATATTATAATATTCTTATCATGTACAATATTTATATAATGATATTTTTCGCATGGCTTATTTTTAAAATTTGCAATATCTTTATCTATGCTTTCATTATCAATTATTTTTTTACAAAGTGATATAAATGAAGATTTACGTTTAGTTGCTTCACATAATCCCAAGTCATTTGGACGTAAAATAAGATAAAGACTATTTACATGGCTGTTTAACTCTTTAGATTTACATTCATTAGGTTTAATATATACATCTTTTATAAGATGAGAAAACCATGTTACAGCTTCTGTGTATAGCAAATCCGATATTTCAGGTTTGAAAAATTTGATATACATAATTAGAATATCAATATCTTCTATTTCGGGTAATTTGAATAATTTATAATAAATATTAGTTAGAAATATAGATATGATAAAATCTATTATGAAAAAAATATAAAAGATTAAAAATAAATCTTTTCTAACAAATTGCGTAATGATAATTCCGAAAAGGGGAACATAAAGTATCAGTAAAAAGAGTAATGTAATATATTTACAATAATATTTCTGTTTGATTTTTTTGCTAATATCCATAATTAAAAGTTTCCTTTCTACGCCTGAGGCCATGTTATTTTCCACTCAAAATATTCGTTAGGAGAAATCTCTCCATTATTTAATTTCGTTTTCATTTCACACCATTCCGAAAGGAAATCATTTACCAATCCATATTCAAAAGTTAATGCGACAGGTGAGCCTGTACTGTCATAATCATCTTCATTGTAAGTTGGTCTGGCAGCCTCAGAAGGTTTTGCCGGAGTCATTGCAGTCAGATGAATCAGGTTGCCGGGAGCTGTGTACTCTGGGAATCTTGTACCTTTTCCACGGGCAGGAAGTGATGAGGCACTTTCTTCAAGCCAGAAAAGTGTTTCAATGATATCTTCAGCAGCACCAAGGCTGTAATCAGAGATTGCCATGTAATTGCAGTGCAATGCATCAGCAAGCTTTAGAATCATATCTTCACCGGGAATGCGTGCACCGGTTTCATACTGGGATATGCGGACCGACATATTTTTGCCCTCAAATCCAAGTGCACCGCCCAATTCATCCATTGTCATTTTACGGAATACCCGTATTTTCTTTATTCTTTCACCAATTGTCATAGTGTAGTTACCTCCGTTTATCTGTCTCTGATGGACTGTTAAAGACAGTATAACACGGAAAAAATGAAAATGGAAGTTTTTCTATACGAGAACATTAGAAAAACTTCTTGACAATTCAATGCCGCACGGTATAGAATAATGGCAATTCAATTATCTATACGATATAGTATTGAAAAATAACTGAATGAGCGGTATCAGAAATCTAACAGGCATTTGCCATGACATTCATAGGAATCGAGCGAATGTAGACACTCCCCCAAGCGGACCGAGTACCTCGAGCAGGAGCGGGCGGTATTACAGGAGATTATCTCAGGTAAGGAGGCTGGTT
>OLSD01001492.1_pt1 | contig 19163 bp, 19 predicted proteins | sample 1672211 | NCBI WGS metagenome assembly OLSD01 (sample SAMEA3136659, study PRJEB25190) | human gut metagenome | reverse complement strand
GGATGGAGTCGGTGCCGCAGAGCATCATGGCGCAGCGGTCGATGCCGAAGCCCAGGCCGCCGGTGGGAGGCATGCCGTATTCCAGGGCGAGAACGAAATCCTCGTCCATCATGTCGGCCTCGTCGTCGCCGTTGGCGCGCTTTTCGGCCTGGGCCTTGAAGCGCTGATACTGGTCGATGGGGTCGTTGAGCTCGGAGAAGGCGTTGCCCATCTCGCAGCCGCAGATGAACATCTCATATCGCTCGGTAAGCTCCGGCTGGCTGGGGCTGCGCTTGGCCAGGGGACTCACCTCCACCGGGTACATGGTGATAAAGGTAGGCTGGATCAGGGTCTCCTCCACCCTCTGGTCGAAGGTCTCATACAGGGCGTTGCCCCAGGTGTGGGGCACGCCGTCCATATCCACGCCCACGCTGCGGGCCAGCTCCACGCCCCGGTCGGCGTCGCCGATGCAGGCCATAAAGTCGGCCCCGGTGACGTTCTTCACGGCATCGGCCATGGTGACACGCTGCCAGCTGGGGGTCAGGTCGATGTCGTGGCCCATCCAGGTGACCTGGTAGGTGCCCAGGATCTCCTTGGCGGCTCCCGTGAGGATGCCCTCCAGAATGTCCATCATGCCGTCCAGGTTGGTGAACGCCTGATACAGCTCGCAGGTGGTGAACTCGGGGTTGTGCTTGGTGTCCATGCCCTCGTTGCGGAAGATGCGGCCCACCTCATACACCCGCTCCATGCCGCCCACGATCAGCCGCTTCAGGTGCAGCTCCGTGGCGATGCGCATATACATGTCGATATCCAGGGTGTTGTGGTGGGTGATGAAGGGCCGGGCGTTGGCGCCGCCGGCGATGGGGCTGAGCACGGGGGTCTCCACCTCCATAAAGCCCAGGTTATCCAGATACCGGCGCAGATACGCCACAAAGCGGCTGCGGATCTCAAAGTTCCGCTTGGACTCGGGGTTCATGATCAGGTCCACGTACCGGCGGCGATAGCGCAGCTCCTTGTCGGTGATGCCGTGGAACTTCTCCGGCAGGGGCTGGAGGGACTTGCTGAGCAGGGTGATCTCGTGGGCGCGGATGCTCATCTCGCCCTTCTGGGTGCGGAACACCTGGCCCTTTACGCCCACAATGTCGCCGATGTCGTACTTCTTGAAGCGGTTATAGGCCTCCTCGTCCATCTCGTCCTTCCGGGCGTAGATCTGGATGCGGCCGGACTTATCCTGCAAATCGCAGAAGGACACCTTGCCCATGCCGCGCTTGGACATCAGGCGGCCGCCCAGAGACACGGTCTGCCCCTCCAGCGCGTCAAAATGGTCCTTGACCTCCTGGGCATGGTGGGTCACGTCATAGCGGGTGATCTCAAAGGGGTTCATTCCCGCGTCCTGCAATGCCTTGAGCTTGTCCCGGCGAATCTGAAGGATTTCCCGCAGGTCCTGCTGCTGATGATTCTGTTCTGCCATGGTGCAGTTCTCCTCTCTGGTTATCGTTCGATGGTATCCACACGATAGTGGATAACGCCCCGGGGGGCCTCCACGGTGATCTGGTCACCGGCCTTGCTACCCATCAGCGCCTTGCCGAAGGGGGAATCCTCAGACACCTTGCGCTCCATGACGTTGGCCTCCTGGGAGCCCACAATGGTGTATTCCGGCAGCTGCTTGCCGTTATCCAGGTTCGTCACGGTGACGCGGCAGCCAATGGAGATCCGATCGGAGTCCACATCGCTCTCGTCCACGATAACGGCGTGGAGCAGGATCTCCTCCAGCTCGGCGATGCGGGAATACAGCTTGCCCTGTTCGTTTTTGGCCTCGTCGTACTCGCTGTTTTCGGACAGGTCGCCGAAGCCCCGGGCCTCCTTGATCAGCTCGGCGATTTCGTCGGCGCGGGTGGTCTTGCTGTACTCCAGCTCGTGCTTGAGCTCGTCATAGCGCTCCTGGCTCATGCGGAATTCTTTAACAGTTGCCATTTGATCCATTCCTTTCGGGTGTCCGCCGGAAGGCGGCCACGATATACCTATAATATGTCACGTTGCATTATAGTAATTTTATGGGCCGATGTCAAGCGTTTCCGCGGATTTGACACCCACATCCGGCAGCCGCCCCGCCCGATGCAGAGCCGCCAGCAGCGGCTCCTCCGGAGCAGGGCTCTCCCCGTCCCGCCAGATATAGTCCACCCGCTGCCGCCGGGCGCAGTCCGGGGTCAGGTAGACGGCGCAGCCCTCCCGGGCCTGGGGCCCGAAGGTCACGGTAACGGCGGCGGCTCCCCCGCCGGCAGTCAGTCCCAGCTGCCGCAGCAGCTGCCGCTCCAGGGCTTCCTGCTCCGCTCCCGTCTCCAGCCGCAGGTGCCGGAAGCGCTGGGCCAGGACCTGGGCCGCCAGCAGGGCCCGGCTGTCGGCGCAGTCCGCCAGCAGCAGGGCCGTGTCCCCTGCCGGGGCCAGGCAGTCCAGCAGCCGCGGCAGCAGCGCCAGCCGCAGTCCGTCCGGCAGCACCGGCCGGATAGGCGCAAACTCCGCCTCCCGGCCCGGGGGCAAGGCCGCGTGGGAAACACCGCATTCCGCCAGCCGCCGGGTCCATCGCCGCAGCCGGCGGCGGGGCAGCAGCCCGCCGTCCAGGTCCCCCTCCAGCACCCACAGGGCCGTTCCGGCCACGGTGCGCCGCTCCAGCGCCGGGCGCACTTCCGGCAGCAGATGCACATATCCCAGCATAAAAATCCCCTCCCGCCTTATTTTATAAGGCAGGAGGGGAAAATATACGGAATTTTACCAGCCGTAGCGGATGTAGCCGGGCAGATACGGCAGGGGGTTCACGGCGGTACCGTTGACGCCGCCGATGCGGATCTCATAGTGCAGGTGGGGGCCGGTGGAAACGCCGGTGGAGCCTATCTTTCCGATGACCTGACCCTGGGCCACCCGCTGGCCTGTCACGGCGATGACCCGGCTCATGTGGCCGTACACCGTGCTGGTGCCGTCGTCATGCTGAATCTTCACGCAATAGCCCAGGCCATAGTTCCAGCCTTCGTTGGCCAGCATGACGGTGCCCGCCTTGGTGGCGTAAATGTCGGAGCCCCAGGAAGCGCCGATGTCCACACCCAGATGATAGGTGCTGGCGCCGGGGCACGGTGCGTCACGGCCGCCGTAGCCGCCGGTGATCAGGCGGCAGGCGGTGGGCCAGATGAAGCCGCCCACGGCGGTCTGGTTGTTGCGGTTGGCTTCCTCGGACTTGCGGATCTCCTCCTGAAGCTCCTTCTCCCGGGCGGCCTGCTGGTTCAGCAGCGCCTGCTGGCCTGCCTCGCTGGCGGCATACTCCTCAAACACCCGGGTAGCCTCGGCCACCTGGGCGTCCAGCTCCGTCTTGCTGGCGGTAAGCTCCTCCTGCTGCTGCTCCAGGTCCGCCTTATCCTGAGCCAGCTGCTGGCGCAGGGTGCGCAGCTGGTCAATGACGCTCTGATCGTGCTCCACGATCTCGTTGATAAAATCCATGCGGCTCAGCAGGTCCGCAAAGCCCGTGGCCTTGAACAGCACGGACCAGTAGGACACGGTGCCCCGTTCCTCCTCCTGCCGCACCTGGTGGCAGAACAGGTCGTACTGCTTCTCCTCCTCCGCCTGGTTCTGGGTGATCCGGTCCTGGGTGTCCTGGATCTGCACCTCCAGCAGGTCGATCTGCTGGGCAATGATGGCGGCCTGCTGGTCCAGCAGCTCCTTCTGCTCCAGGGCCTTGGCCTTGTCGGACTTGATCTTGTCCAGCTGCTGCTGGATCTCCTGCTTTTTGGCCCGGGTCTCGGCCAGCTGGTCATTGAGACTGGCGCCGTAGGCCGTGTCCACCGGCCGCAGGGCCAGACACAGGGCGGCCATCATGGCCACGGCGCACACCAGGGCAGTCAGTTGTTTCAGTTTGGATTTCATGACGGTCTCCTCTCTTTTTATACCCGCAGGAATTTCCGGATGGCGGTCAGGCTGCCACCCACGCCCACCAGGATGCCCACGCCGGCGAATACTGCCGCCACCGGGGCCCAGATCTGACGGAAGTCCACCACCCGCAGCAGCTGCATGGTGTCGGAATTGGCGATGCCCTGGGATACGGCGGCATACAGCAGCCACTGGAGCCCGAAGGCCACCGCCGCGCCGATGAGTCCCAGCAGCAGTCCCTCGTATACGAAGGGCCAGCGGATGAACCCGTCCGTGGCGCCCACCATTTTCATGATGGCGATCTCGTCCCGGCGGTCAAAGGTGGTAAGCTTGATGGTGTTGGAAATGATGAACACGGAGATGATCAGCAGAATGGCGATCAGGGCGATACTGATGACCCCCGCGATGTTGCGCACGGTGATGAAGCCGTTGGAGATATCCTGGTCCGCCCGGACCTTGGCGATCCCCTCCACGCTCTCCAGGCTCTGCACCACCTGGCCCATCCGGTTCAGGTCCGTCAGGTGCATGACATAGCGGTGGCGGAAAATAGAGGGGTCCAGGTCGCTGTACAGGTCGTCCTCGTTATACTGGGCCACATATTCATCCCGGGCCTCCTGCCGGGAGACGAAGGTGCAGTCCGCCACGCCGGGGATCGCCGCCAGCCGGGACTGGAGCGCCGTGGCCTCGTCGTCCGTCAGGCTCTCGTCCACGAAGGCCACCACGGCGTTCTCCTTCTGCAGGTCCTGCAGGTTGATGTTGGCGTTGTAGGCCACCAGGGAGAAGGTGCCCATGATCAGCAGACATGCCACGGTGACGCCGACGGCGGCAAAGGACATGAACCCGTGGGACAGCATGTTGCCTGCTCCCTCCCGGAAGAAATACTTGAAATTATGCATGCTCACACCTCGTATCTGCCCACGCCGGTGGCGGCCACCACGCCATGGTCGATCATAATGACCCGCTTGTCAAAATGATTCACCAGGCTCTTTTCATGGGTCACCACCACCACGGTGGTGCCCAGCGCGTTGATGCGCTCCAGCAGAGTCATGATCTCCAGAGAGCGGGCAGGGTCCAGGTTGCCGGTGGGCTCGTCGGCCACGATGGTGCTGGGATTGTTTACCAGCGCCCGGGCAATGGCCACCCGCTGCTGCTCGCCGCCGGACAGCTCATCGGGGAACCGGCGTCCCTTGCCGTCCAGCCCCACCAGGCCCAGCACATAGGGGATGCGGGTCTTGATCTCCCTGGCGGAGGCTCCCACCGCCCGCATAGCCAGACTCAGATTATCGTATACGGTTTTGTTGCCGATCAGGCGGAAATCCTGAAAAATCACGCCGATGGTCCGGCGCATCAGGGGGATCTGCCGCTGGGTGATGTTGCTCATGGAGAAGCCGTTGATCATCACCCGGCCCCGGGAGGGCACCAGCTCGCCGGTCAGGAGCTTGATGATGGTGGACTTGCCGCTGCCGGAGGGGCCCACCAGGAACACGAACTCCCCGTCCTGTATCTCGAAGGAAATTCCGTTTAGGGCGTGGGTGCCGTTATCGTATGTTTTTTCAACGTTTGTCAGTCTGATCATGTGATACCTCGATGTATACTCATACGACGCCCTGTGACAGGCGTCGTCAAAAAGTCCATTTTTTCCTATCGTGTAACATTATAAACAAAAAGTTACAAAATGGCAACAAAAAAAATATTAAATCTTTGTGAATCCAAGCGGTAAAATCTGGAAATTTTGCCAGTCCGGGCCGAAACCCGCCCCGCCTTGACTTCCCGGCCCCGCATGGTATAATATAATTGATCATTCAATTATAATCCGGATTTTTTACAGGAGGTGCTCCCATGAACAACAAATGTCCCTTCTGCGGGGAAGAAATGACCCCGGGCGTCATCCAGAGCCGGGACGGCGTATACTGGTCCCGGGAGGCCGGCCCTATGGCCGCGCTGTCCTGGCTGAACAAGGATGCCATCACGCTGGCGGATTCCGGTTCGTCCGTTTTCGGCGGCGCAGCTGCGGAAGCATTCAACTGCCCCCGCTGCAAAAAGATCATTCTGGATTACTCCGTTCGCCATCTCCCGCTATAAAATTCCGAATTTTCCCTTGCAAAACCCGAAAATTGGTGTTATCATACCCTACGTCAACAGGGGAGCTCGCCGGAGCGGGCTGAGAGTGGGCTGTCATCGCCCTGACCCTTCAACCTGATTTGGATAATGCCAACGTAGGGACATACCGGCGCAGCGCACGAACAACGCATTGCGGATATGCCTTTTACCGGGCATATCCGCATTTTTTGCTGTAAGGAGTGTATTTTTATGCTGGGTATTTGCCTGGACAGCGTCCGCCGCACGGTGCCGCTGGTCCACAACATCACCAATTACGTCACCGTCAACGATGTGGCCAACATCCTGCTGGCCTGCGGCGGCAGCCCCATCATGTCCGACGAGCCGGAGGACGTGGAGGACATCACCTCCATCTGCAACGGGCTGAACATCAACATCGGCACCCTGAACCAGCGGAGCATCCAGGCCATGTTCCGGGCCGGGGAAAAGGCCGCGTCCCTGGGTCATGTGCTGCTGCTGGACCCCGTAGGCGCGGGTGCCTCCGCCCTGCGGACCAACACCGCCGTGGAGCTGATGGAAAAGCTGCCCTTCACCGTGATTCGCGGCAACATCTCCGAGATCAAGACCCTGGCCCTGGGCAGCGGCAAAACCCGTGGCGTGGACGCCGACGTGTCCGATGCCGTGTCTGACGGAAATCTGGACGCCGCCGTGGCCTTTGTGAAGGACTTTGCCCAGCGCAGCCATGCCATCGTGGCCGTCACCGGGGCCATCGACCTGGTCAGCGACGCAGACCGCTGCTTCGTCATCCGCAACGGCCGCCCGGAGATGGGCAAGATCACCGGCACCGGATGCCAGCTGTCCGGCATGATGACCGCCTTTGTGGCGGCCAATCCGGACCGCCGCCTGGAGGCCGCCGCTGCCGCTGTGTGCGCCATGGGCCTGGCCGGCGAGATCGGCTGGAGCCGTATGGCCCAGGGCGACGGCAACTCCACCTATCGCAATCGCATCATCGACGCCATCTACAACATGGACGGCGCCGCGCTGGATAAGGGGGCCAAGTATGCGGTGCGCTGAACAGGACCTGCTGCTGTACGCCGTTACGGACCGCCACTGGCTCAGCGGCCGGTCCCTGCGGGACGTGGTGGAGGAGAGCCTGCGGGGCGGCGTCACCATGCTGCAGCTGCGGGAAAAGACCCTGGCGGAGCCCTCGTTCCTGGCAGAGGCCCGGGAGCTTCAGGCCCTGTGCCGGGATTATCACGTTCCCTTTATTGTCAACGACAACGTGGACATCGCCCTGGCCATGGACGCCGACGGCGTCCACGTGGGCCAGAGCGACATGGAGGCCCTGGACGTCCGGCGGAAGCTGGGGCCCGATAAGATCATCGGCGTATCCGCCCAGACGGTGGAGCAGGCTCTGCTGGCGGAAAAGCACGGCGCGGACTATCTGGGGGTGGGGGCGGTGTTCCCCACCGGCTCCAAGGACGACGCCGACGACGTGTCCTACGACACCCTGCAGGCCATCTGCCGGGCCGTGTCCATTCCCGTGGTGGCCATCGGCGGCATCAGCCTCGGCAATGTGTCTCAGCTTTCCGGCAGCGGCATCTGCGGCATCGCCGTTATCAGCGCCATCTACGGCGCGGCGGACATCCGCCGGGCATCGGAGGACCTGAAGACTGCCACCCGGGAGATGCTCCAGGCATGATCCGGGCCGCTGTGTTTGACCTGGACGGCGTGGTGCTGGACTCCATGTCCATCTGGAAGGACCTGGGCGCCCGCTACCTGCTGCGCCGGGGCCTGACGCCGGAGCCGGGCCTGGGAGAGCTGCTGTTTGCCATGAGCATGGAGCAGGGCGCGGACTATCTCCGGACCCACTATCCCCTGCCGGAGAGCGCCGACGTTCTGGCGGACCTTTCCGCCATGCTGCGGGATTATTACTATAACGAGGTTCCGGAAAAGGACGGAGCCCGGACGGCTCTGGCCTTTCTGCGGGACCGGGGCGTATCCGTCACCGCCGCCACCTCCAGTCCCCGTTCCCATGTGACCCGGGCCCTGGAGCGGCTGGGCCTTCTGCCGTATTTCCGGGCCATTTTCACCACCGGCGAGCTGGGCGTCAGCAAGCACAGGCCGGATATCTATCACCTGGCGGCCCGGGGCACGCCGCCGGACCAGACCCTGGTGGCGGAGGACTCCCTCTATGCCCTGCAAACCGCCGCCGCAGCGGGCTATCGCACCGTGGGCGTATACGACGCCAACGGCGAGGCGGACCAGCAGACCCTCCGCCGGACGGCGGACGTGTACGTCCCCTCTCTGGCCTCCCTTCCCGCCCACTGGGCGGAGCTGAACGGCTGACCTTAGCTGAAAAATCCTCTGATTTTTCAGCAGTCAAGCGGTGCATTGGGGGCACCACCTTGCATCGCATTATAAAACTGTGCTGTAAAAAAAAGAAAGGACAGATCATCATGAAAACAGCATTGACCATTGCTGGAAGCGATTCCAGCGGAGGCGCCGGGATCCAGGCCGACATCAAGACCATGACCGCCAACGGCGTATTCGCCACCTGCGCGGTCACGGCCCTGACGGCCCAGAACACCACCGGCGTCACAGACATCCTGGAGTCCACCCCCCATTTCCTGGCGGAGCAGCTGGACGCCGTGTTCACGGATATCGTCCCCGACGCGGTGAAGATCGGCATGGTCTCCTCGGCAGCGCTGATTGCCGTCATCGCGGAGAAGCTGCGCCGGTATGGCGCACAGCGCGTGGTGGTGGACCCCGTCATGGTGGCCACCTCCGGCGCAAAGCTCCTGCGGGACGACGCCATCCACGCCCTGACGGCGGAGCTGCTGCCTCTGGCCACGGTACTGACGCCCAACATTCCCGAGGCGGAGATCCTCTCCGGCCTCCCCATCACCGACGCCGCCGGCATGGAGGCCGCCGCCCGGACCATCAGTCAGCGGTACGGCTGCGCCGTGCTGTGCAAGGGCGGCCACCAGATCAACGACGCCGACGATCTGCTGTGGCGGGACGGCGGCGGCAAGTGGTTCCGGGGCCGGCGCATCCCCAATCCCAACACCCACGGCACCGGCTGCACCCTGTCCAGCGCCATCGCCGCCAACCTGGCCAAGGGCTATGACCTGGACCGGTCCGTGGAGCGGGCCAAGGCGTATATCTCCGGGGCGCTGGCCGCCATGCTGGACCTGGGCAAGGGCTCCGGCCCCATGAACCACATGTTTGACCTGAAGGGAGGGTTCGCGGAATGAAAAAGACCTCCACCTTTCAGAACGCCCTGATCTGGTTCGGGGCAGGCGTCTCCCTGGCGGAGATCCTTACCGGCACGGCCTTCGCCCCTCTGGGCATGGGTAAGGGCCTGCTGGCCATCCTCATCGGCCACGTCATCGGCTGCGGCATGATGCTGCTGGCGGGTCTCATCGGCGGCCGCACCGGCCGCAGCGCCATGGAGACCGTGAAAATGAGCTTCGGCCAGAAGGGCGGCCTGCTGTTCGCCCTGCTGAACGTGCTGCAGCTGGTGGGCTGGACCGCCATCATGATCTATGACGGTGCCCTGGCCATCGGCGGCATCTTCGACGTTGGCCGTTGGGTCTGGTGCCTGGTCATCGGCGCATTGATCCTGCTGTGGATCGTGGTGGGCATCACCGACCTGGGCTGGATCAACAAGATCACCATGGCCGCCCTGTTCGTGCTGACCCTGGTGCTGTGCAAGGTGATCTTCTTCTCCGGCAGCGCCATGGCCGCCCCCTCCGGCGAGGGCCTGACCTTCGGCGCGGCGGTGGAGCTGGCGGTGGCCATGCCCCTGTCCTGGCTGCCCCTGATCAGCGACTATACCCGCCAGGCCCAGAAGCCTGTCCGGGCCACCGTGGCCAGCGTGGTCACCTATGGCCTGGTGTCCTGCTGGATGTACGTCATCGGCATGGGCGCGGCCATCTTCACCGGCGAGTATGACATCGCCGTCATCATGGTGAAGGCCGGTCTGGGCATCGCCGCCCTGGTGATCCTGGTGTTCTCCACCGTCACCACCACCTTCCTGGACGCCTGGTCCGCCGGCATCTCCGCTGAGTCCCTGTCCGGGAAGCTCAGCGGCAAAACCGTGGCCATCGTCACCACCCTGGTGGGCGTGGCCGGGGCCATCCTGTTCCCCATGGACGATATCACCAACTTCCTGTACCTGATCGGCTCCGTGTTCGCCCCCATGATCGCCGTCCAGATCGCCGACCACTTCCTTCTGCGCCGGGACCGCTTCGCCGTGGCCGCCGACGCCCGGAACCTGGTGATCTGGCTCATGGGCTTTGTGGCCTATCGCCTGCTGATGGGGGTGGACACCCCCGTGGGCTATACCCTGCCGGACATGGTGCTGACCATCCTTCTGTGTGTCATCGCGGAGAAGCTGAAGCCCTCCGTGAAGCAGTAACCCCCCAATAAAAAATGAGAGGCTCCCGCCTCTCATTTTTTATGCTTATTTCCACTGGAACGTCACCATGCCATAGACATAGATGAACAGGATGGCCACGGGGACCACATACTGAAACATCGGCTTCATCCATTGCCGCACCTTCAGGCCCCGGCCGGCGTTGGCCTCCAGCAGGAAGCTGTCCCATCCCCAGCCGAACCGGTTGCAGCAGAACAGGGCAAACACCAGGGACCCCAGGGGCAGAATGTTGTTGGACACCAGGAAATCCCACAGGTCCAGCCAGGAGGTGCCCTCTGCGAAGGGCTGGAAGTGCAGCACGCTGTAGCCCAGGGCCGTGGTCAGCGCCACCAGGAAGATGCACCCGCCGCAGACCAGGCACCCCACCGGGCGGCTCCATCCGGTAAGATCCCGCACCATGGCCAGTATCTCCTCGCACACCGCCAGCACTGTAGACAGGGCCGCAAACACCATAAACAGGAAGAACAGGGTTCCCCACCAGCGGCCGCCATTCATGTGGTTGAACACGGTGGCCATGGTGTCAAACAGCAGGCTGGGGCCGGCGTTGACCTCCACCCCATAGGTAAAGCAGGCCGGGAACATGATCAGCCCCGCCACGATGGCCACAAAGGTATCCAGCAGGATGATGTTCACCGACTCCCCCATCAGGGACCTCTCCTTGCCGATGTAGCTGCCGAAAATGGCCATGGCCCCCATGCCCACCGACAGGGTGAAGAATGCCTGGTTCATGGCGCCCACCACCACGCTGCCGGTGATCCTGGACAGGTCCGGCACCAGATAAAACCGCAGGCCCTCCGCCGCACCGTCCAGGGTGAAGCTGTGAACAGCCAGCACCAGCATCAGCAGCAAAAGCAGCAGCATCATGTATTTGGTGACCCGCTCCAGGCCGCTCTGCAGGCCGAAGCACAAAACGCCGAAGGCCATCGCCACCGTCACCGCCAGATAGGTCACGTTGACGCCCGGGTCCGCGATCATTGCGGAAAACCCCAGATTCTGGCTGTTTCCCGTGAGAAACTGCACGAAATAGTACACGATCCATCCGGTGACCACCGTGTAAAACGCCATCAGGGCGATGCTGCCGAATAAGGACACATACCCATGGATGTGCCATTTCTGACCCTTTTTCTCCAGCTTCTGATACATGTGGATGGGGCTGGTCTGGGCCGCCCGGCCCACGCAGAACTCCATGGTCATGATAGGCAGCCCCAGCACCACCAGGCACAGCACATACAACAGCACAAAGCCGCCCCCGCCGTACTGGCCGCACATCCACGGGAATTTCCACACATTGCCGCAGCCGATGGCGCACCCGGCGGACAGCAGAATGAATCCCAGCCGGGACCCCAGCTTCTCGCGTTCCATATCGTCTCTCCTTCTGCATTTTTATTCACCTTAGTGTGGAGTTATCCTATCAAATATTCCGCTTTGCGTCAAGAAATGATTAAATTTTCACAATGCTTTCCCTGCTTCCCTTTTCCGGGAAGCCTGACAAGTCTGAATTAACCTCCCCGAAAAAAATTGCAAATACGCTCCAAAATCGGCTATTTAAGCCGATTTTGGAGCGTATTTGTTCATCATTTAGGATTATTGATCGGTCTTTGGTTTGGCCGGAGGAGTTGATTCCGGGATTTCCTGAAGATAGCCGGAATCCACAAGGGCCTGAAGAAAATTACCGAAGAATGGAGCAATTACCTCAGTTGTTGTTTCGTATCGTTCTGCGGCGTCATTTATGATTGATTCAGTAGATAATCCGGATTTAATTTGTGAGAAAAAGTATGCTCCGGTTTCGTTCAGCCCTTTGACATACGGTACCCTGCCGCGAGCGGGTCCGGTTGCCACCAGGAATTGTTCATCGCAGATTTCTGCAAGAACTACTCCGGGAATAACGGTATATTTCATAGTTCTTCACCATTTTTATCACTTTTTGCCAGATTCATCGCAGGGTCAGACAGGGCTGCCGCCAGGGTATCTCTGCACAATTGGGCAGATTGGATATCTCCGCGGTTTTTCAGAAGCCAGACCGGGCTTTTCAGCATATTTTCAGCGATTTTACAGGCAGATTTCACTTCCTGCTCCGTATTGCAATCAAACAGGAATTGGGAAAAGATTTTTCCGGCGGATTCGTGAACGGTCAATCGTCTGATTTCGTTGATTTTGGCCTGTTCCAGGAATATAATTCCGCCCAATTTAGCGGTCAGCCGCTGAGACATGTTTTCTTTGCCCGTCCAAGGGGATGAAGTGACGAATACTTGGTCATTTTCCATATATACAATGGGTTTATCCCCGTTGATGATCTGAACCGCATCGGGACAGAGGAGCTTCCACAGGCAATAATGGGTGGATTTGCCGGTGCCGCTGGGGGCGGTAATAAGCCAAGCCAGGTCCTTCCAGATAAAGGAAACGGCATGGAACACGATGCGGCCGAAAGCCGTGATGGCAGAGGAGACAGCGGGACACAGCTCCATATATTCCACATAATATTCCGGGTCCCCGGGCTGGTAAATACTGGCAGCCTTCCGGAGCCGCTGGGGCGGAATGCGCACTGACGGAATGTCCCGGTCATTTATGGGACAGGGCGGGATATCCCGGGTCGTCCCACCATTCTTTTCCAGATACGGAGAAAAATACGGATAGTAATCATCATAGGCGGTGATCACGTCTACGGGAACACCGGCAAGAACAAGTCGTCGTTTCATGGATAAAAATTCGTCATGTGTGAGAAGCGGAGGGATGGATGAGCCATCCCTCCGCTTGTGGTGTTTCAGCCGATGATGTTGCCGTGCTGGTCCACGATGACCTGCTGGCCATCGGGCAGGGTCACGGCATAGCGGCCATTGCCGATGCTCTGGAGACCGCCGCCGCCAGAGACGGGGATGTCAATCATGGGGTCTCCCAAAAGTGCCTGTAATTCCGGAGGAACAAATCTATCTTTCATGGGTATCTCCTTTCCTTACTCCCAGATGCCGCGGGCACTGTAATGGAGGGTGTGGGGCTGACCCAGAACCGTGGTACCATCCTTGGTGACCCAATAGGGAGTGACTTCCAGCGTACCGGAGCCGAAGAGCCTCTGCTGGGTGATCATGAGCCTGGCATTGCGGGCAGCGCCGAACAGGCCGGAGGCCGTATAGAACAGCCGATAGCGGGCGGCATAGGCAACGGGAAGTTTTTCGCCGTCCACAATGATGCCGCTCTCCTGATAGTTGGCCGGGTTATCCACGGCGGAGATCAGGGTGACGCCGCGCAGGCGGAACAGACCATTCCGGACATAGTGCAGGTCCAGATAGGAATCGCTGACATACTTGGCGTAAATCGTGGTATCCTGGGTAATACTATCCAGGTTGGCAGGAGTAGTGTAGGCCTCATCGGTGAACCAACCGGCAAAGACCTTACCAGCGGGGGCCTGGTAGGCCACCTGGTCACGGATGCTGCCGTTGGGGGCCACCTTGACTTCGATGGTGCTGCTGCCGTCCACCACGGTGACGGTGAGACGCTGGTCCACCACCGGCGGCTGCTGGTCAGCATCGCTCATCAGGAGAGCGGGCTGGAGCCGCATGGTGTGCGCCGCAGTACCGGAGGCGGTTCCCACATACCGGGGAGAGATGGAGCTGGGGGTGTCCGTGACCGCGGGCATCTGCTGACCATCCACATAGGTGCAGGTGCGGGCAGTGGTGCCGTAGACCTTGACTCCGTCCAGCGTGATCCAGTAGGGCTGGAAGGTGACACCGGTGGAGGACTTAAACTTGGCAAACTCCGCGTCGTTGAGGCGGATGCCGGCCAGGCACTCCTGGTCCACATGGGCATTGCCTACCATGCCATCCTCACCGATGGGGGATTTGGTGGAGTTGATAAGACCATTCCGGAGGTACACGGTTTCGTAATGCTGGCCGCCCTTGGTGGCGACAGCCGTCCGGTACACGGTGGGGGTGCTGTTGATCTCTGCGCCGAGCTCACCGCAGCCGGAGGGATAATCCACCTGGTCGATGGTGAAGCCGACCTGGCGATACCAGGCGACAGGATCATCGTATCCATTGTTAAAGACCATGCGGTCCACAGCGGCCAGGGGGTACAGGCGGACAACGGTTTCCTTGCCGTCATTTTCCGGCAGATGACGCCAGACATAGTAGTTTCTGGGACGCAGATAGGTGTTGGGAACCTCCCAGATATAGTAGTCGTATTGGTCCTGAGGGGTGAAGGCGGTGGGGTTTTCATCATTGAAGTTCCACGGGATATATACCTTCGGATTCGGATCGCTGAAGGTGCCGCCGTAGAGGTAGCCCTCGGATACCTTGTCCGTGATGTTGAACTTCGTGCCGTCCTGAGGCACACGGTACTCCGTGTAAAGCTCTACGGGTTTGTTTGTGTTCTCGCCGGTGGCCGGATCCACCTGGCTCTGCATATGCCAGACCTTGAAGTAGGGGAAGTAGGTCGTGGGCTGAGCGAAGGAACAGACCGGGTTGCCGTCCTTATCGTAGACGGCGGAGTCCGTGCCGTTGGTGGGAACCTCGCCCATGCCGGTGCCGTTGTCCACGATGGGGATGGTCACCACCAGCTTCTTGCCGGGGGTATGCATTACGCCGGTGGTGGTGTCCTTGCCCACCCAGTTGGCAGAGTAGTCGAAGTCGGTGACGGAGACGTTCCTGCCGTCCACCGTGACCGTGTAGCTTGCGGTATCCGGCGTATCAGACCAAGTGGGGTGGCCGTCCGCATCGAAGCCGGTGCAGCTGTAGCTCTGGGCGGTGATGTTGTCCGCAGCGTTTTCGGGCAGGTCGAAATACTCAGACACCACGTCCTTCAGAACCGTCTGGCTGCCCAGGGTCAGGGTCGCGCCGCCGGCAGTCTGGCTGATCTCCTGGAAAATGGCGTCCAGATCGGCCGTGCTGCCCACGGTCTTGTAGAAGTTGTCAGATGCCTTGGTCCCCGCATCGGTCATGCTTGTTGCATTGGGATAGTTGGAGGACACATAGTTCATATAGTTGGTGACATTGCTGCCGGGTGTGCCGCCGAAGCAGCCGATGGTGTACACGGTGGCACCATTCCCATTATTCTTCATAGCCTTGCTGGCACTGATGGCATCGTTGGCAACCGAGTTATCGAAGCCGTTATTATGGTTGGGCTCACCGTCCGTGAACATGACCACAACCTTCTGACGGCCGTCATTGGCCGCGCCGGTGATGATGGTCTGGGCATGCTGCATGCCGTAGTCCGCAGCCGTAGCGCCGGCAGCACGGAGAGCGTTGACCGCCGTTTTCAGAGCGCCTGCACCCGTCGCATCGACAGTTGTAAGGTTCCTTACGATCTGGGAATAGTTGTACGTGTATCCGTCTTCCCGATAGGTATCGTTGCCCACTTTGTTCGTCTTATCACCGGCGAACTTGACGATGGCGATCTGGCTGTCGGCAGACTTGGCCGCCACGGAGTCAATGAAGCCGTTGACGGCGGACTTCAAAGCGTCGATTTTCTTGGTGGTGGACGGCGTTCTGGTGTAGAACTGGGTGCCGGTGCTGTCTGCGGAGGTTTTCGGGGTCAGGCGGGTGCCGCCGTGGTAACTTCCGAAAATCCAATAATCATAATGTTCCTCCGTATACCAGTTGCTACAGTCACTGCAGTAATACGCCTGCTGATACTGGCCGTTGGCATCCTGATAGTAGTAGGTGCCGTTTTTGTCGATTTCGTACACCGGCGTGTAGGTGTAGCTGACAATGCTGTCTTCCATGGAGCCGGACACGTCCAGGACCAGGATGATGTCCACGGGCTCCGTGGACGTGGTGGTAGTGGTGGAGCCGGTGGCGTAGGCCTCCAGGGTCAGCAGACCCGTGCTGGGATTATAGACCTTCCGCAGCTCCAGACCGGGTGTGTTGCTGCTGCCTCCGGTGGCCGCCGTCCCGGTCCCCGTGCTGTCCTCATCCGCCGCAAACGACGGCAGGGCCACCAGAGACAGGGCCATGACCAGCGCCAGCACAAGGGCCAACGCCTGTTTCCATTTCTTCATATCCTCGTTCCTCCCATTGCGTTTATTTGCGCGGTGCGCATTATTTTCAGGCCCCAACGGACCTAATTGAAGATGCGACAACGCTTCCGCCGCCGGGATGCCGGTCCCAGCTGCGGAACGTTATTATAGCGCATATCGGTATCGTTTTCAAGTGTAATTTTGGTTTTCCAAAGTTTATTGTTATCTGGTTGTTATTCTATCACAAAGTCATGTCGAATGCAAGTGCATTTTCAGGGGATAAGGGAAATTTTTCTGGATTCGGCGGGCGGATTGTGCTATAATATGTGTAATTAATCAACAGGGCAGGAGGACAATGTCCATGAACGAGAGGAAAACATCCAAAAAAGCGGGATATCCCAACGGGGATGCCCGGGACTTCTTTTTACGGAATCTTGACGGAAAACCGGTAAAGGGTCCGAAAAAGCCGGAGCGGCCCGGGTCTGAGCCGCCCATCATGGCGGTGTATGCCGCGCCGGTGGTGAAGGAGAAGAAATGAGCGGGTTCCGGCTGCGCAGCTGCGTGTGGGAGCTGACGCTGGCGTGCTGCTTCGGGTGCCGGTACTGCGGGTCCGCCGGGGGGCGGGCCAGGGCCGACGAGCTGTCCACGGCGGAGTGCCTGGACACGGCGGACCAGCTGGCAGAGCTGGGGTGCCGGAGGGTGTCGCTGATCGGGGGCGAGGTGTTCCTGCGGCGGGACTGGGCGCAGATCGCCGGGCGGCTCACCGGCCGGGGCGCGGCGGTGGCGGTGATCACCAACGGGTACCTGATGTCGCCGGAGGTGCTGGCGCAGCTGCGGGAGGCCGGCGTGGAGTCCGTGGCGGTGTCCATCGACGGGCCGGAGGACGTACACGACGCCGGACGGCAGGCGGGCAGCTTCCGCCGGGCCATGGACGCCGTGGGGGCGCTGGTGGAGGCCGGTATCCCGGCGTCGGTGATCTCCACCCTGCGCAGGGACTGCGCGGGGCGGCTGGAGGAGCTGCACCGGGCGCTGGAGGGCTCCGGCATCGCCGCATGGCAATTGCAGGCGTGCTCGCCTATGGGCAACGCCGCCCGGGGGCTGGACTGGCGCATGGACCCGACGGAGGTGATCCGCTTCGTGGAGAGCCACCGGGACCGCGCGCCGTTTATGCTGGGTGCGGCTGACAACGTGGGCTACTTTACAGAGGAGGAGCAGGGCCTGCGGGGCGCCGACGGGACCTGCTTCCAGGGGTGCCGGGCGGGAATCTCCGCCATAGGCATCGACAGCGTGGGAAACATACGGGGGTGCGAGTCTATGTACGATGAGCGGTTCATCGAGGGAAATCTGCGGCAGCGGCGGCTGCGGGACATCTGGGAGGACCCGGAGGCGTTTGCGTATAACCGGCGGTTCACCCCGGAGCTGCTGACCGGAGACTGCGCCCGGTGCCGGATGGGGCCGTGGTGCGCCGGAGGGTGCCGGTCGTATAACTATTTCGTCCACGGGAAGCTGTATGAGGCGCCGGTGTGCGCCGGAGGCGCCAAATGAGCGCCGGGGCGGCAGCCGTGGGGCTGCGGCTGCGGCAGGAGCGGCTGAAGCGGGGCTGGAGCCAGGAGGGCCTGTGCCGGGGCATCTGCGCGGCGTCGTATCTGTCCAAGATCGAGCAGGGCCGGGTCCAGGCCGCGCCGGAGCTGCTGGCGCTGCTGATGAAGCGGCTGGACCTGCCCTGGTACGGGGAGAATCTGCCGGAGCTGGAGGGGCTGGTGGAGCGGCGGTACGCGCAGCTGCTGGACGGAGAGCAGGAGGCGTTTCAGGACAGCCGGGCGGCGTTCTCCCAGGCGCTGGAGACCATCCTGTCCAGTCCCCTGGCGGCGGACGGCATGGTGCTGGACGCCGTGGACCGGCAGGACCCGTCGGACATCCCGGCGGCGCTGGAGCCGTATCTGGACCGGCGGCAGCTGGCGCTGCTGCGGATCGTACAGGACCGGGAGCCGGAGGCGGTGCGGCTGCTGCCGGAGGCGTACTGCTTTCTGATGGCGGGCATTGCCGGGTATGAGCAGGGCGGCGACTATACCGGGGCCATGGCCTATCTGCGGCAGGGCTGCGACCTGGCGGCCCGGGACGGCCGGGTGCGGCTGATGCTGGAATGCCGGCTGATTATGGGCAGCGTATGCTGCAACCGGCTGGACCTGGACGGTATGGAGGAGCACTATCGGGCGGCGGAGCGCATGGCCCGGGCCCTGGGACGGCAGGAGGACCTGCGGGCCATGGCCTATAACCGGGCCGCCACCCAGGTGGAGTGCGGCCGGTATCAGGAGGCATATGGGTATTTTTCCGCCCTGGAGCGGCCCCGGGTCATGGAGCTGCACAAGCTGGCGGTGTGCTGCGAGGGGCTGGGCCGGACCCAGGAGGCTCTGGACGCCCTGGACCGGGCGGAGACGGCCCCGGAGGAGTATCCGGACCGGGCTCTGTGCATGGGGATCTGCGGGCTGGTGCGGCGCAGGCTGGAAAACCCCGGCTATCTGCGGGATCCGGATTACGGCGCGGCGCTGATGGACGTGTTCCACCGCTGCCGGAGGGAGCTGCCCATCGGATACGCGGGGTTCCACCTGCCCTGGGTGCTGGAATGGCTCACCGCCGGGCGGCAGTATAAGCTGGCGTATGAGCTGGTGCGGGAGTTTCCCCTGGTCCCCGGGAGAAGCTCATGACAGCGGCGGCGCACTTTTTTGACAGACTGAGCAGGCTGTCAAAAAAGCAGGCTTTCCTCCGCCTTTGGAAAGGAAGATAGTTACGAAAGAAACCCATCAGGGGTGTCTTTCGTTTTCAATC
>OLSD01001488.1_pt1 | contig 19193 bp, 13 predicted proteins | sample 1672211 | NCBI WGS metagenome assembly OLSD01 (sample SAMEA3136659, study PRJEB25190) | human gut metagenome | reverse complement strand
TTTGTTGCTCAGGAACTTAAAAAGTTATATTTGTAATAGTGTTGCGGAATTAAGGACTATTATATCATGGCGTTGCCGTTCGACAAGTATGGTTTGTCCACAGTGCTTTCCAAGCAGAAGGTGAAGACCGTTTCGCTTGAATACAAGAATGAAACGTCGCAGTTCTTCGATGTGGACTATTGGGGAGATTATGCCGCTCTCGGCTATCAGAATTTCGTAATCCGTCTGGGCGATTGTCCGCACGATGGTATCAACCCGAGAGGCAATGGCAAAATCTACAGCTTCAGTATCCACTGCAAGACATCCGACGGCACAACCGAGCCGATGCCTCTGCCTGGTACATATACATATTATATAGATGGAAATCCTACAGACATGACAATGGATGGTCAGTGTGAGCTGGATAAATATTCCAACTACAAGTCAGAATCCAACTATACAGGTGAGGGCATGAAGTTCAACCAGGCAACTCTGACGATAGAGAAGAATGCGGACGGCACTTACAAGGTGACAGCCAAGATACAGCTGCAGAACAACGAGTGTGTAGCCGTAAACTATACCGGAGCTTGCAGCGCATACAGGGACAAGACATTCAAGGGCTATACCGGACCGAACCTTGACCGAGATCTCGAGTTCACTTGCGACTACGCCTCTCCATACGACCTTGATGGTGTTTGCTTCGAGATTATGGATGGCGGCAATCCTTATGCAGACGGAGCTTCATGGTACAAGCGCAACCGTATCATGATCTTCATGGATGATGACGGCCACGGCAAGCCGCGCGTAGGTACATTCCCTGTGACAGAAGACGGTGCAAACGGCACGGTGGCCAAGGGCTACTATAAGGTTATGGGTGCCGGCGTATATGGTCAGGTAGGTACATGCTATCAGTATTTGGACAATCCTGGAGTTATGGCAACATTCGGCTTCGTGTCGAGCGGTTCCATCACAATCAGCAAGGATGAAGCGACAGGAGATTACACCATCTCTACAAACTTCGTGACTGACAAGGGCAAGTCAATCAAGGCAACATACACCGGTCCGTTCATCAGCAACGGAAAGGCTGCACCACACAAGCAGCGTGAGGCACGTATCAGTCCGCTCAGCAGATAAACACCCGTTGGGACACAGATAATACCGAACGGTATTTTTTACAGCTGGAACGTATATATAGCGATATAGCAAATAGAATCTCATCCTTTTGATGTAGGGTGAGATTCTATTTTTTTTCTCAGACATCATATTATGTATAGGTAACACTTTATCGTAAATTTACCAACAAATGAGCCTTTTTAACACATAAAAGTGCTGATTTTACGAATATCATCAATTAAAATATAAATTTTTGTGGAAATTTATTTGATAATAAAGAATAAATATCTACTTTTGCCGTAGGAACGAGGAAAAAGGAAGAAGAAAGAAAGAAGGACGAGCGCTTTCTGATGCACAAAGTCAGCGATATGTGCTGTTTTGACGAAATAAAGTAAGAAGCAACGATTTTAAAAGACATACTGAATAAAAGGAATAAATATATTCATCTAATACACATTTTGCTTATGGTATACGATAGACTGCTACTCAGCGCAATGCTTCTGTGCTCAACGGGAGCCTTTGCACAACAGGAATTGAAGTTCAAGCCTTTTGCCACTCAATTCAAGACAAGCGAAACTATTATCCGTGCGGCGAAGAAGGGCGCCGCAAACGCCAGTGCCCTGCAGGCACCGGAGAACATCAGGCTGCAGGACATGCAGACCGCTGTGCGCATGACGTGGGATGCCGCATCGGGCACGGGAGTGGACCCGCAGCAGGTGACATACACCGTGTATGACCTGAAGGAGGGAGCAGACGGAAACATATCTGCCGTGAAGCGCGACGACGTGGTGGGAGCCACGCAGTATGATATTACTATGAATACCGATGAGGGCGAGGCGAACCTTGCACAGTATGGTCTGACAGCAAAATACGGCGAGGACCAGACGGATATAAAGATATCAAAACCGCTCGCGATAGGAAAACCATACACACTGCCGTTTGCCGACAGCTTCAAGAACGGTAATACAAACAATTTCTGGTGGGCAGACTGCGCCAGCAACGACGACTACGGACTGCTCACCGATGCCATGCTGACATCATCCGACGGCGACAACGGATGCTTCGGATTCATGGCAGGGATGGAGAACGAGGAATGCTCGCTCGTTTCCCACAAGATAGCGCTGGGCGGAGCGGAGAATCCCGTGGTGACATTCGCACAATACGTCAACCAGCAGGGCAGCGTGCCGCTGACGCTTGAAGTGGTGAAGCCCGACGGAACGGTGGAGACAGTGGATACCAGGAATGCCGTTAACTCCGGCACCTGGGGATGGAAGACGAAATATGCCAATCTGAAGAAATACGCCAACGAGAGATACATCGTGTTGCGCTTCCGCTTCACTTCGCCAACGGCAAAGATACTGACGGCAATAGACAACATCACCATACGCGACGAGAAGAAGAACGACCTCTCCGTCGTGCTGACGACACCCGAAAAGGTGGTGAAGGGACAGACGGCGAAGCTCGCCGTAAAGGTGGAGAACATGACCGGTTCGAACTCGCCGGCATTCCAGATGAAGGTAAAGGTGAACGGCGAGGAATACAAATCATTCAACGCCAAGGCGGGAGCATTGAAGGCGTACAAGTCATATATATATAAGGTGGACTATCCGACCAGCTCCTTTATGACCGACAAGACCAATGTGGTACTCACGGCAGAGGTGGTAATGGACAACGACGACAATCCGGCAGACAACGTGGACGAGAAGACCATGAATCTGGAAGACACGTGGCGCCATGGCGTGGAGAACCTGAAGGTGGAGATGGACGGCGACGTGGCGAACCTGTCGTGGGGCGCACCGCTTCCGAACGAGAAGCAGGTAACCGACGGATTCGAGGACTACGACCCGTGGAGCACCACGTTCGGCGAATGGACATTGAGGGATGAGGACAAGGCCACAAACGGCGGCATGTTCGAATACACCGACTATCCGCATTTCGGCGAACTCTTTGCATTCATCATCATGAACCCTTCTGATATCGGCGAGACGCTTGAGGCACATACCGGAAAGCAGTTTGCCGCAGCCCCATACCCATACTATGTGGCATCCACGGAGACCTATTATCCCGATGCCGACAACTGGCTCATCTCTCCGGAACTGTCGGGCAAGGAGCAGACCGTGACATTCTGGGCAAGCAACATGCGCTCGAAGGATCTCAACGGCAACTGGAAGGAGAACGACGAGATATTCTATTTCATGGGGTCAAAGACGGACACAGGGATAAAGTCGTTCACCGACTACTATAGCTATGGCATCACCCACCGCTTCGACATCTACGGCGGCTACTGGTCGGAATACAAAGTGAAGGTAAGCGAGGGAACGAAATATTTCGCCATCCACCACACCACGCCGGGAATGGACGGACTGATGCTCATGCTCGACGACTTCACATTCGAGATAGGCGGAACACCGGTATCATATAATGTATACCGCGACGGAACACTCGTATCGGCAGAAAAGACAATGGAAGCAACAGTGATTGGCAACCCCGGAGGCACCCATGCGTATGCCGTGACGGCAGTGTATGCCGACGGAAGCGAGTCGCTGCCGGTGAGTGTATCGGGCACTACGGGCATCGCCGAGGTGAACGTCGAGAAGCCAACATCCGACGGCACAATCTACTCAGTCGACGGAATGAAGGTGGGCAAGCAGGGCGATAAGCTCCGTCCGGGCCTATATATCGTGAACAAGAAGAAGGTGGTGGTAAGATAAAGGACTTTTCCGATTGACCGGCAGGTCAGTACACCAGTCAACATTACAAACAAAAACATATCTATATGAAAAGAACTGCATTATCTATCATATTCTGTCTCGCAATGACAGCCGGTTCATTCGCCAATCCAATAGACAAGGGACAGGCGCTGGACATAGCAGCACAGTTCGGCAAGAAAGCCGTAGCCGGCAGCAAGCTCCGCAGCTTTGCCGACAGGAAGCATATCGACATAGTATACAAGGCAGACCGCAATGCCGGAAAGGACGCCTACTATTACGTGGCGCAGAGCAGGGGCGGCGGATATATCATCGTGAGCGGCGAGGACCGCACGGCCGGCGTGCTCGGATTCGTTGACAGCGGGAGCTTCGACATCAACAACATCCCTGACAATATGCGCTATTGGCTCGGAGAATTCGCCCGCCAGGTTGACTATCTCGACAAGCATCCCGAGGCAAGGGCAAAGGAAGTAGCCACGGAGGGCAAGACCAGCGTGGACCCGTTGCTGGGCAACACGAAATGGAACCAGTCGCCGTTCTACAACAAGTACACGCCGGACAGCCGTTTCCCGATAGGATGTGTGGCAGTGTCGCTCGGACAGATCATGCGCTACTGGCAATGGCCAGACCACGGCGAGGGAAGTCATTCCTACGTGACGACCACGCACAAGTTCGAGGAGTCCGCCGATTTCGCCAATACCACATACAACTGGGCGGCGATGACCGACGAACTGAACGCATCGTCTACTGACGAGGCTGTGGATGCCGTGGCAACGCTGCTGCATCATGTGGCAGTGAGCGTGAACATGGATTACGACAACGGCGGATCCGGAGCCTATTCCGAGCTGATGGGACCGGCAATGGCAAACCATTTCCGCTATGACAAGGGAATACATCTGGTGAAGCGCAACTTCTATGACTCGCAGACCTGGATGCAGATGGTAAGGGAAGAGCTCGACAACGGGCGCCCGGTGGTATACGACGGAGCTACAAGCTCTATGTCGGGCCACTCGTTCATCTGCGACGGATACAACGAAGACGGCTTCTACCACATCAACTGGGGATGGGGAGGCAGCGGAAACGGCTACTTTCTGCTCAACGCCCTTGCCTATGACTACGTGGACATGGCCACAGGACAGAGCATGAAAGACGGCTTCAACTACTATCAGGACATGCTCATCGGCTTCAAGCCCGACAAGGACGGAACATCAGTATACCGTCCGCACGAGATGCTCTGCGAGGGACTGGGCGATGATTTCAACGTCGTGGTGAAGAAGGGCGAGAGCGTGCCGGTGACTGTATGCGAGGTGTATAACACTTCAAACTTCGACCTCGACCTCGAGGACTTCGGTCTGGTGGTATACGACAACAGCAACAATATCGTGGCATCAAAGACCCTGTACAGCGGAAACACATACGCCGGACAGTATCTTGATACGCTCCGCTCCACACTCACCGTGCCTGCCACACTCGCCGAAGGCAACTATGTGGCAAAGCTCCAATACAAGGTGAAGGGCGAGGAGAAATATTCCGACGTGATGATGACCATCGGAACGGCAAACGAAATAAGCATAAAGGTGGGGGCGGAGAACGTGGAATACTCCACCGTGGGCAAGGCCAAGCTCAACGTGGTGAAAATGCAGTCCACACCTGAGGTGCTTACATCCGACGTGCCGTCTACCGTGAAGCTCACGGTGAAGAACGAGGGAGGAAAATACGACGGAGCGGTGAGCTTCCGCCTGAACATCCAGGGCGACAAGCTTACTAAGCATTGGTACACATCGCCCAAGCAGGACATAACAATCGATGCGGGCGAGACAGCCGAACTGACATTCAACCAGACGCTGGAACTTGCAGGCGACGACAATTATGAGTTCACCCTGTTTGACAGAGAAGACAACGTGGTGTACCACACCATCATCCCACTCATCGGAAGGGAGAAGGAGCCGGACCTGCAGCTGGTGAAGGAAATCTATTTCACGCCGCGCGACTATCAGGTGCCTGTAAACTGCATGATTCTCAATGCCGAGATACGCAACGACGGAGGAAAGTATGACGGCAAGATGATAGTAAGGATTCTCGACAGCGAGAACTACTTCTGTGACGGTGCCGACATGGATACTGCCAAGGTGGTTATCGAGGGCGGCGAAACGAAGACGGTGCGTATGCACGGCACTTACGACCCGAACAAGGACTGGTCGATGAGCAATATGCGTATCGCCACCGTATACGACATCACGGGCAAGAAGTATCTTGAGCCGATAAAGTATAATCTGCATGAGTTCACCTATGGGGCAAAAGACCCGACTGTGACCTGGGAACCGGACGAACCGACGGATGCAATAGACAAGATAAACAGAAACGCCGACCCTAATCTGGCATTCTCCATACAGGGTAACGTGCTCACCGTGGAGGCTCCATTAGGACTCGAATATGTGGCAGTCTACGGCATGGACGGTAGACTGATGTTAAGACAATATGCCGGTAATACGGTAGACATCTCGCAGATGCCACGCGGCACGTATATCGTGGTGGCAAAGACCGGCATCGGTATGAAGGCAGAGAAAATTGTAAGAGAATAACCACATGCGGGATGTCATCCGGCGGATGCTTCAAGAAAAGGCATCCGCCGGAATATATAATAAGGAGAGGTGGCCGCCGGATGAAGTGCGCCATCCGTAATACCTGAGGGGATAAAAGGAACATATAATCAACTAAATACAAAGCTTATGAGACAGATTTTCACGACATTGACTGCCTTACTCGCTCTCTTGGCTACAGCAACGGGAGTAAGGGCAGAAACGGTTGACAACTACTCGTATGACTTCAATACCTCAATAAACACTTCTGACCATGCGTTCAGGGTGGCTACAGGCTGGGGACATATCGTGGATGCCTTCACGTATGAGAACCCGTATTCGGGTACACAGACTAAATATCAGAGTTATGGATATGAGTCAACGGGCGGAGTGACCGGCGGTTGGCTGCATGTCTATGGTGAGGAAATAGGATATACGTATGGCAATATATACCATACGTCCACCGATATGATCGTCACCCCGAAGATTACCGGAACGGCATCAATCTATATTAAGGGACAAAGCACTTATTATTCACCTGTGGCTAAGTTCTATAAGGTGACGAAGCAAGGCAATACGTATGTTGCCGGCGAGGAACTGACAGTGGACATGAGTCAGGTGAACACTTCCACATGGACCAAGGTGGAACTGCCGGCAATGGAAGGAGAGTATATCGGCATACACGGCAGCTATATCGGTTTGGATGACTTCGCCGTAAACGGTACGGCAGAGCTTGAACTGCAGAAGGGTATGACCGTGAGCAACGTGAAGATTGCCGACACCGCTCCTGTATGTAATGCGGAGAACAAGTTTGACGTGACAATCACGGCAACAGTGAGCAACACGGGCGACATGAAGCTCCTTTCGACAGACGAGGGAATGACGCTGAGCGTCATTGATGCCGACAATGCGGAACTGAAGAACGTTGCCATCGGCAAGGACCTCGAGAAGGGAGCAACGGCAGACGTGCAGATTCCATTGACAGATCTTGACTATAGCGCCACAGGCAAGGGATTCACACTGACGGTGAAGGAGAACGTGACGGGAACCACTGCTACGACGGGAAAGATCTCGCCCGTGGCATACGCTCCGGAAATGGTGCTCCAGAACAAATACGAAACGGCGATAAAGAATGGTTCTGTGGAGAACTTCGGCAGGATAAACGAGGCAAAGACGCAGAGCTATAAGATAGCGAACAAGGGAACTGCCCCGCTCGTCATCACGAAGGTTGACGTGCCGCAGGGATTCACCACCACACTCACGCCGCAGACTGTGGCGGCAAAGCAGACCGTCGACTTCGACATAACGCTCGGCACGGAAGTCTTCGGCGAATGTGGCGGCAGCTTCACCGTGACGGCAGACGATGTGGATCCGGTAAGCATGGAACTCAAGGGACTCGTGCTCGATCCGGAGAAATATCTCGTGGACTTCGAGGATTTTGAATATGGCAAGCCTATACCTGGCGGCATACAGATTGAAGGCAGCGACTTCAAGGTGGAAAGCTGGGACAGCTCCAACGGCAACAAATACGTGATTCGCAACAGCAGCAGCTACAGTCTCGACCAGTTCTCCACTCCGCTCCTTGAGATAGCAGAGGGAGAGAGCCTCACGTTCGACATCAGCGCAAGGTATTCCTACAGCAGCAAGCTGCAGATTATGTATTCAGCCGACCGCAGCAACTGGACACAGGCTAAGGAGTTTGCCTATGACGAGATTTCCACATCAGGCTATTACGACCTGCGCAATGTGTCGGTAAGCGGAATCCCGGCAGGAAAATGGTTCATTGCATTCAAGGGCAATGACATCGCCATCGACAACATCTACGGATTCAAGCGCATCGTGAAGGATCACGACGTGGCAATCTCTGCCGCTGCGGCTCCGGACAAGGCCATGGTGAACAACGTGGCAACCTTCAAGGTTTCGCTCAAGAACTGTCAAGACAAGGTAGAGGCAGCTGACTCCTACAGTTCGATGCTCTATATCGTGGAGATGAAAGAGGACGGAACCATATATGAGAAAAAGGACTCCGTGGCAGGCACGGCCGTTGAGATAGGCAAGAGTGCTACGGTGGACAACACGTTTGAATACACCCCTCATGCCGACGGAAAGCTTATGGCATACGCAGAATTCGTATTCGGCAAGGATACGCTGAAGACTGACGTCATGGAGGTAATGGTGGCCAAGGAGAAGATTTCCCGCGATGCAACGCTCGGCGACGCAAAGACCACAAACTCTTTCGCTCCGCTGAATCTCGGAGGCGGCTACCTCTCGGAGAGCGAGGTGGTATATACTGCCGGAAGGATAAAGAATCTGAATGCCGGCGATAAGGTTACGGGTATCACGCTGCGCGGCACGAAGGGGTCTTCCGACCTCACCACCCATCTGCGCATATACATCGAGAATACCGAGGATGAGGCTGTGGACACACAGACAAAGACTCTGGCCGGCGACACAGCGAAGATGCAGAAGGTATATGATGCCGATTACACGTTCAAGAAGGTGGGCTACACGGCTACGGAACTCCTGAACGTGACATTCGACACTCCGTTTGAATATACCGGAAAGAACCTGCGTCTGCGTTTCTATTCAGAGGCTGAGAGCAAGACTTCAACGGCATACACGAGCTTTGAGGTGGACAATACAGACCAGACCCACTGTCTCGTCCGTACGGTATCATACAGCTACGACAGCGACATCTCCAACTACACCGAGGATGAGATTACCGCTGCCCGCTATCTGCCTGCCGCAACGCTGCAGATATACGTTGAACCCGCAACGCTATACGGCACAATTGCCGACGGCGAAATCGGCATCGAAGGCATCGACGTGAAGCTGACGAGCGACAATGTGGAGTATTATGCCAAGACGGATAAGGACGGAAAGTTTGCCGTTGACATCATCCAGAACGAGCGTGTCTACACGCCTGACTTCAAGGTTGACGGCTACATCGCTCCGGCTCTTGAAACCATCGATATGACCGGCGGCACCACTACCGTGGCATACAACGTCATCAGGAAGGAAATCATGCTGAAGGCCGGTGAATGGACTACAGTAATCCTGCCGGCTGTGGCAAAATACCCTGATGGTGAATACTGGCAGCTCAAGGAGTATGACGCAGCCGGAAACAAGGTATATTTCAGCGAAATATCCGACAAGAAGGATTTGAAGGAGAACACTCCGTATGTATTCAAGCCGGCGGCAGACGTTACGTTCACCAACGAAGACTTCACCACCGATGTTGAGGCAGGTACGGCTGTGGCAGAACCGGTGAAACTCGTCGGAACTTATAGCGGCAAGCGTCTTGCTGCGACAGAAGACACGGCTTGCATGGTGATTTCCGCCGACAAGACATTCCATGCTGTAGGTGAGGCAGGCGACGCCATGTTCGCCACCAAGGCCGCCCTGTATGTTCCTGCCGACAAGGCGAAGACCCTCGAAATCATATTCGGTGAGCGCATCGTCAACGGTATCAGCGGAGTCTCTTCAGACGATGCAGCCGGTGCAGGAAAAATATACACCCTCGACGGCAGACTCGTTGAGACCGGCGGCAACGTGAAGACTCTCAAGAGCGGCGTCTACATCATGGGAAAGAAGAAAGTAATCGTCAAATAAGGAAACTGTCTATCTTCCTCCCGCCACGGCTTCGTCCCCATTCTGGCGGTACAAAGTCGGGCGGGAGGTCCTTTTTTCCTGATTTACGTCCTGACGACCGTTTTGGGACTTATCGGTTACAGTTACCTCATTTTAGAATTACGGCTTGTTTTCATCCAAGCATAATATAGTTCATTTATTAAAACAATAAGAGTATGAAGAAAATCATCTACACAATGCTGGCTCTTGCAATGGGTTGCACCACATCCATGGCCAAGAAAATCACTACAATCAACGACCTCGTGGGACAATACATAAACAAGACCACCTCGATGAAGGAGGACCCTAAGTTCGAGGGCAGTTCGGTGACTATACACGCCGGCGAAAAGGATACCATCATAATCTACAACCTCTTTGATTACGGCACGGAGCTGAAGGCGAAGGTGAACATGGCAGACTGTTCGCTCACCATACCCTCGCAACTCTTCTATACGGACAAAACCTACGGAGAGAGCGACTTCACCAACATCATTTTGACCACATCATCGCTTTCGCCCGACCGCAAGACTCCCGTAACCGGAACCATCGACCCCGAAACGGGCATCATCACGCTGAACCCATGGGCTGTATACATCAACAGCGGCCCATACATGGACCACTATTTCGACGTGGTGGAGAAGACTGTCATCAAACCTGCCAACGGACTCATGCACAACTCCTATTTCGTGGGCTCTGACGGCAAACCGCAGTATGAGGATGATGAGTCAAACGTGATCTTGCGCATGAATGAAGCCGGCGACTCGCTTGTCGTGGAGAACTTCGGCGACAAGGGTTTGGACGTCTCTATCAAGCTCTATGCCAACCACACCGTCAGCATCCCGCGTCAGAAAGTATATGATGCCGACGACTATAAATACGGCGACTTCTATACGCAGAGTGCTGACTGGGCTGCCGACAAATATAATGCAACCGGCATCACTGGCACATGGGACGAGGACGGTGTGACGCTCGACAACTGGACTTCAAGCAGCACGTCCAAATATTATCTTGGTAAAATCGCCAAGACAACAATCAAGTTCACCGACGGTACGAAACTGTCCACCACCGACGGCATAGCACGCACTACAGCCGACGACCAGGCAGAGGCTCTCTCCACACAGTATTTCAGCCTTGACGGCGCACGGCTCCAGGCTCCGCAGAAGGGCGTAAACGTAGTGGTGAAGACGTTTGCCGACGGCAAGACACACACCTTCAAGACAATAATGAGATAAAGACAATCCGAATACTTACGGATAGATAAAGAAATCATCCTGCATTGCGATGCGAATGTCAATCGTCGCTCGTATGCAGGATGATTTTTTCACTTTTGTGGCAAAACGATATGGTGGCTTAACTTGATTATAGGACTTTCTGCTTTGTATATGAGAAAAAAACAAGGCGAATGATAGAGTTTGTCATCGTTTTCCTTGTCTTTTCCAATAAAATCATTAACTTTGCGTCAGGTTATATTTTTATCCAATGAAGACAACAAAAGAATACATATCGCTGATATCGTCTAAAACCGAGGAACTTAAGCGTGACTTCGGCATAAGGTCATTGCGCATTTTCGGTTCTGTATCAAGAAACGAGCAGCATGAAGGTAGCGATGTGGACGTTTGTGTCGACATGGCGCCGAAAGTCTATATGGTTGTAAGACTGAAACGCTTCCTTGAAGACCTTCTCCAATGTTCCGTTGATGTCATCAGACTCCACAAGCATATCAATCCGTATTTGTTGGACGAAATAGAAAAGGAGGGGATTTATGTCATCAAGTGACAGATTGAAAGGCTTGTTGCAGCAGATTGACAATGCTATACAGCAGTTAAAAGTCTGGAACGAAAGCATTCTTTGCGCAGACGATTACTATAGCTCACCGGAAGGCATGAAAAACCTTGCTGCCAGTTGTATGCTGATAGAGGCAATAGGGGAAACAATCCGGCAGATTGACAAAATTACAGATTCCAAGCTTTTGCAAGAGCGCCCGGAAATTCCATGGAAAGACGTTGTCGGCATACGTAATCATATTGCTCACGGATATTTTGATATAGATGGCGACATCGTTTTTGATGTGGTCAAGAATAATTTGGATGCACTGTCTGATGCAATAACATATTTTCTGGATAAAGACTGCAGCTGGTTATAAAAAGATACAAAAACGTCCTGATGACCGTTTGGGGTTAAATGCATGGACTTACAATAATAACCTTATTTATTATTGTAAGTATGGATATTGCCGGGAATCGGACAATCAGGGAATATCTGAGTGGCTTACTGTATATTCGGGAGTAATAGTGTTTTCCCTGATTGTCCGATTCCCGGCAATACCATGCGGGTCAGAACTGCTCCAGTATCTCGATGCGCTTCTTTGTGTCGGGATGGGTGGAGAAGAGCGATGACAGAAAGTTCATGGCTCCGCCGGCGAACTTCTGCGGGTGGATGATGAAGAGCTGGGCTACGTCGTCGCGCTTCACGTCCTGCAGACCGGGTTTGCGGCTTATCTTCCTCAGTGCTGAGGCCAGGGCGAGAGGGTTGCCGCAGAGTTCCGCTCCGCCGGCATCCGCCATATACTCGCGCTTGCGGCTGATGGCGAAACGCGTGAGTGCAGTGAAGAGATATGCCACGGCACAGAGCGCATAGCCTATTATCAGCACCACTATCACGGCGACGCCGTTGCCGCGGTCGTCATCGTCGCTGCTGCTTATCCTGCGGCTGCCGCCTCCGAACCACATCATGTTGTACATCGTCTGCACTATCATGCTCATCACCGTGGAGATGATTCCCACGAAGATGATGCTCGTGATGAGCAGTCGTGTGTCGTGGTTGCGGATATGTGTCAGTTCATGGCCGATTACTCCGGCAAGCTCCTCGTCGTTGAGCACGTTCATCAGTCCTGTCGTCACGGTGACGGTGTAGCTGCTCTTGTTTATTCCGCTCGCAAAAGCGTTGAGCTGCGGGTCGTCCACCACGTTCACCTTCGGCATGTCCATGCCGGCGGTCATGCAGAGGTTCTCCACGATATTGTATACCCTGGGGTTCTCCTTCCTTGTGAGAGTGCGTGCCTTTGTCGCCGCCTTCACCATCGAACTGTTGAAGATATAGGCTATGGCGAACCATATTCCCACTCCGCCCACTACCCATGGCAGCGAGTTGAGGAAATAATATTCCACGGTGGCTGCATCCATCTCGTGCACCAGATTGCCGTACTGGTCGTAATATTCGTTGCCGAAGTAGTTGACAAGGGCGATGAACGCCCATACTACTCCTAGTATGATAAGCGGAAACATCAGCAGCAACAGGAATGTCATTCTGTTGTTCCGGCTTATCTGGGTTTGCATTCCTACGTATTTCATAATTTGAGTTTAGAGTTTAGAATCATTTTAAATGAAGAATGAAGAATGAAGAATGAAGAATCGTTTTTGAATGAAGAATTAATCTTATATATCCTACGAGTTCTGAACGCTGTAAGCGAGAACTATTTTCAAACTTTCATTCTTCATTCTTCATTTAGAATTTAATCTCCGGTGCCTTCTCCATAGCCGCACGGTTTTCCTGCGGCACCTCGAACATCGGCTGGCGTGAGAATCCGAACATCTTGGCGAAGATGTTGCCTGGGAAAGTCTCCACGGCATTGTTGAGCTCACGTGTTGCCGAATTGAAGAAGCGGCGCACGGCGGCGAGCTTGTTCTCGATGTCTGCAATCTCGCTCTGCAGCTGCATGAAGTTCTGGTTGGCCTTCAGTTCGGGATAAGCCTCAAGCGACACCTTCAGTCCGGCGAGGGCGCTGGTCATCATGTTGTCCGCCTGCACCTTCTCGTTCACCGTCGTTGCTCCCATCGCTGCGCTGCGGGCTGCAGTGACGCGCTCCAGCACCTCACGCTCATGCGTGGCATATCCCTTCACCGTAGATACGAGCTGCGGGATGAGGTCGTAGCGCTGCTTCAGCTGCACGTCGATGTTGGCGAAGGCATTCTCGCGGTTGTTGCGCAGCTTCACCAGATTGTTGTAGATACTCACTGCCCATATCACGAGCAGCAGGACGATCACCAGAATCACAATTGTTGTTGTAGACATAATCTTTCTGTTTTTTTGTTCCGCCTGCAGCTCCTTGGATGTCTTCTTGTATGTTGGCTTTATCCGGTGGCGCCGCCTGCGGAGCGGTTAATAATGTTGTTCTCTCTTGCCTATAATACGCAAGTTTCAATTAGATTGCTACAAAAATAATACCTTTAATTGATAATCGGAAACGTTTTTAACCTTTGTTGTGTAATATACATACTTTTTGCGTGGTTATCCCGCAAAAACCTTGCAAGTATGTCATTATGGAATACCCATCGCCCCTCTCATAATCTGCCGCCAGGTCTGCTGCGGGCTATAATGAATGCTTTATAGAAAACAACGACATCCGCTTCATGCGGCAAAACTGCCGAAAAAGCGGATGTCTGTTCTTGGAAGAATTGGTAGGGACGATCGGGCTCGAACCGATGACCTCTGCAATGTGACTGCAGCGCTCTAAACCAGCTGGGCTACGCCCCTTTCTTCTTATTCTTGAAAACCGAGGACAAAAGTACACTTTCTTTTTGAACTGACAAAACAATTAATGCTTTTTTTACTATCTTTTTCCGTTTTCCCCACAGATGCCCCTTCCTTTCCCCCTTCATCCCCTCCTTCATCCCCTCATCCCCTCCGTCTCCATGCCGGATCCGTAATCCGCTGGATATGAAAACTATCACCCGATGACAGGATATATAAAAAAACATTCCCGAAAGTCGATTTATCGGCATGAAAAATTTGCAGAAACACAAATAATAATTATATTTGCAAGAAGAAATGAACGTTTTCTTTTTTAACTAACGATTTAATCCATGAACTGGAAAAAACTACAGAATGGCTCCGATATAAGGGGCGTGGCGCTCGAAGGCGTCGAGGGTGAACACGTGAACCTTACACCGGAAGTGATAGAGACAATAGCAAAGGCATTCGTGAAATGGCTAAGGAACGGAAACGACACCTCTGACCTCACGGTTACCGTGGGTACGGACAGCCGTCTCTCGGGAGATAGCATCAAGGAAGCTTTCATCAGAGGGGCAAACGAGGCTGGCGCCAATGTGGTGGACTGCGGACTGGCGTCCACTCCGGCCATGTTCATGACCACTGTCAGTGCTCCGCTTATGGCGGCGGCTGCCGTGATGGTCACGGCGAGCCACCTCCCCTTCAACCGCAACGGACTGAAGTTCTTCACCCCCAAGGGCGGACTCGACGGGAAGGACATCTCTGCCATACTCGACATTGCCAAGAGGGGCGACTTCGATACGCCGCGTAGCGAAGGCTGCCGCGCCACGTTTGATTTCATGACCGCCTATTCCCATCATCTCGCTCGCTATATCCGCGATGGCGTCGGTTCCGACGACTATCTGCATCCCCTCGCCGGAATGCACATCATCGTGGATGCCGGCAACGGCAACGGAGGGTTCTTCGAGAAAGTGCTGCGCTCGCTCGGTGCAGAGACCACAGGCAGCCAGTTCCTTAATCCCGACGGACATTTCCCCAACCATATCCCGAATCCTGAGAATGCCGAGGCTATGGCGTCGGTATGCGAGGCGGTGAAGAAAAGCAATGCCGACCTCGGTGTAATCTTCGATACCGACGTAGACCGTTCGGCCATCGTTGACCACAAGGGCGACCCGATAAACCGCAATGCGCTGATTGCACTCATTTCCGCCGTGATACTCGAGGAGCACCCCGGCAGCACGATAGTGACAGACTCCGTCACGTCTGACGGACTGGCGGAGTTCATCCGCTCGAAGGGCGGCAAGCACCATCGCTTCCGCCGTGGCTACAGAAACGTGATTAATGAGGGAATGCGCCTGAACGAATCGGGCGAGGAATGCTGGCTGGCGATAGAGACTTCGGGCCACGCTGCCTTGCGCGAGAACTATTTCCTCGACGACGGTGCCTATCTCGTGGCTAAACTCATCGTGTATGCCGCCAAGCTCAACAGGCAGGGCAAACAGCTGCAGGACATCATCGCCACTCTGAAGCAGCCTGAGGAGAGCAAGGAGATTAGAATAAAAATTACGGAACCCGACTTCAAGGCGTATGGCGCAAAGGTGCTCCAGGAGATGAAGGAGAAGTTTGCCGCCGTGCCGGGCTGGTCGATTGTGGAGCCAAACTATGAGGGTGTACGCATCAGCTGCACCAATGCCGACGAAGACGGTTGGCTGTTGCTGCGCATGTCGCTCCACGACCCTGTGATGCCGCTCAATATCGAGAGCAACGTGAAGGGCGGTGTCGCCGTAATCGAAAATAAACTGAAGGAAATCGGTCTGATATAAAGCTATATCACTAAGGTTCTTCTACTTGAACGCCTGCCACTCAGGTGCGTCGGGTAGGGGAGCCTCTACGCAGATGGGCTGCTTTGATACGGGGTGGGTGAATTCCACTCTACGTGCCAGCAGCGAAATGCTGCCGTCGGGGTTGCTGCGCTTGGCGCCATATTTCAGATCGCCCTTTATCGGACAGCCGATGCTGGCGAGCTGACAGCGGATCTGGTGATGGCGGCCGGTGAGCAGTTTCACTTCGATGAGCGTGTAGTTATCCGACTCACCGATGACTTTGTATTTCAGTATCGCTTTCTTAGTCCCGGGTTTCTCTCGGTCGTAGCTGTAGCTCTTGTTCTGCTTCTCGTTCCTCACAATCCAACTCTCTATCGTACCCTCCGGATTCTCCGGACGGTTCTTTGTCAGCGCCCAATATGTCTTGTGCACGTCGCCCGTGCGGAACATGTCGTTGAGTCTCGACAGTGCCTTCGACGTACGGGCAAATACCACCAGTCCGCTCACGGGCCGGTCGAGCCTGTGCACCACTCCGAGAAACACGTTCCCCGGCTTGGCATACGCCTCTTTGATGTATTCCTTCACGGTGTCCGACAGCGGCTTGTCGCCCGTCTTGTCGCCCTGTACAATCTCGCCGCTGCTCTTGCTGACGATGATTATGTGGTTGTCTTCGTAGACTACGATCATTTTTAAATGAAGAATGAAGAATTAAGAATGAAGAATCGTTTAAATGAAGAATGAAGAATTAAGAATCTTTTGAAATGAAGAATTAAGATTCTCCATTCTTCATTCTTCATTTATTTACATATTCATACCACCGTCGATCTGAATAACCTGACCGCTCACGTAGCTTGACATGTCGGAAGCCAGGAACAGACAAACGTTGGCGATGTCCTCGGTCTGACCGCCGCGGCGCAGAGGAATCTTCTTCATCCAGTCCTTGCGGATATCCTCAGGCAACTGGGCTGTCATGGCAGTCTCGATGAAGCCAGGGGCAACGGCATTGGCGCGTACTCCCTTAGGACCGAGCTCCTGTGCGATACTCTTTGCCAGGGCAATCATACCAGCCTTTGAAGCAGCGTAGTTACACTGTCCGGCGTTGCCGTGGACACCCACTACAGAAGCCATGTTGATGATTGAACCACCACGCTGGCGCAGCATGATTGGTGAGCAAGCGTGGATGAAGTTGAATGCAGACTTCAGGTTCACGTTCAACACTGCGTCCCACTGTGCCTCGCTCATGCGGAGCATCAGTCCGTCCTTAGTGATACCGGCGTTGTTCACCAATACGTCGATTGAACCGAAATCGGCATGTATCTGCTTTACTGTCTTCTCTGTCTCCTCAAAGTCGGCTGCATTACCTGCGTATGCACGGCATGTAACGCCCAGGGCCTCAATCTCCTTGCGGGTAGCCTCAAGTCCGGCAGCCATGTCGTCGTTCAATACGAGGTCTGTGAATGCGATGTTAGCGCCCTCCTGAGCGAACTTCATTGCCACGGCCTTACCGATGCCGCGTGCTGCACCCGTTATGAGTGCAGTCTTACCACTTAATAATCCCATTTTCTTTCCTTTTTATTATATTCTAAAATAAAATCCTTTTATATTTCCATCCTTTCATTCTTTCTCTCCATCCCTCTCTTTTCCCTCCCTTTGGGAGGGCCAGGGTGGGTTGCCCTTTGGGAGGGCCAGGGTGGGTTGCCTTTCCATCCCTCTCCTTCCCTCCCTTTGGGAGGGTTAGGGTGGGTTGCCCTACTTACTCGTAATCTTCCCCAACGCTCCATACACCACCTTTGCCACCAGCGGCTTGCTTGCCTCCGGCGTAATGCCGTGGCCCAGTCTGCCGCAGATATACGGCACTTCGAGTCCCTTGATGCAATAGTGTGTGATGTCGGCAACGAGCTCCACGTTGTCGATGTCGAACTCTCCGTCGCGTTTGCCGTCCTCGTAGACCTTGCGGAAGAGTTCAATCTCGTCCTCGTCGAAGTTCTTCCTCACCTTCTCCACCATCCAGATATTGCGGAAGAAGGCAGCACGCAGATTGCCGTTTCTCACCACCGTCTCCTTTATCATGCTCAGATGCGTGTAGATAAGTTCGATAATCTTGTCCTGTGGTCTCACCTTTTTGGCGGCAACCTCGTCCAGCTTGTCCGACAGACGCTCCAGTTCGCCCTCGATGACAGCATAATATATGTCCTCCTTGCTTTTGAAATACGTATAGAGCGTGCGTCGTCCCTTGCCCGAGGCAACGGCGATGTCGTTCATCGTGGTGTTCTCCAGTCCGTTCCTTGCAAACAGCTGGCGTGCCACGTCCACTAACTTCTGTCTTGTTTTGGAAATTGACATGATTATCCTTTTCTTTGTTTTTTTTCGTCTTCTGGCGTCGTAACCGTCCGGTCCCGTCCGCATCCCTTGTCATCCGGCGTGCAATCCGTCCGATGACGGCATTATCTCTTGCACATACCGGTATACGTGTGCAAAAGTATTAAAATTAGCTGAAAGCCACAAATCTGAACCAATATTACTGTTCTTTTTTTACTTATTTTTAATCTTCAGTGTGCCAATAGGTCGTTATTCTTTGTCTACTCGTCTACTTCGGATAATATATATTATAGGTAGTAGACGAGTAAGCAAGTTGACGAGGAGATTAGCCATATTTGTTTAAGTCTTGCAAACGATAATTATCAAGAGAAAAGAATGAAGAAACGAAGTTCGGCGGCCGGAGGGAAAGCCAATGAGAATGAAGAATGAAGAATGAAGAATTGTCGGCTTTGCCGATTAAGAAACAAGGTTCGGTGGCCGGAGGGAAAGCCAATTATACAATTTAGAGTTTATTGTCCTAAGGAAAGCAAGTG
>OLSD01001479.1_pt1 | contig 19284 bp, 18 predicted proteins | sample 1672211 | NCBI WGS metagenome assembly OLSD01 (sample SAMEA3136659, study PRJEB25190) | human gut metagenome | reverse complement strand
CGGAGAACCGCATGCACACCATCAAGGCCGTCATGGTCGCCACCATCGGCAACGTCTGATCGGTCCAGACCGCTTCAAAAAAAGCATAAAAGAACGGGAGCACTTCGTGCTCCCGTTCTTTTCTCATGTGTTCACTTGCAGTACCGGCGCAGCTCCCCGCAAAGACGGCTTGCGTCCTGCTCGTTGCGGGCGATAACGGCGACCGAGTCGTTGCCGGAGATGCAGCCCATCATATCGGGCAGACGCATCGCGTCGAGCGCCGCGCCCGCCGCGTCGGCAAGGCCAGGCAGCGTTTTGAGCACCACCACGATGCCCGCGCAGTCTGCGCTCACACAGCATTCGTTCAGGATCAGCTTGAGCCGCTTCGTGTTGTCGATGTGGTCGGCCTTGTTCGAAACAGCATAGCGGCTGCGTCCGCCGCCGAGCGGCTCTTTGTAAAGATACAGCTCCTTGATGTCACGCGAGACGGTCGTCTGCTTGCTCTCGATGCCGCATTCGGCCAGGTGAGCAATCAGCTCCTCCTGTGTCTCAATGTCGTACTTGGCGATCAGCTCAAGTATTTTCTCCTGCCGCTTGCTCTTCATGATCTTCTCTCCCATTTCCCCCGCCCGGACGCTCGCCGAAGCGGGTTTCTTCTCTTCTTCCCTCTTTCTTTATCCGGACTCTTTTCAGCTCGTCCGGGATCTTACAGATCGTCGCGGTTGACGGGGCAGGACATGCAGCGCGGGCCGCCGCGGCCGCGGGACAGCTCCGCCGACGGAATGGAGATGACGTCGATGCCCTTCTTGTCGAGCAGCTCGTTGGTCACATAGTTGCGGTCGTAGGTGATGACGCGGCCCGGCGCGATGCACAGCGTGTTGGAGCCGTCGTTCCACTGCTCGCGCTGCGCGGCCAGCAGGTCGCCGCCGCCGCAGCGGATCAGGTCGACCGCGGGGAGCTTGAGCTCGAGGGCGAGAATGTCCTTGAGCTCTTCCTTGAGCGCGCGGAACTGAAGCTCGCCATGGTCGTCGAGCGTCATCTCGTAAACGCTCAGCGGGCCTTCAATCTCGGGGTGAATGGTGAACTTGTCGTAGTCGACCATCGTGAAAACGGTATCAAGGTGCATGAACGCGCGCGTTTCGGGAATGTCGAACGCGAGCACCTTCTTAAAGCCGGAGTTTTGCAGCAGGTTGCGCGCAAAGTTCTCCGCGCCGGAAACGGTCGTGCGCTGGGACAGGCCGACGGCCACGATGTCCCTCGAGAGGACGAGCACGTCGCCGCCCTCGATGGAGTAGCTGTCGGAGAGGTCGTACCACATCTTGTTCTCCGGCGTGGCAAAGTCGCGGTTGTAGAGGTACATGTACTTTAAGAGCAGGCTCTCGCGCTTGCGCGCGGGGGTGTGCATGCGGTGGATGTTGATGCCCTCGCCCACGCAGGCGCCCGGGTCACGGGTGAAGTAGAGGTTGGGCATGGGGTCGGAGACGAACGGATAGTCGTCGTCGACAAGATCCATAAGGGAGGTGGCTTCCTTGGTGGCGACCTCGCTGCGCTTGATACCGGCGATCAGCTCGGTGACCATCTCCTTCGGCGGCATGTTGAGCAGGTAGCTCGTCATGGACGCGCGCAGGCCCTTGGCGTGGATCTTGCTGATGTTGAGGAAGTCGTTCACCAGCTGGATCTGGCGGGCGGGATCGGCGATCGCCTTGGCGACCTCGTCGACGTAATAGACGACCTCAACGCCGTTTTCGCGCAGCACGCGGGCGAAGTTATCGTGCTCCTGCTGTGCGATCTTGAGATAGGGCACATCGTCGAACAGCAGACGTTCGAGCGTGGCAGGGGTCAGCGCTTCCAGCTCCTTGCCGGGGCGGTGCAGCAGCACCTTGTTGAGCTTTCCGATCTCGGAGAAATTATGGATGCCTGGATACATAGTTTTGCTCCCTTTCCCGGGATGCCGGCGGCTCTCTCATCGACCACCCATACACCCCGCTGTGATTTATTTCTCTGCGTACCGCACAAAAGCGAACGCGCGACGGATCCTACTCCCGTTATTATGCCTTAAAGTATACTCTTCCGGCGGAAGCTTGTAATGTATCAGTGATTTTGCAATTTTATGTGCCAGTTACTCCTCCAGCTCTTCTTCCAGCGCTTTGTGCAATACGTCCATGCCGCATGCCAAACGCTCGCGCGATTCGTAGGAGTAATTGATGCGGATATAGTCGCGTCCGCCGTTTTTATAGGGGTAAAACACGTGCCCTGGAATGAGCGTAACGCCCATATTGTAGGCGCGGTTGATAAAGTGCTTGCTGTCCACGCCGTCCGGCAGGCGGCACCAGACGTACACGCCGCCCCGCGGCCTTTCATAGCGCACGCCGAGATGCGCGAGCGCATCAAGTTTTTGGCACACAAGGTCGCGGTTGCCGCTGTAGATCTCGCGGAATGTGGCAAGCGAGCTATAGTAGCTCCCGTCGTCCAGATACATGCCGAGGAGCTTCTGCGTCATCCAGTCCGAGGCCATCAGCCGCACAGAGACAAGATAGCTCAACGCACGGACGAAATCGCGGTTGCCCGTGACGAAGGCAAGGCTCAGTCCCGGAATGAAGGTGAGGGAGAACGAATAGATGTAAATGACGTTTCCCGTTGTGTCAAACGCTTTGATCGGCGGGAGCTTATCGCCGTCGTAGACGAGCTCGCTCGCCGCGTCCTCCTCCACGATCGGAATGCGGTAGCGGCTGGAAAGCTCCACGAGCTTCTTGCGCCGCTCGAGCGACAGAATGCAGCCCGTGGGGTCGTGGAAGCTTGAGTTGACAAAGATCAGCCGCGGGCGCGTCTGCGTGAGCAGACTTTCGAGCACATCGCAGTTCATGCCGTCCTCATCCACGGGGACGGTCAGGATCCTGGCGCCGGCCAGCTCCATCACGCGGTACATGTCGGGATGCACCGGCTCTTCCATCACCACGCTGTCGCCGGGCTTGACAAGGAGCGTGACGATAAAATCGAGCGCCTGATTCGTCTCCGAAAGGATCTGGATCTCGCCCGACGAGGCCTTCACGCCCTTGGTGCCGAGAAACGATGCCAGCTTCTGGCGCAGGAAGCGGTCGCCCTTGTAGGGGCTGAAAAAATACTGGCTCGGGCCGCTGCCGGTCAAAAGGCCGGCAATGTCGTGCGCGACGCGCTCAGATGTGTATACCTCGCGCGAGGCAATGCCGCTGCCCAGCGAAAAATGGCTCTCATCCGTAAAGCGCTGGAACAGATCGTCAAAGGTCTTTTCCATGTCGAGGTACTTATCCGCCACCTCGTTGACCCAGTTGACGCGCCCCATCTGCACGCCCTCGCCGCTCTCGCCGACCGGCTCTTTTTCCGTGCTCGCCGAGGCCACAAGGTAGCCCACGCCCTGACGCGACTCGATCCACGCGTCGCTTTTCAGTTCGCCGTAGGCCTTGACCACCGTGTTGCGATGCACGTCCAGAATCTGAGCCAGCGCCCGCTCGCTCGGCAGCGCGCTCGATCGCGGCAGCGCGCCGCTGATGATCTGTGCTTTGATCTGGTCGGCGATCTGCAAATAGACCGGCACCTTGGAGGATTTGTCGATACTGATTTTCATGCCGTCTTCTCCCTCTCACTTTCCGCTGCGCGTTCACCGGCGCGGAAAGACCGTGCGTTGATACTACAAGGGTATCGTTGTCGTTCTTTGCATTTTATCATATAACCGCACGGGTTGTACAGTCATTCTTGTGCATCTGCCATAACCCCGGAAAGAACAAAGCCGGAGGCGTCCCTCTGGACGCCTCCGGCTGTTTGTTTGGTGGTTGAATTTACTTTTCAAGCAGCGTCATTTCGCGCTTAGAACATCAGGTGTGCGATCGGGCAGACGATGAGCAGGCTGATGATGGTGCGCTCAAGGAAGATGACGAACAGCTCCCAGATGTTGAGAGGAAGCTTGGAGCCGAGGATCAGACCGCCGACCTCAGAGAGGTACAGGACCTGCGTGACAGAGACGACAGCGACGATGAATCTGGCCATCTCGCTGGTACACTCCGCGATCAGGATGGCGGGGGTGAGCATATCGGTGAAGCCGACGATCATCGTGGAGGCGACAGCATTCGCTTCGGGCACCTGCAGCAGCTGGAGCAGGGGACGGAACGGGATACCGAGCCATTCAAAGATGGGGGTGTAGTTGGCAAAGATGAGGGCGACAGTGCCGATGGCCATAACGGAGGGCAGAACGCCGAACCACATGCTGCAAGCGTTCTTACCGCCGCTCTTGAAGAACTGGCCGATGCCGCCAAACTCGGAAACGCGCTTCATGGCGAGATCCATGCCGTACTGAACGTTGCTCTTGTAGCCCTCGGGGAGGGTGTCGGGAGCAGCCTTGCCTTCCACTAAGTACGTGTTGGGCTTTTTGCGCAGGGGATAGAGATACGGGCACACGATCGCGCAGACGATACCGACGAAGCAGACGATCAGGTAGTAGATGCCGAACTTGTCGAGCATGCCGACCGTATCGAGAACGACAAGGGTAAAGGTGATGGAAACGGCGGAGAACAGCGTTGCAATAATGCTTGCTTCCTTGGCGGAATAGTAGCCACCCTCATACTGGTTGCAGGTGAGCATGACGCCGAGCGTACCGTCGCCGATCCAGGAGGTGATGCAGTCGACTGCAGCACGGCCGGGAACCTTGAAGAGGGGACGCATGATCTTGGTGAGCAGCGCGCCGACGAATTCGAGCAGGCCGAAGTCGAGCAGCAGCGGCAGCAGCAGGGCCGCGATGACGAAGATGATAACGAGCGTGGTGAGCAGGTCATAGAGGACGAAGCCGCCCTGACCGCCGCCGGTGATCATGCCGATGAGACCCACGCCGTCCTCGCCGACACCCAGATAGGTGAGCCACACGAAGATGGCAGCGAGCACACGGATCACGACCCAGATGGGTTTGCAGGCAAAGCATTCTTTCATGATGTCATTATTCATAATGAATTTGGGTTTTGCCAGTGCGATGACCGACATCACCGCGGAAACGGTGAGGATCAGCACGCACAGCAGCGGCAGGAAGCCGCCGATGGCGCCAGAGATGATGTCGGCAAGGATCTTGACCACGACGGTCCATTCGCCGGCAGCATTCTTCACCGGGATCATAAACAGGATGATACCAGTGATCGACGGGATAATAAACATGGCTTTCAGTTTTGCGTTACTTTTGGTTTCCATTCTCTCTCCTCCTTCAAATTTGCGATCTCGCCGGAAAGCCGTCTCTCTCGCAGCCGCTTCCCCAGCAGATAGCTCTTGCCTTTACTTTATACGAATTTAGCAACAACGCAAGTACCAGTAAGGTTTGCAATTTGTATACCAGCAATAAATTTCTCCATTTTGCCATCTGGCTTTTTGTCAAATCTGCACGGTTTTTCCACGATATTTTCGGATTATTTCACTTTTATGCCACCGTATCGCCGTAATAAAGCAAAAAGAAGGCGCATTGGAGCGCCCTCTTTTCTCACTTTTGCTCACTGCAAGTTTTCAAGATCCTTCTTGCCGATGGCCATGCGCTTCCACTCGTCCGGCAGCCCCGGAGCGATCAGCGGAAAGAGATTTTCCGTGTCCGCCGTCGGCTGAATGTTGTAGGTGCCGTACTGATTGACAAGATCGGCGCAGTCGTCCGGCTGGCCGAAGCGCGCTTTGAGCATCGGCGTCAGGTCGTGCGGCGCACCGGGGTCTTTGCGTTTCATCGAGAAGATCACCTCCGGACTTAGTATGTCCGGAGGTGATGCATTTTTCTCACTCGCGCAGCGACTTAGGGTACACGCCCGCGTCGTGCAGCTTTTTGAGCTCGCGCTGCACCATGTCCTTATCCTCATGATAGGTCATGCCGAACCAGCGCGCGCTCGATCTCAGCACGGAGACGGTAAGCTCGCCGCGGTCGATGAGCAATCCGATCAGGCTCGGCAGCAGGCACTCGGCCTTCTTTTCGTCCGCGGGCAGCGCGCGGAGGAAATCCTTGAAGTACGCGTCGAGTTTTTCAAAGAGCCACGGCGTAAAGCCCCAGAAGTTCATCGAAACCGGCGTTTCAGGCGCGTAGACCGGGCCGTCGCCGTTCTCCTGAATGTCGCGGATCTTGCCGTCGGCGCAGGGCTTTAGGTGGAACGTCTCCACCACGCGGTCGAGCATTCCCAGCTCATTCACATGGCACACGCCGCGCGTGACCGTGCCGTGCTCGCTCACGGTGTTGCAAAGATCGTAGCCGACCATCGTGCCCTCGCCGGTCTCGGCGAGCTTGGAAAGCGCCGCATAGATCGTCCTGAACGCATCTACGCCGTAATAGTCATCGGCATTGATGACGACGAACGGCTCGCTCACGCACTCTCTTGCGCACAGCAGCGCATGCACCGTGCCGAACGGTTTGACGCGCTCCTCAGGCACCTGATAAAAGGAAGGTACGCTCGAAAAATCCTGATACGCATAGCAGACTTCGACCTTCTCGCCGTCCGCCGTTTTGCGCTCTGCAAGGCGCTTGCCCACAAGCTCTTCCATCAGCTCCCGCATCTCGGGCTTGATGATGAAGACCACCTTCGTAAAGCCCGCGCGCAGCGCATCGAACACGGAATATTCCATCAGGATCTCGCCGTTCGGCCCGATCCCGTCCACCTGCTTGCTGCCGCCGTAGCGCGAGCCCATGCCCGCCGCCATAATGACCAGCGCTGCTTTCATACGATTAAACTCCTCTCAATCTTCTCTGATCTGTTCAAAGGGATTTTGCTGTCTCCCCATCATAGCTTATCCCGCGAGGCATTGCAACCGTCTTTTCCGCTCTTGTCTTTTGCCGCAGGAATGGATATACTGGTAAAATCATCTTCACTTCCCGAGGTGCGCCATGGAATCGTTTCTGCACGCGGTCACTTCCGTCACCATCATTCTTTTGCTCACGGCAACAGGCTACTTCTGCGCGGTCAGGGGCTGGATGAGCCCGCAGGCCAAGCGCTTTATCAGCCGCTTCACGATGTCCGTCGCCGTTCCCTGCATGTGTGTCTACGGGCTGACGAACAACCTCACGCATGAACTGCTCGCGGAGTCGCCGGGCTTTCTGCTCGTTCCCTTTCTCTCCACCGTCGGCGCGTTTCTGCTCTCGCTGCTTGTCGGCATGCTGCTGAAGCTGCCGCGCCGCCGGCTCGGCGTCTTTATGATGATGTGCTCGGTGTCCAACGCCATCTTCATCGGCCTTCCGATGTGCACCGAGCTTTTTGGCGAGACCTGCACGCCTTATGTGATGCTCTACTACCTTGTCAACACAAGCTTTGTTCAGCTCGTGGGTCTCTCGCTCGTGCGCTGGGCAGGCGAGAGCGGCGGCTTTGACCGCCGAATGCTCAAAAAGTTTCTGACCACGCCCGCCGTTCTCGGCGTTTTCCTTGGGCTTTTTCTCGTGTGGTTCAACCTCAGGCTGCCGCCGCTCGTGATGAGCTACTGCAAGTATATGAACAACCTCGTCACACCGCTCGCCCTGCTGCTCACGGGTTATATTATCCATGAGCTCGGGCTGAAAAGCCTGAAGCTCGACGGCAGTCTCGCCGTCGTGCTGATCTTCCGCTTTCTGCTCGTGCCGGCGGCGGCGTTCGCCCTGTGCGAACTCTTCGGCGTTGAGGGGCTCGCGCGCAGCGTGCTGCTCGTGGAAACGGCCATGCCCGTCGTAACGCAAACCGTCGTCGCCGCCGCGGACTACGGTGCGGACGAGGAATTTGCCGCGCAGGGCGCGGCGCTGTCCACGCTGGCAAGCTTTGTCGTCATTCCCGTGCTGATGCTCATGTTATAACTTTCCGCGCCATAGCGGTGCGGCCGTCTGCGGCGGCCGCACCGCTTTTTTTGCATATTCTCCCTTCCGATGCATATAGATGGAGCAACATCAGTCAGGAGTGTGCTGCATGAAGGGTAACATGGAAGAGCGCGCCTGCGCGCTGGCCGCCTACATCATCGAAAACCGCGCCACCGTGCGCGCCGCGGCAAAAAAGTTCGGCGTGAGCAAGTCCACCGTCCACAAGGACTTGCAGGATCGCCTGCCGCAGTTCAACCGCAGCCTTTACCTTCAGGTTAAAGAGGTGCTGGAGGTCAACAAGGCCCAGCGCCACATTCGCGGCGGCCTGGCCACGCGGAAAAAGTACAAAGGATTCTGAAACTTTTTTCGACATTTTGCGTCTAATTGGGAAGAATGCACCGATGCACCTCAAAAATACTCTTGCACAATTCTGCCGCACAGGGTAGAATGCAAGCAACGCATTATTGTAAACCAAAAGAGAAAACGGAGCGATACGATGAGAGATCAGGAATATTATGAGCGCGGCTATGACGATGCCCCCCGCCGCGCCCGCAGCCAAAACGGGAAAAAGCGCAAAAAGAAAAGATCCGGCAGCCGCGGCGAGCGCGTGGTCGTCACGCTTTTGTCGCTGCTTTTCCTGACCGTGGCCGCCGTGGCAACGGTCAAGTATGTTGTGCGCGCGCCCGAGCCGGACGCTGGCAAGGAGAGCGTGCAGACCGAACAGGACGTCACGCAGGACGAGGACACTGACGCCATCGAAACGATCGCGAATGGCAAGGAGCGCAAAAAATACTGCTACACGATCCTGGTCTACGGCGTGGACAACGACGCCGGCGGCAGCGACACGAATATGCTCATGCGCTTTGACGCGGATGGCAAGAAAATCGACGTCGTCAGCCTGCCGCGCGACACGCTGATGAGCAACGGCCACAAGCTCAATTCCTCCTATAACAACGGCGGCACGGAAAAGCTGCGCAGCAACATTGAAGACATGCTGGGCATTCCCGTGGACTTCTACGTCTCCGTCGACCTCAAGGGCTTCATCGCGCTGATCGACCAGATCGGCGGCGTGGATTTTGACGTGCCTGAGGACATGGACTACGACGACCCCTATCAGGATCTGCACATTCACTTTAAAAAGGGATTGCAGCACCTCAGCGGCCAGCAGTCCATGGAGGTCGTGCGTTTCCGTCACAACAACGACAACACCGGCTACGGCGGGCGGCAGGACATCGGCCGCATCGGCACGCAGCAGGCATTTTTGAAGGCCGTGGCGCAGAAGCTCATGAAGCTCGAAAACGTCCCCGCGATGGCGGAAACATTCTTAAAGTACGTCAAGACCGACCTGACACTCGGCAACCTTGTCTGGCTTGCCAACGAGGCGCTGGGTATGGGCGGAATGGACGCCATCAGCTTTGCCACCCTCCCCGGTGACGGCACAGGCTGGTACAAGGGCATGTCGGTCTACGCCCTTGACCCCACGCAGGTGCTGGAAATGACCAACTCCATGCTCAACCCCTACGCCGCGGACATCACCGCGGCCGACCAGAACATCTTAGTCCCGTAATTTTCGCAGGATTTTCAGAAAGTGAGAAAAGGATCGCCGATGCCATTGAAGTTCCGCTTCGCGCTGCTCACCGCGGCGCTCATGCTCGTTTTGAGCGTCAACGCCCTTGCAAACAGCGGCGAAGGCGCGCCGGAGGCGCCCGCTCCCGCACAGGAAGAAACCGCCGAAAAGGCATCGCCGTTCGCGCCGCTCCGCACATATGCGGGCGAATTTGCCGACGTGAAAAGCGGCGACTGGTTCGCCCCCTCGGTCGTCTCCGCCTATGAATACGGTCTCCTCTCCGGGCGCGGGAACGGTGCGTTCGCGCCGGGCGACAATGTGACGCTCGCCGAGATGCTGACCATTGCCGCGCGCCTGCGCGCCATCTATACCACCGGCGGCGAGGAGGTCATTCCCGCCGCGCCGCTCGAAGAGAGCTGGTATCAGCCCTACGTTGACTACCTCAAAGCGGAAAACCTGCTCGACAACCGCTTTGAAGGCGCTTATCACCTGCCCGCCTCGCGCGCGCAGATGGCGGGCATCTTTGCGTTTGCTCTGCCCGCCGAATGGTACGATGAGCCGAACGCCTTGCTTGTCACCACCGCCTACGCAAGCGGCGATTTCATCGCCGACGTGACGGACAAGACCCCCTACCGCAGCGAGATCCTCCTGATGTATCGCCGCGGACTGCTCTCCGGCATGGACGATGCCGGCAGTTTTGCGCCCGATCGCAGCGTCAGCCGCGCGGAGATCGCGGCGCTGCTCACGCGCGTTGTCGAACCGGAAACACGCCTGACGCTCACCTGGACGGTCGCGCCCTACCACTCCGCCGCCGGTGCAACGCTCGCAGGGCTCGTCGCAGCGCCGCAGAAAACAGCGCTGCCCGCCTCGCCGAAGGACACCGCCGCCATCGATGCGCTCGTGCGCGGCATGCTTGCGCGCGGCGAGCACAGCATCACGCTCCAATACCCCAAGGCGCTCTCAGCTGCCACGGCAAACGCGCTGACACAGGCGTTCACCTCCTGCGTCAAAACCTACTGCGAGCAGATGTACAACGTGGTCTCCTGCCGTTCGTATGCGACGGGGCGCGTCGTGTTCACCTTCTCCTCCACCGCCTGTGCGGAGAAAGTGCTCGAATCCTACCGTGCCAAAACGCTCGCCGCCGCCATTCGCGTGCACGACTCCCTCTGGGAGAGCGGCACGCTGAGCTACGGCATGAGCCAGTATGAGATCGCGCAGGCCTACTATCTCTGGCTGTGCGACAACTGCCGCTACGACAGCGCCGCCGGCGATGATTCCGCCAGCCACCTTGCCTACGGCGCGCTCGTGGGCGGCCTTGCCGTGTGCGACGGCTACACAGGCGCGTACAACCTGCTCTTAAAGCTCGAGGGCATCGACTGCACCGCGCTTTTCAACGACAGCCACATCTGGACGCTCGCAGAGCTGGACGGCACGACGTATCACATCGACGTCACCTGGGGCGATCAGTACGGCAGGACAGATCTCCGCTACTTTGGCATGAGCGAGGAGCAGTCCTACCAGTATCACCCCTGGAGCACGCAGAATCTGCCGAAATAACATACAAAAAGGCTCTCCGCTCATAGCGGAGAGCCTTTTCTCTTTTCTCTTCAAATCACGAACGACTCGCCCTCGCGCGTGATGCGCGCGATCGCGTCCTTCTGTGCGGGGTGCGCGGCAAGATAGCGGTCGATGACCTCGTACTTTTTCCACATGTGCATGGGGAAGACGTGCTGCACCTTGATCTGCCTCATCAGCTCTTCGATGCCAAGCCCCTCGCTCCCCTCGCCGAGTCTCGGGTCGAGCGGTGCCATTGCCGCTGTGATCTCGGGCGCGATGGCGTTGTCCGTCGCCTCGTTTTCAACCGCCGCGGCAAGCTTTTCGATCGCCGCGCGGTAATGGGCGGCCATATTATTGCAATACGCCTCGCCCTCGCTCTTCCAGTCCCACCAGTTGAGGTCGCCCCCGTGGTAGACCATCTTCCCCTCGCAGCGCAGGAGATACGCGTTGCCGATGTCCGTTGACTTGATGGCGCGGATGCTTAAGTCCTCGCCCGCGACGTCGGTGAGCAAAATGCTGTCGGGCCGCAGAACGGTCGTGCGGGCAAAGGCAGCGTCAGAAATGTTGAGCCACTGGCGCTTGCGCTCGGTGAGGCGCGTGTCGCGCGAGACGAAAAAGCGAGCGCCCGGATACTTCTCCAAAAGCGTAAAGACCTTCGCGTCAAAATGATCCTCGTGGCTGTGGCTCGAAAAGACGAGCAGGGGCTTATCGCCGCTTAGTTCCGGCAGCGCGCCGGTATAATCCGGCTCGTAGGTATAATCAAACAGCGTGTAGAACTTGTCCCACTCGACAAGAAATGCGCTGTGGGCGATAAACGTAACGGTCATAGGCCTCTCCTTTCCCAACGGAGCTTTAAATGTTTGCGCGTAGGATTATAACAGACGCGCGGGCGCAACGCAAGGGAAAAGGCTTTTCAAACGTGCGCGGTTGTGGTAAAATATCTGCAATTTTAACAGCGAATGTTGTATCTTCGCAGAAAGGAGCCGCGCGATGCTGAAAAAAGCCTATGTCGAGATCACAAACTGCTGCAATCTCGCCTGCTCCTTCTGCCCCAAGACGCGGCGTGCGCTGCGCACGATGAGCGCGCAGGAATTCGACCTCGTCCTCTCCCGGCTCGAAGGGTATGTGCAGTATGTTTACCTCCATCTCATGGGCGAGCCGCTGCTGCACCCGGAGCTCTCCTCGTTTTTCGCCCTTGCCGGGGCGCGGGGCATGAAAGTGTGCATCACGACGAACGGCACGCTCCTTGAAAAGCGCGCAGACGAGCTGCTGAATGCCGGGAGTCTGCACAAGATCAGCGTTTCGCTCCACAGCTTTGAGGGCAACGACGGCGCGGTTGAGCAGGAGCTTGCCTACCTTGAGCAGGTCTGGGACTTTGCGGAAAAGGCCGCGAAAAAGGGCATCATCGTGGCGCTGCGCCTCTGGAACGACGGCGGCGCGGACGCGCGCAACGGCGAGATCCTCGACTTTCTGCGCTCTCGCACGGGAAGTGACTGGCCCGAAATGCGAAACGGCAGCTTCCTCCTGCGCGACCACTTGTATTTAGAGCGCGCGGGCAAATTCGAATGGCCCGACCTCTCTGCAAACGAATCCGGCGCGCAGTTCTGCTATGGCCTGCGCGACCAGCTCGGGATCCTTGCCGACGGTACCGTGGTCCCCTGCTGTCTCGATCACGAGGGCGACATTCCGCTGGGGAATCTCTTCACCCAGCCGCTTGCGGAAATCCTCGAAAGTCCGCGCGTGTGCGCGCTGCGCGAGGGCTTTTCGCAGCGAAGACCCGCCGAAGAACTCTGCCGCCGCTGCGGTTTTGCCGCGCGCTTCAATAAATAAGGCTTATGACAGAACACTGGGAAAACTTAACTGCGATGACCGCGCCGCTTCTTGCGTGGTATGACTTAAACGGCCGCACGCTGCCGTGGCGCAGCGTCGTCACACCATACCGCACATGGGTCTCGGAGATCATGCTCCAGCAGACGCGCGTCGGCGCGGTGATCCCCTACTTTGAACGCTTCATGGAAGAACTTCCCGACGTTTCCGCGCTCGCGGCGGTTTCCGAGGAACGGCTTTTGAAGCTCTGGGAGGGGCTTGGCTACTACTCGCGCGCACGAAACCTCCAAAGGGCGGCGAAGATCGTCGTCTCCGACTTTGGCGGCGCGCTGCCGCAGTCGTATCATGCGCTCTTGTCGCTCCCCGGCATCGGCGAATATACCGCTGCCGCCATCGCGTCCATCAACTTTTCTGAGCCGGTCGCAGCGGTGGACGGCAACCTCCTGCGCGTCGCCGCGCGTGTGAGCGGCTGCGGCGAGGACATCATGGATGCCAAGGTGCGCTGTCTTTTCCGTCAAAGGCTCGATGCGGCCATCGACGCAAACCGCCCCGGCGCGTACAATCAGGCGATGATGGATCTCGGCGCGACCGTGTGCCTGCCGAACGGCGCGCCCAAGTGCGAGATCTGCCCCGCGCGTACCGTGTGCGAGGCGTACAAAAACGGTCTCACCGAAGTCCTTCCCGTGCGCGCGAAGAAAAAATCGCGCAGGGTCGAGGAGCGCACGGTGCTGCTGCTCTTTCAGGGGGGGAAGGTTGCGCTGCGAAAGCGGCCGGACACGGGGCTTCTCGCCTCGCTCTGGGAATTTCCGAGCATTTTGGGAAACCTCGACGAATCGGGCGTTTCGCTCGCGCTCGCGCAGATGGGGCTGTCGGCTGAATCCATTGCCCCCGCCGGCAGTGCAAAGCACATCTTCACCCACATCGAGTGGGATATGAAGGGCTACTTTGCCGACGTGACGGGCGAAAACGACGATCTCATCTGGGCGGACGCCGATGCGTTCGACGCACTCGCGCTGCCCACGGCATTCAAGAAATACACCGCGCTCGTTCGCGCGCGGCTATAAAAGAGGGAGAACAACGACCATGGCACAGCTTTACTTCAAATACGGCGCGATGGGCTCGAGCAAAACGGCCAACGCGCTGATGGCGCGCTTCAACTACGAAGAGCGCGGGCAGAAAACGCTTCTCTGCAAGCCCCAGCTCGACACGCGCGACGGCGACCACATGGTGCATTCGCGCATCGGCTTAGAGTACCCCTGCGTATACTTTCACGAGATGCGCGAGATGGACGAGGACAAGCTCAAGGAAAATGCCTGCATCATCGTCGATGAGGCGCAGTTCCTGACGAAGGAGGAAGTGCTCTATCTCGTCCACCTCGTCGACGACTGCGGCATTCCCGTCATCTGCTACGGGCTGCGCGCGGACTTTAAGGGCGACCTCTTCCCCGGCAGCTATGAACTGCTCGTCATGGCCGACAAGTTGGAAGAGGTCAAGACCATCTGCTGGTGCGGCAAGAAGGCCGCCTTCAACGCCCGCTTTGACGAAAAGGGGCGCGTACTGAAAGAGGGCGCGCAGGTCGTCATCGGCGCAAACGACCAGTACATCGGCCTGTGCCGCAAGCACTGGATGCTCGGCGACCTCGGCCCCGACTTCAACGGTCAGGGCACGGGCGACTGATGCACTGCGAGATCTGTCCCCGCCGCTGCGGCGCGGAGCGCACGGGGGAATTATCGGGCGGCGTGTGCCGCATGCCCGCGGGGCTCGTTGTCGCGCGCGCCATGCTGCACCTGTGGGAAGAGCCCGTGCTCAGCGGCACAAACGGCGCGGGCTGCATCTTCTTTTCGGGCTGCAACCTCGGCTGCGTCTTCTGCCAGAACGGGCGCATCAGCCACGAGAATTTCGGCAAGGTCATTACGCCCGCGCGCCTGCGCGAGATTATGGAAGACCTCGTTTCGCAGGGCGCGCACTGCATCGATCTTGTCACGCCCACGCACTTCACCCCCTGGGTGCTCAAAGCGCTGGATCCGCCGCTCCCCGTCCCCGTTGTGTGGAACAGCGGCGGCTACGAGCGCGTGGAAACGCTCAGAACGCTCGAGGGCAAGGTGCAGATCTATCTGCCCGACTTAAAATACGCCATGGAACGCCCCGCGCGCGAGCTTTCCGCCGCGCCGGACTACCTCGAAGTTGCCGCCGCGGCCATCGACGAGATGGTGCGCCAGGTCGGTGCATACAAAATTGGGGACGACGGGCTGATGCGCTCCGGCGTCATTCTGCGCCACCTCGTCCTGCCGGGGCAGATGGAGAACACCAAGCGCGTCATCGACTATGTTTCATCCCACTTCCCGCCAAAGACCGTGCTCTTTTCGCTCATGAGCCAGTATACGCCGCAGAGCGGCGCGACCGGCGCGCTCGCGCGGCGCTTAAATGAGCGCGAGTACCGCACAGCGGTGCAGTACATGCGCGACTGCGGCCTGACCGACGGCTTTTGTCAGGAACTTTCGAGCGCCAAAGAGGAATACACGCCGATCTTTGACTTGCAGGGCGTCTGAGCGGCGAATGCCCGCCCGAAAAGCAGAATTTGATAACAAATTGAAATATCTCTTGATAAAACAACAAGGAGGACTCGATATGGAGCGTGTCAGCAAGCGGAATTACTATCTGGACATTGCGCAGACCGTGCTCGAGCGCGCGACCTGCCTGCGCCGCGTCTACGGCGCGATCATCGTCAAAAACGATGAGATCATCTCCACGGGCTACAACGGCGCGCCGCGCGGACGCAAGAACTGCGTCGACCTCGGCTACTGCACGCGCGAGCAGCTCAAGGTTCCGCGCGGCGAGCGCTACGAGCTTTGCCGCAGCGTCCACGCCGAGGCGAACGCCATCATCTCCGCCCAGCGGCGCGACATGGTCGGCGCGAGCATTTATCTGGTCGGGCGCGACGCGCGCAGCGGCGAGCTGCTGCACGACGCGACAAGCTGCCCCATGTGCCGCCGCATGATCATCAACGCGGGACTTGATGAGGTCGTGATCCGCCGCACGGAAACCGAATTCGACATCGTTCCGGTCCAAACCTGGATCGACGAGGACGATTCTTTGTAAAGACCTTGCAAATACCGCCCTTGCGGTGGTAGACTATATCTAATTACGCCCCGCTTTCATTCGGCGCGGGCAGAAAAGAGGAAAGCACCAATGGACAAGAAGAGATTCTATATCACCACCCCCATCTATTACCCTTCCGATAAGCTCCACATCGGCCACACCTACTGCACCGTGGCGACCGACGCGATGGCGCGCTACAAGCGTCTGACGGGCTACGACGTCATGTTTCTGACCGGAACGGACGAGCACGGCCAGAAGATCGAGGACAAGGCAAAGGACGCGGGCGTGACCCCGCAGCAGTTCGTGGACAACATCGTCTGCGGCGAAAAGGGCATTCTCGACCTGTGGAAGCTCATGAATATTTCGAACGACCGCTTCATCCGCACGACGGACGACTATCACGTTGCGGCCGTCCAGAAGATCTTCAAGAAGATGCACGACAACGGCGACATCTACAAGGGCACCTACAAGGGCAAGTACTGCAAGCCCTGCGAGAGTTTCTGGACGGAGAGCCAGCTTGTCGACGGCAAGTGCCCCGACTGCGGACGCGACGTGGAGGACGCCGAGGAAGAGGCTTACTTCTTCAAGCTCAGTAAGTACGCCGACCGCGTGCAGCACCTGCTTGAGGACACTGATTTCCTCCAGCCCGCCTCCCGCGTGAACGAGATGGTCAACAACTTCATCAAGCCCGGCCTTGAAGACCTCTGCGTTTCCCGCACGAGCTTCACCTGGGGTATCCCCGTGGACTTTGACCCCGGCCACGTCGTTTACGTCTGGGTCGACGCGCTCTTCAACTACTGCACGGCGCTCGGCTTCATGAACGACAAGTACGACGATTACGATAAGTTCTGGCCCGCCGACGTCCACTTTGTCGGCAAGGAGATCGTCCGCTTCCACTCCATCATCTGGCCCGCCATGCTCATGAGCATGGATATGCCCCTTCCCAAGCACGTCTACGGCCACGGCTGGCTCGTGATGGACGGCGGCAAGATGAGTAAGTCCAAGGGCAACGTCGTCGACCCCTATGTGCTCGCCGAGCGCTTCGGCGTGGACGCGCTGCGTTTCTTCCTGCTGCGCACGTTCCCCTTCGGCTCGGACGGCAACTTCTCGAATGAACTGCTCATCAACACCATCAATGTCGACCTTGCCAACGACCTCGGCAACCTCGTCTCCCGCACGACGGCCATGGTCGAAAAATATTTCGGCGGCACGCTGCCGGAAAGCCGTCAGGCCGATGCGCTCGACGATGAGCTCATCTCTCAGCTCTCCGCGCTGCGCGGCAAGTACGAAACCGAGATGGAGAAGTTCCAGTTCCAGAACGCGCTTGAGCTCATCTTCAAGTGCATCCAGCGCGCCAACAAGTATATCGACGAGACCGCGCCCTGGGCGCTCGCCAAGGACGAGGCCAACAAGCCCCGCCTTGCCTCCGTCATGTATAACCTCCTTGAGAGTATCCGCATCTGCACGGTGCTGCTCACCCCGTTTATCCCCGATTCCTGCGAGAAGATCTTCGACCAGATCGGCGCGTGCGCGTGCTGCCGCGATTGGGACAGCGCCGCGAAGTGGGGCAGCCTGAGCGCCACCGTCACCGTCCGCAAGGGCGAGGCCATCTTCCCGCGCGTGGACGCGCAGAAGGCGCTTGAAGAGCTCGAGGCCATTCAGGAGGCGCAGAAAAAGGCCGCTCTCCCCGCGATGGAGTTCGAGCCGATGGCGGAGGAAAAGGTCGATTTCGACACGTTCTGCAAGTCCGACTTCCGCGCCGTCAAGGTCAAGGCCTGCGAGGCCGTGAAGAAGAGCGACAAGCTCCTGCGCTTCACGCTCGACGACGGCACCGGCACCGACCGTCAGATCCTCTCCGGCATCCACAAGTTCTACGAGCCGGAGGAGCTTGTCGGCAAGACGCTCGTCGCCATCGTCAACCTGCCCCCGCGCAAGATGATGGGGCTTGAGAGCTGCGGCATGCTGCTCTCTGCTGTCCACACCGAGAAGGGCGAAGAAAAGCTCAACCTCATCATGGTGGACGACAAGATCCCCGCGGGCGCAAAGCTCTGCTGAAAAGTCAAAAAGAAGAGGGCCGGAAACCGGCCCTCTTTTTTAGAAGGAGACAACATGAATCTGATCTTTGATACCCACGCCCACTACGATGACGAGGCGTTCGACGCTGACCGTGAGGAATTGCTCGCGTCCATGCCCGAAAACGGCGTGGGGCTGATCGTCGACCCCGGCTGCGACCTTGAATCGTCGCGCCGCGCGGTGGAGATCGCGGAGAAATACCCCCACGTCTACGCCGCCGTGGGCTGGCATCCGGAAAACTGCGCACCCTACACGAGCGAGAGTCTCGACACGCTGCGGCAATGGGCAAAAAGCCCCAAGGTCGTTGCCATCGGCGAGATCGGCCTTGACTACTACTGGGAGCAGAACCCGCCGCGGGAGTGGCAGCAGGAGGTCTTCCGCGCGCAGCTCGCGCTCGCGCAGGAGCTTTCTCTCCCCGTCATCGTGCACGACCGCGACGCACACGCCGACAGCCTTACCATCGTGAAGGAATTCCCGGATGTGCGCGGCGTGTTCCACTGCTATTCCGGCAGCGCCGAAATCGCGCAGGAGCTTATAGCGCGCGGCTGGTATCTGGGCTTTGACGGGCCGCTGACCTACAAAAACGCGAAGAAGACCGTCGAGGTCGCGCGCATCGTCCCGCTTGAGCGCGTGCTGCTCGAAACAGACAGCCCGTACATGTCCCCCGTCCCCGTGCGCGGCACGCGCAACGACTCGCGCAACGTTTTCCACATCGCGGCAAAGTTCGCCGAGCTGCGGGGAATGGAAGTTGATGAAGTCATCGCGCTGACGAGCGAAAACGGCCGCCGCTTTTTCGGCATCGAGTGATCGCACCTTCTTTCTCCCGTCTGTCGGAACGCCGATATCAGCAAGCAGAAAAGTCCCGCGCAGAAAATCTGCGCGGAACTTTTTGCATCGATCCGTCGCCCGATGGCGGGGTTTTATCGCAAATGTTCTCAATCTATAAAGGGTCAAAATAAGGCTAAAATCTGTTTCAGGGCAGCAAAAAAGCCTTGAAGCCATTATAAGTACGATTTTATTTGCTTTGGTCGCAAAATTTCTGATTGTTTTTGAAAACTCTCTGCAGCCGACACATAACAAACCAATATAGCTTCCTCTTGCAACAATCTTGCCTCTGGTAAGTCCTGAACAAACCGTATCGCGGCTTTTGCAAAGACGTTAGATTTCACTGTATCCCAATCTGCCAGTTTTACTATCTCGGCTGTGCCGTTCTCAAAATCAAACCGAAGCTCGCCCCATTCGCCGTCGTTGTCTACCAGATATTCGTAGACAGCGGCGGTGATCGTTTCACCTGTTTTCCGACACTCTGTCTGCCGCAAAGAGATCGTGTGTTCGGCACAGCGCAGAAGTTCCCGCACGCTGACAGCCCCATCGAAGCTGCCAGCCT
>OLSD01001468.1_pt1 | contig 19417 bp, 20 predicted proteins | sample 1672211 | NCBI WGS metagenome assembly OLSD01 (sample SAMEA3136659, study PRJEB25190) | human gut metagenome | reverse complement strand
ATTTTAAAGTGGAGTTTAGTGTAAGAAGCTGCGCCGCCACTGTTGTATCTGTTCCATCCGCTTTTGTATGCACTACCTGTGTACTGTCCGTCTTCAGATGATATTCGTCCCAGGATTTTCCGTTAAAAATTTTAAATGGTTTTTTAAATATACTCATTTTTCTCTCCTTATCCTATCCATACCGTTCCGGAAGCTACTCCAGTCGGCGCACCACTCTGTACATAGATCTTCGTTCCATCGGCTCCCTTGGGTCCAGTAGCACCTGTAGCTCCTTTAGGTCCTTGTGGGCCGGTTGGACCTGTGGCTCCAGTGGCACCCTTGGCTCCGGTTGCGCCTTTGATGCATCCGGTATACACCCACTTTGCCGTGGCTGCGTTTCCTGCCACTGTACAGCGGTATGTATTTCCAGTAGATGTGTTTAAATAATTATCATTTACCAGTGCGTCTGTGATTCCGCTTCCTGTAAAAATGGTTGCTGTTGTAGATGTACCGGTGATTGCAGTTCCCTGATTCCAGCGGCTGCCACGTGTTCCAGTAGCACCAGTTGCGCCTTTGGGACCAGTCGCACCTGTGGCTCCTTTTTCTCCCTGGGGACCGGTAGCTCCCGTGGCTCCTCTTGGTCCAGTCGCTCCGGTGGCTCCCTTTGGTCCGATCACACTCCCTAAATCAACTCTTGTACTCATCTCGTCACCTCCTATGGATAGATAGCGATCAGATGACCATTGTCATTAATCTGAAACGTCGGACTATCGCCTTTCGCGCCTTGTGGTCCCTGCGGGCCCGTAGCTCCGGTTTTTCCCTGTGGACCGGTAGCTCCGGTATCCCCTTTTTCGCCCTGTGGTCCCTGCGGACCTGTTGGACCAGTTGCTCCAGTGGCACCTTTTGCTCCTGTCAGTCCTTTGATGCATCCAGTAAAGATCCATTTTGCTGTGGAAGCGTTTCCTGCTACAGTGCAACGATACGTATTCCCTGTAGATGTGTTCAAGTAATTGTCATTTACCAACGCATCTGTGATTCCACTTCCGGTAAATATCGTAGCAGTTGTGGATGTACCGGTAATAGCAGTTCCTTGGTTCCATCGACTTCCTCTGGTTCCGGTTGCTCCTGTCTTTCCCTGTGGACCTGTGGCTCCAGTTGCTCCTTTTTCTCCCTGGATTCCCTGTGGACCTTGTGGTCCGGTCGCTCCTGTTGGTCCTTGTGGACCCGTAGCGCCAGCCGCGCCTTTTGCACCGGTATCTCCCTTTTCACCTTTTGGTCCCTGAGCTCCGGTATCTCCCTTTGGTCCCTGCAGATCGACAACCATCTGATACCCTTCAACAAATACATAATCTCCAGCGGAAAGCGCAGCTTTCAACTTAAATCCTTTTCCGTCGGTATGTTCTGTAAATGCTTTTCCGCTCTGTCTGACACCCATAACATACAGACTCAGCGCGTTGACTCCTACCGGGAACTGGTAATCTGTCCACGAAAAATCCGTCTGCCCTTCCGTTGCCGTGAATTCTTTCTGAAAAACAATATAACTCTGTGTGCTTCCTGCCGGTCCTTGAACACCCTGTTCGCCTTTCTCTCCTTTTGGACCTTGGGGTCCGGTTGGACCTGTATCTCCTTTTGGTCCCTGAATACCCTGGATTCCCTGCGGACCGGTTGGTCCCTGTGGTCCAGTATCTCCTTTCGGTCCCTGGATACCCTGTGCACCAGATAGATCTGCGATGTAGGTGTAGGCTTTTTCACCCTTGCAGTACAGTTTTCCGGTATCCGCATCCTGTACGCTTCCAGTATCAACTATCACGAAGCTGCCAACGCTCAATCCGTCTGTCGCATATCCGGAATTCATCGCCGTCACGCTTTTATAGATCTTCTTGATCTGAAACGGTTCCCCGGTAGCCCCTTTTTCTCCTTTTGGTCCCTGAACGCCCTGTGGTCCCTGGGGACCGGTCGGACCCTGAGGACCGATTACTTTTCCTAAATCAACTACACTCATGATTCAACTCCTTAATCTTCATATATCGCGATCAGATGCCCGTCGCTGTTAATCATCATCCGCGGTGTCTTTCCGTCCGCTCCCCGGATGCCTTCTACCGTAGCCTGCCCGCTGGAAGAAGTCGATTCCTGGGCTTTTTCCAGAATCGTTTTCTGTGTGGTTCCGAAAGTCGGGGCTACCGTATAACCATTCTCATCGAACGTTTCTGTGATCTCTACGATCCGTTCATTCATGTTGACGCTGTATTCCCGGTCAATCGTTACTACCACATCCCCCAGATCCCATTTTGTCTGGTATTCGGATGCGTCCACCTCAGAAGAGTACGTGTCGCTGCAGGCATAATCCGCCAGCTTACTTTTTCCTCTGTCCGGAAGTGCCGACTCATCCTCGATATCCCTGGCATCGACGAACATCTCATACCGCTCCATACCGGCATTATCATCGCCTACCGTCGTGATCTTGCGGTCTGCGCCTTCACCCTGACCGCCTACGATTGCCGTATTTTTATACTCTGTCGTATCAGAAATAAATTCTCTGCTGGTTACGTTATCGTAATCCACGTTAAAGATCATCGGTGGGCGATCCGTCTGATTGGCTGACCGGTCTGTCCCTTCCAGGACTTCAAAAATCAGCTTCTGCTCTTCTGGGTTTATCGTGATACAAACACCCAGGCCGGAGGCTTCACACAAAGAAGTAATTTCTTCATCCAGATTCTCATACCTCGTCTGAAAATACACCTTGTCGCCGCGTTTCCGGGACGGTTTCACTTCCAGGTATGGAATGTTTCTCTTTTTATCCGCTGCATCTACAGCATTTGCTGTGACCAGGCTGCAGATGATGTCCTCTGCAGGTTCGTAGAAGCTGTGGTATGCAAGACCTGCAGGCGGGTAGGTGATACGCTGTGTCAGCAGATGGAGCAGTGTATACCCGCTGATTGTGATCGGGACACCGGATTCTTCCTCGTCGGAGCATTCGATCCGCTTGATGATCCCGGTCTTTTTCCGGTCATTGTCCAGCATGATATAATTTCCTACCTTCATCTGCTTCGTCAGCTTGTCCACGAAGATCTGGAACGTGCCGTATTCTGTCCATCGGCTGATGAATTCCAGTCCCTGATAGGCATCCTCTTCCCCGATAAATTTCAGATCCGGATCAAAAAACCGGATCTCTATTCTCCTCCGATCCATATGCTTCCATCCACCGCCCCTTCTGGTTCTGTATCCTGAATGTAGATGTTCCGCCATCCGGTTCCCTGCTGTCTGGCAAACCATTCTTCGAACCGGCGCTGATTGTCTTTCATCGCTGCGTCATATTCGCTGACCGTCTTCGGCCGGATCACGCCGCATACCGTTACGTCCGGACGCTCATCTTTTACCAGACTGACTGCCCCGGACTTCTCTACCTGATACTGTGCCAGGGACAGCTCGTATATGCTTTCATTCCTGTTCAATGTCGGCGGCGCTGGGCTGCTCGCCGCAGATCCAGCTCTTGCCACCAGTGTCACCGTTCGGTTCGCAATATTAAGTTGCAGGAAAATGCGGTAGATCTTCGGAAGGTTCGCATCCGGTGTCAGCGTCAGCTCCCTGACAGAATCGTTGTAATGAAAAAAGCCTCTCACGATGGAGAAGCCGATTCCCACCTGTACCTTCCCGGAGCTGATACTGAGCGGGTACTGCAGACTCTGATCCGAATTCGCAGCGATTCCGGATTCATAGATATTGTCAAAATACCGGTTGAATTCCTCCTGTCCGTATTCCGCGTCCCCGTTAAAAAATCCATAATGTTCCATGTTATACTCCTATGTATCTGTTTCTGTACCTGATCTCCACGTTCTGCGGATCCAGTCCGTTTTCTGATGCGTACTCGATCACATTGTCCCCGACCTGTAGAGAAAAGAACTGAGAAGCCAGGTCAATATAGTCAAATGCATCCGTCCGGGTGTCGTTCCGGATGATCTCCACTTTCTTCTTTCCAAATGCCGTGCTGATATACAGCACATCATCTGTGGTCAGTTCCCGCTTGATCCGGATGCTTTCCCCAGTAGAAAGATTGGTAATTTTCGGATTGACTGCCGGTCCGTGGAAATAGATCTCCACCGGTGTCTCAACATGACCGGTATTGATGATATTCTTCTGTGGTTCGCCCCGCTCTTTCAAAATGAAAGGCAGGGTGAACTTCCATTTCCAGCCACGTACCCAGGTGGCGATCGTTTCCCCGGTTTCCAGGACATCCTGGAACATCGGATCCATGCAGATCAGATCAACCTGAAAATCCAGTGTCTCGAAAAGAGTGACCTCATTAATTTTAAAAGCCTCCACTTCGTACTCGATCGTACGCTCCACTCCCATATAATTGACCGTAAGTGTTCCTGAAGAGAACGGTGAGAAGAATGCAATCAGCTCCTGGCGTTTCGCTGACTTCTCCTCGTCCCGTCCCAGCCAGTCTGCAGATATGGAGATCGGTCGGGACAGGATCTTCCTTCGTTTCAGTCGTTCCCCGATGTAGTTGGTGTTGACCGCTTTTTCCAAATCGTAATCCGTGGCTTCCAGGCCTGAATAATCGGTCACCCCGTACTCCGGTTCGTCTAAAATAAGTGTTTTTCCATTTCTGGTCAGTGAAAAAATAGGTTCTATCATTGCTGTGCCATCCTCCTCGCTTCCCTTCGGAGTGCTCTGCTGGTTTCTATCGGTGATTTGACCGGCTGATAAATGTTTATCGTCTGGTTGATTTTTTTTACTCTTGGTGCATCATTGCTTCTTTTGTCTTCATTCTTTCCACTTTCCTGATAGCTCGAATACTGATCAATTTGCCGTTGCACCACAAAATTTGCCGTTCCCATCAGTTCTTCAATATCAAATCCATCTCCGATAACCGTCTGGAACTCATGAACAGCACTTTTCCCCATCTGTCCGACCGCTTTCATCACGTCAGCCGTTCTTCTGGTAACTGCATTGATGAACCCCTGATCAAAGTCACTTCCCAATTTATCTGTTTTTCTGGACGGTGAATGAGAATCTAATGCTCTTTTTGCTGCATTCAATGCATTTGCCGCGAAATTTGCAGCTGCATTGATCGCGCCGCCCATCATAGAGCCGATACCATTAATAAATCCCTGACCAAAATTGCGTCCAAGATCCGTGGATCCATTTGCTGCAAGTCCGGAGCGTGCCGCACCGCTCAAACCACTACCGGCGTTTCTCGCTCCTGACGTATTAGCCTGGACTCCCGCTGTATATCGATTTCCAAAAGTATTTCCTTCAGGAGTGGGGTTTGCATATCCTGCTCCGGATTTTGCACTTGAACCTAACGCTGCTCCCGCGCTGTTAGCATTTCCGCGTTTTCCCTGGATTCCCGTTGCGTACTGGTTTCCAAATGCTGTACCGCTCGCCAGTGCTTTGATCAGTTCAATTCCCGTCTTTGCTGCTTTTGCCACACCATTTGCTGCAATATTATTTTTACCTGTTGTCGCTTTGATGCCAGTAGCGTACTGAGTTCCGAATAATGTGCCAGATTGTGTGGCATCCACAGATTCCGCACCGCTCTTTACACTTTCAGCTGTATCCTGCCCTACCTGTGTAAGTTGATTTTTCCCGCTTGCCAAACCACCGGTTAGACTGTTAAGAAATTCCTGTGCCAAAGAAGTTCCTTTTTCCAGAAGACTGCTTTTACCTTCCTCTACGCCCTCTTTGGCTCCAGGATTGACCTGTGAAAAGATCCTCCGGACTGCTGCCGATGGTGAATGCACTTCCAGCGTAGTGGCAAGTGCTTCCAGGAATGAGGTGCCATTTTCTTCTGCCTTGGCTTTGATTTCATCAAATCCTTCCAGTCCCTCCAGGGCTCCTTCCACAGCCATTTCAAACTTATCCCGCGTCTTGGAGTCAAGACCATCCAAGCCGTCTATTAATGCTTTCAGATCTTTCTTTCCTTCATTTCCGAGTTTTCCCTGCAGGTTTGCCTGTGCCAGAACACTCATCACTGCAGGATCCAGCTTAGCAATTTCTTTTGATGCATTCGGAGCAACTTTCGCATATTCCGCGGTTGCCTCCGCAACCATAATAGCAGCCTCATCCACCATGTTCTGTGTTACGCCCGGTGCTCCGGATTTTACGGCGTCCTGAAGCGCCGTGTAATTATCCGTCATGTTCTGAACCTGTTTTTTCAGGCTTTTTTCCGTTCCTGTTTCTGCAGTTTCAAAACTATTTACTGCCCTTCGCATGGCTTCGTCAATTTGGTCTGCTTCACCGGATGCGATTGCTCCTGCTACGCCTTCATAATTTTGGATCGTTGTCACATATCCAATATAGGTATTTTCCGACTCCTTTAGCGTTTTTTTCTGATCTTTCTGTTTTTCTTCCAGTGCTTCTACATCTTTTTTCGCATTCTGTAATTCCCTGCCATAGGTGACAAATGCTGCTCGCGATGTCGAAGTATCAATTTTATTCTGGATTTCCTGTTGTCTTTCCTGTGCTTCTTTTAATTCTTTCGATGTCTTTTCCACATCTTTTTGTGCCTGTGCATAATCCTGATAAGCCTGCGTCTGGTTTTTAATGGCATCCGTATAGCTTTCTTCCATTGCGCTCTGGATCGCTTCTGCTTTTTTCGTCTGGATCACTTCATTAATCGTCTGCTTCAGTTCTCCATACTTCTGGATTACACCGTCTGTCACATCAATTTCAATACCCAGCGCATTACTTAATAGTCCGACAATCACGTTTGCACGATCTTCATAGCCCTTTTTAATCTTTCCATTTTCATCTACGATCGTGGAAAGTTCATCTGCAAGTGCCTGGGTATTCGTATACTCCGCGCTGATCTTGCCCATCTGTTCTTCCCGGGCATCCTTCAGACGTTTATAAGAGTCTGCCTGTTCTTCTACTCTGCTTTTTAACTTCTCTTCTTCTTCAGACAAGGCACCGACTTTATCTTTGCTTTCTCCTGTGGCTAAATTGTACGCTACCAGAGCCGCTCCTGCCGCTACAACACCGGTTACAAGGAGTGCAATAGGATTTGCATTCAGTACGGCGTTCCAGGCTGCTGTCGCTGCTGTTGCAAGAGTGATTTTTCCTGTCAGTACACCGACCACCATCTCTTTTGCTGTCAGTGCTCCAGTAGATGCTGCAAGCTGCAGTACATTTGCCTTTTCCATTGTTGTCAGTGTTGCTGTGACTGCCGTAAGACTTTTCAGACCACTAGTTACGCTAGAAACTACGCTATACGTTTTAAATGCTGTTGCACCTGCAACCACAAGTGGAATCAGTGTGTCCATGTTGTCAGCTGCTTTATCAACTGCTTTCGTAAATGGCGGCAATACTGTTTTTGTCACCTTGGAAACTACTTTAAAACCATTTTCAAAGATTTTCCCAAACGTCTGGGCACCTCTTTTGATTCCTCCACCAGTGAAGCTGTCTACAATATCATTTACTGCCTCTTTTACCGGTCTTTGCAGTTCTGTCGGTAATATTTTAACTGCTGCTCCAGCCAGAGTTTTTACCATATCCGCACCGGCTTCTCCTTTATGTGCAGCCAGTCCATCCACGGTATTTTCCACAAAATCAACCGCTGCTTCCACCATTCTCGGTGCCTCTGCTGCTGCCTTTACAGAAATTTCCGCAAATACCTCGCCTGCCTCGTCCAGTAATCCGTTCACCCCGTGATTTTCATATGCGTTTGCCAGCTGATCAATATATCCGATAGCCGCATCCGTAGCTCCGGAGATTGCCGGCATGATGTCCTCTGAAATCGGCAGTAACAGGGAAACCTGTGTTTTTCTCTTTAATGCTTCCAGAGCGCTTTTGGCATCATCGTATTTCACATCATTGATCTTGTCCATAGTTCCAGATACATCGTCATATGCGCCTTCCAGAACTGCCAGCTGGGCAACGACTTCTGGCCCCAGATCTTCCCACATTGTTCCGAACAGATTTACGCCGGCGATATTTCTTGCCTGCTGATCATCCATATCTGCAAGTTTGTCTACCACTTGCTTATATGTCTTCTTAGCAGTTTCACCGCCTTTTGACATCTTCTTCGCCACTTCATCCGCATTCATCCCGATGGCTTCCAAACCTGCTTTTGTGGTATCTGATCCATCCACCAGGCGGATATTCAGTTCTTTTACCGCATCACCGATTTTATCCAGATTCCAGGATCCTGCATCGTATCCGGCTGCCATAATATTGAACATCTCATTTGCAGACAGTCCGGCTTTCGCGAACTGTACAGAATACTCATCGATGTTATCAATCAGTTCTCCTGAATAATCCAGACCATTCTGCGCACCTTTCGCCATCAGATCATAAGCCGTTTTTGCATCTACGCCAAAATGTTTGATCAGTGCGCTCGCCGCTCTGGTAGATTCCGGCACTTCATATCCGAAAGTATCTCGAAAAGCAATCGCCTCTTCTGTTGCCTGCCGGATCTCATCGTCTGTCCCGCCAAGGTTCTTTTTTACTGTTGCAATCGCTTCGGCAACATCGTTCATGTCTTCGCCAAAATTATCAGCATATACCTGTTTCATGGCATCCGACAGGCCTTCCATTTCTTCTTTTGTGGCTCCCGTCTGTGCCTGGATGTCATTACTCGCTTTTTTATATTCAATCCCGAAACTGGTTGCCGCACCGGTTCCTGCTGCAATTGCTCCAAATGCTGTCGCAGCCACTGTTACTACACCTGCAATCGCCAGTTTTACCGCGCTTCCCCAGTTTATGAAGCTCTTCTGTGAACGTTCTACGCTCTGGTTGGTTTTTTCAGTGCTTTCCCGTAATTCTTCCAGTGATCGGGCAGAATCAGATGTATCCTCTCCCATCTGTCTGGCAGATTCTCCCATCTCTTCGAAATTTTCACCGGCATTTCTGGTCGTATCCTCAATTTCTTTTCCGGTCTGTTTCGTCTCATGCCCGCTCTCTTCAATGGAATGCGTAGCTTTATCCATAGCTTCAACAACTGTTCCGGCATTTTTCTTTGCCTCTTTCGCCATAGACCGCAGATCTTTTTTTACGTTTTTATCATTCAGTGTAATATCAATTTCTACCTGGCTTTTCTTGCTCACACATTCCCACCTCCTCGTAACGTTTCCGAACATACTCCTGCATCTTCTGGTTTCTCAGTTCCAGGGAGATCTTTTCTTCTATGCTCTCTTCATCCACCAGTTTGTATCGTTCTTTCAGTTCATTTAACCGTTCCATTTCTTTTCTTGGCAGTCCACTGGTGCTACAAGTTCTCCAGTACATAATCTTCATGATCTTACTGTCGTCCGGCAGGCTGTCAAACAATGCCAGAAATTCCCACCAGTGTAATTCTTCATTTTTTATTTTCTGAAGATTGATTCCATATTCTTTGCGGAATGCTGCATAAATGTACGGTGCGTCCTGTTCAAAGCTGTAAGCCGTCTGATTCTTCCGGAATGATTTTCTTGTTCTGTTTTTTTCTTCCTTCTTTTGTTTTGTTTCTTTTCCCCCAGCATAAAACCACAGAATCTTTTTTACCGCCTCTTCTCGATCCGGTGGTATCACTGGGTAATAGATCTGCAGCATCTGCCGGATCTTCTCATGCGGTCGTAATTCCCTGCTGCGCATCATCGTTTCAAACAAAATAGAGGTTCGGAAATCAGAATAGATTTTGTATTCTTTTCCCCTCACCTCTACGCTTTCCGGAAGCCTGTCCAGAATGATATTAGTGTTCAATTCTCTGGCGGCTGTATTTTTCTGACTTTTTCTCAATCAGTGGCACTACCTGTTTCGGATACAGGTTCATGTATTCCTCAAAAACATCCAGACACTTGATCAGATTTGTGTGTTCTCCGAAGATCTTATTTTTGATATCTTCCCCAAACACGTTCTGGATCGCCATCATTACCACTTCGCACTGCATCCGGATTCCATCTGAGCCCCGTTCCTTCAGTTTTGCCTCTGACATCTTCTCCAAGATCTCATCGATACTGTCCTCATACGCTTTTGCAACATCCGGATCTGTCAATGTATCCAGTTCTACTACCACCCCGGCTAATTTTCCCTTCATATATCTCTCCTTTTATGCTGCTGCCGCAGAATAAGTGTATTCTGACGGAATAGAACCGTTTTTCTTCAGTTCGATATCCACTGCTGAAGATTCTCCTGCATTTCCGGAACCATCTGAGTTTACGATGATGGATACTCTTCCTTTTTCCCCTTTTCCATTCAGGATGTTGAAATAGATGTAATCTGTAACAACAGAATTACCGGTTCCATATTTCATTCCGTGGCTGAGCATATAATCCTGAGCCTCATCTCCCACATAACGATCGCCGGAAACTTTAAACGAACGCTGTGTTCCGGTTTTCATAGTAGACTGTCCGGCACGGATGTAGGTTTTGTCCGTTGTAATCGGGTTCATCTGGGAATCCAGACCAGATACACCGATTTCTACCACCTGATAGTCCTCTTCTTTCACATTTTCTCCACCTGTATTGATTGCTAAAACGTAATCATCATTAGTGACATAGCCTTCATAATCCGGATTTGGATTATATTTTTTCATTAATTCTTTTACTGTCATGTTCTTTCTCCTTTAATAAATCGTGTAAACGATAATCGCTGAATAGACCACCTGCAGGTCTTCCGTTCTCCCTGTTTTATGTGTTCCGGCAGTAACGCCCGCAGAAAAAGCCCGATAGCTTTTACCTGCTGGTGGTTTTTTAAGTTCCCGATAGTGTTGGCAGATTTTTTCCAACGTTTCAATAGCTTTCGGCTCATCTGCCTGTTTGCACATAAACAGTACCGGAACCGTGCGTTTGCATTGCGCATTCCTGATATAGTTTTTTTCTGTCACAATGCCAACTTCCAGATAAATCCCCCCATTTTGTGGAAGCTCAGAAAGGTTGGCATCCAGCTGCAGGTTCTCTTTCAGGTCCTTTTTGATGTTCAACATTAATTCTTCAATTGGTTTCATAATTTCCTCACAATACTTTATCCAGCATCTCAGACCACTGTTCTCCATGGCGTTCTGCTGCATATTTTGTCCACTCTTCTTTTGCTGCTGCGGAAGTATATTTCAGATGTTGCGGACCATAACTCCGGTTTGTTGGAGTGCCATGCATCACAAGTCCTCCATGCTGATACTGGGCATACGGCGTATCCCATCGCACCACCAGTTCTCCATCTTTTGCTTCCTGATCTGAATGTATGAAGGCGCTGTTTTGCAGAGATCCGCCACCTCCATTATGTTTTTCTGATCCTTGAACCGGAACATATTGGTTGCAGTCTTCGATGATCTCATCACGGATCAGCGTTAATGCACGGTCACCATCCTCCAGAATCTCCCTGGCTATCAGTTCTGTCTGGAAGGTAATCTTCGTCCTTGCCGCCATATCGTATCATCCCCATTTCATAATGATGCAGTTTCCTTTCATCGTACAGCGGCTCTATCGATATAATCCGGTGTAAGCTTCCGTGAAAATCAATGATGTCATCTTCCCGAAATTCCTGATTAAAAGGCTGACTGTTTTTGCAGTCAAAGAACAGAGCAGCTGCAAGCTGGTATTCCACGTTATTTTTATCCCTGGTGATCCTGCTGGATGGCTCTATTCGAATCCTAGACAGTTCCGCAACCTTTTCCAGTGCTCCAGAGCCCCATTCATTCTTCTTTTCCCGTTTCAGGACCGCATCATGGATCAATAGCTTCTTAGGGATCGCTCTCATCATCCATTCCCCCTGTACAGCAGACCCGTAGGATACAGCAAACGCAGCGCTTTCGGTGAACAGATTTCTTGCTCTACTCCCTGTGCACCCGAAAAAGAAAATTTTCCCAGGGACCCGCTCGCCAGCATACCGCTTTCAGCCTCTGCTCCGCCCAGCTGATCCAGATGCTCGATCTGCGCACATACTGCTTTCTTTATTGCCGTCTGCGATGTCTCTGCCATCTGTTCAAACGTTTCTTTTCGTAAACGGTACATGGTCTGCTCTTCTATAATCTCAGATGCGCGTTCTGCCAGGTAAGGGAAGCCATTTACCGACTCCCCTTTATACACCTCCAGATAATAAGTTTCATCCACATATGCCATCATATCGCCTCCTTATGCGATATCTCCCGCCTTTACCAGATAGTATCCAACACTTGCAACTTTTGAAGATGTCATTTTCACCACTTCGATAATATCACCTTCTGCTGCTTCAACCTCTGTCGTACCACTTGTCAGGGCAGTTCCACCATACTGCGCCGTTGTCATATTGTATACGGCGCGTTCTGGCGGGTTTTTCTTATACAGGAATGTTCCGGTCTCTGATACCGTGATCTTTGTTTTTCCGGCTTCTGTTCCTTTCTCGGCACTCAGGATCAGCGCTGCCGGCGAATATACCGCACGGATTGCTACGCTTCTCAGCACTTTATGATCATATACTTTACGTCCCTGTACCGCAGAAGCTCCGATGTATTTTCCGGATCCATTCAGATCCTGCAGATGGATTTTCACTGCAAATGCCGTCGCTCTTGTAGCAAACCGTGGATGACCTGCCAGTATCTGCAGATTTGCGGTATTATCGTTCCATTCAATGACCAGAAATCCCGCAATCTTTCCGATTGCCCCAGTCTGTTTTACCGCATCTCCCAGAGAAGAAGCTGCGATAAATTCCGGTGATTTCAGGATCAACGCCATCGTGTCTGCAGTTACTAACAGGTAACGTTTCCCATCATTTGGAATATTTGCTTTGTTCATTCTCGCACGGATGTCTACAATCACGCTGTAAATATTATCCTTTGTAAGTAACACTTCATTGTCTGTTGTAGCAGCCGCAAGTAATGTAGTCCCGGCATCTTTATCGATCTGTCTTGCCATGGAATAACCGGCAGAATCCAGACGGTCAGCGACCAGATTATCCGGTACTGACTGTGCGTCGTATCCATCGATCACCTCATTAACCGCTTTGTCTTTTGTGATCAGCATTCTTTCGTATCCTGTGGATCCGTGTGTTCCATCGATTCCATTCGCCTTATCGTAATCAGATACTTTTACCTCTTCGTCTCGTTTTGGAATCTTGACCGCACCGCTGGCAGCATCCCCTTCATAATCGTTGTTGAAGATAACACCATCCTTCAGTACCAGTTCCTCTCTGATCTTTGCCAGAACCAGATTAGAATATCTTTCTTCGTGTTCATGTCCGAACAGCTGTAAAAATATCATAAATTTCTTAAAGTTCATCTTTTTCTCCTCTTCGTTTTAATCTACCTTTAATCCAGGATTTTTCTTCAGGAAAGCTTTGGTCACACCGTCGACATCTTTCCCGCCTTTTCCCTTCTGTCTTTTTCCCCAGTTCTTCCCTTCCGGCTCTTCCTCATCGGTTTTGCCTTTTGTAAACTGCGGATATTTCTTTACTACTTTTGCAACCGCCTCTTCCAGGCTCAGTTCTTCGTCTGCTGCCATATAGGATCTGGCCAGAGCTGTCACATCTTCCACAGATTCTTTCTGTACCCCCGCATCGTAGCATGCCAGTTTGGCTTCCATTCTGGAGAGCTTCTTTTTATCTTCGGATGATGTTTCTGTTTCTTTTGTGGTCTCCTGAGTCTGTTTTGATGTCTTTTCCTTTTCCCGTTTCCACTTTCTCTTTTCTCTTGCCAGACGCTTTTCTACTGCCGCATCCACATCTTTTTGTGAAAATTTCTTCTCGTTGGAATCTTCCTGATCATCGTCTTCTGCATCATCCTCAGAATCTTCTTCCTGATCCTGTTCCTGGTCTTCCGAATCTTCCGCAAACAGCTGCAGGTTCATCACCCAGTATCTTTTTTTCATGTTCATCTCTTTCATGAGGTTCTCCTTTCCGTTTTACGCCCGTCCGGCGACCGTAATCTTTACGTACTCTTCTCCGTAAGTCAGCTGTATATCGCTTACTGCAAGAAAAAAGGAATCCATCAGAAGCTTTCCTCTTTCTGACAGATTCCTGTAGTTTATATCGATATGCCCATCCACCAGCCTGTAACTGATTCTATCCTCCGTTAAGGCTTCCAACGAATGAATCAGCCCCTGTGCCAGTGCCGATACAGCTGCACATATGATATCATTTCCGGTTTTTGCATATCCTGCATGGCCGTCTACCGTAAGACCATGTGGTGAAATATCAATCTTTATCATATTCCCCTTTCCCGGTTGCACCGGTGCAACTGAAAATACCACCGACCGTTCTGGCTGGTGGTATTCACTGTTCATTATTCATATAAATTTCATCCCGGATTCGCTCAATTTCCAATCCCCATTCGGTCGGTTCATCATCTGATCCGAACCCTTCATACAGCATCAGATAATCCAATGCATCCAGTATCTCCCAGGTGTCCTGCCTGTGAAGCAGTTTTTCTCCATCTTTCAGATGTTTTTTTATAAATTTTTTATGCTCTTCTGTTAAGATCATTTCTTCTTTCCCCCTGGCGATACCTGGACAACAACCTTTTCCTCCGGATTGTAGGAAACCTGGCAGTTTTTTCCATAAAACAGCTGTCCGAGCCGTCCATCTTTTCTTTTGATGACAGGTCCTGCTTCTCCATTACAGATAGCCTCCACAACATCTTCAAGTTTTACGCCTTTCCGTTTTCCTTTACGTGGTTCTTCGGAGTCTTCATATTGTCCTATGATTCTGTCCGCAAGATGGACCGTAATTCCTTGGATTTCCTGCCCCTGCGCCGTCTTTTTCCCTGTCAGTGCTTTTTCCGCCTGCTGTGCCACCTTCTGATAAGCGTCATACCCTACCAGTGGTGATACACTTCCATTTTTGACAGCTTTCAGGTAGCCTTTGTATAACCGACTTTCCTTATCATCATTGTACTTCATTTTGTAGTATCCCGCAAGAGTTTCGGGTCCACTCTCAGCCCCGACAGACTTTGCCCACTCCTTATAATGTTTCTGTGCTTTCGCATTGGCGTTGGCTGCCGTCTTCTTTTCGAATCCTATAACTTCTTCCCGGTCTCTTCTCCTGGTCAGATCCTCTTTAGTAGCAAAATCATCCAGTTTTGCTTCATGGCGCTTCAACGCTTCTGAAGCTCCCTGAAATGCCGCTTCATCATTGGATTCTTTATACATCATCAGAAGGCGTTTATCCTTTCTAATCTGCCGCTCGTAGGCTCTCTGGGTCTGCATCTTTTTATATAATTCTTCATTTTTCTTCTCGTCCTCCGTCGGAAAATAACGTTCTGAAGATACACCTGGAATCCACGGTGTTCCGTGGTGTCCACAGTTAATCCCAAACATTCCATCCGGTTCCCCATACGATGAGGAATTCAACGGATAGTATCGAATGCGGTTTCCCTTCAGATCCGTGGTATAACCGCTTCCATTGTTCCTGTCAAAAATCTTTCCCTGATCTTTCGCACATTTTGGTCTGGATCCTGGATGGGTGCTCATCTTAAACAGGGAAAGGTTCCGGTCCTGCATCCGGGCAAACATCGCTTCCGTTCCCATATTCCCGGAGGTTGTCCGCAGTGTCATGGATACATAGGCTTCCGGTGTCCATTTCCTCCCGCTTTTATCGATAAATCCCGGAATCCCTTTCTCGTTAAATTCCCGGATTGCTTCCCGGATCGCCTGCTGCCGTGCTTCCGATCCGGTTGCTTCTGCGACTGCATGTTTATTCAGGATGTTTAGATATTTCTGCTGTTGCCGGTATTCCTGCTCTTTCTCAGTAACGTTTGTCACAAGAGTTTTGTAGGCTTCCCGGGACATATAAAGCATATGCGTATTGCACAGGTTCAGTGCATCTTTTGCCTGTGCGTATAGTTCTTTCATGGCTTTCTGGATATTTTTACTCTTTTTCGGAATCACTGCTTTCCGGATGATCTTTTCCTTTTCCAGTTTTTCCATTCCCGGTTCTATCCGATCCATGACCGTATCTACCGCTTTATCAAGCATCTCCTGTAAAAACGGCTGGTTCTTGCCGGCTGCCTCTGCAATCAGCTTTATGTTCTCCTGATTCAGTTTCCCGATCTCAGCAAGTTTCTGTAGCAGCCAGTCGTCGGAAGCAATCAGCTGATCATATTTCACCACATGTCGGATGATATTTCTCATCAGTAGGGCTTCCAGTTCCTGATAGGCATGCTCCAGAGGTTCTGCCAGTAGCATTTTTTCTATCTGTTCCAGCATTTTTTAATTATCCTTTTCAGAAATTCCAGGATCCTGCTTTTTTTTCTCGGTCTCTTCCGGATTTTCTTTTTCTTCGGATGGATCATCCTTCTGTTCCTGTTCATCCTTATCCTCCAAATCTGTCCAATCGATGTTTCCTCCGGTAATCTGTTCTTCTTTTGTGATCCGTTCAAGTTCTTTCTGGGCTTCTTCTTCACTGCACTTATCAATTTCCATGATCGCTGTGAGCTTTGAGCGTAAACCTGCATTTACCAGTTTTGTGTTTTTGTCTATGGTTGCGCTGGAGTCTTCCATGATGGAATCATCAAAGTCCACTGTTACCTCTACTTCTTCCTTCCCATCAAGAAACGCAATGGCTTTTCCCATTGCGATCACTGCTGCCTTTACCGGGATCTCATTTTTTCTCAGATTCTGGTACAAGTCTGACTTATCGCTGATAACCTCTGTTGCTGTCTTCACCCCGCCGCTTGCATCAAACTGGTAGCGGCCGGTGCCCATTCCTACTTTCAAAGATAAAAGATCCAGTGCTCTCTGTATTCCCAGTTCATGTTCCTGTGCTCTGATTTGCATGTTGTTCTCTGTAATCTTATTGTCGTCATTGCGATCCGTTGGCATGGCGTAATAAACAGTATCATTCGGATCAAAAATCGGTCGTATATCGCCACTTTGTCCCATTTCAATCTTTGCCATGCTCTGTGGTACAATGATCCGTTTTTTTCCAAGGACAAATTCATTCAGGTAGGAGTCATATATCAGATCGCATCCTTTCAACTGGTCAATAGCGTTTGCATAAACTGATATTCCCATTGGGCTGTCCAGTTCAATGTTATTCTGGATGTTCGGCACAATGATCTGAAATAGTGGAAACTCTGCCCTCGTATCAATAATCTCTTCCGTATCTCCCAGTTCCAGTTTTTCTCCCGTTTTCGCATCGATCAGATGATTTTCTATGTAATATGCATCCGGATTTTCTCCCTCTTCACTACCCAGCCTATGAATCTGCAGATAGATGCTCTCCCTTCCGGTATCCGTCCGGTAAGATCCAAATGCACATTCCGTAATCTCCCCGTTATCCCAGGAAATCGGATAGATCATATCTGCCCGGATGTAATCCACAACAATTTCTCCATCTGCAAGATATTCCACAAAAGCACCGGTTCCAAGTGCGTAAGTCAGTTCTACCAACTGATTTCCTCTCACGCGGAAATTATTCCGATCGAGAATTTCCTGCAGACGTTCGCTGTATTTTCCGGCTTTAATTGCTACCTTTTCATTCAGGATCAGGTTTGCCCAATCTTCCGCCACCTTTTTCGCCATTCCCATCGTCATTCTTTTTTGTGTAATCCGGTTCATTCCGTTGTATACCGAATAACTATGAAATTGTTTCACATATCCCTGGTACCATTCCAGCCATTCATCGATATGAGAAAAAGTTTCATCTGGAACGGTGTGGTATCCCAGTTGTTCCAGATATCCTTTAATCGTTATCATGTTCTCTCCTTATGCCGCCAGATATAGAATCTCATTCTGTATGCTTTCGGTGCTGTATTCTGTACTGTCCAGGCTGTCCACGTTCATTTCCCCGTCATCTAGCCGGACATCCATATTCTTTTTCTTTTCGTCATAGACCGCTTCTTCGAATGCCGCTATGATATGTGTACAGTGGCTCATGATCTTCCAGCGGCTCTGTGCAATCAGACTGTTATAGAATGCGATCCGGTCATTGATCGGCCCTTTTATCGCATTCCTGATATCTATTGCCACATGTTCTTTTACGCAGGCGGTTTCCAGTCCGGCGATCAATGTCTGCTCTGCACTGTCACAATACGCTTCCATTACACGGAACCGTGATTTCGCCCTTCTGACAAAATCAATAAAGTCACTGGTCAGCTGCTTCGGATTGATCCGTTTCTTGCAGTAATACTCATCTAGCACTACAACCTGCTGGTATCCTCTGGTAAATCCAGTCAAAGTAAAAGAATGAGCCGACTTCGTTCCTCCGAAATCGACTCCTATCACAGCATATAAAATTTCATGTTCTTCTAACCATTTCCGGTCAATCAGATATTGTTCTGTGTGATCTGCGAACTGCTGGTAGATCAAGCCGTCTGCTGCCACCCATTTTCCAAGGATAAAACGTTTATAGAAGACGCTGCCATGTGGCCACGCATTCTTATAGGCTTCCTTTCTCTTCTGGGATAACGACAGGTTATCGTCCATGGTGAAATGCAGGTGGTAAACCTTTTTCTTTTTCATCAGTTCCGGATCCAGGTATTCTTCCCGGATATAATGGTGCGGTCCAGCCGGATTGCAGTTCATCCAGAACTTCCAACCATCTACGGAGCATCGTCCGACTGCCTGATCTACAAAGCTCTTCGGAAACAAGGCTGCTTCGTCCAGATAGGCTCCTGCTGCCGTTAATCCCTGTAAGGCATCCTGCGATGCTTCTGTATTTGCTCCGTACAGGTAATAGGTATTGCTACCAATTTCTAACCGCGCTTCTGACCCTGACCGGATATATTCGTAAGGCCATCCCCATGCTTCCAGAATCTGTTGCATCGGCCTTACTACGTTTCTTTTCAAGGCAGACATGGTTTTTCCTGCCAGAATAAAAGACTGTCCACTGAACATTTCCTGTGACCATGTTAGGAATCCTATGATGCAGGCAATCGTCTTTCCAGAACGGATAGATCCATCTGCAACTATGTAATTGTTTTCCGCTGTTCTCAGCCCCGAACGCCACCAATGGATTAGCCGTCTCTGTTGCTCCGAAAACGGTGCGAAATTAAACTTCGCCGGTCTCTTCTTCCTGGCTGGCATCTGTTTCCTCCTCAAATAAATTCTTCAGTTCCTCCGGATCCGGATTCATTGCTTTCAGAAAATTTCGGATATTTTCGTTTTTATCATCCGTATCCCCAACTTCCTGATCCCTGGCTCTACGCGCACGATCAGTTCTTATCCGCTGCTCCTCATCGTCAGCTTTAGTCTGTCCGCTCTGTCCGGCATACTGTGCAACAAAATACGCTGCTTTGGTGTCTCCGTTCATCGCTGCCTTGATCTGCGCTGCCAGCATAGCCGTCTCCAGTGTGCATTCCACTCCAAGAGCCTCCAAAATTGGCTTCCATTCTTCGTTATCAATCTCTGCTGTCAGGAGCTTATTCAGGGTCTTCCGGAAGTTCGCTTTCCGGCGTCTTGTTTCACCGCTCTTTTTTCCACCTTTTGAAGATATTTCTCGTAGTTCGTTCGTGGTTCGTTTGTCAAATCCTTTGTCTTTTATGTTTTCATAGTTGGCCACTCACCTCACCTTCCTGTCTCTTTGAATTTTAGTATAGAAAAAGCACCCC